>Ga0255336_100505_pt1 | contig 57929 bp, 49 predicted proteins | sample MeOH1_35cm_T3_17_FD_189102 | JGI IMG/M metagenome (GOLD analysis project Ga0255336, IMG submission 189102) | Sandy soil microbial communities from University of British Columbia, Vancouver, Canada - MeOH1_35cm_T3_179 | ecosystem: Engineered > Artificial ecosystem > Sand microcosm > Unclassified ... | reverse complement strand
GCTTTCGGCCTGGGAGTCAAAGCGCAACAGCAGCACCAAATCCGTAGACTGGCAGTTTAAAACAGAGGACGCACGGATTAAATTAAAATGGCTTTATCCAAAAATATAACTTTGTCAGAGTACTAGTTTATATTGCGAGGAGACGCATATCCATATACTTTAAATCCTGCTGCGCGTTTGTTCTCCCCCCAAAGCTCTTGTACGGCAGGTCCGCCTTCTGAGCCTGTTGAATCAATAATCCATATTGTATCATTGGCATCCTTGCATAAATAGATGCCTACATGATGAATGTTCTTCCATCGCCCCTGTCCTTTTATGCTATCCCAAAAAATAAGATCCCCCGGCTGCAAATCTTTTTTATCTATACCCCATCCATTGTCAAAGACATTCTCTGCAATCTTGTCGGAGGTACTATGTTTGCCAGGATTGCCGTGCAGTGAAATTCCGGCTGCCTTATATAATTCCTTTACTAAATCGGCGCAATCCTTACCGTCCGGATGATCATCGTCACGATAAGAGTACTTACCAATATATTTCGCACTTTCCTCTATTATCTTAAACCGCTGCTCTATTGTTAAGCCGCCGGGATCCAAGGTAGTCTTCTTTAGTTCCTCCATAAAATCATCCCAATGCGCCGTAAGCTCGGCATTGTCCGGTACAGAGGCGTTTCTTACATACTCGGGTAGTGGGGTAGGGGTAGGCGTCGATTTGGGTGTAGGCGTGGGAGACGGAGTTGGCTTCAGCGTGGGCGAAGGTTTCTGCGCGGCAGCCGACTCCTCCGATGTTGAAAAGTCCATAATGCTCCAGTTCGGGTCCAACCGGTTCAACTCCCCTTCCAATTGAGCAATGTTGCTTTGAAGCTCCTGCTTCTGTTCCCGTGCGGCCTTATAGCGTTCACTATAAAAGAAAGGTATCTTCTCCCATATGGGAATCTGCGAAAGGTTGTTTTCGATCGTTTGAAGATTTTGCATAAGACCGTAATACTCGGCTGTTTTATCCTCGACCTCATCCGCATTGCCGCCGGCGTTTGCAAGCCCGCTGATCGTGCGTTCCGGCTGGGGAAAGGAGCGTAACAATCTGTGGGTCGGTTTGTTCTGCAAGCGCCCGATCATAGGCGGCCTGTGTTTTGGGCCCCCATATTCCGTCGGCCTCCACGCCGAGCTTGCGCTGCGTGTCCACGACTTTTTCCGAAGAATCAATTCCTGTGGGCGTCTTGAAGCCGGACAACACATAATTTTTCATAGGTGCATACCTCCCGAATGATAGGCCCTCATGCCCGCTACGAGGACCTTCTGAACGCTAATAATATACCATTGCGTTCTATCCGATTTCTTCAGAGGAATGCTTTTCAAAGCGGTTCTGAGAACAGCTTCGAATCCCTACGCCGCCGGGAACGAACAGGCTCGCAAGCAGTGAAAGAAAAAACAGCGCCTGCAGCGCCGCGGACCACAGGGCCGCCCTTCTGAAATGCACGGCGTTTCCCCCGATACCCATTCTCTTTCTATTTTACCGCAAACTTTGCTCCCGTTTCATTCCGCGCAAACTATTTTACAAAGACGCGACGCCGGCTTCCTTTCCCCTTACCCGAACCCCGGCCTCGCCCGCGATCCCGCAGCGGCACACGGCGGCGATGACGTCCACGCAGGCGTAGAAGGCGTAGGCGATGTCGTTGAGGTAGGTGTGCTCGGAGGCGAGATACGCGCTTTGCAGGCGGTTGAACCGGGCTTCGATATCGGGCGTGCGGCGGGTGCGGGCCACCAGCGGCTGGGCGAGCAGCGCCTCGTAATGCTCCTGAAAAAAGAGCGTAAGCTCCCGCTCATACCCGATATGCCGTTTCAGCCCCGGCGGGAAGTGCGCGCAGTGCGCGTAGCAGAAGAAATCCGTATAAAAATGGCAGAGCATGCCCAGCCTGCGGGAATAGCGCGCCAGCCTGCCGTTGGGCGCGCCCGGCGCGGGAAGCCGGCCCGAGAGCCTTTGGATCAGCCTGCGCACATGGTCCGTGCCGTATTTCAAAAAATGCGGGCGGCTCAAAAAGGAAGGCAGATAATCGGGCAGAACGTTGCCCAGCAGAAAATTCCGCGAATCCAGCGTCATGCCGTATTGTTTTTGGACGTAGGCCAGCAGCAGCCTGCCCATCAGCATGTGCGACGTCGTTTCCATGCAATCACCTCTTAAACCCATCATAAACTGTAAATGACAAGGGTGTAAAAAGCCCGGTTAAAATGTATATCAAGCCGCGTTATGCATGGGTTTATACGGGTTTTGAACAGCAAAAAGCCCGCCCGGACGCGCCGGCGGGCTCCTTCATGCGGTTCTATAAGTCTGCCGCAAATTTGCCGTGTTTTGTTGGTTTACGCCGGGCCGGCGGCGGCGCGGGCGCCGCATATGGCCGCGATCAGCTGCACGCAGGCGAAAAAGCCGTAGGCGATATCGTGGAGGTACTCGCCGGGCGCGCCCAAGTACGCGGCCTGGAGATCCTCGAACTGCGCGCGGATGTCCGACGCGGGGTTCGTGCTTACCTCCATCGGCCGGGCCTGCAGCGCCTCAAAATGCTGCAGGAAGAACTCCCTGAGCCCGAGCTCATACGCCCTGTGCAGCCGGAGGCCGCCGGAGAACCGCGCGGAGTGCGCGTAGCAGAAAAAATCCGTATAGAAGTGGCAGAGCATGCCCAATCTCCGGGAATACCGCTTGCGCGCGCGCTCGCGCGCGTCTTCGGTGGGGTAGCGGTCCAGAAGCTTTTCGATGAGCTTCTGCACGTGGGCCTCGCAATTCTTCAGAAAATGCGGGCGGCTCAGGAACGTAGGCAAGTAATCCGGAAGGACGTTGCCTAAGAGAAAGCTCCGTTTATTGAGCGCCACGCCGCACTGGCTTTGCGTATAGTCCAGCAGCAGTTTTCCCATCAGGATGTGGGACGATTTCTTCACACAAGCACCTCTAGCCAAGAATGACCGGCCAACCCCGCGGGGGTTATCCATGCATCATTATAACCCGTATAGGCATATCTGGTAAATAGTCAAAGGTTAGCAGCCGATAACACGGATGGAAACGCGCCTGTGCAGAGTCTGTTCGGATGCGGCGGACCGCAGCTCTGCAAACGGCCTATGTCCGAAAGTTTATCCCGGGGTGCAGGGGTGGAACCCCTGCATCCTCCGTATCTTCCGTTATACAGTTATACCTTGTTCGCTTTCATGCGCAGATCCTTGTTCAAAATTTTCTTGCGCATGCGGATGTTCTGGGGCGTGACCTCGACGAGCTCGTCGTCGGCGATGAACTCCAGGCACTGCTCGAGCGAGAGCTCCACCGGCGGGGTGAGGCGCAGGGCTTCGTCCGAGCCCGCTGCGCGCATGTTGGTGACGTGCTTCTTCTTGCAGACGTTCACCACGATATCGTCGGCCTTGGCGCACTCGCCCACGACCTGCCCCTCGTACACGGGGACGCCGGGCCCCAGGAACAGCCGGCCGCGGTCCTGCGTGTTAAAGAGGCCGTAGCCCGAGGTTTCGCCGGTCTCGTGCGCGATGAGGCTGCCGTGGGAGCGCTCGGGCAGCTCGCCTTTATAGGGGGCGTAGCCGTCGAAGATATGGCTCATGACGCCGTTGCCGCGGGTATCCGTCAAGAGCTCGCTGCGGTAGCCCATGAGCCCGCGCGCGGGGATGGAAAAGCGCAGTCTGGTGGCGTTGCCGTTGGCCGCCATATCCACCAGCTCCGCCTTGCGGCTGCCGAGCTTTTCCATCACGGCGCCCACGTACTCCTGCGGCACGTCCACGGTGAGGGCCTCCATCGGCTCCAGCTTCCCGCCGTTCTCCGCCTCTTTAAAAATCACCTTGGGCCGGGTCACGGCGAACTCATAGCCCTGGCGGCGCATGGTTTCGATGAGAATGGAAAGATGCAGCTCGCCGCGGCCGCAGACCTCGAACGCGTCGGTCGAGCCGGTCTCGTTCACGCGCATGGAGACGTTGGTCATCACCTCGCGGAAGAGGCGCTCCCTAAGGTTGCGGCTCGTCACGTACTTGCCCTCGCGCCCGGCAAAGGGGCTGTCGTTGACGACGAAGAGCATCGACACCGTCGGCTCGTCGATGTGCACGAAGGGCAGCGGCTCCACGCGCTCGGGCGCGCAGACCGTCTGGCCCACCGTCAGGCCCTCCACGCCCGCCACGGCCACGATGTCGCCAAAGGCCGCCTCCTCCACCTCGATGCGCTTGAGGCCCTCGAAGTGGTAGAGCCGGGTAAGCTTCTCGTTCTTCTGCTCACCGCCGCCCCCGCAGAGCACAACGGGCATATTGCGCCGCGCCGTGCCGCGCACGATGCGGCCGATGCCGATGCGGCCCACGTAATCGTCGTAATCGATGGTGGAGAAAAGAATCTGCAGCGGCGCCTCGGGGTCGCCCTGGGGCGCGGGGATGGTGCTCAAAATGGTTTCGAACAGGGGCTGCAAATTATCCTGCAGCTGATCGGGCGCCATGCCGGATTCGCCGTCCCGCCCCGAGGCGTACACCACCGGGAAATCCAGCTGCTCGGGCTTGGCGCCGAGGTCGATAAACAGCTCCAGCACCTCGTCCACAACTTCCATGGGCCGGGCCTCGGGCCGGTCTACCTTGTTCACGACCACGACGGGGATCTTGCCCAGTTCCAGCGCCTTACGGAGCACGAACCGCGTCTGCGGCATGCAGCCCTCGAACGCGTCCACCAGAAGCAGCACGCCGTCCACCAGCTGGAGGATGCGCTCCACCTCGCCGCCGAAATCCGCGTGCCCCGGCGTATCCACAATGTTGATGCGCGTGCCCCGGTAGGTCACGGCCGTATTTTTGCTCAGTATCGTAATGCCGCGCTCGCGCTCCAGGTCGTTGCTGTCCATGACGCGCTCCTGCACCTGCTCGTTGGCGCGGAATACTCCGCTTTGCCTGAGCATCTGGTCCACCAGCGTCGTCTTGCCATGATCCACGTGCGCGATGATGGCGATATTCCGGATTTCCTCGTTGGTCTGCATACCTTGTTTTTCACCCTGGTCCCAAAATTTTACGCGCATGTGCGCGACACATCATTATAAACCGAAGGCCGCAAAAGTGCAAGGACGACGGGCCCGGGGAATGGCGCATTCCCTTTACGCGCCGGTATTCTTACTTAGAATTGACGGGGACGCCATATTTTATGGATGCCCGCCGATGCGGAACGCCGGCGGGCGCAGGCAAACCCGCGCCGCACACGAAAACAGGCCTTATACGGCGGAAGAACGGCCGGGGTATTCGCCCCGGCCGTTCTTCCGCCGTTCGTTTGTTGTATGAGCCGCGGGGAAAATCCGTCCGGCAAAGCCGAGCTTTTCACCGGCCGTGCTTTTACGGCGTGGGCTGATCGATGCCGATGAGCACGCCGCCCTCGCCCGTCTGCACGGAGGGGAGCTTGCCGTCCCACTTGTTGACGGTTTCATACTGGATGAGGTTCTCGTTGAGGGATTCGGCCAGCTTGCGGTTGGCCTCGGACTGCGCCGCGGCCTCGGTGGCGATCTGCTTGGCGCGCGCCTCGGCGGCGATCACGGAAGCTTCGGCCTCGGCCTGCGCGGCGATGACCTTCTGCTTGGCGGCGGCCTCGGCGATGACGACGGCCTGCTCCTGCTCGGTGCGGGTCTTGATAAGGTTCTGCTCGGCCACCTGCTTCTGCTCGATGGCGGCGATGTACTCATCCGAGAAGTCCCAGTCGATAATGTTGAAATCCTCCACCACGATGCCCGAATCCGCGAGCTTGGATTTGAGGTTGTTGTCGAGCTCCACCGAAACCGTGCTGCGGTCGGCCACCAGGGTGCTTGCGGTATACTCGGCCACGACGGCCTTTAAGACCTCGTGCACGGCGGGCACCACCAGCACGCCTTCATAGGCGTTGCCCACGTTGCGGTAGATGGCCTGGCTCATGCCCTTATCGATGCGGTAGTTGACGGCAAGCACGGCGGAGACGGTCTGCAAATCCTTGGAGAAGGCCTGCGTGGTCACCTCCAGCTTGACGATGCGGTTGTTGATGAGTATGACCTGCTGCACAAAGGGAAGCTTGAAGTGCATGCCTTCCTGCAAGACGATATCGCTCACCCGCCCCAGGGTGGTTACCACCCCCGTATGCCCGGCGGGGATCACCGCCACGCTCCCGATTATGAGCGCGAGCGCGAGTACGAGCACCACCGCCGTAAGCGTGACTTTGCCGCCCGAGACCTTGCCTTCCTTGTTTTTGAACATCCGCCGTCCTCCTTCGCATGCTGTAAGCTTAAGATATGCTTAAACTCAGTATATCATGGGGGAGGGCGGCGTGGGGACGGGGAAAAGGCGCCGGCGTGAACTTTGTGTGAGCAAAGCGGCTTTCCTGCCCATTTTGCGCCCGCGCCGTATCCTGCCCCTACTTCGCCCCCAGCGCCGCCATGGTGATGTAGTTGTAGGGCTGGTTGAAGTGGGGGAGGAACAGGATATCCGTAAGCTTGAGCTTATCGATGGCGACGCCCTCCTCGACGGCGAGGGAGAACATGTGGATGCCCATGGAAATATCGTAATCGGAGGCCATCTGCGCGCCGAGGACCCGGCGGCCGGCGCGGTCGTACACGATGCGGAGTTTCACGGGCGCGTTCTCGGCCTTGACGAAGGGCGGCTTCTGGAGATCCTCATACTCGGTATAGGCGGCGTCGAAGCCGGCCTTTTGGGCGGCGGCGAAGGACAGGCCGGTGGAAACCATATTGAAGCCGAAGATGCGGATGCCGTTGGAGCCCTGCACGCCGGGGGATTCCATAACCGTGCCGCAGGCGTTGTGCGCGGCGATGAGGCCGCTCCTCACGGCGTTGGTGGCGAGAGCGATATAGCTTTCGGCGCCCAGCGCGTTGCTGTAGACGCCGGCGCAGTCGCCGATGGCGTAGACGCCGGGCGCGCCGGTGCGCTGCCTGCGGTCCACCAGGTACGCGCCGTTCTTAAGCGTGCCGAGCCTGCCGCGGCCCAGTGCGCTGTTGGGCTTGAAGCCGATGCAGAGGACCACCATGTCCACGGGGTACTCGCCCTTATCGGTGGCGATGGCAGAAACCGCGCCCTCGCCCCGGACGGCGCGTACGGCCTCGCCGTAGTGGGTCTCCACGCCGTTGCTGCGGAGCACCGCGTCCATCGCGCGGGTGAAGGGCTCGTCGTAATAGGCGGTAAGGCAGCTTTCCGCCACGTCGAAGAGCAGCGCGTCCTTGCCGCGGCGGCGCACCGCCTCCGCAATCTCCACGCCGATATACCCCGCGCCCACCACGGCCACGCGGCGGACCGCCGGGTTCTCCAGATCCCGGTCGATCTTCTGCCCGTCCTGAAAAAGCTTCACGAACTCCACGTTCGCGAGATTCAGCCCCTCGATATCGGGCACGATGGGCAGCGACCCCGTGGCGATGATGAGCTTGTCGTAGGATTCTTGCATCTCCCGGCCGTCCTTGTCCCTGGCGAGGACTGTCTTATTGTCGAAATCGACGTCCGTGACCTCGGTCTGCATATGCACCGCGGCCCCGCGGGCCGCGAGCTTCCCGGCCGAGCTGTAAAAAAGGCTCCCGGGGCCGTCGATCTGCCTGCCCACCCACAGCGCCGTGCCGCAGCCCAGGTAGCTGATGTTGGAATTGCGGTCGAATATCGTCAGCTCGTTATCCGGATAATTGTCCAGTATGGTATTGGCGGCGGCGGTGCCCGCGTGGTTCGCGCCGATCAGAACGATTTTGCTCATGTCGCACAGCTCCTTTTATCTTGCGGAGGCCCCGTTCCCGGGGGCTTCCGTTCCTTTCTACCAGTCTACCAGTAAATTACCCGCGTCCGCGGCCGAATAACACCGTTTGATAATAAAAATACAATGTCCCCCGCAAGCGGCCCGTTCCCCCGCCGCAGCCTTTCGCGCAGAAAACCCTTTCGGCGCGCGCCCGGTTGATTGACAACTTTCCCGCCGTGCATGATAATAATGGAATGATTATCGCGCACGCGCGCTATAATTCATATAATTCAATCGATCCGGCGCAAGGGCGCGCCGCAAACCAATACGATCATACGCGCGAGGCGCGAAACGGAAGGGAAGCGTTACAATGGAAGAGCCGGGCAGGTCCAAAAACTTCATAGAGGAAGCGATCGGAGAGGACCTGCGGCAGCAGCGCGCGACGCACGTGCAGACGCGGTTCCCGCCCGAGCCGAACGGCTACCTGCACATCGGCCACGCCAAGGCGCTGTATATCGATTTTTCCATGGCCGAGCGCTACGGCGGCAAGTGCAACCTCCGCTACGACGACACCAACCCCACCAAGGAAGACGAGGAGTTCGTGGACGCCATCCAGGAGGATATCAAGTGGCTGGGCTTTTCGTGGAGCAACGTGTTCTACGGCTCGGATTATTTCGATACCTGCTACGAGCTCGCGAAGAAGCTCATCAAAAAGGGCGCCGCCTACGTATGCGATCTGACCCGTGACGAGATGCGGGAGTACCGCGGCACGCTCACCGAGCCGGGCCGCAATTCCCCCTACCGCGGCCGCTCCGCTGAGGAGAACCTGGAGCTTTTCGAGCGCATGAAGAACGGCGAGTTCCCGGACGGCAGCCGCACGCTCCGCGCCAAGATCGACATGGCTTCCCCCAACATCAACCTGCGGGACCCGGCGATGTACCGCATCATCCACATGGCGCACCACCACACGGGGAACAAGTGGTGCATCTACCCCATGTACGATTTCGCGCACCCCATCCAGGACGCCATCGAGGGCGTGACGCACTCGCTGTGCTCGCTGGAGTATGAGATCCACCGCCCCCTGTACGACTGGGTGGTGGAGCAGTGCGAATTCGAGCATAAGCCCCGGCAGATCGAGTTCGCGCGCCTGAACCTCACCAACACCATCCTCTCCAAGCGGTATCTTCGGATGCTGGTGGAGGGCGGCTATGTCTCGGGCTGGGACGACCCGCGCATGCCCACGCTGTGCGGGATGCGCCGGCGCGGCTACACGCCCGCCGCGATCAGGGACTTTTTGGAGCGCGCCGGCATCGCGAAGGCGGATTCGGTGGTGGACTCCGCGATGCTGGAGCATTGCGTGCGCGAGGACCTCAACGAGACCGCGCCGCGCATGATGGCGGTGCTGGACCCCATCAAACTGGAGATCGAAAACTGGCCCGCGGGCAGGACCGAGCAGATCACCCTCGAAAACCACCCCAACCACCCCGAGATGGGGACGCGCGAGGTGGCGTTCGGCCGGGAGCTGTACATCGAGCGGGAGGATTTTATGACCGACCCGCCCAGGAAGTATTTCCGCCTGCAGCCCGGCGGCGAGGTGCGCCTGAAATCCGCCTATATCGTCCAATGTACGGGCTACGAAACGGACGAAACCGGCCGCGTGACCAAGGTGATCTGCTCCTACGACCCCGAAAGCAGGAGCGGGGACGGCTCCCGCAAGGTGAAAGGCACGCTCCACTGGGTCAATACGGCGGACGCCGTCCCGGCCGAAGCGCGCCTCTACGAGCCGCTCATCACCGACGAGAACGTGGACAAGGACGATTTTATCGAAAAGCTCAACCCCGCTTCCCTCACGGCCGTACGGGCGTATGTGGAGCCCGCCCTCGCGCACGCCGCGCCGGGCGACCGGTTTCAGTTCATGCGCATGGGCTATTTCTGCGCCGACCTCGATCATACGCCGGACAAGCCCGTGTTCAACAGGGTCGTGGAGCTGAGGGACAGCTGGAAAGGGTGAACGCAGGGATGGCTGCGAAAGGCTTTACGAAGGACGCAGGGGCTCCGCCCCTGCACCCTAGGGAATAAGGATACTATCGTTTTTACCTGATATATTCCCTTACCAGGGGTATGGGGCGGAGTCCCCATGTCCTCCGTTTTTGATTTACTAACGACCGGCCAAAGGAGCATACAGCCTCATGACAGTCCGCACCCGCTTTGCACCCAGCCCAACCGGTTACATGCACATCGGCAACCTGCGCTCGGCGCTGTACGCCTACCTGTTCGCGCGGAAGAACGGGGGGGCTTTCCTGCTGCGCATCGAGGACACCGATACCGGGCGGTATGTCGAGGGCGCGGTGGAGGTCATTTACGACACCCTGCGGTCCGTGGGCATGGATTGGGACGAGGGTCCGGATATCGGCGGGGCCTACGGACCCTACGTGCAGAGCGAGCGCAAGGCCCTCTACCTGCCCTACGCCGAGCAATTGATCGCAAGCGGCCACGCCTACCGCTGCTTCTGCACCAGAGAGGAGCTGGAGACCCGGCGCGCCGAGGCCGCGGCCCGCGGGGAGACCTTCAAGTACGACAAGCACTGCCTGCGTCTTTCCAAAGACGAGATCGCGGCAAAGCTCGCCGCGGGCGCGCCGTATGTCATCCGCCAGAACGTGCCGCTTACGGGCACGACCACGTTCCACGACCTGCTGTTCGGCAGCATCACGGTGGAAAATTCCACTTTGGACGACAACGTCCTCATCAAGGCCGACGGCATGCCCACCTACAACTTCGCGAACGTGGTGGACGACCACCTCATGGCCATTACGCACGTGATGCGGGGTATGGAGTATCTTTCCTCCGCGCCCAAGTACGATCTTCTTTACCAGGCGTTCGGGTGGGAGATCCCCGCCTACATCCACATGCCGCCCATCATGAAGGATGCGCAGCACAAGCTCAGTAAGCGCACGGGCGACGCGTCGTTCCAGGACCTGATCGCGCAGGGTTACCTCAAGGAGGCCGTGCTCAACTACATCGCGCTCCTGGGCTGGAGCCCCGGCGACGACCGCGAGAAATTCACGCTCGCCGAGCTTGTCGGCGCCTTCGATATCGCGGGCATGAGCAAATCCCCCGCGATCTTCGACCCGAATAAGCTCACCTGGCTCAACTCCGAATACGTGCGCAGCCTTTCGCCCGCGGAATTTTCCGCTTACGCCCGGCCCTACTACGCCGAAGCCGGGATCGGCCGCATGGACGAGGGCATCCTCTGCCGCATCCTGCAGCCCCGGGTGGCGATCTTTTCAGAGATCCCCGGCATGGTGGACTTTCTCGCCTCCCTCGGCGAAGCCTATGACGCGGAGCTCTTTACCAACAAAAAGAGCAAGACCGATCCCGATATATCCCGCGCCGTGCTGGATATGGTGATCCCCGCGCTGTCCGCCCTCCCTGCGTGGACGGAGGAGGCCCTGCACGCAACCCTCATCGGCATGGCCGAGCAGAACGGCATGAAGAACGGCACCCTCCTTTGGCCCGTGCGCATCGCGCTCGCAGGCAAGCAGGTGACGCCGGGCGGCGCCATCGAGATCGCCGCGCTGCTCGGACGGGAGGAGTCGTTAAGGCGGCTTCGGGTGGGAAGAGAAAAACTAGCGCAATAAGGAAAGAACGAAACGGAAGACGCAGGGGCTCCGCCCCTGCACCCCGGCAGGTATTTTATATATCCCCTTGATCCTTTTCTTTCCCGTAAAAGAATCGGAAAGGAAAAGGGAACCTACCCCCTGCACCGGTATGGATATATTTATCGTTTGTCATCCCTCCGAAGGTATTTTTTAATAGGCTCCCGAAGGGTCCCAAGGGGCGACCGGAAAGCCCCTTGGCCCGTCCCCCGGTAGAAGTTTACTTCCGCCCGGCAGGGATATGATATATCCCCCTAACGCTTTCTTTTGTTCCTTTTCTTTCCCGTGAAAGAAAAGAAACGTACCCCTTTCAACAAAGTATTTTTTTACGGACCCCGAAGGGTCCCACGGGGCGACCGGAAAGCCCCTTGGCTGCATAGGAGAGCAACATATGCAAATCACTTCACGTCAGCGCGCGCAGCTCAGGGCGCTGGCCAACACCCTCAGCCCCATCTTCCAGATCGGCAAGGGCGGCGTCACGGAGGAACTGACCGAACAGCTTTCGCTGGCGCTGGAAGCGCGGGAGCTTGTAAAGATCACGGTGCTGGAAACGGCGGGCCTCACGGCGAAAGAAGCGGCGGAGCAGTTAAGCGCGCCGCTGCGGGCCGAGATCGTGCAGTGCATCGGCCGCAAAGTCACGCTGTACCGCGAAAGCCGCGGCAACAAGCGCATCGAGCTGAAACCCTAGCGCCGGGAGAACGCGGGTCCAATGAAAAAGGGCGCGATTGCGTCCTTTTTTGTTACTTATTTGCCGCAAAACCCGCGGCGTTTGCATTTTCCGAACGATCTTGAAAGTTTCCCGAACAATTTTACATTATATACTTGTAAACGTGCGGAAAATACGCTATACTATGCCAATATTACTTTTGCAATGGCGCAAAACGGATTCTTGCTGAAATTGCCGGGAAGGACGATTGTATGGAAAAATTGAAACGGAGCGAGCGTGTGGCGGCGATCACGCGGGCGCTGAGCTGCGAGCCGGGGCGGCTGTTTACGCTGCGCGAATTCGTGGAGTGGTTCGGCTGCGCGAAATCCACGCTGAGCGAGGATATCACCACCGTCCGCACGGTCCTTGCGCAGTACGGGCTGGGCGTGGTGGAAAGCGTGAACGGCGCGGCGGGCGGCGTGCGCTTCTATCCGTTCAACGACGACGCGTCGGACCTGAAGTTCGTGCAATCCGTCTCGAAGGACCTCGCGGGCCCCGAGCGCATCGTGCCCGGCGGGTTCCTGTACACGGTGGACCTGTTTTCCGACCCGCGCGTGCTCACCCGCATGGGGGAGATCTTCGCCAAAAGGTTTTACCGCCAGCAGCCCGACGTGGTGGTGACGGTGGAATCCATGGGCGTGCCCATTTCCCTGATGGTCGCCAAGGCGCTGGGGAAGCCCCTTGTCACCGCGCGGCGGGACAACCGCATTTCGGAAGGCTCGGTGGTGACGATCAACTACGTGAGCGCGTCGAGCAAGCGCGTGCAGACGATGTCCCTCCCGCGCAGGAGCCTGGCCGTCGGGCAGCGCGCCCTCATCATCGACGATTTTATGAAGGGCGGCGGCACCGCGAAGGCCCTCGCCTCCATGATGCAGGAGTTCGACGTGCAGGTCTGCGGCACCGGCGTGATCGTGGCCACGCAGGAGCCCCGCCTCAAGCGCGTGCAGGATTACGCCGCGCTGATGCTCCTGGGCGCGGTCGACGAGGAAGCCGGGTTTACCGATATTCGTCCGGCGGAATGGCTATAGCCACCCAAATGCCAAGGCATTTGGGTGGGGCGCTGCGGCGGGTTCCTCACGTTCACCTGTGCCTGCGGCATGGCCGGTGAACTGCCGCGCAAACGCGAGCGTTCGCGCGGGGCGCTGCGGCGGATTCCTTACGTTCACCTGTGCCTGCGGCACGGCCGGTGAACTGCCGCGCAAACGCGAGCGTTCGCGCGGGGCGTTGCGGCGGTTCCTCACGTTCACCTGCGCCTGCGGCGCGGCCATTGCGAACTGCGTTGGGAGCCCGCCCGCTATTCAATAAAATAATCCCTCGTCGCCGCCGCAGGCGGCGATATCTGTTTGGCAAGGCGGCGGAGCGTCCGCTTATGCGATACCTGTTTATTCATAATGCGGTACTAATTATTCACTTCGCCAAAAAACTATATATTATCTATTCTCTCATGTTTGCTATCTTTCCCGCTTTCCGAACGATATACTGAGTTGTATGCAGGTATGTATGTATATTCCTGCATGCGCGCGGGGAGCGCAGCTTTTCTATGCCCCGCGCGAATCTGCCGCCGGATGGAGGAAAACGCGTTTGAAAGAACTGCTGCTTGGCAACGAAGCGATCGCCCGCGGCTTTTACGAGGCGGGCGGGCGCGTGGCATCCGCGTACCCGGGGACGCCCAGCACCGAGATCAATGAAGCCATCGCGGGCTACGATTGCATCTACTCCGAGTGGGCGCCCAACGAAAAGGTGGCCGTGGAAGTCGCTTTCGGCGCGAGCTTGGGCGGGGCGCGCAGCTTCTCCTGTATGAAGCACGTGGGCCTCAACGTCGCCGCCGATCCGCTTTACACCGCGTCCTACACGGGCGTGAACGCCGGCATGGTGATCGTCGTGGCGGACGACCCGGGCATGCATTCCTCGCAGGACGAGCAGGATACGCGGCTTATCTGCCGCTCCGCGCACGTGCCCGCGCTGGACCCGTCCAACTCAGAGGAATGCAAGGAGTTCACCAAGCTCGCCCTCGCGCTGAGCGAGGAATACGATACCCCCGTGGTGGTGCGCGTCACCACCCGCATCGCGCACGCGCGCTCGGCCGTGGAGCTGCTCCCCCGCGAGGAGGTCCCCCCGCGGGACTATCGGAAGGAGGCCCGCTTTGCGACCATCCCCGCCAACATGCGCCCGCGCCACGCCGTTGTGGAGGCGCGCGAAAAGCGCCTTGCGGAGGCCGCCGCGGGGCTTTCCGTCAACCGCATCGAGTGGGGGGACCGCAAGCTCGGCGTCGTGACGAGCGGCGCGGCTTACAATTACGTTAAAGAATCCATGCCGGGCGCCTCCGTGCTCAAGCTGGGCCTTGCGTACCCGCTGCCCGAGGCGCTTATCCGCGCGTTCGCCGCGGGGGTCGAAACCCTCTGTGTGGTGGAGGATATGGAGCCCTTCTTTGAGGACGCCGTGAAGGCCATGGGCATCCCCTGCTCCGGCAAGGACAAGACCGGCCTGCAGGGCGAGCTCTTTGCGAGGAAGCTCGCCGCCAAGTTTATGGGCGCGCCCGATCCCGGCCCCGCCGAGACCCCCGGCGTGCCCGTACGCCCGCCCGTGCTGTGCCCCGGCTGCCCGCACCGGGGGCTGTTCTATGTGCTTAATAAGCTCAGGCTCACCGTGCACTCGGACATCGGGTGCTATTCGCTCGGCATGATGCCGCCCCTGAACGCCGTGGATACCTGCCTGTGCATGGGCGCTTCCATCAACATGGCCCACGGCATGGAAAAGGCGCGGGGAAGCGAAAGCGCCAAAAAGATGGTGGCCGTCCTCGGCGACAGCACCTTCTGCCACAGCGGCATCACCGGGCTCCTCAACATGGTCTATAACGGCAGCTACGGCACCGTGATCATTGCGGATAACTCCATCACCGGCATGACCGGGCACCAGAACAACCCCGCCAACGGCTTCGATATCCACGGCAAGCCCGCCCCGCAGCTGGATTTGGAAAAGCTCAGCTACGCCCTGGGCGCCGCGAATGTCGCCGTGGTGGACCCGTACGACCTCAAGGCGCTTGAAGCCATCCTGCGCGAGGAAACCGCGCGCGAGGGCGTTTCCGTCGTCATCGCCCGCCGGCCCTGCGCCCTGATCGTCAAGCAGCCCGGCGTGCCCTATTACAGCGACCCCGCCAAGTGCAAAAACTGCGGCATGTGCATGCGCATCGGCTGCCCCGCCATCAGCAAGACCGCCGTTGGCGTGCGGATAGACCCTACGCAATGCGTGGGCTGCGGGCTGTGCGGGCGCGTATGCCCGTTTGGGGCTATGAACGTACAAGCGTAAAAATACGTCTATGCGGTTAAGAGGTATCGCCGCCTGCGGCGGCGACGAGGGGTTATTTTATTGAATAGCGGGAGGGCTTCGCCCCCCGCTCCCCCTCACAGGCGGCGCATGGTTCCGGCCCTCCCCGCTCCCCTGGGGAACGGTTCCGCTGGGTTTTTGCTTGATGCAGCTCTGTTTCTGCGCCCCTTGTGAACGTTCGTTCCTCAGGGGCCGCGGGGGCGGAGCCCCCGCTTTTAAATAAAATGGTCCCTCGTCGGCGCTGAAAGCGCCGATACCCTGTTGTCAGAACCACCCCGCCCTTCGGGCACCCCTCCAGGGAGGGGAATTCCCGGATATAGTTATATTTCTCCCCAATGCTTTCTTTTGGTACTTTTCTTTCACATGAAAGAAAAGTACCGTACCCCGTATCCCGTACCCTCGTACTTCAGACAGGACGGAGGCCAAACTCGTATGATAAACATTGTGATCGTCGGCGTAGGCGGGCAGGGAACGCTGCTCGCGTCCAAAATCTTAGGCTCGCTCGCGCTGGAGCACGGGTACGACGTGCGGGTGAGCGAGGTGCACGGCATGAGCCAGCGCGGCGGAAGCGTGGTGACGTTCGTGCGCATGAGCGCGGAGGAGCCGGTGTACTCGACGCTCGTGGAGCAGCAGCAGGCGGACGTGGTGCTTTCGTTTGAAAAGCTGGAGGCGCTGCGCGCGCTGCCCTACGTAAAGCCGGAAACGGGAACGGTGATCGTGAATACCCAGGAGATCCCGCCCATGCCGGTGATCACGGGGGCGGCGCGGTACCCGGAGGACGCGCTCGCGCTTGTTGCGGCCGAAGCGCCGCACACGGTCGCGCTCGACGCGACGGCGATCGCCGCCGAATGCGGCACGGCAAAGGCGGCCAACGTCGTGCTCCTGGGGGTGCTTTCCCGGACGCTCCCGTTTGAAAAACAGGCGTGGCTCAATGCGCTCGCCCGGCTTGTCAAGCCGCAATACCTTTCGATGAACGTCGCCGCGTTCGAAAGGGGCAGGGCGTACGCGGGGTAAAAAAGTCGAAAAAGTACCTTGCGGTACTTTTTCGAAGTTTTTTGAATACACGCAGTCGTTGCCGGAAGAAAGTCAAAGGACTGCGGCCCCTTGATATAGACTGTCAAAAGCCCAAGGTATCGCCGCCGCAGGCGGCGATACCTTAAGATACTTTTTTGACACTCTGCGTCCTGCGGATACGATCCGCGGGACTTTTTATATTTCCTTGTTGCGCACCCTCCCGCGCTTTCTTTTGGTCCTTTTCTTTCCCGTGAAAGAAAAGGACCGTACCTTTCTTAAACGATCATGTACGTGCTCCCGGGGATCTGCTTGCATTCCTTTTTGATACGGCTGGCCTCGGCGGAGAGGGAATACACGTCCGCGAAGCGCCCGGGCGTCACGTGCACGCCGGCGACGGAGATGGAAATGAGGGGAAACTGCTCCTCCCGGCCCTGCCTGTTTTTGGTGAGGATGTAGCCGTTTTCGGCGTCCTCGTCGCTGTAGAACCCGCGGATGGTTTCGTCAAAGCGTGCGATGAGCGCCCGGCAGAGCGGCTCGGCCTCGCATACCTCCAGGATCGCCACGAAATCGTCCCCGCCCACATGCCCCAGAAACTGTTTTCCGGGCAGCAGGGCGGCGATACAGCCGGCCAGATGGCGGATGACGCGGTCCCCGTTTTCGAAGCCGTATACGTCGTTATACGCCTTGAAGTTGTCGATATCGAAGTACAGCACGCAGCCCTCGCGCCCCTCGTGGAGCATATTCGCGAGCGCCCGCTCGATGAGCGGGTTGCCGGGCAGCGCCGTGAGCGGGTTGAGCTGCGTGGCGTTGTTGACCTCGATCTCGATGGTCTTGTTCAGCAGGTCCTTGATGGTGACGATGCCGTAATACTGCCCGTTCAGCGTGACGGTAATAAAATCGTACACCTTGCTGTCGGGCCGGGCCATGGCGAGCTTGCCCGCGAGGGTCACCGGCGTCTGATGGTCCAGCGCCAGGAATTCGCGGTCCATGATGCTGGCGATGTTCTTCTTGGCGTACAGGCTGTAGCCGTATACGCCCGCGGTCGCGGCGTTCACGGCGTTGCGCGTGACCACGCCCCTGACGGCGCCCTCGCTCGTCACGCAGAAGCCCTGCGCGTTGGTGCGCGCAAGCATGGCGTATGCCTCCTGGACCATCATCTGCTCGTTGACGGAAGGCGCGGGGAAGGAGAGGTTGCCGATATACACCTCCGCGAGGCTGTACCCGTAGAGATGGTTCTTTTGGGCGTTGATATCGACGATTGCCGTCACCACGTCCCCCGGCACCGCCGATATGGAGCGGTCGGGCCGCTTGATGAAGTACCCCTGCCCGTAATGCACGCCGATGTGGATGAGCGTTTCGAGCTCCTCCCGCGTTTCGATGCCCTCGGCGATCAGGTAGGTGCCCGTGACCTTCGCGAACTCCTGCAGGGATTTCACCAGCGCCTGCTTGACCGTATCGCGGTCGATCCCCCTGATGAGCTGCATATCGAGCTTGAGGTAGTGCGGGTGCAGGTCGGTGATGAGGTTCAGCCCGGAGTAGCCCGCGCCCGCGTCGTCGATGGCGATCTTATACTCCTGCCCCTTGTAATAGTGGATGATCTGCTTGAACTCGTCCATATTGCGGGAGGCGGAGCGCTCCGTGATCTCAAAGATCACGTTTTCGGGGTGCATGCCGAACTCGTGCAGATACTCCTTGGTAAACCCTTTCTGGAATTTCGTGTCCTCGATCACGTTGGGGTTGACGTTCAGGAACAGCGTCGCGCCCACGTTCGCGCACTGCATCGCCGAGAGCGCCTTGGTCCTGCACAGCCGCTCCAGCTCCCAGATCTCCTTCACCGCTTCCGCCACCGCGAAAAGCATGTCCGGGCTTTCCATCTCGGTGCCCGCGGGTCCCCGCGAGAGGGCCTCGTATCCCAGGACCGAGCCGTCGCGCAGCGACACGATCGGCTGGAATACCGAGGTGATTTTTTCTTCCCGGATGATATTCATCAGTTCCCCGCCGCGCGCGCGGAGCTCCGTATCCTCCATATTCCGCATCATTTCCCCCATGCGCCGAGCGCCGTTATTTACCCGATATCTACTATCGTCAAAACGGCGCGCAAAGGAAAGGAAAACACTTGTTAAATGTATGTAAGGAGAAAATGCGGGGCGGTATTCCCTCCTATCGGTGCGCCATACCGCTTTCTTTGGGGCCTACGCCCCTTCTGTGACGGATATATGTCCCTTTCCGCCGCAACTCGTTCTTGTGTTTGCAACCATTGTTTGTTATCATAGGAACACAGAGAAAATGCCCCCGGTACGCGCCGCATCCGCTTGTTTGGGCGGATTTTTTCAATGCCCGGCTGTACCGGGAGCGTACCGGAGGGAGGAGCGGGGAACCGGAATGGATCAGGCAAACGCGGTATGGTCGCTTACCTGCGACCTTTTGCGCTCACAGGTCAACAGCATCAGCTACAATACCTTCATCAGCGTTCTGACGCCGCTCACCATATCGGGGGGCTCCCTTGTTTTACAGGCCCCGAGCGAAATGATTCAGTCCACCATCGAAAAATACTATCTCGCCGCCATCCGTTCCTGCACCCTCCAGGCCGCCGAGGGCATCGAGGGCGTATCCATCGTCCTGCCCGCCGAGCGCGGCTTCTACCTTGCCGACGAAACGCCGGACTACTCCTACTCGAGCCTCTTTCCCAAGTATACCTTCAACACCTTCGTGGTGGGCGGCTCCAATTACTTTGCGCACGCCGCCGCCCTCGCCGTGGCCCAAAATCCTGCCAAAAGCTATAACCCGCTGTTCCTTTACGGCGGCGTGGGCCTGGGGAAGACCCACCTGATGCACGCCATCGGCCACTATGTGCGCGAAAAGAACCCGCGCGCCCGCGTCATGTACGTGACGAGCGAGACCTTTACCAACGAGATGATCCAGTCCATCTCCAGCAACCGCAACAAGGAGTTCCGCAACCGCTACCGCAACGCCGACGTGCTGATGGTGGACGATATCCAGTTCATCGCCCGCAAGGAAGGCGTGCAGGAGGAGTTCTTCCATACCTTCAACGCGCTCCACGCCGCCAACAAGCAGATCGTCATCAGTTCCGATAAACCCCCCCGCGAGATCGCCCAGCTCGAGGAGCGCCTCCGCTCCCGCTTCGAGTGGGGCCTCATCGCCGATATCCAGCCCCCGGATCTGGAAACGCGCATCGCGATCCTCAAGCGCCGCGCCGAGGAGGAGAATATGCACGTGCCCGACAGCGTCCTCGAGTACATCGCCGAGCGCGTGCAGTCTAACATCCGCGAGCTGGAGGGCTTATTGACCCGCGTCGTCGCCTACGCGCAGTTCAACCGCCGGCCGCTCGACATGACCGTCGCCGCCGCCGCCTTGAAGGACATGCTCCCCAACGACGCCCCGCGCGTGCTGACCCCGCTCCTGATCCAGGAGACCGTCGCCGCCTATTACGGGCTCCCCCTCGAATCCTTCACCGCCAAGCGCCGCGATCAGGAAGTCGCCTTCCCGCGGCAGGTCGCCATGTACCTTTCCCGCTGCATGACCGACTGGTCCCTCCCCAAGATCGGCGAGGCCTTCGGCGGCCGCAACCACACCACCGTCATGCACGCGCACGAAAAGATCACCGAGCAGTTGAAAACCGACCCCGCCCTCGCCGCCGCCATCGCGGATCTGAAGAAACGGCTGATCGCAAATTAAAAACGGGAGGTGCAGGGGTTCCACCCCTGCACCCTGGTAAGGTTATATAAATAATCACAGTTTTCAAATAATATCTTTCGCTTTTCAGCCAACATTCGTATTCAGGAGGGCGGGAAGACCGGGGCCCTTCTTTAACGTTCGTTCCCCAGGGGGAATGGGGGGCGAAGCCCGCCCGCTATTCAAAATACTCTTTCGTCGCCGCCGCAGGCGGCGATACCTTGTTTAATGCCCAAGGGCTACGGAATGTGGGCATCCCGCTCTCATTTCGATGTAGACATGAGACCACGCCCTTTCGTGTGACGCCAGCGTCCGTCCCTCAGGGGGCGCGGGGGACGAAGTCCGCCCGCTATTCAATAAAATAATTCCTCGTCGCCGCCGCAGGCGGCGATACCTATCATATTCACTCCTGCATATCCACAATCTGTGCAGAGCGCCTGTGCGGAATTTGTGCAAAATGCGCGTTGTGTGCGGCGTGTGTACAAGCATGGCGGTTATGCATAGACCGTGCACAGGGCCGCGCACAAGAACAACGCGCGGGATTCCGCAGGCCGGAGGCAGTTTTGCACACTATCCAAAGCCCCTACTACTACGGCTACGATCCTCCTATACTACTGCGAGGCGCACGCGCGCCGAAGCTGTGCACAACCTCTCCCGCCGAAAGCGCGGCCGCGAAGAACCGCATACAAGCGCGGTGAGACTGTTTTTACCTCCCCGTAGATGCCCCCTCTGCTTTCTTTTGGTACTTTTCTTTCCCGATGAAAGAAAAGTACCGTTCCCACCCCTTGCAAAAACCCTATGCCATCGGCCGATTTATGTGATATAGTAGAAAGAAACCGGGGATTGTCCTCTGAATAGATAAATATTTCTATTTCTTTGGGCGTTTTTCTTTTGCAACGCAAAGAAAAGCGCCGTCCCCGTACCTTGAACGCCTGAGGGAGGGAAACGGCCATGAAACTGATCATGGATGTGCGCACGTTAAACGCGGGAATCGCGACGGTGGTAAAATCGCTTTCCAGCAAGCCGGCGATACCGGTGCTGGAGGGAATCTATCTCTCGGCGTCGGCGGAGGGGCTGCGGCTCCGGTGCTCGGATCTTTCGCTGCAGATCGAAACCGTGGTGGAGGCGACGGTGGAGGAAGAGGGAAAGACCGTGGTGCCGGGGCGGATTTTTGCGGAGATGTGCCGCAAGCTCCAGGACGGGACGGTGGATATACGGCTGGACGGGCGGACCATGCTCTTAAAATCCGGCCGGGTGCGCACTACCCTGCAGTGCGCGGACGCCAAGGATTACCCGGATATGGCGGTGGTGGGCAAGACCACGTCGCTGACGCTGCCGCAGGGCGCGTTCAAGGACATGGTGCGCCAGACGGTGTTCGCGACGGCGCAGGAGGAAACCAAGCCGATTTTGACGGGCGTGCTGTGCGAGATGGACGGGAGCGAGTTTACGACCGTGGCGCTCGATGGGTTCCGGCTGGCGCTTAGGCGCTTCCCGGTGGAGGGGAGCTACGAGCATAAGGAAGCGGTGGTGCCCAGCAAATCCTTCGTGGAGATCGCGCGCACGCTTCCCGACGACGAGGCGCCGGTGGAGGTGCAGTTCTCAAGCACGCATCTTTTGATCGATATGGGGTATACGCGGATCATCAGCAGGCTTTTGGACGGCGATTTTATCCGCTACAAGAGCATACTTCCCACCGAGCACGCGACGCGGGTGCGGGTCAACCGCAACGAGCTTTTAGACAGCATCGACCGCGCGATGCTGCTGGCGCGGGAGGGCAACAACAACCTGGTGCGCTTCTCGGTGACGGAGGATTCCATCAAGCTCTTCGCCAACAGCGCGCTCGGGCGCATCGACGAGGAGGTGCCCATCCACCTCAACGGCGACCCCATTGAGATCGCGTTCAACGCCCGGTATTTCTGCGACGTGCTCAAGGTCCTCGACGAGGAGGAAGTGTTCCTCGATATGAACAACAACGTCAGCCCCTGCGTGGTGCGGCCGGTGCAGGGGGATGCGTACTATTACCTGATTTTGCCGGTGAGGATTTTTGCATAATCAGTAGTGAATAATGAACAATTATGGAAAAATTCTGACGGAATTTTATATAACAAGGGTACGGAGCAATCCGTACCCTTGTTATATCTTAATTGTGAATCGTCAAGTCAAGTGCAACAATCTTAAAAGCTGGATCCACAGGTATACGCTTTCAAACGTCTCTCCCTCCGTCACGGCGCAGCCGTGACGGAGGGAGAGAGCTTCTCATCGAAAAAGTGATTTGACCCCTGCGTCCCCGTAACGTCCCCTCTCCGTTACCGCCAGAGTACGCCGGGATCGATGCCGCGGCAGTCGGCGGAGCCGGTCAGGCTCATGACGCGCTGGAGCTCCGCGGTTGCGCCCTCGATCACCTTGCGGACGCCCTCCGCCCCGCCGGCGGCGAGGCCGGCCATGACCGCCCTGCCCATGCAGACGCCCTGCGCGCCCAGCGCCATGGCCTTGAACGCGTCGAATCCGCTGGAAATGCCGCAGTCCGCAAAAATGGGCAGCTTCCCGCCGAGGGCTTTTGCGATGTCCGGCAGCACCCGAAGGGGCGGGACCGCATAATCCGTCACCGACGCGCCGTGGTGGGAAACCACGATTCCCGCGGCCCCGGCTTCCGCGGCTTTTTCGGCGTCCCGGACGCTGAGAACGCCCTTGAAGACGAAGGGAAGCCTGGTCGCGGCGATGTAGCTTTTGAGCTCCGAAAGCGTCTTGGGGCTGACGGGGAAGGCCTGCGCGAGGCGGGGATTCCGTTTGCTTCCGAAAAAGAAATCCGTGTCCATGCCGATCGCAAACGCGCCGCAACGCTCCGCCTGCTCGATCTTTTGGAAGATCAGACCGGTATCGGCGTAGGGCTTGATGATCTTGACGACCTTCGCGCCCGTGTCGGTCATGGAGCGGAGCTCCCGCTCGTCCCCGATGCCCGCCCACATCACGGCGTTGGCCGCCGCGGCGCCCTTTGCGACCTCGGTCATCCCGTCTGGGCAGATGTTATTAAGGCCCGAAATGGCGGCGACCATCACGGGCGTGGAAAAGGTCTCCCCGAAGAGCTCCATGCTGGTGGAGGCCTCCACGGAATCGATCGTGCGCAGTTCAATCAATAGGGAATCGAGATACTCGCGGTTGATGCGGGCGGAACTGCCCGGCGTGGCCGTGATTTTATTGGCGATCCCCTTTTCCTGAAGTTTTTTTTCGCCGTCCAGCAGATATCCTTCGATCATAAAAACCTCCGTTTGCATTTTGGTGCGATTGGCCGCCGCGGCGGGGCATTTTGTAAAAAACAGTTTTCGGGCTTGGGGCCGGTACGGGTAGCCTCGGCGCCGGATCCGGCCGACATCCTGGTAAAATTGTAGCGCGGGCGGCCGGGCCCGTCAATCGCCGGGCGTTCCTTCTTACGGAAAAGAAGGGCGCATTATAAAAAAAGCCCCGCCGGATGAGCGGGGAGTGGAAGGGGAAAAGGAATACTCCGTTCGTTCAGTTCATTTCCTTGAGCTTATCCAGGCACTCATGACAGATGTTCTTGCCCTGGAAGCTGACAAGATCGGTGGCGTTGTCGCAGAAGAAGCACGCGGGGTGGTATTTCTTGAGGATGATGGTTTCCTTGTCAACAAAGATTTCGATAGAATCCTTGATGTCGATGCCGAGTGTCCTTCTCAGCTCGATGGGAATCACGACTCTGCCCAGCGTATCCATTTTTCGAACGATGCCCGTAGATTTCATGGTGGTTGTCCTTTCAAAGTTATTGCAGGAAGCAGGCTGAACCTCCCACATATTATCAATAATACACATAATCCCTGCAAACAGTCAATATAATTGTCAATGAGAATAAGGCATATGTGTAAACAATGTCGATTTCTTGGTTTTTTTGGGAGGAATGCCGGGATGATGAGCTGGATCTGGTGCATCCTGTTTTGCGTGGGCGCGGTGGTGACGACCGTCCGTTTCGGAGGGGACGCGGCGGTGAGCGCGATGCTCGCGGGCGCGGGCGATAGCGTGACGCTGTGCCTTTCCCTGGCGGGCGCGTACCTGCTCTGGATGGGGCTACTCAACATCGCGGAACGCGCGGGGCTGATGAAGGCGCTTTCGCGGGCGCTCAAAAAGCCGGCGCAGCGGCTGTTTCCGGGCGCCGGGGAGGCGACCGGCGCGATCACCCTCAACCTTGCCGCTAATATGCTCGGCCTGGGCAACGCGGCGACGCCCTTCGGCCTGGAGGCCATGCGCCTGATGCAGCAACCAAACCCCAATAAGCGCCGCGCCACGCCCGCTATGTGCGTCTTCCTCGCCATCAACGCCTCGGCGCTGCAGGTCATCCCCACCACGATGATAGGCCTGCGCGCCGCGAGCGGCTCCCTGGAGCCCGGCGCGGTCCTCCTGCCCACGCTCATTTCCTCCGCCGTCTCCACGGGCGTGACCGTCGTCGTCTGCCTGTTCCTGGTGCGCCGCGCATGAGCTACGCCACAGCCGCTATCCCCCTTCTGGCCGTCGCCGTGGTGCTCTATGCCCTCTATAAACGGGTGGACGTGTACGACGCCTTCGTCAAGGGCGCCGCGCAGGGCCTGCCCGTCCTCTACCGCGTCCTTCCCTATATGGCGGCGATGCTCATCTGCATCCGCCTTTTGCGCACCAGCGGCGTCGTGGACGCGCTTACCGCCCTCCTGACCGGGCCGATGAAGGCGATCGGCTTTCCGCCGGAGCTGTTGCCCCTGGCCCTTTTGCGCCCGCTCTCGGGCAGCGCGTCCATGGCCCTCGTCGCCGATCTCTTTAAGACCTACGGCGCCGATTCCAGGATCGGTCTCACCGCGGCCGTCATGATGGGCTCCTCCGAAACCATCTTCTATACGCTCGCGCTCTATTTCGGCGCGGTCGGCATCCGCGAAACGCGCTTTACCATCCCCGTCGCCCTCCTTTCCACCGTCCTTTCCGTGATCTCCTCGGTGGTCGTATGCAATTTGCTGTTCGCGTAAGGACGAGATACGAAAGAAATACGAAGGAAAAATGAAGGACGCAGGGGCTCCGCCCCTGCACCCCGGAAGAAATATACGAGTATAGGTGGCCCTTTTCCAACATCGTCGCCGCCGCTGGCGGCACACGATTACGGCTCCCTGCACCCTGGAGAAATAGGATTGCAATCGTCTTTTCACCGGCGTCCGTTCCCTAGGGGGGCGGGGGGCGGGGGGCGGAGCCCGCCCGCTATTAAATAAAATAAATCCCCGTCGCCGTCGCAGGCGGCGATGCCTTAAGAAACAAGCCGCCCCCGCCGCGACGCGGCGCGACCGTTGTAAACTGGGTTGAGAGCCCCTTTCTTCAACGTCCGTTCCCCAGGGGGGCGGGGGGCGAGGTCCTCCCGCTATTAAATAGAATAGATCCCCGTCGCCGCCGCAGGCGGCGATGCCTTAAGAAACAAGCCGCCCCCGCCGCGACGCGGCGCGACCGTTGCGAACTGAGTTGGAAGCCCTCTCTCCAGCATCCGTACCTTAGGGGGAGCGGGGGGCGAAGCCCGCCCGCTATGAAATAAAATAAATCCCCGTCGCCGCCGCAGGCGGCGATGCCTTAAGAAGAAAGCAAGCGGTTTTCTTAGAGCTATTCTGAAGAGGCACGGCCATTTTCTTTTACGGCCGGATATGCTATACTAATCAAACAGTATATTTATGTAAGGAGCGCCCATGCAGGTTTCGATCTATCCCTTTCCCGGCGCGGTTTCGGAGAAACAGTATTACGGCAAAACGGTGATCGTGGTGGATGTGCTGCGCGCGACGACCTGCATCGTGGAGGCGCTACAGAACGGGGCGAGCCAGGTGATCCCCGCGCGGGATCCCGGCGAGGCGATGGGCTTCGCGGGGCACCTCGGGCGCAGGGAAAGCCTCCTGACGGGGGAGCGCGGCGGCCTTCGGATGCCGGATTTCGATTTGGGCAACTCGCCGCTCGAGTTTAAGCCCGCCGTCGTGGCGGGGAAGACGGTGGTCATCACCACCACCAACGGCACGATGGCGATCCACGCGGCCCGCACGGCGTATAAGCTTTTGATCGGCTGCATGCGCAACAGGACGGCCGTGGGCAAGCTCGCAGCCGAAACCGGCAAGGATATTTTGATCCTCTGCGCGGGAACCGTGGGCGAATGTTCGGCGGACGACATGGCGGCCGCGGGGGCGATCCTGGAGGCGGTATTGCAGGCGTCCGGCGAAAAGCCCGCGCTCAACGATTTCGCGCGGGTGTGCCTGCTGGTCTACCGAGACTGGAAAAAGGGTGACGCGGATCTTTCCGAGATGATGCACTACCATACGCTGCACGAGCTGGGGTTTGACGAGGACCTCGCGTTCTGTTTCCTGGAGGACCAGACCGAGATCGTGCCCCAGTACGAGAACGGGAGCATCCGGAAGTAGCGATACGGGGGTCCTTCGGGCTTTCATAGGGAAACGGAAAAGTACGGAGCCGTCCGTATTTTTTTGCGCAATGAGAATTACAAAGCCTCTTTCACGTCGCACGCGATCTCGCCGTTTTCAATCATGACCACCCCGTACGTGGGGACGCGCAGGGAGGAACGGCGGCCTCCGGCGCTGACGCTGCCGGGGTTCATCATCCACATGCCGTTGGCCCAGTTGAGGTAGGGGACATGGGTATGGCCGAACAGCACGATATCGGCGGCAAGGGAAGCGCCCTTGGCTTCCAGGGCGGAAAGTCCCGTCTTGACGCCGTAGAAATGCCCGTGCGTCATAAAGACGCGCTTGCTTTCAAAAGGAAGCAGCAGCTCGTAGGTATCGTTGCCGCGAAAATCCGTATTGCCGGTGACGGCGTTCAGGGGGATTTTCGGGAAAAGCCTGTGGAGCGCCTCGGCGTCGGTATAATGGTCCCCCAGGTGCAGCACGGCGTCGGGCCGCTCGCGGCGCACCGCCGCAATCATCGGGTCGATATCGGCATGGGAATCCGAAAGGACGAGTAGTTTCATGGTTTCGCTCCGTGTTCTTGATCCGCCGGCGCGCCGGCCTAGCAAGAGTGTAGCGTGCCCGGGCGAAAAGCGCAAGAGCGGGGCGAAAGGTGCGGATAGATAAAAAACGGAACGCCGCATAGGCGCTCCGAATGGCGTATTGGTCGTTTCGTTTATTCCCACTCGATCGTTCCGGGCGGTTTAGACGTAATATCGTACACCACGCGGTTCACGTGGGGGACCTCGCCGATGATGCGCTCGGAAATACGGCGCAGCAGGGGGTAGGGGAGCTCCGCAAACTCCACGGTCATGGCGTCGGCGGAGGTCACGGCGCGCACGCCGATGCAGTAATCGTAGGTGCGGCCGTCGCCCATGACGCCCACGCTCTTCATGCCGGTAAAGACGGTGAAATACTGCCAGACGGCGCGGTCGAGGCCGGCCAGGCGGATCTCCTCGCGGAAGATCCAGTCGCTTTGGCGCAGGATGTCGAGCTTTTCCCCGGTGATATCGCCGATGACGCGGATGGCGAGGCCGGGGCCGGGGAAGGGCTGCCGCCAGACGAGATCGCGGGGGATGGCGAGGCTTTCGCCCAGGGCGCGCACCTCGTCCTTGAAGAGCATGCGCAGCGGCTCCACCAGGCCCTTGAAGTCGATATCGGCGGGGAGGCCGCCCACGTTGTGGTGGCTCTTGATGGTGGCCGCGCTGTCGGTGCCGCTCTCGATCACGTCGGGATAGATGGTGCCCTGCAGGAGATACTCCGCGCCGCCGAGCTTCTTCGCCTCTTCCTCGAAAACGCGGATGAATTCCTCGCCGATGATCTTGCGCTTGCGCTCGGGCTCGGTCACGCCCGCAAGCTTTGAAAGAAAGCGCTCGCGCGCGTCCACGGGGATGACGTTGAGGCCGAGCCGGTCGCGGTAAAAGCCTATGACCTCCTCTTTTTCATGGAGGCGCAGCAGGCCGTGATCCACAAAGATGCATGTGAGCCTGTCGCCGACGGCGCGGTGCACGAGAACGGAGGCGACGGAGCTGTCCACCCCGCCCGAGAGCGCGCCGATCACGCGGCCGCCGCCCACCTGAGCGCGGATCTGCGCCACGAGCGTATCCGCGAGGGCTTCGGGGGCGTAATCGCAGGCGAGGCCGCAGATATTCCTGAGGAAATTTTTGATGATTTTGGGGCCGTCGGGGGTGTGGTTGACTTCCGCGTGGAACTGGATGCCGTAGAGCTTGTGCGCGTCGTCCGCGAAAGCCGCCACAGGGCAGTTCGCCGTGCGGGCGATGGGCACGAAACCGGGCGGGGGAGCCAGCACCGCGTCGTTGTGGTTCATCCATACGATATGGTTCGTGACGCCCTCAAAGAGCGGATGGGGCGAGAACTCGATCTCGGTGCGGCCGTACTCGCGCACGGCGGCGCGGTCGATGCGCCCACCGAACACTTTTGCGAGGTACTGCATGCCGTAGCAGATGCCCAGCACCGGCACGCCCAGGGAAAAGACCTCGGGGAGGCAGGTTTTTGCGCCCTCGGCGTAGACGCTGTCCGGCCCGCCGGTGAGGATGACGCCCGAAAGCGCCTCCCCGCGGATCCGGTCCAGGCTGGCCTTGTGCGGCAGCAGCTCCGAATAGACGCCGGCCTCGCGCACGCGCCGCGCGATGAGCTGGTTGTACTGCCCGCCGAAGTCCAGCACCACGATGCGTTCCTTCATGAAATGATTCCTTTCGCGCAAAATCTTTTGTATCCGCACCGAAAGCAAAGCGCCTCCGGGGTTTATCCGCCGGTTTTATTGTATTAGTATACCACAGCCGGTGCGGTCTTTGCCAAAGGGGATTTTATGATTCGGGGGGAAGGAATGTTTCACGTGAAACATACATAGACTTTCATTTATAGGATAGTTGATTTCCGACGGTTCCCCTTTTCGGGCGGCAGCGACGCGCGGCCGCGCGGCAGGCCCGCATGCTTCCCCGGCCGCGGAATAAATTCCAATTTGTATAGAGTGTCAACAGAAGTTCACATTAACCGCGTTGATTGCGGGTATCAATATAAGTAAGCTAGTAGTACCGTAAATCCCGCGCGGCCGTGCGCCGCGAAAGGACAAACCATGATCAGCGACAATAAAAAATCCCCGCGCCGGCCGATGATGTATTATGCGTTCATCGCGCTCATCGCCATGCTGCTGCTCAACGCCTTCGTGTTCCCGTCCCTGTTCAAGAACCCCGTAACGGCCACCGATTACGGCACGTTCCTTAAGCAGGTGGATGCGGGCGTTGTCAAAAAGTTCGAGCTCAGGGACGATACCATTTATTATACGGCCCTCGAAAACGGCAAGGAGGTCGCCTATTCCACCGGCGCCATGCCGGACGACGACCTGACCAGCCGGCTTTACAAGGCCGGCGTCACCTTCACCCGCGTGGTGCCCGAGGAATCCTCGCCCATCGTGGCGTTCCTGCTCAGCTGGGTGCTGCCCATCGCGATCTTTTATTTCCTGGGGCGGATGCTGATGGGCAACCTGGAGAAGCGCGGCGGCATGAACACGCTCTCCTTCGGCAAATCCAACGCCAAGATCTACGTGCAGGCCGAGACCGGCAAGTCCTTTGCCGATGTCGCCGGCGAGGACGAGGCCAAGGAGGCCCTTACCGAGATTGTGGATTTTCTGCATAACCCGCGCAAGTACGCCGAGATCGGCGCCGATCTTCCCAAGGGCGTGCTCCTGGTGGGCCCGCCGGGCACGGGCAAGACGCTCCTCGCCAAAGCCGTAGCGGGGGAGGCGGACGTGCCGTTCTTCTCGATTTCGGGCTCCGAATTCGTAGAGATGTTCGTGGGCATGGGCGCGGCGAAGGTCCGCGACCTGTTCCGCCAGGCCCAGGAGAAAGCGCCCTGCATCGTGTTTATCGACGAGATCGACACCATCGGCAAGAAGCGCGACAGCTCCGGCTTCGGCGGCAACGACGAACGGGAGCAGACATTGAACCAGCTCCTTTCCGAGATGGACGGGTTCGACGGCAAGACGGGCGTCATCATCCTCGCCGCCACCAACCGGCCCGATACCCTTGACAAAGCCCTCCTGCGCCCCGGCCGCTTCGACCGCCGTGTGCCCGTGGAGCTGCCCGATCTTGCCGGCCGCGAGGCGATCCTCCGCGTGCACTCTAAGAAGATCAAGACCGCGCCCGATATCGATTATACCGCCGTGGCCCGCGCCACCGCCGGGGCTTCCGGCGCGGACCTTGCCAACATCATCAACGAGGCCGCCCTGCACGCCGTGCGCGCCGGCCGCGCCATCGTGGAGCAGATTGACCTTGACGAGAGCGTGGACGTCGTGATCGCCGGCTACCAGCGCAAGAACGCCGTCATTACCCCCAAGGAAAAGAAGATCATCGCCTACCACGAGATCGGCCACGCCATCGTCGCCGCCAGGCAGACGGATTCCGCGCCCGTGACCAAGATCACCATCGTGCCGCGCACCTCCGGCGCCCTCGGCTACACCATGCAGGTGGACGAGGACGAGCAGTTCCTCTTAAGCCGCGAGCAGGCGCTCTCCAAGCTCGCCACCCTCACCGGCGGCCGCGCCAGCGAGGAGCTGGTGTTCGGCACCTCCACCTCGGGCGCTTCCAACGATATTGAGCAGGCGACCCGCCTCGCCCGCGCCATGGTCACGCGCTTCGGCATGTCCAAGCAGTTCGGCATGGTCGCCCTCGAGACCGTCACCAACCAGTACCTGGGCGGCGATACCGCCCTCGCCTGCTCACCGGATACCGCCGCCCGCGTCGACGAGGAAACCATCGCCCTCATCAAGGACGCGTTCGAAAAGGCCACCGCCATCCTCAGGGAGAACGAGCGGAAGCTCCACGAGCTCGCCGCCTACCTCCTTGAAAAGGAAACCATCACCGGCGACGAGTTCATGGAGATATTGAACCGGTAGGGAAGAAAAACGATTACGGGGGACGCAGGGGCTCCGCCCCTGCACCCTGGGGAGTATGATACGGATATACTGCATTGTTTCACGTGAAACAATCGCATATATCCGTTTTTATATGCCCTTCACGCTTTCTTTTGCTACTTTTCTTTCCCGTGAAAGAAAAGTAGCGTACCCATTTGCGGCTTCTTCCTGTATAATGTGTTATAGTGCGGTTTGTGCAATGCATTACTGAAGAAGCGGATAAGTTGTAACATGAACGATGCGGCCGGCGCGGGGCAGGGACAAGCCCCGCTGTACATGGAACCGGGGCTGATGGAGAGCTGGCGCGCCTGCACCGGCGGGGAACGGGCAGCCGGGACCGGGAGGAGTGAGAACATGGCCAAGATCATCGCCATCGCCAACCAGAAAGGCGGGGTCGGCAAGACGACCACCGCCGTGAACCTTTCGGCCTGCGTGGCCGAGCGGGGGAAGCGCGTGCTGCTCATTGACCTGGACCCGCAGGGCAACTCCACGAGCGGGCTGGGCGTGAACAAGGAGACCGTGGAGCGCTCCACCTACGACGTGATGATCAACCATGTGCCCGCCGCCGAGGCCGCGGTGCCGACCGTAACGGAGAACCTCTCCCTGATGCCCGCGCAGATCGACCTTGCGGGCGCCGAGGTGGAGCTGGTGGCCATGATGGCGCGGGAGCAGGTCTTAAAGCGCGCCCTCGAGCCGCTGCGGGAGCAGTTCGAGTACATTTTTATCGACTGCCCGCCCTCGCTGGGGCTCTTGACGCTCAACGCGCTGACGGCGGCGAACACGCTGCTGGTGCCCATCCAGTGCGAGTTTTACGCGCTGGAGGGGTTGTCGCAGCTGATGAACACGGTCAAGCTGGTGCGCCAGCACCTGAACGCCGCCCTGGATGTGGAAGGCGTCGTCCTCACGATGTACGACGCGCGCACCAACCTTTCCACGCAGGTGGTGGCCGAGGTCAAGAAATTCTTTAAGAACAAGGTGTACGATACCATCATTCCGCGCTCGGTGCGCCTGGGCGAAGCGCCCAGCTTCGGCCTGCCCATCACGGCGTACGATCCCAAGAGCGTGGGCGCCGTGGCCTACGGCAAGCTGGCGCAGGAGCTGCTCAGTAAGGAGGCGCAGTAAATGGCGGGCCTGAAAAAAACCACGGGCCTGGGCCGCGGGCTCGACGCGCTGCTGGGGGATTTTGACGCGCAGGCGCGCCCCGAGGCCGAAGGCGTACGGGAGCTGCCCATCGCGAGGCTCTATCCGAACCCCGATCAGCCGCGCAAAGCGTTCGACGCGGACCGGCTCGCCGAGCTTGCCGGTTCCCTCAGGCAGCACGGCATGGTGCAGCCCATCGTAGCGCGCCGGACGGGCGACCGGTACATGATCGTCACTGGCGAGCGCCGCTACCGCGCCGCGCAGCTCGCGGGCATGGAGAATGTGCCCGTGGTCGTGCGCGAGATCGGCACCGAGCAGGTGATGGAGCTCGCCTTGATCGAGAACATCCAGCGCGAGGACCTCAACCCCATCGAGGAGGCCGCCGCCATTTCCTTTTTAATGGAGCAGCACGACCTCACCCAGGAGGAAGTCGCCGAGCGCCTCAGCAAGAGCCGTCCCGCCGTCGCCAACGCGCTCAGGCTTTTGAACCTGCCCGAGCCCGTCAAAAAGCTCGTGCGTACCGGCGCGCTCTCGGCCGGGCACGGCCGCGCCCTCGCCGTGCTGGAGGACGCCGCGCTCCAGGAGCGCCTCGCCCGCCAGGCCGCCGAAAACCGTTGCTCGGTCCGCGCCATGGAGCAGATGGTCAAGGCCGCGCAGGGCGAGGAAACGCGCGAAAAAAAGCCGCGCAAGGAAAAAAGCGTCGATCCCGATCTGTTCGACGTCGAATCCCGTATGCGCGAGCGTCTGGGCACCAAGGTCCGAATCACCGGCGGCAAGAACCGCGGCCGGATCACCATCGACTATTTCAGCCCAGACGCCCTGCAGGAGATCTACGAGGCGATCGTCGGGGGATGACGGGATAGAGGGGGAACGGTGGGGCCCCGCCCCACACCCCGCTTCTTTTCCAGGCGGAAAAGAAGCAAAAGGCAAGCTAAAAAGGCAAGATAGAAAACAGTGCGCCCCCGCATTCGCGGGGGCGCATGCAGAGTATCGACAAAGTCTTGAGCAGTTTACTATGCAAGAACGAAAATAGGAGCTGCATAGCGGGACGCTCTGTCGTCCCGCTGAAACCCCAAAACTTAGGAAACACAATAAAATCCGTCCAAGCTGACGACATGTGCGTCAGCTTGGACACCTTGCATGCAGGCCTGCTACGCCAGGCCTGCATGGGAAAAACCGTCGACGAACCCCGGAGGGGGTTTGTCGGCGGCCTGAGTGCGCCCCCGCGAATGCGGGGGCGCATGGTTACGGTTGCTGAAGATGAGCCTTAAAAGCCCTTTTCCAGCAGCCAGTCCGCCAGCTCGCCGGCCTCCGCGGATTGCAGCAGGCGGACGCGCTGCGCCATTTCGGCGGACTGGAACGGGGAGCACAGGAGCATGGGGCCGATGCGCTCGATAAACGCCTCGTCCATGGCGTCGGAATACACCTTCGCCTCGACGATGCAGCCCTTATTGAGGGAAAGCTGCATCTCGACGTCGCCCCAGGAGAACCGGTTTTCGAGCACGATGTCGAAGGAAGGGGTCTTGCCCATCTTCCATTCCCAGGAGCCGTAAAGCTCGGTAAGGGCGTTCAATTTCTCGGTATCGAGCTGCGCGTCCTGGCCGACCGTCGCGACGCCGTATTCCCTGATGAAGGCGTCGACGACCGCGTCCCGAACGCCCTCGACGGTGACGGCGGGGTTGACGTCCGAAAGGTTCTGTACGCGCGAGCGCACGCTCTCGATCCCCTTGGCGGCCAGCTTTTCGGGGGAGGGGGCGAGGTAGCGGGACATCTTGGCGGTATCCACGTTCACAAGGACGGTGCCGTGGTGCATGGCGACGTCCGTGCCGAACCGGAAGGCGTTGCCAGAGAACTTCGCGCCGGTTTCCTTTACCAGAAGATCGTTGCGGCCGGTGAACTCGGTCCCGATGCCGAACGCCGCCGCCGCGGCCTGGATCACGGAAAGCTGCCTGCGCACGTCGTAGGCTTTGCGCGGCAACAGGAATGTGAAATTGAGGTTCCCCAGGTCGTGGAACACCGCGCCGCCGCCCGAGGAGCGCCGCGCGAGGCGCCCGCCCTCCTGTTCCAGCAGGGAAGAGCGGCATTCCTTCCACGCGTTCTGGTTTTTGCCGATGACGACGGTGTTCTGGTTCTGCCAGAGATAGAGCGTGCAGCCGTTCCCCTGCGCGTCAAAGAGCAGCGACTCCATCGCCAGGTTGCGGTAGGGATCAAAACCTTTTCCGAAAAAGATCGTGTTCTGCATGAGAGGCCCTCTTTTGTAATAGGATACTACTATCTTACCCAATACCGGCGCCGCGAACAAGGAAAAATTCGCGCGCGCCCGAAACGGTTATGAATTGCATGAACAGATATACAAAGCTGCAAAAGCATTTGACAAGACCGCCCGCGTGCGCTATCCTGATAGAATACACGAAAAGGGGCAATCCTTCATGATCGATCCGTTAGAAGAGGCGCGCGCGGCCATCGCCGCCGCATCCGGCGCGATCATCGGGGCAGAGATCGCCCCCGCGGAAATCGACTGCCCGGCGCAGGGCTGCTCGGCCCGGTGCGCCGCCCCGCTCCGGCTGGGGCGCGATGCAGGAGACCTCGCCGCCGCCCTGCAGAAAACGCCGGTCCTCCTTGAAAACCGGCCGCTGGTGCAAACCGTGGAGGCCGAGGGGGGACACCTGCTTTTTTCGTTTACGGACGCATTCTTCGATACCGCCCTGAACCGTATGCTCCTGGAACTGCCCCGGACGCCCGAGCCCGGCCCCGTGCTCTTTGAGGACGCGGCCCGCGCCCGCGCCGCCTATACCGCGCGCCGCATGTGGATGCTCGCGCGCAAGGCCGCGGGGGAGCCGCGCTGTCCCGAAAACCCCGCCGTGCGGCAGGCGCTGCTCCTGACGCTCGCGGTGCCCGAGCGGCTTACCCATCCCCGCGGGCTGAAGCTCCGGATGCTTGCGGCGTCCGACGCGCTCCTCTGTATGACGCGGAGCGTCCTGCCCCGGGAGCGCCCGGCGCTCTCCATACAAAGCGCGCACGTGGCGGAGCTGGCGGCCCGCGTGTTCTCGCTCGCCCTCAATACACTCTATCCCAATTGACGGAGGTTCGCATATGAATATCAAATGGTATGGGCACAGCACCTTTTTGTTCACGGCCGAAAACGGCTTAAAAATCCTGACCGACCCCTGCGGGCCGGGCTACGGCTATACGCTCGGCGGCATCGGGGCGGATATCGTCACCGTGAGCCATGACCACGGGGACCACAACTATCTCGCGGCGGTCGCGGGCGCGCCCAAAGTGCTCCGCACGCCCGGCGTTACACAGGAGGGCGGCGCGCGCATCACGGGCATCGCAACCTTCCATGACGACGCAGAGGGCCGGAAGCGCGGCAAGAACCTTATATTCCTTTTCGAGCTGGACGGGCTGCGCGTCGCGCATCTGGGCGACCTTGGCGCCATCCCCCCGGAGGATGTTTTCGACGCCCTGGGCAAGCTCGACGTGCTGCTCGCGCCCATCGGCGGCACCTATACCATCGGGCCCAAGGAAGCCAGCGAGATCGCCGGCCGCACGTGCGCGCGCGTCTTTATCCCCATGCACTACCAGACGCCGCAGCTCAGGCTGGGGGCGACGCTTTTGGGCATCGACGCGCTCCTGAAGATCTCCAAGGGCTGCAAAATACACAAGCTCAACCAGTCCGAGGCCACCGTCACCCCGGAAAGCCTGGGCGAGGACCGGCTGCTGGTGCTGGATTATACAAAATGAAATCAGAAAAAGATTTTTTGATATGTTTGGCGGGATGTGAGCATCCCGCTTTTGTTTTATAGTTCATAGCTAATAATTAAGGTATCGCCGTCTGCGGCGGCGACGAGGGATTATTTTATTTAATAGCGGGAGGGCTTCGCCCCCCGCGTCCCCCTGAGGGACGGACATTTACAAAAAGAAGGATTCTTAAAGCGGGGAAGGGCTCCCAACTCAGTTCGCAATGGCTGCGCTGCGTCGCGGCGGGCGCCGCTTCCTTGCGCTCCTTGCGACAGCCCGCAGGCTTAGTGCCCGAGGCGTCCCCCGCCGAGGGCCTCACTGGGCCTTCGCCTCGCTTTTTCCACCCTCAATTCGCAATGGTCGTCCCGCTCCTGCCGGTCGCGGCACTCCCTTGCTCACTGGGCTACGCCCTCGCTTGATCTGCCGCCGGCAGCGCTTCGGGCTCGCCCCACAGGCGGCGCTCGGCTCCGGCCCTCCCCGCGGCCCCCTGGGGAACGGACGTTGGCATAAAAGGAAGATTCCCCTCCCGCGGAGGGGTGCCCGAAGGGCGGGGTGGTTTCCCCCGTTTTACAACGGGGTGCAATATTCCCTTTTGCTTTCTTTTGCTGCTATCCATTCATAAAATATCCGGGTGCAGGGGGCGGGCCCCCTGCAGCGTTGGTTTCTTATCCTTACGGAAATACGACGACCAGCAGCATCCGGAAGCGCTCCTGCGCGCGTACGGCGTGGGGATGGCCCGCGGGCATCACGATGCACTCGCCCGCCTTGGGGAAATAGTCGGTGTTGTCGATGGTGATCTTACCCGCGCCGTCGAGCACGTAGACCAGCGCGTCCCCGCCCGAGGAGTGGGTGCTGATTTCCTCGCCGGCTTCGAACGCGAACAGCGTGATGGAAACGGCGTCGTTCTGCGCCAGCGTGCGGCTGACGATCTGCCCCTCCTGATAGGCAACGAGGGACGCCAAGGACAGCACGCGCGCGAAATCAATGTTTTTGAGCGAATGATTCAAGTCGGACATATGCGCTTCCTCCTTACGGATTGCCGATATTTTATGATAGGGGAAAGGTCTTTCAGCCGGCCAGGAGCTTGCCCAGGGCCCTGCAGCGGGCTTCGGCGTCCACGTCGGGCGCTTCGTTGACGATGAGCCCTTCCGCCGATAGCGCTACCCCGGCGCTCTGTACATTGCCCTGCCAGGTGCGCATCCACTCGCCGTCGCCCCAGCCGTACGAGCCGAACAGGGCCACGCGCTTACCCGGCAGCGCGGGCAGCACGCGCTCGAACATGGGGGCGAACTCGGCGTCCTCCAGCTCCTCCACGCCCATGGCCGGGCAGCCGAAGGCCAGCGCGTCGTAGCCGGCGGCGTCTTCCTTTGTGAACGCGGCGGCCTGCATCACAAAAACTTCCGCGCCCGCCTCTTTCGCGCCCTCCGCGATCAGGTTTGCCATCGCCTCGGTATTGCCGGTGCCGCTCCAGTATACGACCGCGAGCTTTGCCATGGGATCATCTCCTTCGCATGATTGTACGGGCTAGTATGCACTCCCCCGAGAGGGGCTATGTATATGATAAACGGCTTCGGTATGATATAATCCATACTAAAGAACTTTAGTTTAAAAAGCCCCGAAAGCGGCGCGCCGATTCTTTCGGAAAAGGAACCAAAGAAAGCGCGGCGGCATATTGGATAAGGGAAACGCTGTTGCGCCGTGGAAAGAGAGGGGATCGCCGTTGTATGCCGCCTTGGCCGCGCTCCTGTGCCTGTTCGCCTCGCTGTTCCTGCTGCAGCGCGCCCTGTTCCGGCTGGCCCTAAGGATGCAGGCGGGGGAAGCGCATCCGCTCCGGATATGGGAGAAGCCGCGCCCCATAGAGGCGCGGCCCCTTTCCGGCGAAGAACCCGAACGCCCCGACTCCGGGCCGGAAGAATCCATGCAGCCTTTCTTGTGCGAGGAACCCGAACGCCCGGCCCTCGATTCAAAAGAAGGACGCCTCGCGTGACCCATACGCCATTCACGATATTTTCATGATTTGCGTTCCCCCCGTACCGGCCCGCGCTGTGGTATACTGGAAACGGATCACAAAAGAGGATGATGGGGGAACCAATGAAACGGATCGTGTGCCTGCTGCTGCTTCTGGCGCTGGTGGCCGGCGTGCTGCCCGGCTGCAAGGCGCCTACGCCCGCCGAGGCGCGGGATGCGTTTTTGGCGCTGATCAACGCCGGGAACTTCGAGGCGGCGTACGATATGCTGCATTCGTCCGTGCGGTACGACGCGCAGATGGCCGCGGCGGACAAGCTCAAAAATAAAACCCAGCCCTCGGACCGGATCACCAAGGAGCAGTTCGCCGCAAAATACAGGGCAATCTTCGAGGAGCTCAAGATCACGGGGCTTTCCTTTACGCCGGGCAGGGCGGTGGAGGGTGAGGCGATCTCGGTATACGACTACACGCTCGCCTACCATAGCGGGCTGCTCCCCGAGACGCCGATGGATTTTCGCATCACGGTGCGGCGCGAGAACGAGCGGTGGACCATCGAATGGACGCCCGCGCTGATGTTCCCGGAAATGACGTGGGGGGACACGGTGCGGGAGGCCAAGACCACGGCGCGGCGCGGGGAGATCCTTGCGGACGGCGTGGTGTACGCGCAGACGGTGGACGCGGCGAGCGTGCTGGCCGTGCCCGCGAAGATCGAGGATAAGGAGCAGTTCATCCGCCAGGCGGCGCTTCTTCTCAATATGACGACGGACGCGGTGGGCAAGAAGCTCGAAAAGGCCACCGGCGATTTTACGATCCTGAAGCAGCTCTACCCGGACGAGCTGACCGACGCGCTTAAGGAGCAGCTTTTGCTCCTTCCCGGCATCTCCATCGACAGCGGCAACTTCGGCACCCTCCGGGATTACCCGCAGGGCAGTTCGCTTGCGCACATCATCGGCTACGTGGGCACGGCGAGCGAGGACGATCTGACGGCGCTCACCGGGACCGCCTCGGGAAGCTCCCTCTACAACCTCGATTCGCGGGTGGGCAAAAGCGGGCTGGAGCGCCTGTACGAAAAAGAGATGCGCGGCGCGGACGGATATTTTATCTATATCTGCGGCGCGGACGGCGCCAACAAGAAAACGCTCTATGAAAGCCCCGCACAAAACGGGGAGGACGTGCAGCTGACCCTCAAGCCCGAGCTGCAGAAGCGCGCCGAAGACCTGCTCAAATATACCCTCTTCGGCGACGACACCGCGGGGGCGGTGGTGGTCTTAAACCCCACGACGGGCAGCATCGAGGCCATGACGAGCTACCCCTCCTTTGACCTGAACCTCTTTACGCGCGGCATCTCGCAGGCGGATTGGGAGAAGCTCTCCACCCAGAAGAACGCGCCGCTCTACAACCGCCTCACCCAGGGGCGGTATCCCCCCGGCTCCATCCTCAAGCCCTACACCGCCTCGGTGGCGCTCGAATCGGGCGCGATGACGCCCAACACCCAGTTCCCCTTCAACAAGGAGACCATTACCGACGATAAATGGATCCCCGCCGATCACGGCGAGTTCGGCCCCTGGGGCTACGGCGCCATCACCCGCGTGCAGCTCGACCACAGGCATTCCCCGCCGCTCAACATGCACACCGGCATGATCGACTCGGACAACATCTATTTCGCCTACGCCGCGCTGCGCACCGGCGTGGACGCGTTCACAAGCTTCCTGGACAACGCCGGGTTCAACGAGAGCGTGCCTTTCGAGCTCACCGTGCAGCCCGCGCAGCTCAAGAACGCGGATTCCAATTGGTCGCCCATGCTCCTGGCGGAAAGCGCCTTCGGCCAGGGCGAGGTGCTCGTTACCCCCCTGCAGGCCGCCGCCATGTTCTCTGCCTTCGCCAACCGCGGCAGCATCATGGCCCCCTACCTCGTGAAGGGCCTCTATAAGACCGACGGCAACCAGTATACGGCCGTGACGTCGCACCAGGACACGGTCTGGAAGGCCAACATCGTCAAGGAAAGCACCGTCAACACGCTGCTGCCCCTGCTGGAGGACGTCATCACCGAGGGCACCGGCGCGTGGCTCAGGCTGAAAAATATCGCCGGCAAGACCGGCACCGCCCAGATCGGCAACGACCGCCGCCGCGAGATCAATTGGTTCGTGGGCTTCCGCCTCAACAGCGACGAGCCCCGCCTCGTGCTCGTGATGCTCGAGGTGCCCGCCAATTCCTCCGCGTTCTCGCAGACCAAGTTCGATATCGCGCGGGAGCTGTTAAAACCCGGCGCGTAAGCGGAAAAGGGCAAAAAGAAAACGAATATATCATTTTGCGGCCGCGGGCGTTTATAAATAGATTGCGGCCGAAAGCGTCAAACTGCGTTCGCGCTTTTGACAAAGTGTTTTGGTACGCTCTTGTCCGTAGGTTGTAATAGCAGCGGCGGGGCCGCGAAGAATCGGGGAAGACGACGGGCGGCGGGGCCGCAGCGAAAACCGGGAAGGATTGCCGCTTTCTTTTGCTTCTCTTTCCCCCAAAAGAAAATGGGGGCGAATCCCCAATACGAAAACGGGAGAAAACCGCGTTCATGAATGAAATTCAGAATATCTGTATCTTCGCCTCCTCCAGCGAGCATCTGGAGCCGGCTTACTATGCGCTGGCGGAGGAGCTGGGGCGCGCCGTGGCCGGGGCGGGCGCGGGCATGGTGTTCGGCGGCGGGGCGCGCGGGCTGATGGGCGCGGTGGCGCGCGGCGTCGCCCGGGAGCGGGGGCGGATCACGGGCGTGATCCCGGAAAAGCTCAACCGCCCGGGTATCGCGTACGCGGCCTGCACGGAGCTTATAGAGACGCCCACGATGCACGCGCGCAAGCAGACGATGGAGGACCTGTCGGACGGGTTCATCGCCCTGCCGGGCGGCTTCGGTACGCTCGAGGAGGTGCTGGAGGTGATCACGCTCCGGCAGCTCGGCTACCACGACAAACCGGTGGTGCTCCTTAACCGCGGCGGGTTCTACGATTCGCTTCTGGAGCAGTTCGAGCGGCTGTATGCCGAGAGCTTCGCGGATATCGCGTACAGGGCCATGTACGGCGTGGCGCAGGACGTGGAGGAAGCGGTGCGGCTCATTTACACGCACAAGCCCGCGCCGCTTCCAGACAAGCTGGGGCAGGCGGAGGAGCCATTATGAAAAAGAACATGACGCCCGGGCCCATGATGCAGCATGTGCACGCGCAGCACATCGTGATGGTGTGCGTAACGCGGCAGCGCACCTGCGTAAGGCTGGTGGAGCGCGGGGAAGCGATCGCCGCGGAGCGCAAATTACCGCTGCATGTGGTGCATGCCGTCGGAACCGGAGAAAATTTCCTGGGAAATGCCGACGAGGGCGAGGCGCTGGAGTATCTGTTCACGGTGGCGCAGCTTTCGGGCGGCGAGCTTTCCATGCTGCGCTGCGAGGATGTGGAGTCCACGCTCGTGGAGTACGCGCGCGCGCACGCCGCCGCCGCGCTTGTGATGGGCGCGTCGCCCGGCAACGGGGACGACAGCTTTTGCGCCCATATGCGGGCGCGGCTGCCGGGCGTGGAGATCGAAGTCGTGCCCGAAAAGCCGAAAGCGTTTTCCGTGGGGGAATAAGGTATCGCCGCCGCAGGCGGCGATACCTTTATACCCCCGAAATCAGCCCCAATATCCAATTGGAGTTATAGAAGAAGCTGCCGAAGAAGGAGGCGTCGATGAGGTTCCCCGCCTTGGGCACGACGATGAGCACGATGGGCGTGACGAGGAACACGAGGTAGAGCACGAGGAAACCCTGTATCAGACCGAAACAGGCGCCGAGCGCTCCGTCCAGCCCGTGCAGGCGCGGAAAGCCGCGGCGCGCGTATTCGGCGACGCCGATGCCGAAACCCGCGAGCAGCCGCAGCACAAGGAATACGGCGAGCACGCCCAGGATGTTGATGAACACGTTGACGATGGTCTGGTTGAAATAGTCCCCCAGCGAGGAAAGCCCCTGTTTGGCGAAGGCCTCCCTGGCGATGTTCTCGGATATGCGCGGGCCCATGGGGTTGGGGAGCTGGGCGTTTTCCATGACGCCGGAAAGCTGCTCGGCGGAGAGGGAGGAGACCGGGGCGCGGGAAAGCTCCACGTCCTTGACGAGTTCGCCGCCCTCGGTGTAGTACAGCGCCATGGAGTACAGGTCCTTGTCGGCTTTGACGGCGTTCTCCACAACGGGGCACAGTAAAAGAGCCAGCCCCAGGCAGACGGCAAACGCGCCCAGCGAGAGGATGGTATGCACGAACCCGCGGTAAGCGCCCGCGAGAAGAAAGACCGCGAACAGCGCGAGTACGGCGATATCCAGCACGTTCATTGTTCAAAAAGCCTCCGTGTCGATGCCGCGTGAAAGCCGCCGGGCTTACAGCGGGCTTGGGCGATTATGCCGCTATGCGGCTTTTTTTGCGGACCCGGCGGCCCCGCGGGGCTTTTAACGCGCCCCGGGTCAGCCTACCCTGGCGGTGTAGCAGGCGGTGTCGGTGGAAAGAAGCAGCGTCGAGGAATCGAGTTTCTTTGCGGACTTGACGCTCACCGGGAAGGTGCGCGCATCCGCCTGCTTGCCGTCCGCGCCGAACACGGTATAGCCGTTATCCGTAACGGCGACGAGCCTGCCGCCCATGAGGAACGCGCCCACCGTACCGGCCGGGAGCTGGTACAGGCGCTGCGAAGTGCCCTTCACCTCGGCGTCCCGGAGGGTGAGCACCTTGACGGTGCCGGGCTTCTCGGTGCTGCGGGGCCGGAGCAGGTACATGGGGGAGGAGGCGAGCTCGTAATCCGTCACCGTCCAGCCGTAGACCATCTCGCGGTAGCTCTCGCGGTTGCCCTCGAGCGAGTAGCGGATGATCTGGTTGGTGCCCACCGCGTAGATGCCCGTCGCCGTGAAATCCGTCCGCTCGATCAGCTGGTTCTGCACCTGCATCACGCCGCTCGTCGAGGAGCGCGTCATGTCGTAGATGGTGATGGTGGTAAGCGGCGCGCCGCTGTCGAGCGACATCGTGAGCACGTACAGGTACTCGCTGCCCGCCGCCGTATAGAACCCGTAGTTCTCGATGAACTGCCCCTCGAAGGCAAGCTGGTCCTTCTGCGCGCCGGTCTTGTCGAACACCTGGATGCTCTCGGCGCCGGCGTTGTCCGCCTTCAGGGCGGCCACGCAGCTCGCGCCGCAGGCCACATACTTGAGTGTGCCCGTAAATTCCACCGGATACGTTGCGTTCACGATCTTGAGCGCCGCGGCGTTATAGAGCGCGTGGAGCGTCGGGCTGCCGCACAGCTTGACGTCGGGCGACGACACCTGCGCGTGGTAGCTGTTCTTGTCGTTCGTCAGGTCGTCGTAGTAGAGTACGCTGTCCTTGATGTACAAAAAGCCCTGGCCCGTATACACCGCGTTCTCCGCCGGGGTGAAGGGAAGCTCCGTCAGGTGCGCGGAACTGACCGCGCTGCGGCCGAGCAAGAGAGCCGCCGCAACGATCCCCGCCCCGACGAGCAGGAACAGGATCACGAGCGGGAGCGTGCGCAGGGTCGCCCTGCGCTTTTTTTTGGCTGTGCGGCGGTTCGCTTCCATCGGCGGGCATCGCTCCTTTCGCGCGGAATCCGGGGGAGGGTACGCTTCTTTTCTTTTAGAAAAAAGAAAAGAAGCAAAAGAAAATCCCAATGGACATTATAAGGGGAACATAGGGCAATCCCATGAATACCCCCTGCGCTTTCTTTTGGTTCTTTTCTTTCCCGCGAAAGAAAAGAACGTCCCCCGTCCGTCCTCCGCCCTAAAGCTGGTACATGGAGAGCACCTCGTTGGCGACGGCCTCCTTGGTGGTGCGCATGTCCATGGCCTGCTTGACGAGGTAGCGGTGGGCCTGCGCCTCGGTCATGGCGGCGTGCTCCATGAGGGCGAACTTGGCATGGTCGACGAGGCGCTGCTGCTCAAGGCGGCGCTCCAGGGCCTGCTTTTCGAGCTGGAGGCGGTTGAGGCGGGCGCTGACGGCGAGGCCCAGCTTGACGGTATGCAGCATGGCGCTGCGGGTCATGGGCTTGGCGAGGCTTAAGACGCCCGCGCCCTCGACGCGCTCCTGCACCTCCTCAAAGAGCTCGGCCTTGATGATGAGGAGCACGCCCGCGGCGGTATTGGCCGCGGCGTCCGCGGCGAGATCGTGCCCGAACTCGTCGGACAAAGGCGAGTTGATGACGATCAGGGAAAAATCGGCCTCGGCAATGTCGCGGCGCGCCTGCGCGCCGCTGGAGACGGGGATCAGCTCGCCCGGTATGGGGGAGAGCATATCCTGCAGAAGCTGCATGCCCTTGACGGTGCTGCTGACCAGCAGAATCCTATCCGTTTGCGCCACCTCCCTTCCTGACGGCGTACGAACGCGATTTGATCATACGTCGAAGAGAGGGTCTTCGAGGGGGGGCAGGCCGGCCTGCTCGTACGCGTCGGCCTCGCGCAGGACGGAGAACAGGTGCATGCGCACCTGCTCGGGCAGCGCGCGGGCGATGAAATCGCTCTTTTCGGCGACCTGCACGGCGTCTAGGAGCGTCTGCGGGAGGCGCGTACAGCGGGAGGACGCGGCGGCGGCGGGGTCGGTGAGGTCCACGTCGGTGGGCGCGGGCAGGGGCAGGGATTCGGCCATGCCCTCGAGGCCGGCGTTCAGGAGCACCGCGAAAGCGAGGTAAGGGTTGATGGCGGGATCGGGCGCGCGCAGCTCCATCCGGGAGGCTTCGCCTTGGGCGGCGGGGATGCGGATCCACTGGGAGCGGTTCTGGTGGGACCAGCTCACATAGCCCGGCGCCTCCATCTTGCCCAGGCGCTCGTAGGAATTGGGCATGGGGTTCAGGATGGCGGTCATATCGGCGGCGCGGCGGTAGATGCCGGAAAGGAAGCTCTCGGCGGCCGGGGAGGAGGCGCCGCCCACATGGAACATGTTCGCGGTGCCGGAAAGCAGGCTCATGTTCACGTGCAGGCCGGAGCCGATCACGCCGGGCAGGGGCTTGGGGAGGAAAGAGGCGTAAAGCCCGTTCTTGCTGGCGACGGTGCGGATGACCTGCTTGAGGGTGATGAGGTTGTCGGCCGCGCGCAGCGCACCGGCGTATTTCAATACGATCTCGTTCTGGCCCGGGCCGGATTCGTGGTGCGAGCTTTCCACCGGGACGCCCATCTGCTCGAGGGTGAGGCAGATCTCGCGGCGTATGTTCTCGCCGCGGTCCCGCGGGGCAAGGTCCAGATACCCGGCGCTGTCGTGGGGGACGCGGGTGGGGTTGCCCTTTTCATCCAGCTGGAAGAGGTAGAACTCGCACTCCACGCCGATCTGGCAGGCATAGCCTGCGTCGAGCGCGCGGCGGGCGGCGGCCCTCAAAAACGTCCGGGAGCTGCCGGCGAAGGGCTCGCCGCCCGGATGCTCGATATCGCAGATCACGCGCGCCACGCGGCCCTGCTGGGGCCGCCAGGGGAGGAGCGTGATGGTGGAGGGGTCCGGCCGCAGGACAAGATCGGATTCCGCGATGTGCAGAAGCCCCGGCACGGCGGAAGCGTCGAAGGAAACGCCGTCCGAAAGCGCGTGGGAAAGCTCCCCCGAAAGCAGGGAGATGTTCCGGCCGCGCCCGAAAAGATCGCAAAACACCAACCTTACGAACTTGACGTCGTTCTCCTCCACGAAGGAGAGCATCTCCTCGTTTGTATAAACCATACGGCTCCTCCTAATAAAAAGAATACGAACAAACGCGCCGGAATCCCGGCTGGAATTTGCAGGATGTCCTGCGTAAAACCTGCCCGGCCGCGGGGCCCTGCGGGGTACGCACACCCGGCGCCGCTCCATGCACACGCCTTGTGCATGGACAACTCCCTAAAAGTGGGCGTCGGTGGATAACTCTGTGGATAATGTTCATAACTTCTGTGCACAAGGGTTTGCGAACCGTTCTGCACACGCAGCGCAGGGACCTGCATGCGCCTTTTCTTGTGTTCGATTTTACAAAAAATTTACCGAACAAAGTCGAACCAAGTCGTAAAAGCGCGGATTATCCGTGCCGCCCCTGCCAAAAGCCTTTCCAATACCGCCCATACATTTATGCAAGCGGGCTGCGCCTGGGCACGACGGGCGTGCTCCAGCGCAAAAGCGCCCCGCCGAAGGGCTCGGCCACGCGGATGGCGTTGGTGGTGAGCTTGTCTACGGCCGGCTTTTCCAGCGACGAAAGCGCGAACACCGGCAGCACATGCGGCAGCTCAAGCTCCGGCTTGAACTGCGGGTTGCCGATCGCAAAGCCCGCGAACCGGGCCTTTTCCTGGAACATCAGCCGCGTCTGCTCGGTGGGGAAGCCCACGAAAAAAGTCAGCCGCCGCACGGTGGAAAGGCCGTCCCCGTGCTTTTTGAGCTTTGCGATGGCGTCCCGGTTGAGCTCGGTCTGGTACTTGGCGGCATCGGGCATCAGCAGCGCGTGGTAAGTGAGCCAGTCCGGCTCCTCGGCCGTGCCGGAGGTAAGGCGCAGCGCCTTTTCCTTTGCTTCGAGCGTTTCCGCCGCCGCAACGGCCGCTTCCGCGCCGCTCACATAAAAGTAATACTGCCTAAGCGCCGCCATGTCGATATCGCCGACATAGAGCGCACCGCGCAGCGCCCGAAGGAGCTTTCGCTCCACCGCGCGCAGCCGCCGCTCCTCGCGCGGGGAGAAGGCCGCGGCTTCCGGGTCGGCCGGGGCCGCCGCAATGTAGAGAAGCGTCTCGTAGCCGGCCGGCGGCTCCTGGTAAGAGGTATCCACAAGAAAGCGCGCGCTTTCGCCGTGCACCTCCCAATCGTAGCCGAACCAGGCATCCTGCTTTCCCATTCCGTTCAACGCTCCTCTTAAACACTCATTTTATCAGGCGAAGGGGGATGTTGCAAGGCTTGGCGCGGGCGGGAGAAATCAATGAACAATGAATAATGGATAATGGGGGGAATCAATGAACAATGGGGGGAGATTAATGAACAATGAATAATGAACAATTCAGTATGCAAGCGGATACCCGTTTCGGCCTGCAAACGCTCCACCGAAGCATTTGCCGCCTTCGGCGCCGGCCTCAACCCTGCGGGATCTTATCGAACGGAAAGGCGCAGGGAGCGCTGGGAGGAAGTCGGTCATTCCATAGTCAATTCCCCTCCTTGGAGGGGTGTCCGAAGGGCGGGGGGTGGTTGTGCAGCATAGGACCGTGGCCCCTAAACGATGATGGAATCGGTTTGCCGCCCACATCCCTCTGATGAGGGAGGCGGCACGGCGCAGCCGTGACGAAGGGAGAGAAAAGTTTGAAAGCGCAGCCTGCCTCCGATGAGGGAGCCGATGTCCGCAACGGGCTTATGACGTAGCGTGATCCTGTCGCGAGCCGTTTATCTATCTGCGCAACCACCCCGATCTTTGGGCACCCCTTGGGGAGGGGAATGGGAAGGCTCAATCAAGCAATGGCAAAGGACGGGCCCTTTGAACGGAACCCGTCCTTTTCATTCGGAAGAAATTCCGAAGGAATTTCCACCATAATTGTTCATTGTTCATTTTCCGGACAATCGCGCATTCCCGGGCAACCGCTCGTCGTCTATTACCGAATCAATTCCGCCAGCTCATCCACCGCCCGGTCGAACTCGTCGAGCGCGGTCAGGATGCTTTCGGGACGGGTGAGGTCCACGCCCGCGCGCTTCAGGAGCTCGATGGGGAAATCGCTGCCGCCGCTCTTGAGGAAAGCGAGGTAGGCGTCCAAGCCCTTTCCCTCCAGGATGCCGTGGGCGAGCGCGACCGCGGTGCAGAAGCCCGTGGCGTACTGGTAGACGTAGAAAGCGTTGTAAAAGTGCGGGATGCGGGCCCATTCCATGCGGATCTCGTCGTCCACGACGACGCCGGGGTAATACCGCTCGTTCAGCTTGCCGTAGATTTCGCAAAGAGCGTCCACCGTGAGCGGCTCGCCCGCCTCGCACATGTAGTGGGCCTTTTCCTCGAACGCCGCGAACATGGTCTGCCGGTAGACGGTGGTGCGGAACTGCTCCAGATAATGGTTCAGAAGATACGCGCGGCGCGCGGGGTCCCCCTCGGTCTTGAGAAGGTAGCGCGTGAGCAGCACCTCGTTGACGGTGGAGGCGACCTCCGCGGCCATGATCTTATACTGCGCGTCCTGATACGGAAGGCTGGTATCCGAGTAGTGGGAGTGCATGGCGTGGCCGAGCTCGTGCGCCAGGGTAAAGGCGTAATCCTCCTCGGGCTGGTAATTCAAAAGCACGTAGGGATGCGTGCCGTACGCGCCCCAGGAATACGCGCCGGTGGTCTTGCCGCGGTTCTCGGGCACGTCGATCCACCGCTCGGCAAAGGCGCGATTAAGGAGCCTGCCGTATTCCTCGCCCAGCGGCGCGAGCGCGGCCTTGACGAGGCGCTGGGCGTCCTCGTACTCCAGCCGCTTCGTCGTCTCGGGCACGATGGGCACGTACAGGTCGTACATCCGAAGCTCCGAGATCCCCAGCGTCCGCTTGCGCAGCGCCAGGTATTTTTCCATGGACGGAAGCCGGCTCTCGATCGCTTCGACCAGCCCGTCGTACACCGCGAGCGGCACGTTGGCGGGGAACAGCGCCGCGTCGATGGCGCTTTTATAGTTGCGCGCGCGCGCAAAGAAAACGTCGGCCTTGACGCTTGCGGCATAGGAGGCCGCGAGCGTGTTCTTGAGCCGCGTGTATCCCGCGTACAGCGCCTTGTAGGCGTTCTCGCGCACGGAGCGGTCCTTGCTTTCCATAAACCCGTGGTAGTTTCCCTGCGTCACCTCCACAAGGTCGCCGTCGGAATCCCGCACGCTGTCGAAGCGGATATCCGCGTTGTTGAGCATGCCGAAGATCGAATCCGCCGCGGCGAGCGGCTCCCCGGCCAGCGCCATGAGCTTTTCCTCGTTGGCCGTGAGCGTATGCGGACGCCTGCGCGCCAAATTGTTGAGCACGCGCCGGTATTCGCGCAGCGCCGGCCCGTCGATCCAGCCCTTTAGCGTATCGGGGTCGATGGCGAGGATCTCGGGCGTCATGAACGCGGACGCCGCGCCGTAAAACACGCTCTGCTGGGTGGCGCGGTCGGTCATGCCCTGGTAGAGCGTCGCGGCGTTGTCCTCGTCCTGCCGCATGTGCGCGTATACGTAGAGCCGCTCCAGCGCGAGCGAGATCTCCCCCTCGCGTTTGAGCGCCGCGAGCAGCGCCTCGGGGCTTTTGCCCAGCGTGCCCGCAAGCTCCGGGAAAGAAGCGATTTCGCGGCGCACCGCCTCAAACGCGGCCTCCCAGTCGGCATCCGACGCGAACATCGGCGCAAGGTCCCAGGTCAGCGCCTGGGGAAGCTCCCCGCGCGCGGGTAATGTTTTTGCCATACGGTTCCTCCTGAATAAATTAGAATGTGCTTTCCCCGCCGGGCCCCTCCTGGGAGGCGGGCGCGTCCTCCCTCGCCGCGCTGTCCACGTACAGCGCCGTCGCAAACGCCGCCGCGTAGGGCTGCACGAACGCCATCATGAGCGCCGTCAGCGCCGCCGTGAGCAGGGAAGCCGCAGCGGTATTCTGCCACAAAAGCATGGACGGCAAACAGCAAACGAGGATCGCCGCCCCGACGATGAGCCACAAAAGAGCCATGCAGCCCAGCATGCGGCCGAACCGCTTCCAGCTGAGCTTCACCGCGCGGCCCACCGCCCTGAACGCCGTGATCCCCTCGTGCGCCGCCACCGGATACACCGGCGCCATCAGCACGCTGAAGCACATTAGCGCCAGCGCCAGCAGCACCCCGACGACGATCAGCGGCGCGAAGTCCAAAGCGCCCATGCCGCTCCAGAAGTCCATGCCGTTCCCGAACATCGACGCAGCCGCAAAGACGCCGTAGAAGAGCGCCGCGAACACCAGCACGAACCCCAGGATCAGCGCGACGCCCGCGCTCAGCGCGTATTCCGCCAGGAACGTCGTGTACATGCGCCTGAGCCCCGCCGGCAGCGCGTACCGGAAAAGCTGGCGCGTCGTGCCCGCGCGGCCCTCCATGCGCTCGTTCATTTCCAGGAACAGAGCGCCCCGGTACATCGGCGTCAGGAGGAACGTGCACAGGAGCCCGAGGAGCCACGTCAGCATCATGGAGCCGGTCACCGCGGCCACGTCGTTCAGACTGGAGCCGAAGTTGAAGCTGCGCCCGTACGCCAGCCGCCCGAACTCCGAGAGCCCCCGCTCCAGATCGCCCCAGGCTCCCGTGCGGTTGAGCGCCGTAAGCTGCGGCAGCGCCGTCAGGAGGGAAGGCAGCGTTACAAATACCAGCGAGAGCAGCAGCATCGGCCAGAAGCCGCGTTTATACAATTGCCACGCGATCCCGAATACGCCGCGCACCTTCAGCGGCGCGCGCGTCAGCGGCGGATAGGGTGTGATAGGCTGTTCCTGTTCCATAATCGGGTCCTTTCTATACGGTTCTGGGGAAGGGGGACGGAGGTGCGTTCCTTTTCTTTCACAGAAAGAAAAGGAACAAAAGAAAGGAGATAAACGCGGGCTACTCGTTCGCCAGGCCGTCCGCGATGGCGGCGGCGGAGCGGAAGGAAAGCGGGGAGCCGCCGTTGACGCCGGCCGCGGCCGCGTAATCGATGCAGGCGTTCTGGATGCTGTCAAAGTCGATATCCTTGCCCGCGCGCAAAAGCTGCATCTGCACCAGCTCGATAAAATCCTTGAGCTGCGGGGGCGGCAGCGTGATGCGCAGCGGGAAGAACGCATCCTCCGCCTGGCGGGCGGCCGCGACGGCGAGCAGGTTCTCCTGCTGGAAGCCGCCGGGCGCGACGGCGGACCGCAAGGCCGGCCACGCCGGGTCGCCGGGATCGAACTCGTCGAGGAACAGCAGGAACTTGAGCGGCTGCGCCGCGAGCACGGGCAGCGCCGCCGCCGCCGCCTCCATGCGCCCGGGCGGGCAGAACACGAGCCGAAGCTCGGGAAGCTCCCTTGCGAGGGAGAACACCTGCGTGGATTTGCCCGTGCCCGCGCCCCCGGTGAGGATGAGGTTCTGCGCCTGCTCCCCGCGCATAAAGCGGATCACGTTGTGCAGCGCCTGCTCCCGCTGCCTGTGGTAGAAGGTAAAGGCGTCCTCCTCCGGAACCGCGAGCGGCATGCCGGAAAGCGTCCCGCCGCGCTCCACCGTGAAGATCCGGTAGCGCGTAAACGCGCCCGTGCCGCAGGTGGCGAAGAGGTTCCAGAGATCGTCCAGCAGCAGCCCGCGGTCCGCCGAGGTGTCGAGACGCCTATAGAGCTCCTCAAGAGTGCCGTCGGCGGCGTAGGGCTCGCGCGCTTCCTCGGGCTGGTAGCGCCAGCTTAAGAAATCGTTCTCGTCGATAGGCAGGGGCAGCGGCTCGGGCACATTGGCCGGGATGGCCGCGGGCGCGCCCTGCGGCAGGGAACGGGGGGTGCTGCCGCTCCACACCGCGGAGGAAAGCACCGAAATATTGTCCTTATGCTGCTGCGTGCGCGGCCTGCTCCGCTGTTCGCGGAGCTTTTCCCCGATCCACTTCTTCGCGATCACGCTGTTGAGCGAAAACAGCACGTCCATGCGCTTGAGGTCCCCGCGCATGGCCCCCGCGAGCGGCTCGTCCCATACGTTCCTGGCCGCCAGCGCCGAAAACGGGTTTTCCCGCTCGGTCAGCACCCACAGCAGAAAATCGCGCCACAGGTCGCCGCTCACCCGCCGGTATCCGCCCGTCAGCAGCGCGTATGTCAGCGCGTGGTACTCCTTCGCCGCCGCGAACGCGTCCCCCTGGAGCAGGTAGGACAGCATGGCGTCCAGGCTGGCGAAGGGCGGCTCGCTTAAAGCGTCCCTGAGCACCGTAATGCGGTTGAGCGCGGAGTACAGCGTCAGGCAGCCCTCCTGGCAGGCCATGTCCTTGATCGGCATAGCGGATGCCCCCCTTTATTCTATGCCAATAGTATACGTCAATGTGCGGCTTTTGGAAATAAGGGTTCTTCCTATATAAAAGGCGGATGTTTTTTGGAGGGCTCCGCCCCCGCGGAAATTCTCCTCACGCGGGGAATCGTTTTTAAGGTATCGCCGCCTGCGGCGGCGACGAAAAATCATTTTATTTAATAGCGGGCGGGCTTCCAACTCAGTTCGCGCTGGTCGCGCCGCGTCGCGGCGGGAGCCGCTTTCTTGCGCTTACGCGCTCACTGGGCCTCCACCACGCTTCATCCGCCACAGGCGGCGCGTGGCTCCGGCCCTCCCCGCGCCCCCTGGGGAACGTAACGCTTCGCTGGGCTTTTGATTGATGTGGCTCTGCTTCTGCGCTCCCTTGGGGAACGTCCGTATCCCAGGGGGGAGTGGGGGGCGCAGTCCTCCCACTATTAAATAAAAAGAACCCTCGTCGGCGCTGAAAGCGCCGATACCTTGAGGATGGGATGCCCGCATCCCGCCGCAAGTCTGATGTCCCACCGCGATACCCCAATATAAAATACTTGTAAAATTTTTATACTTCTCTGCATAATATACATTGACAGACATAGTATCGCATAATAGAATATACTTGCAAACCAAAGGAAAGGGGTGCGTGCGTTGTCGATCACGGCGGATTTGATACGCGGGCATACGGATACCATCATACTCGCGCAGCTGCTCGAAAAGGACAGCTACGGGTACGAGATCAACAAGACCATCCAGGAGCGCACGGGCGGCAGCTACGAGGCCAAGGAGGCGACGCTGTACTCGGCCTTCCGGCGGCTGGAGGCCGCGGGGCTCATCCTCTCTTACTGGGGGGACGAAACGACCGGCGCGCGGCGCAGATATTACTCCATTACGCCCGCAGGCAGGGCGGCTTACGTGAAGAACAAGGCCGATTGGGAGGAAGCGAAAGCCCTGATCGACAGCCTTTTGTAGGAGGAACACGATGAACGCGGGATTTCGGGCACAGGCGCTGACGGCGGACGGCTTGCACCTTGGGTTTGAACGGGAGGAATAAGAGGATGAACGAGAAATTGCGGGCGCAGGTGGAGCGGCTCTTCGCGGACGCGCCCAAGACGCGCCGCGCGGCGGAGCTTCAGGAGGAGCTGCTTTCCGACCTGAACGACAAATTCAACGATCTCATGGCCTCGGGCTGCGGCGAGGAGGAAGCGCTCCGGCGCACCATGAGCGGCATCGGCGACGTGGACGAACTGATTCGGGAATTAAGGGAGACGAATGTGATGGATTATGCGGAAATGAACCGGCAGCGGAAAAGGACCGCGCTGGTGGTTGCGGGATCGGTGGGGCTGATTTTGCTCAGCGTGATCCTTTTGATACTGGGCGTGGAGGTGTTCCGCTGGGACCCGGTGGTGATGGTGGTCATTATGCTCACCATGATCCTCGCCGCGGTCTGCGCGATGGTGTACCACTTTATGTCCCGCCCGCGGTATGTGAAGGCGGACGATACCATCGTGGAGGAGTTCAAGGAGTGGAAGTCCACCAACACCCGCAACGAGCGGGTGGTGAAGTCCCTGCACTCCATCGTGTGGACGGTGACGACGGCGGTCTACTTCCTGTTCAGCTTCCTGGTGGGGGGCTGGGCGTATTCCTGGGTGATCTTTCTGATCGGCACGGCGGTGAACCGCATCATTCAGCTCTCGTTCGAGCTCAGGGAGGAAAACAGGCATGTCTAGGAAGCTGATCATTACCCAGATCGTCATCTGGAGCGTGGTCGCGGTTCTGCTGCTGGGCGTGCTGGCCGCGGGGGCGCAAGGGGGCGGCGCTCCCTTCGCGTTCCGGTTCAACGCGGGCGGGCCGCTCCGGGCCGTGCATGAACAAACGCTCCCGCTCGACGGCATCGGCGCGATTGCGCTCAATTTCCCCGGCGCCGACGTTACGTTCCTGCCCGCCGATGGCGGCGGCCTGCGCGTGGTGCAGTACGTCTGGCCGGACCTTCCCGCGGAGCAGTACTTCACGGCGTCCGCCGCGGGCGGCAGCCTGACGGTCACGCAGCCCCGGACCATGCCCTGGTGGGGCCTGTTCGGGAGCATGCGCTGGCAGCGGGTGGAAGTGTATCTCCCCGCGTCGTACGCGGGGGAGCTGACGCTCACGGCCAGCTCCGGCGACGTGACGCTGCCCGACGCGCTCAGCCTTTCACAAATCACGCTGAACCTGAGCTCGGGCGACCTGAACGGCGGCGACATCAGGGCGGCCAGGGCGGATATCCACACCAGCTCGGGCGACCTCAGATTCGGGAACCTGGTGTGCGACAGCTATAAGGTATCCTCGTCTTCGGGCGATATGGAGCTCGGGAGTGTCGAAGGGAGCGGCAAAATCTCCGCGTCGTCCGGCGAGATCCGGATCGATGCGCTCGCGGGCAGGGCGGAAGTCTCCTCCGCTTCGGGCGATATCCGGGTGGGCAGCTTTTCCGGCGAGGGCGGCGTCTCCGCCGCTTCCGGAACGGTGAGCGTGGGATTCGCCGCGCTCACGGGCGATACCGAGCTGCGCTCCACATCCGGCAACGTCATCGTGACGCTCCCCAAGGGAACCGCGGTATCCGTGGAGGCCAACTGCGTATCCGGCGACGTAGAGAGCGAGTATCCGCTGACCTTTACGGGCGAAAGGCACAGCGCCTACGGCGACACGGCCCCCAACCCGGCGGTCCGGCTTAAGCTCTCCACGGTTTCGGGCGACGTCAGCCTGCGCGCGGGATAATGTACGGAGGGGGGAGCAAATAGTTCTTGCCCACACCGGGATCGGATGCTATACTAATAAGGGCTCACAAGAAACGCCAAACGCCTCCAGCAACGGAGGCGTTTTTCTTTTTGTTATAAAAGCTCCCCGCAGAAAGGAGCTTTCGGGCCGGCCGCGAACCGCGCTTTCTTTACCGCTTCCTGCTTTCCCGCGAGGGAAAGAGGCTTGTCCGCCGGATTTCAGGGAACTTATTTACGCATGAGGAGGAATTTATGTCAACCAAGCTGGTATTTGTAACGGGCGGCGTGGTATCGTCGCTGGGCAAAGGGATCACGGCGGCGTCGCTGGGGCGGCTGCTGAAGGCGCGGGGGCATTCCGTGTCCATCTGCAAGCTGGACCCGTACATCAACGTGGACCCCGGTACCATGAACCCCTACCAGCATGGCGAGGTATACGTGACCGACGACGGTGCGGAGACGGACCTGGATATCGGCCATTACGAGCGGTTTATCGACGAGCAGCTTTCCCGCGCGAACAATACGACCACGGGGCAGGTGTACTCCGCCGTGATCGAGCGGGAGCGCCAGGGCGGGTACCTGGGCGGCACGGTGCAGGTGATCCCGCACATCACGGACGAAATCAAAAGCCGCGTGCTGCGGGTGGCGGAGGAAACGCGGCCCGAGGTGCTGATCGTGGAGATCGGCGGCACGGTGGGCGACATTGAGAGCCAGCCGTTCCTGGAGGCGATCCGCCAGCTCAAGGCGGACTGCGCCCCGGGCGGCTGCTGCTTCATCCATGTGACGCTCATTCCCTATATCGCAACATCGGGCGAGCTCAAGAGCAAGCCGACGCAGCACTCCGTCAAGGAGCTTCTTTCCATCGGCATACAGCCCGATATCCTGGTGTGCCGGAGCGACAGGCCCATCCCCGAGAGCATGAAGGAAAAGATCGCCCTGTTCTGCAACGTGGGCAAGGACAACGTCATCGAGAACCTCGACGCGCGCACGCTTTACGAGGTGCCGTTGCTGCTCGAGCGCAACGGCCTGTGCGACGCTGTGTGCCGCAAGCTCCTGATCCTTTCCGCCCGGCCCGACCTTTCGGGCTGGGAGGCGATGGTGGAGCGGGAGCTGCACCCGGAGGGCAAGTGCGAGATCGCCATCGTCGGCAAGTACGTGGGGCTGCACGACGCGTACCTCTCGGTGGCGGAAAGCCTGCGCCACGGCGGCATCGCGGCCGGCGTTCAGGTCGATATCCGATGGGTGGACGCCGAGGACGTCAGCCGGGACGGGGTCAAAGCGCACCTTGCGGGCGTGGACGGCATCCTGGTGCCGGGCGGCTTCGGCGAGCGCGGGCTCAACGGGAAGATGGCGGCCATCCGTTACGCGCGGGAAAACGGCGTCCCCTTCTTCGGCGTGTGCCTGGGCATGCAGATGGCCATCGTGGAGATCGCGCGGGACGTGCTGGGGTATCAGGACGCGCACACCACCGAGGTGGATTTGCATACGGCGCACCCGGTCGTGGCCCTCATGCCCGATCAGCGCAACCATATGGACGACGAGGGCGCCATCCGCATCGGCGGCACGCTGCGCCTGGGCGGCTATACCTGCGAGCTGAAACCGGGCTCCTTAGCCGAGAGCCTCTACGGCAGGCCGGTGGTGCGCGAACGCCACCGCCACCGCTACGAGATCAACAACAAATACGTGCCCGAGTTCGAGGCGCACGGCGTCCGGTTCTCGGGCTGGAACCCCGAGCGCTGCCTTGCCGAGATCATGGAGATCCCGGCGCACCCGTTCTTTATCGGCGTGCAGTTCCACCCCGAGTTCAAGTCGCGGCCCGATTCCGCGCACCCCATATTCGCGGGCTTCGTGCGCGCCGCCAAGGAGCGCGCGCAGGCGAAGGGCGAATAACGGATAGCGGGGGGAACGGAGTACCCCTCAGAGAGTCGACAAAGTCTCGGGACAGCTTTTATTATGCAAGAACGCAAACAGGAGTTGCATAGCGGGACGCTCCGTCGTCCCGCTGAAGCCAAAAAACTTAGGAAACACAATAAAATCCGTCCAAGCTGACGACATGTGCGTCAGCTTGGACACCTTGCATGCAGGCCTGCTACGCCAGGCCTGCATGAGAAAAACCGTCGACGAACCCCGGAGGGGGTTTGTCGACGGCCTGGGGGGAACGGAGTACCCCTCTTTGCCTGCCTAAAAACGCGAATGCCCGCGGCATGCGGGAGGAACGGCGCCGGAGGAGCGGGAGCATGAAGAATAAGCCAGAGGCCTTTACGGACGACGGGTACATCATCAACCAACCGCATATCGACGGCGGCCGCGGCGAGCGGAGGCGCTTTCGCAGGGACGGCGCGGGAATCGCGGCGTACAATTTCCTGCACGCGCTGGGCAGGGAGGCGTGCTGGCCCTCTCTTTACGAGGCGCTCCGGCGCAGCCGGCCGGGGCTGAGCCCCGGGACAAGCCCCCGCCGGCTGTTCCGGTCCCTGCGCCGGCAGGACCTGCCCGGCCTCGCGAAAGCGGCGGGCAGGAAGCGCGCGCTCGCCCTGCTTGCGGACGCGCCGCGGGCGGGCATACTCCTGTACCGGCACAAAAGCGGGCTGCACTATGTGGCGTTCCGGCCGGAAGGGGAAGGAACGTACCGCTTCTTCAACGCCATGCCCGGCAACGCCCGGCATATCGAGCGCATGGAGGATTTTTTGAAGACCCACGCCAGAGCGTGGCCGGTTTTTCTGATTAAGGCGTAAAAAGGGGCGGGGGCTGCGGCCTAAAAAGGAATTTATAGGGCAGGTCAATCTCAATCTACGGCGGACTTATAGGGATGTTATCCCGCGTTGCTTGCCGCAATAATTGATTACAGAGTATTGTGAGGGCAAGCAAAGGGGGCAGAAAAATATGTTTAGTGAAAATCTTAAAAACCTTCGTAAGTCAAAGGGCCTTTCTCAGGAAGAATTGGCAGAACGGTTGCATGTAGTACGGCAGACAGTATCCAAATGGGAAAAAAGTTTGTCGGTACCCGATGCGGACCTTCTTATTCGGATTGCCGAAATTTTTGAAACATCGGTAAGCACACTTCTTGGTGACACAATGGAGCTGCCCGAAGATAAGAATATTATCGCACAAAAGCTGGAGCAACTCAATTCGCTGTTAGCTGAGAAAAGCAGACGGAGCCGGCGCGTCTGGAAAGCGGTGACAATTACCTTGATTTCCATTGTCGCGATAACAGTTCTTTTGATCATATTAAATATCTCGACTTATAAGCAATATCCCCGCGTTTGAGCGGCAGAGCCGGTCATCCTCCCTATGGGCGATATTGAGGGAAATTCGTAAAGGCAAAACAGCTAAAAACATAAAGGCTTGCGGCAGATTGTCTGCCGCAAGCCTCAGAGTATCGACAAAGTCTCTGAGCAGTTTTTACTATGCAAGAACGCAAATAGGAGCTGCATAGCGGGACGCTCCGTCGTCCCGCTGAAACCCCAAAACTTAGGAAACACAATAAAATCCGTCCA
>Ga0255336_100504_pt1 | contig 58008 bp, 62 predicted proteins | sample MeOH1_35cm_T3_17_FD_189102 | JGI IMG/M metagenome (GOLD analysis project Ga0255336, IMG submission 189102) | Sandy soil microbial communities from University of British Columbia, Vancouver, Canada - MeOH1_35cm_T3_179 | ecosystem: Engineered > Artificial ecosystem > Sand microcosm > Unclassified ... | reverse complement strand
GGCTTTTTCGGAGCGCGGTGAAATGGGCCAACCTCTCAGCCCTTACCACCCAGTTGTTCTGATCGCGAGACGGTTAGTTGGTACAAGTTTTACTTCTGCAACGGAACAACTTTTACTTCGTCGGACGTCAGATCGCCTTCGCCTGCGCGTTTGTGGCTGCGCCTACCGCACTCGCTGGTTTCATCTGTCGTGACGTCATACTCGACCCTGCGCTTGCTCCCACGATGGAGCGGCTACGGGCCATCCTGTTTGGCGGTGTCTACTTTGCGCTATTGCTACTCGGCGGTGCGCTTTGGCAGATCATGTCTCATGCGCTCCTCCCCTTGGTCGGGCAGATCGGGGTCATGGCCGGCTTGCTATGGCTGCTCGCCGTATTCATGCTTGCCTTTCATACCCTCGATCGCCACCGGTCGGCTACGTAACTTTGCTTCGTTTGACACTCATGACGTCCTTGCTTTGGTGCAGAATGCAGCCCAGAAGGTCCACCGGCTACTGAGGGCAGGGCGACCGACGACGAAACGGGGGCGAACAATGTTGCAGTTCGATCAGGCGTGGCGATACGAGTCTCCGGGTGTGATGCCTGATGACGCCGTCGACGCGGTGTTCTCACAGGTCATATCCCGCCTGCCCGCGCACGGCAGCCGGCAGGATATTTACGAGCTGTTCAAGCCACGCTTTGCCGCGTGCTGCGGCGAGTCTTCCAGCCGAAGCTCGAGCGAAAGCTGGGCCGCGAGCGACCTCCTCGGCTATATGAGGCAGGCCGGGCGGAACGCGGCACTCTTCGTAGAGGCCCTGTACGACGCCCTGCAGGACTTCGCGAAGAAGCATCCCCATGCAGGCCTGCCGCCGTGGCATTACGTCAACGACGCGCTGGCTGCGAGCGGATACGCGATCGATCCGCCGAGGCTGGTCGTGGGACGCATTGTCATGCCGGTCGCGGTGCCGGCCAAAGTGCCGTCGTTAGACGAACAGGCTAACGACCGTATCCAACGGTCGCTTGCGGAGTCCGAGCGATTGCTGACCACCGGCAAGTATCGGCTCGCCGTGCAGGAGATCCTTTGGTTGCTCGAAACCGTGTCGACCGCGTTCCAGGGGCTGGAGCACGAAGACGGAACGGTGACGGGTAAATACTTCAACCGGATCATCGGCGACCTCAAGCGGTTCAACCGCGGACGCGTGCTCAGCGAAGCCATTTCATGGATGGAAAAGTTGCACGGGTATCTGTCGTCGCCGACCGGAGGTGGCGTGAGACACGGTGCGGTGCTTGGTGACGCGTACGAGTTGACCGAGGGCGAGGCGCGCCTTTTCTGTGACCTGACGCGTAGCTATCTATCGTACCTGCTGCACGAACATCAGCGTCTTGGAGGCCGCTAGCCCCGCCTTGCGCGCTTCTGCTCAGCGGGGGAATACCTGAGACCTTCCGCATCCACCGTCGCAAGTCGCGCTGATGTAGCCGCGGGAGCCGGGCTCTGGCAGCCCGGCTGCTACCGCCGGTAAGCCGCTCACGAATGTCCTAACTCCGAGCGCAAAGTGCCGACACCCAATCCGGTATGCCAGCTAGCGGCTCGACGCTCATCGCCTGGATGATCTGCAGCAGGTTTTCGGTGGATAGGTCGATTTCGCATGCGAAAAGCCGGTGAGCCATCGCACTCCGTCGATCGCCGTCACATAATTCTGCATTTTCAGTTCGCCGGCATCCTGCCGGCTGACGTAGAGGACAATCATGATTGTTTTCCGTGCCACCACGCAGACGACGACCCAGTGCGCAACAGCGATTCGCGCGTATGCCGCTCACCCGCAGCTCAAACACCTTCGGCTCGCCTTCACGGAGAGATATGTGCACCCAAGCGATTTCCCGGCCGGATTTACAAACGGGTCGCTGATACAGAACTGCCCGCTCTTGATCGCAGTGGCCGATCTTGACATTGATCTTCCGTTCGCCGACGCTGAGCAGGTCAGATGTCCTGTGGCGATGGTGATCGATTCACCGGGCATGACCATGAGGCGTTCTCCGCGGGATCAGGAAGTGGCCCAGTTGCTCGATGATGTGTTGGCGCTGAAGTTGCCCCACGGCAGGGTCGCCTACGCCGTACAATCCGTAAGCGTCACAGAGCATCTAACGCCGGCTGCCGCCAGACAGACGATTCTCGCTGCGGATTACATGGACTTCCAGACATCGCCAGATGCGTCTGATCTCAAGCGTCGTCTTGGAGCATGACTTAGACGAAAACACCGCAAAGCCAGCGGCGCTGCATGGATAGAGGCCCGGCGGAGCGGAAGGGTCATCGAAAAAAGAGGAACGGAGTAGTGCGCTGCCGGCCACACGGTGTGGGCGGACTACCAGGAGAACGTCTGCATGGCCGGCTGCACGCGTCTCCGCGTAGGCGCTCGATCGCTATTGGCTTCTCCTGAGATGCGCTCCGAACTGAATAGGAAAAAGTCGAGGCACCATGCATTTGAATCTGTCACTCCTCGCTGTCATGTTACTTGTCGGCCTGGTGTTCGCAGTTGGCAACAAAAGAAAGACACCCGACCCGCGATATTGCGCGAGGCCCTTGATGACCTCGAACGAGATGGAGTTCTTTGAACGACTGCGCCGGGCGCTTCCGGACGAACACATATTTCCGCAAGTGGCAATGTCCGCACTAATAGAGCCGCGTCCGGGTACGGGCAAGCGATTAAGCGATTTCAACCGCATCTCCCAAAAGCGCGTCGACTTTGCGATTTACGACACCGCGCTGCAGTTGCTAGCAGTCGTCGAACTGGATGATCGGACCCATAACCGTAAACGGGACGCTGCAAGGGACGCGGCGTTGGCGACAGCGTCCATACGGACAATACGCTTCCGGTCCACGCGAAAGCCGACAGAGGCAGAGATTCGGCTCGCGATGTTCTCCGATGGCGACGTCGCGCCGGTGGACCCGTCCAACAAAGGGCCACTGGTCGTTGAGCGAACGGCAGGGATACGTGGCTGGCGTGCTTGATGCGGACCGTGTGTTATTTCCAACCCTCGAGCCGCTACTTCGCACGCCGATACCGCTCGCGGTGTGCAACGCGTTGATTAAGGAGTGCATCCGACGTGGCTTCAAGGGCTTCTAGCGGTTCGTATCGAGGACCTGACTAGTCCGAAACCGAAAAGCACCGTGATAGAAGTGCGAGCTTGGCCTGAGCGAGGGGGCAAAACAACTGCAAGGCTCTTGCTCTGTTCCCCAACGGCCAGACGCTCATTCTGAACAGCCGTTGGGGATTCCTCTCGCGTACTCATTCGCGACCGTCGAAAAGCGTGCCGTGTGCTGCACGCAGTGATGGTTTCCCGTTTAGCTACCGATCGACTGCAGCTTTCGTAAGAGCGTATCGTAATAGTCGCGGCAACTCTCAAGCCGTAACGCGACGCCCTCGAGTATGTGCCTTGCGGCCCGTGGATTCGAGCGCGCAAGCGGTGCGATTACGTTATCGAGCCATCCGCTGCCATGCACGACATCGATCTCTACGTGTTCCGAATAGTATTCGGGCACGGGTAGTCCTACTCGCCTGCAGCCCTGGATAAGCTTGGAATATTGAGGTGGGTCTAGCAGTTCCGTCGCGGCCATGAGGCCCATTGCTCGGAATGTATGCTTCCGGTTAGAACACAGTGCAACGAAGAGGTTGTGGCCAGCGAGGGCCTGCCATTCCCACGAAGCCAAGCTTTCGATCGTGGGTTCTCGCCCGCCCACTGCAGCGAGCGCTTCCGAGAATAGATGGACATGGCCTCGTGCGTTGTTGCCTCGCCCAGCCTCGTCCCAAAGATTTGCTGCAAGCTCGGTTTTCGCCGTGCCCGATGTGCCGACCAAGCACATCGCGAGAAGGTCAAAAAATCGCTCGTTCAGCCTCGCGTCACTCTCAAAAAACAGGCGGATCTCGGCCACTGATGCTCTTTGTTCCAAGTGATCGAAGAGTCGATGTGCTCCGGCCGGATGTTGCCGAACCTGTTCCCGTATCGCTGAGCCTAGTTGATCTACGGCTTCGTCGAGTTCAAGCTTGGAAAGCATCCGATCGATCATCACGTCTTCCATGCTGCTTCGAAGGGCGACCGTGAAAGGCGAAAACTGGGAGGCTGCGGCGACATCGTCCGGCGACGCAAAGTGAGCGGACTGCAGCATGTAAAGGGCGTGATGCACGTCATGTAGAAGCGCCGAGTCTTCCGATTCGTACGCCGTCGCTATCGCGCTCGTGCCCTTCGATATCAATCCGGGCAGCTTGCCCCAATCGATCGCGGAATCGGCTCGGAAATCCGAACTAAGCAATTGCGAAGCGAGTTCAAGCAGGGTGGGGGGCCGCGGTATCCCAATCGCGCTGCCTTTGTCAGAAGTGGGCGTTGCGAAAAGCATCTGTGTCGTCATCAGCCAACCTCGCATCCGAATGAGGACCATTTATCAACGGCCGAATCGGAAGACGTCCTTCGCGACGGCCGATACATCACATACAGACAGGTTCGTCTATTTGCGCGTCAACAGTATGTCAGGATTGGGCGAAATTGCCTATCGGAAGCGGCTGCTTCTCAGCGCGGCCGGGCGGCGGCGGTTACCAGTGCTTGCATTGCGACCCAGGCCTCTTTCGCGGCGGCGCTGCGGTCGTGCAAAAGCGCCGCGGTCACCGCACCGTCCAATAACATGACGGTTTGTCGGGCGAGCCGGTCGACAGACCTGTGTTCTACCAAGTCAGAGAGGATTTCGGAGATGAAACCGGTGAGGAGGCGTTTATGCTCCGAGGAGCACCGGGAGACCTCGGGCTGAGAATTATGAAACTCGGCCGTCGCAGCGATAAACATGCAGCCGGTAAAATCTGCTGACCCGAACCACCTTGAATGCCAATCGAAAACGGCCTGGAGTCGCTTCATCGGTGTGCTTCTGCCACCCACGAATGAACGGAGAGACGAAAGCGCTGCGGCAGATCTTGCATCAAGCACTGCGACAATGAGTTTGTTCTTCGACGGAAAATGCTTATAGAAAGTCATCTTGGCGACACCCGATTCGGCGATGATCCGGTCGACGCCGACAGCGTGATATCCGTCGCTTGCAAACAATCTGGTTGCGGCCGCGAGGATGTCTTCTCTCTTGTGAGCCATGAGACGATCAAAAGTCCATCGGACAAGGGTTGTTCAGCTTGCTTGACCGCAGCAAGCGCCCAAGACCGCCAACCTAACGTTGGCTGAGGGGAGGATACCACGCCAACGGCGAGCCCCCTCCCGCGTCCTTCAGCGACGGTGTGCTTTGCTTTCCCTGCTTCGCCTTCATACCACGTCAAAAAAAATTCATTGCCTTCTTAAAAAAGTTGACTAGGGTATACAGGTCTGTCTGTCTACCGGCGACATAACGCGAACTCTAGCCACAAGCGATAGGTACGCAACGCTCCTGTTGGCCCACACGATGGGCCTTGCACGGCGCGGTCCAACCCGATCTACATGCGCTAATGACGACGCGGGCCGCGTTGTCATTGGCGCATTGCTATCCCATCTACTGACACATCCAAACAGAATGAGGTGGAAGAGGCATGCCGAAACTTCTAATAGCGAATCTCGACAACCCAAGCATGATGGGCGATCAATACCGATGGTCCCCAGATTTCTATCGCAGCAGCACGACGCTTGCGATGCGTCATGCATGGTTTGCAGAGCCGGGCGACATTGTGGTGCTACCGAGGCCACTTAGTCACCAAATGCAGATTTACATCGCAGAATTGATGGAATACGACGACGGTGACGTGACGTTCCTCGCACCGGAGCTGCCCTCGGATTTTTGCGGGCCAATGGGCCTTGACATACTTCTCGGGTCGGACTTTCTTCCGCGGGTGCGAGAGGCTATTGATACTGACAATGAGTGGACGATCTGGCCGTACTACCACGACCGGGACGTTGACACTTTTGTAAATGCGCTCGGCATAAGAAGGCGTGAAGGCACTAATCCGTTCCTGTCGGAGGGCGGCGCCGAGCTCTTCAATGACAAGCGAATTTTCCGGGCGATGGCCGCTGGACGCCTCATACCGATCGCCGACGGATGTTCGGTCAGTTCACTGATTGAGCTGTCACAGGCTGTGCAGCACCTTATCGAAGTAACTGGGTCCGTTATCGTCAAACAGGATCGCCATTCGTCCACGGACGGGAATCTGGTCGTGACCAAGGTTCGCGGCATATCCGGGCAAGGCGCAAGCGAGGTATTGGAGTTTGTTGGCAACGGAGCGGATGCGCTCAATACGATATGGGAGCGATTGGGGTACGAAGGAGCTGCGCTCGTAGTCGAAGCGTATTACCCGGTAAAGAAAATTCTCTATGCCGAGTTTCTGATCGAACGGGCTACGAGCAGCGTCCACTTTAGGAACTGGGGTTCACCGAGGATGAATCCCGGTTGCTTCGGACTTACGATTCCGCCAGGTGAAGTGCCGCCGTTCCTCGCGGCAAAATTTATTTCGGGTGCGACTGAAGTTGCTCGGATCGCGTGCGATCTTGGATTCGACGGCTTGCTTGACGTCGACGGGATCGTAACCAGTCAAGGCGATGTGATCTTCAACGAGGTGAATGGCCGCACCGGAGGGTGCTCTCACGTACACGCCATCTGCGAAAAGCTCTTGGGGAAAGGCTACGGCAACAGGGCAGTCGCTGCAACGAGCAATGAAGTCAGGACGCGCTCCCTGTCCAGGTTGATGTCACGGTTACGGGAAACCGGTCTTGCCTTCGACAAACGCACCCAACGGGGCGTAGTGATCACAGCAGAAGACGCGAATCAGTCCGGCCGCCTCGAAGCGCTGTCAATTGGAAAGTCGGAGGACGAGGTTTTGGAAGTCGAAGCTTCTTTAATCCGGCTTACTCAGGAAAGCATCAGCTCGAAGGTCGCAGCTTAACGACACAGATGGAGGACGCAATGCTTATCAAAAACCTCTCTCTTGAGCTGAAGCGCCTTCGAGAGGGCTATATCCGGGAGCGAGTTGCCTTCGTCTCAGGGCACACCATGAGGGAAATACTAAGCGAGATGGGGGCGACCGACGGTGACTTCGCTGAACTCCAACGAGTGAGCGAATCGCTACCTCCCGACCCGACCTTACCGTTTCGCAGATCCCGCAACGGGCGCTTTGTCATCGACTTCGGGGGCAGACGAATCGAACGAGCCGAGTATCAACCATTCATCCTTTCGAAAGAAGAAGACTTTGTTCGCCACGATTCGGGCAAGGTCAGGGAATTTCGGGCGATCCAGGATGACCTTCAGCTAAATGCGGCGTTCCAAGGACTGCTGCGTTTCAAAGCCTATGTCATTGATGGGATCGCTATCCAGGGTCGTCCGAGGCTCAATCACACGTCGCGATTGTGGGTGTCTACAGTGTTCAACCTCCGGACCGTTACGACGCCGGACTTGCTTGGCGAACCGGCGCTCGAGGGCGTCCACAGCGACGGTGTCGAACATACTATGACAACACTGCTCGGTCACTCGAATATGTCACCGGACAGCGCGCAGACGTATATCCATGACGTCAAGGAAGTGAACGGAACGCCAAACGCACAGGCAAGCCGCGATCTGATCCTGGGAAAAGTCCAGCATCGCTCATTCCTCGACACTTTGCTCATCGTCGACAACGAACGCAAGCACAGTCTATCGCCGGTGCGTGCGGTAGACACATCGCGCTGCGCTACCCGCGACATGCTGATTTTCTTCACGCGTCGTCCGACGGAACCGGGGCATCCTACTCATCCCTACGATTCCCTAAGACCGCATCGAGAAATGCCGATGGTTGCGAGCTTCTGATAGACGGCCACACTAACCTGGGACATGTGATATGGCGTTCAAAGACTTCAAGGCGCTTTCCTTCGATTGCTACGGTACGCTCGTAGATTGGGAGGCGGGTATGGTGTCTGCCCTCCAGCCGTTGGCGACTAAGGCGGGCGCTGAAATTAGCTCCGAAGAACTGCTCCAACTGCACGCGCGGCACGCGATCGCGTTAGAACACGCGACTCCGTGGAAGCTCTACCGGGACTTGCTGGCGACGGTGTACAAGCGGGTGGCCGAACAGCTATCGGTACCCGTGACGTGGGACGAATGCCAGCGGTATGGGCGAACCGTAGGGGACTGGCCGGTGTTTCCCGATACCGCGAACGCGCTTCGTCAACTGAAGAAGCAGTACAAGCTGGTAGTACTGTCTAACGTCGACAACGAGAACTTCTCCCGGACCGAGGAACGCCTGGGAGTGCGCTTCGACGCTGTCATAACCGCGGAGGACATAGGCACCTATAAGCCCGACCGAAAGAACTTCGAGTACTTGATCGAGCAGGTCAGAGCTTGGGACATCCGACCCGACGAACTGCTGCACGTGGCATGCAGCATCTTTCACGACGTAGAGCCCGCTAAAGATTGCGGATTGACAACGTGCTTCATTGACCGCAGGCATGGGATGCAAGGCTCCGGCGCAACCCCGGGTGGCAAAGACAACACGCGTGCTGACTTCGAGTTTCGAAGCTTGGCAGAGTTCGCAGAGGCGATATTCCGCAGGGCTTGAACGGCCAGATTCTGCGAAACTCATTGGGGAAGAACATGGATGAAATCAGCGGCAAGGTTATCAATAGCCTCAAGCAGTTCCGGGACAGATTCAGCGCCCTACGCCCTGACCCAGATACCAGTAGACCTTTAGAGTGGCTTGACTCGTTGTGTATGCGAAGCAGCCCAAAATCGGTTCATGACTATCAGCACCCTCGTCTCTACTATCCTGGGCTGTCCGACACCGCATGGCACGAGCCGGACGCAGTGCCCTTTTGCCAAAAGCTCGCCAGAAACTATCGGCAGATTAGGGAAGAATTTATGACGCGGTCCGCCGAAGCATCACGCTCGGCCTACACCCAAAACAACGCCCAGTTCATCACAGGCACCGAGTGGCGGGCGGCGGTTCTCAAACGTTGGTACTTCAACGACGAAGAGACAGATCGCTATCCCGTTACAGCGGCCGTACTGCGAGATGCGGACGTGGCAGAGACAGCCATGTTTTCGGTCCTACGCCCGGGTGGAAAAATTCTGCCGCATTGCGCCCCATGGAACACGAGGCTTACGTTGCACCTTGGCCTCAGCATACCGCCCGACTGCGAAATTAGAGTGGCCGACGAGGTTCGCGCTTGGAAAAGCGGCGAAGTGCTAGCGTTCGACGACAGCTTTGAGCATGAAGTTTGGAACAGAAGTTCGGAGTCGCGCGCCATTCTTCTCGTAGACGTTTGGCATCCTGATCTCACCCCGGTTGAGCGCGCGATCCTCGAGCCGATGCTCAAACTGCTGGACGACGATTACAATGGCTCCTTCACCGTCGAGAACGCAATGCAGGATATCAAGAGCTCCTTCGCCCGGCTCCGCCAGAGCAACGGCCGCCAAGATCTGACCATGGGAGAGGGGCTCGTCTAGGAGAGCCCATGATCAGCAGGCGCGAAGCCGATGAGAAGCGAAAGGCTGGAGTCATAGCACTCGCCCAGAGTCTTTACGATGACTTCGCGGTGCTGCCCCGCGATGTCCGTCGACTTCTGTTGGCGCAGTTTATTCTCAACGTGTCTACGTTCATGGCCTTCCCGCTCATGGCCGTTTATATGGCGCGTGGACTGCACTTCTCCGCTGCCGAGGTAGGCACAGTGTTGTCGATTCATCTCATCGGTGCGCGCGCATTGCCGATCATAACCGGGCCCCTATCAGACCGCTTTGGCTTCCGAGGGCTGATGGTACTTGGGCTGGCGTTGCGCGCCGTCGGCTTTTGCGGGTTTGGCATCGTGAGCAGCTTCGCCATGATCTCGGCTACCACGCTTGCAATAGGGCTTGGCACATCGCTGTACGAATCGGCGGTCTATGGCATCTTTGGCCGCCAGCCGGCAGGCCAGGTCCCCCAGGTATTTGTACTCAACAACTTGCTTCTGAATCTTGGAGTGGTCGCTGGTCCGATGTTCGGCGCGTATCTCCTCGGCTTCAACGCGATTGCGCCGTTTTACGTTAGCGGTGCGCTGTTCGCCTGTATGGCGGTATGGTGCATAGGATTCGGTCACCTCGACCGAACCTATCTCAGTAGGTCTGCGTTCCTCTCGGGGTGGGGCGCGGTCGTCAAAGACCGCGTCTTCCTGCTTTTTCTGCTGGCCACGTTCGCGTGGTGGTTCCTCTTCTCCCAGCTCTTTGTCCTTTTTCCAATTCTCGGCGCGAGATTGACTGGCTCAGAGGCTGGGGCGAGCGCCGTCTTTACGGCCAACGGCATTGCGGGTCTAGTGTTCGTGGGCGCGTCGTTGCTTGTCTTCCGGCGAGTCTCGCGGCACCAAGTTTTGCTGTGGTCGTACATTTTTCTCGCAGTGCTTTATTCAGTGGCCGGACTCGGAGAGGGATTCGCCTGGCTGCTAGGTATTGTCGTCGCCTACACCTTTGCGGAAACGCTGATATTGCCAGCGATAGAATCGCTAACCGCAGAGCTTGCCCATGAAGGCAAGCAAGCGACTTTTTTTGGCGCAGTGGGCTTGTCATGGGGACTGGGCGGTGGGTTGGGCAACTATGTCGGTAGTTGGCTTGCAATCGGCGATCGGAGCGCGGCGGTGATATGGGGTACGCTCGCTTTGGCGGCTTTAGTCGGCGTTGCGCTTTCAGCCCGTTTCAACATGGTCGCACGAGGGAAAGCGATTCGATCGAGGTAGCCGCCCAAGTCAAGCGCTAGAATTTGGATCGCATCTTCCGCAAGCAGAGCGCAATGCCACTTCCCACTACGGAATACTTCGACCGCGTGCTGCGCGCCCCTTATCAAGCGTTGTGCGGGACGCTTTTCGCATGCGAAACGAACAGGCCTATCCATGACCATTAGCGTAGGTACGGCATCCTGGACGGACCCAACGTTGATCGCAAGCAAGCGGTTCTATCCTCCCGGCTGCACGAGCGCCGAAGCGCGACTGCGCTTCTATGCGACCCAGTTTCCGCTGGTCGAAGTCGATTCTAGCTACTACGCGATGCCCAGTGCCTCGAATTCGGCGCTGTGGGTCGAGCGAACGCCGCCGCACTTCACGTTCAACATCAAGGCATTCCGCCTTTTCACCGGGCATCATACAGACCGGGCCAAGCTGCCCAAGGATATACAGGCCGCGTTACCAGCAAGCGAAAAAAAGAACCTGTATTACAAGGACACTCCTGGAGAGATCCTGCGCGAACTCTGGCGTCGGTATGTCGAAGCAATCGAGCCGTTGCGCATAGCGGGGAGGTTGGGCGCTGTGCACTTCCAGTTTGCGCCGTGGGTGGTGAACAACGCCGACGGCAGGGCGCACGTCGAGCACTGTGCGGACGTGATGGACGGCTACACGCTCGCAGCCGAATTTCGACACAAGTCCTAGTTCTCTGAAAATGCACGCGAGGCGACGCTCGCGATGGAGCGCGAGCGCCGGCTGGTCAATGTGATTGTCGACGAACCGAACACGACGGCCAACTCGATCCCGGCAATCTGGCAGGTAACGAACCCGCGACTCGCTCTTATCCGGCTGCACGGCAGAAATCATGAAACGTGGAACATCCAGGGTGCAGCTTCAGCGTCCTCGAGGTTTAACTATGACTACACCGAGCAGGAGCTAGGGGAGCTAGCCGTTTCAATCCTGCAGATCGCGAAGGCGGTGGGGCGCACTCACGTCGTGTTCAACAACAATTTCGAAGACCAGGGACAGCGCAACGCGAGGACCCTGATGGGTATCCTCGGTTCTGCGGCGATCTCGCCGTGAGCGTCGCAAGGGCGATCAGGGCAGACGGAGCCCACAGTGACAGGCGCCGTGTGGTCAGACAGTTTTTTTCAGACGGCGGAATCGCGCGGCGGCGCATCTTTCAGCCACTCCAGAAGTGACGGGCGGAAAGTGAAGACTGGCGACTTGAGCCAGTCGTCGACCGCTTCAGCGATCTCCGGAAGCACCTCATCCGTGTCGAACGGTTCGTCGACGGTCCCGGGCTGGTCAGCGGAAAGGTGCGCGCCGGCAAGCTCGTCGCCATCCCAGTACAGCACGCAGTACTCGGCAATGTCAGCGGTGGTTCCCGGCGGGTGATCGCGCAGGAGCATGCCGACGTTCGCCCGGGCCTTTGCCAGCTCGTCGTCGATTGGCGCCCATCTATACCCTCGACGTCCCAAGCTTGCCGTCACATATGCAAGTCTGACGAATGCGAATGCCCCTTGACCTAGGGCACCCTCATTGCAGCCGCTATACGCGCAGAAGTGTTCGAAGTCGTCGAGCGGCGTATGCCCCAGATCGTTCTTCGGAAGCGCGCCATCAACGATGAACAGCTGCAGCAGCTCATCCGGCGCCATGTGGGCGGCATCTGGCGGCGGCGGATCATTCCATTCAACGGCGCGTCGGAAGCTGGCGCGGCCAAGAGCGGCAGTTACGTACGCGACCTTCACGAAAGAAAAGGCCGTGATCCTCTTTGCAGCGCGTGCGGGCGCAGAAGTCGCGAAAGTCGTCCAGCGGCGTGTGCCCGAGGTCGTTTCTCGGCAGCTCGCGATTCCCGAGAACAAGTTCGAGCAGCTTGTCTGGCTCTCCGTAGCACATGGCGGTTCTCCCTCGACGTTACACCCTCGGTCAGCAAGACCGATTCCCAAGTACAGTTTCGACGTCCGTGTCCCGAGCGATACTGCTGCCATATGGAAATACCTTGACTCCCATTTGAGACAGTACTAATCTGGGAGCTATGATGTTCTCATTTGGGAGACTCGCATGGCACTGAATCAACCCGCCGGCCGCGACCCGGCCGCCGGCAAACGGGCGAAGGCGTTCGCAGGCTCCAACGGCCTCGGCGCACAACCGCACGACTTCGAATCATTCCGGAAGATGGACCCGCTTGAGCAGCGCCGCCAGATTCGTGAGGGAATGGAGGCGATCATTATCGATCGGGTCGCGAAGGAGCTGTTGCATATTCCCGTACAAACCCTGTTGAGCGGTCTTGGGCTGCCGAGTTCGACGATCCTCCGCAAGATCTCGAAGGAAGAACGCCTGTCCGGACCCGAGTCGGATCGCGTCGCGCGAGTGCTCTATGTATTCGAGCAGGCAGCGGAGGTGTTCGAAGACGACGCACTGGCGGCAGAATGGATGCAACGGCCGCATATGGAATTGGGCGGCCTGCGGCCGCTGGAGGTACTGGATTCGCAGCCGGGCTACGACCGCGTGCGCGACTTGTTGCTTCGCATCATCCACGGCGTGTCTGCATGAGGCTGTACCGACTGGCGAAGGAACGGCGCGGCCATTATCGGGCCGATGATCTGAGCGGCAACGGCGCGGCGTTGGCTGGCGGTCGCTGGAACCCGCGAGGCATGCGGGTGCTGTACACGTGTTGTCACGCGTCGACCGCGCTGCTTGAGGCGCTGGTACACATGTCGGGCCTGCTGCCTGCCGGCGGCTACTTTCTGGTGACGCTCGATGTGGCGGACGCGGTCTACGATGCGGCGTTCGTGCCTGCGTTGCCGACCGGGTGGGCGGACCTGACGCGCGATCCGGAAGCGACGCGCGCCCTCGGCCGCCAGTGGATAGAGACGGGCGAACGGCTGGCCATGCGGGTGCCGTCGGTCGTCTGTCCAACCGACTTCAACCTGCTGTTGAACCCGATGCATCCCGACATGGCGAGCGTAAAGGTCCTCAGCAGCGAACCCTTCACCCTCGACCCGCGGCTCTTCGGCCCCGCAACAAGGTAGCACCATGCGCAAAGAATACGACCTGCAGACTGACGTGCTGGCGACGATCGTCGCCGCGACGTCAGTCACAAAAAACCACTCCGACCTCCTGACGGCTTTTGCCACGCGCACGGACTATCGAAGTGCGCGCTACGTCATGGCCCGCGACGTGTACAGCGAGCGCCCTGCGCGCATCCTCGACGCGGAAGATCGCGAGATCGCGGCCGACTATCATGCGTGGATTGACGCGCAGCTCGAAGCGCATGGCGGTTCGGTGCGCGCGGTGTGGGAAGCGTACAGGAATGCTGGCTATCGGCTGACCGAGATCCGGCCGCTGCTACATTACTTCGTGCATGACCGTGGTGGGGAGCAGGACAACTTCGTTCAACTCGAAGTGTGGGAAGAGCAGGAGTTTGTCGAGCGCGAGCTGTTTCCGCGCGACGACAGTTGGGGCTTGCCCCGGATCGACGAGCTTCGGAGGGGCGCGACCGGGATGGCCTTCATCGAGCGCAGCGAACCGCGCATGCTCGGCACGCCCCGATATCGGCTTGAGGGTGCGATCGACATGCAGCAATTCATTTCGCTCGCCACTGCCATGTACGACCGGCGCCGGCGCGCCGACGGCGACCGCCGTCTGGTGGAAACCAACCGTTCGACGGGCGAGCAGCGAATCGTGACGGTGCGCGAGCTCACGCCCGGTTACGATCAGGTGCGGTGGTCGGGTCGCCGCTTTTTCGACGACTGGAGCGCGTCGAGCGCCGGTCGTGCAGGCCACCGGGCCTGCCTGCGCTGGACCTTCAATACTTCTGATTACACCGATCCGAGTGGCATGCGGGAGCTGAGCTTCGTTCCGCAGTGGGCTCATACGCGCAAGATCGCGGAACTCAAAAACACCGGTAAGCTCGACGTGTACAGCCTGTACGGCAAGCTCACACAATTCGATGAGCGCATCGGCATGCCGTTCGCATGGTACTTCTACGGCCTGCACGGCAACCTCATAAAGAGCGGCCAGATGGAGCGGGTGCTTGAGGCGGCCGAGGACGGGCTGATCGTGCTGCCGGAGCACGACTACCAGGTGCTTCGCCGCTGGAGCCAGCATCCGTACGGGTTCTGATACACCTGTCTGTTGTTGGCTAGTGGGCGGCTGATCTGTCCGGTGAGCTGTGACGGAGCGCACGGGATAAGGGACAGTCCGTTTAGTCGCACGACACGCCGTTCGCCGGTTGTTAACCCTGCCCGGCACCGCTATACTGTAGACACGCCTGAAACAGCAGACGTCGGGTTTGGCGACCTGAACAAATCAAAGCGCACACGCCGCGCTAAGCGGCTTTTTTGTGCCTGCGCCTCTGCACGCCGGTTCTATGGGCGGGCCCTGGTGGGGAGACCTTCGGGTCTGCCGGTTTCTTTGGTTCCGGTTCGCCAACCCTGCCTTGTGCCCGCTCACCCCATTTGGCGATGGGCAGCGGAGTTCGACCGCAAACCAAAGAGGCCGCATCATGAGCAACACCGCCGCGCTTGGCTTCAGGCAACCTTCCCGTCGTTTTCCTGCCTTCTCAGTTCGCATACCTGCATTTCTTCTCGCCGTCCTAGCGACAGGCATTTCTGCCTGGATATCCATCATCGCGGGAATTGAACGAGGGGGAGCAGCATCAGAACGTCTCGCGTGGGCTGCCGTAGGGCTTGTCCTGTTGCTCGGTGCACACCTGATTCCGGCGCTTAGTCATGGGACGCCGTTGCATGTGCGTTGTACGGCCGTCCTGCTATGGCTAGTGTGCATGGTCAGCACCGGCTACGGGCACGCGACATTCTTCCTTGCCGCGCAGCGCCATGCTGGCGAGGCGCGGGCGGCTCTGGTGGAACGTGACGTGCCCGCAGTGCCCGCGCTTCCAGGTCGTGCGCCGGACGCGATCGCTCGCGAACAGGCCCGCGTAACCCATGCACTGCTCGTGGCACGCTCGACACATTGCACAGTCCGCTGTGAAGCGCTCGACATCAAGCGTGAATCGCTTGCGGCCCAACTGGCCGCGCTTGAAACCGAAGCGAACGAAGCACGCCGGCGTGAAGAAACCGCCGACAGGGAAGTTGCCGCGCGCGATGCACTGAACGCTAAAGCGGATGCAGCGAGAAATGATCCAGTAACGTCGCGGGTAGCCGACGTGCTTGGAGCACCGCGGGGAACGATCGATCTTGTGTTTGCTCTCTCGATGGGCTGGTTGCTGGAAGGCGTCGCCTGCCTGGGCTGGATGATCGCGCTTTCCGGCCCCTCGCGCATCAGCAGTAGCGCAGCAGACGTCTCAGTATCGTCGAGTAACGCCGCCATCCTTGCCGGTAGCACGCCGCTGCGCGCCAGTCCGGCAGAGGGCGGGACGGCCGTAGAGGACGAGCATGGTTATCGGATTGAGGTCACCGGTAGTCATGCGATTCAGACCGGGAGTAGCGGACGCACCGATCATCGGATGCACAGCGTCGTCAATTCAGAACTGGTCCAGCTAACGAGTGCGATCGCCGACGGGCGAGTGCGGCCAACCGTCAAGGAAATCCGAAGATTCATGCAATGCTCACAGGCGAAGGCCATGCGGTTGAGACACCAGTTTCTGGAGGTCGCCGGTGAGCCTCAGGACGGCCTGCGGCTGGCCGCTTCGGGAGCCGGTGCGGGTCCGGTTAGACCGCGACTTGTGCATTCCTTTGCCGAGCAATCGCAGGCCGCGTGAGCGAACGGCGCTGCGTTGCGTGAGCCTGCCCTTGCCGTTACGCTGATGGACAAACTTTACTGGGAAGAGGATGAATACAGTTTCCCTCGACGCGATCGGGGCAGGCCTACCGCTTGCCGCCGCCGTCGCATACCTTCCGCGCACGCTGGATGTAACGACAAAGTTCACGTGCGCGATGTTCGTACTATCGGTGGTAATCTCATCGGCGTTTTCGTACTGCGATGCGAACGCCGTCCACGTCGTGCCGGGTGCGATCCTCCTGTGTGTGAGCATCTGGCTTCCGCGCGCGCGAGGTCATAATCGCGAGATTCCTGCTGCGATGATCTTCGCGTTGACGTTCATATCGATTTTCCCAGTCGATATCTACGGTGCCTACACCTGCCATGCTTCGAGTGGGCAGGCCCGGATCGGCGGTGCCGGTTTTGGTGATTCTCTTCTTCACACGCCGCTGTCCCTCTCAGTAATCCACAGTCTGATCTACTACTTTTGTGAGCGGGACGAAAAGCGTGGCCAAGTCCCGTTCGGCAACTTTCTGCGACGGCAGTGGGCGTTTACGCTGGGCGATGGAAAGCCGGGCGCGGCCGCTCCGGCGGATTGACGACAATCGGTTCCGGTGATCATCACAGATCGATCGCGGCCGGTCACGGTAGCTGTACCCGCACGCTCTCGCTACTCGAAAGAGTCCAGCGCGAACAGGGAGCGTGCGGCCCTCGCGTCGCAGGCCCCGGCATTCCGCATGATGCTCTATACTGTATAAACATACAGGGTTTGGAGGGCTTATGGGCGCGTTACCGGCACGTGTCGAGGAAATCCATCCGTCACTGTGGCGCGGTGCGCAGCTGGCGCGCGGCGGTGGACGGACGGTCGATACCGGCTATGCCAGCCTCTCGACGGAGCTGCCGGGCGGTGGATGGCCCTTGGGCGCACTCACTGAGGTGATGCTCCAGCAGACAGGGATTGGGGAGTTGCGCCTTCTGGCTCCGGCTCTCGCCGCCACGAAGCGACCGATCACCTTGGTCCAGCCACCACAAGAGCCGAATGCTCCGGGGCTCGCGTATGTGGGCGTCCCGCTGGAAAACACCTTGCTGTTACGGCCCAAAACGACTGCCGACTCCCTCTGGTCTGCAGAGCAGATCCTCCGCGCGGGAACATGCGGAGCGCTTCTTTTCTGGCAAAACCACGTCAAAACCGAATGGCTGAGGCGCCTGCAGGTTGTCGCGAAGTCAAGTGAAACCCTGTTTGTCGTTTTCCGACCGTTGGCGGCGGCTATGGACCCATCGCCGGCTGAGTTGCGGCTATCGGTCCGGCCGACAACTGACGGCGTATCCGTAGAAGTCGTAAAGCGAAAGGGCCCTGCCGCGGCGCAGCCGATCGTGGTCGAGCTTCACCCGTCGCCCGTGCTACTCAGTCGACACCCCAGAAGCCGCCGTCCTTCGGCGGTGGGTCGACGAAGCCTCGCCGAGACCACGCCGGCCTGACGAGCGCGGACACGGCGCGTCGGTCGTATTAACGTTACGGGCACCACCCCGAGGTTAGTCTTTGCTGCCCAGCTCGCTGTGTTTGTGGGAGTGGGTCGCACCATGAATCAGTTCGTAATGCGCGCCCTTGCCGCTGCGGGTTGGGGGGAAATGCTCGCCTTCGACACACGTCACTTCAAAGCCACTTCCGCCGTCGCCTTCCCGGACTACCTTATAGATGCCCGAGGTCTTCACAATCTCGCCGGGTTTATGCTGCTCTGCCATGGGGTCCCCTTGATTTCAGTGCAATTTACGACGGTAGTCAGGTCAAAGCCCGGTGCCGGTTTGCGAGCCGCCCCTATTAAATTATTCCAATAAATCAAGAGCTTCCTGTCTGGCCATAAGATGGCGTCACGGATGTTCAATGCTGGGGGCTGAGGCGCAGTGGAACGGAAAATCGGGTTAAGCGTGAGAACACGCTGGCCGCGTGAGGCGGGAATTTGGGTAGCTCGGACAGGGTTCGCTCGGCTGACTCGGTCCGGCTTCAGAATTGGACAATAAAGTCGAATGACGCTGATCGACCCGGGGCGGATATTGAGGTCGAGACAGGGCAACGTCCGCTCTGGAATTTATCGAGAATGCTCGGCGGACCTGTAGGCGGGCGCGTTGCCGTCAACTATGCTGCCAAACCTTTACCGACGAAATCACGAGAATTGCGGCGAGCACCGGTAGCAGCACGGCGCTGGAGACGATGCCGACCAACTGGCCACCTACGAATGCGCCGCCAATTGAGCCGACCGACATGAGGAGCACGAATGCCCGGTTTTTTCGCAGGACGGCGAAGCTGCTGTCCTGGCTGTAGCGCGCAAATCCGGTCAGCATCGTCGGCAAGCTCACCACTAAACTAAGACTGCCGGCCAGCTTGATGTCGATACCGAAGAGCAGCACCAGCGTCGGTATCAGCAGTTCTCCGCCGGCGACGCCCATCAGAGCCGCGACGGTGCCGATGATGAACCCGGCGATGACCCCCAACGTCACCTGCACGATCCCTGTCACAGGCACGGCATCGTGTTGCGTCGCGCTATGCCCGAACAGCAGGATCATAGCAATCACGACAAGCAGGCCGGCTATCACCCGGTACAGCAGCTGGGGACGTGCTCTTGTTGCCCAGCCTGCGCCGCGCCATGCGCCGAGCAGGCTGCCGGCCAGCAGGTTCACGATGACGGGCCAGTGCGCAACCACGGCGCTCCACGGCACTGCGTGCGCCCGAAAAGGCAGGGCCGACGCGACCACAACGAGGCTCATCGCCTTGTTGAGGATCACGGCTTCCAGCGCGCCAAACTGAAATGCACCAATGAGCAACGGCAGGCGAAACTCCGCACCGCCGAGGCCAATCAGGCCGCCAAGGGCGCCGATGATGGCGCCGCCGCTGAACGCGGCCGGGCGGTTCCGGGGCATGGTGTCCGGCGCTGTCATGGGTTGTCCTTTTCTGCTTTGTTTGAGGCTCGCGCATCCGCGTCCTTGAACACACGATGCACGCCTTCAACGATGCGCCGTGGTCGCTCGCCGACGCCAAAAGCCTTCGACGGATCGCCCCGCGGATCGATCTCGGCTACCTTCGTCCCACTCGCCACGGGCACGTCGTCGTGCGTGAGGCCCCGAATGACACCGGCGAGCGGCGCCAGCAGAACAGTGTCTGCGATGGTCGCGACGACAGCGCCCTTCGCAACTACCGCCCCGATGCGCGCCGTGGTGCGCAGACGGCCAGCGACCGGTGCATAGATGAATCGTTCCCGACCCACACCACCGAGCGGCAGTGGCTCACCGGCAAGCGGCGAGGTCGAACCAGATTCAACGATCATGCCTTGGCGCCCATCCAGACTCGTCTCGATTGCGAAATCGACGGTCTCGCCCGCGACGAAGTTCGGCCCGACGCCGATGGTGATCGGCGCCAGACCACGCAGCGGTTCGGGTATCGCCCGTTTGCGCAATCGGGCGTCGATGATGGCCGACCACATCGCCACCGCAAGCACGTCGTGAAACGGCGCGCAGGAGTCAACACGGCGTGCAGTGACGCCGTCGAGTACCGCCGTGCCGTCGAACACCGCGTCTGTGAATGCCATGCCGCGCCGCATGGCGGTAGGTGCCGGCCCGTCGTGCAGCAAAATCGGGTAACCGTCGCGAAATAACGCCAGGGCAATCGCCGAACCAATGTCACCGGTGCCGCGCACCAGCACTGGGAGACGTTCAGCGTCTGTCGAAGCCATCAGGCATGCTCCTCGGAGCCAGGGCAATTCACGTACGGCCAGCACAGAAGGCTGCTACTGCGCAGATCAACAGTGATCTCGTGGCCGGGTGCCAGGCCGTGATGGCGTACCAGAGTAACCGGCGCGGCCAGCCACAACTGTTCGGCGCCGCAGCGCAAGGCAACCTGGCAGTGCGCGCCGAGATTCAGCAGCGTTTCAACGCGGCCGATGACCGGATTGTCGCTGCAGTGCTGTTCGGGCTTCGCAGACGGCAGTCGTACCGCCGCAGCAGGGATCATCCAGTGCACGCGTTGACCCGCTGCCAGCCCCGACTGCTGCGGCACCCGCAGGGTCACCCCGTTCGCCGATTCCCAGTGCAGTATGGTTGTTCCCTTATCAGCTTCATGCCCGGTGACGCGAGCCGTGAACACATTGCGATGTCCGAGCAACCGCGCGACTGCCACACTACTTGGTCGGGACAACACTTCCTCGGGCGTGCCCTGCTGCACGATGCGCCGCCCGCTCATCACCGCAACGCGGTCCGCGAGCATTGCAAGATGCGGATCATGACTGACCGCCAGCGCGGGCAAGCCGAATTCGTGCATCTCGGAGATGAGTTCGGCCATGACTTCGTCGCGCGTCGCGGCATCGAGCGCCGAGGTCGGCTCATCCAGCAACAGTAGTTGCGGCTTGCGCGCAAGCGCCCGCGCCAGCGCGACGCGCTGCTGTTGGCCGCCCGACAGCGCGGAGGGGTAATGGTCGGCGACCTGCGCGAGTCGAACGCGCGCGAGGAGTTCAAGCGCGTGCGCGCGCCGCTGCGGACCACGCGGCAGGGCAAACGCCACGTTTTCCCAGGCACGCAGGTGCGGAAATAACGCGTAACCCTGTGGCAGATAACCGATCGCACGATGCTGCGGCGGCAACCCGCCGAAGGGCTCGCCCTGGGCTGGAAGCAGGCCCGCGATGGCGCGCAGCAGTGTGGTTTTGCCCGCGCCGCTTTGCCCGAGCAGCACGGTGAATCCCTCGACCTCGAAGCTGGTCTCCAGACGCACAGGACGGTCGATGCGGTAATCGATGCGCATGGGTTCAGAACAGTCGCTGGCGACGGGAAGCGAGGCCAAGTATCAAAGGCAATGGCATCGCCACCAGAAAGAACACCCACAGCAACGGGTACACCGCAGTCAGGCCAATGTCCTGCAGGTTGACCCAAAGCTTGACCGGAATGCCCTGAGGGTAATAGGCCAGGATCAGCACGATACCGAACTCACCCAGTGCCCGTACCCACGCCAGCGCGATACCGGCAGCGAGGCCCAGACGCGCCAGCGGCATGCTCACCTGCCAGAAGGTTTGCCACGGCGATTTGCCGAGCGTGAGCGCGATATGTTCCAGTTCGCGCGGGACGCCCTCGAACGCGGCGCGAGCCGCGACCACGTAGTAGGGCAACGCTCCGTAGAACTGCGCCAGCACGAAAGCCCCGGCGGTGTTGGTCAGCTCGACGCCGGTGCGTGCCACCAGACTGCCCACCGGACCATAGGGGCCGAACAGCGCCGTCAGCAAAATGCCCATCGCCAGCGGCGGCGTCAGCAAGGCCAGCAGGATGATGGCTTCCAGCATCCATTTGCCACGAAACGATTGTCGTGCCAGCCACCACGCCAGGGGCGTGCCCAGTGCAATGATCAGCAGAAGCGAGATCAGGCTGTATCCAAGCGACACAGCGATCGCGCCAGTATCGCCCGGGGCGAAATGAAAACTGCTCCAGTGCGTGACAAACGCCAGACCGATGAACGGCCCGGCGATCAGCAGCAACGTGAGTGCGCCGATCAGCGCCGGCGCGCGTGCACGCGGCAGGCCATCTGCCGCTTCGGGACCGGCCAGCGCGTTCATGCTGCGTTAAACCTCACGTTGATAGTAGAACGGCTCTGCGAATGCAGATCTCCGCATGTCCGACCGTCACTGAATCGGGCCGCCCTTCGGCGGGCTATAGCCGTTGTCCTGCAGCATCTTCTGGCCTTCGGGGCTTGCCAGGAACTGCACGAACTTTTCCGCCAGCGCGAGCTGCTTGCTATCTTTGAGCACCGTGGCATAGAACACCAGTGGCTGGGTGTTCAGCGTCGACGTCTTGCCGCTGGGCAGCTTGATGCTGAACCGCACCGTCTTGTACCACTTCGCGTCCATGTCGGGGTTACTCAGATTGATTTCATCCGGCAATGTGATGAACGGCAACTTGTGGGAGCGCGCGGCGCTCAGATAACCCGACGAGGCATCGATCTGCCCGGCTTCCAGGCGAGAGAGCAGCGAAGGTTCGGCGAAAATCTGCTGCGGATTCTGGTAGTCACCAAGGATCTGCTCAGCCAGCCCCGGCTGCTTGTAGAAACTCTCGGCCAGCAGCATCGTGAAAATGATGTTCTGGCCTTGCGGATCGGTAGCAGGGTCCGTGCGGCCGAAGTGCAGGCCCGGCGTGCGCAATACCTCGTACCACGGCTTTTTGCCCTCCGCTGCGGCTGCGAGCTGAGGGGCGAATTTGCTTTGGGGACTGTAGGTGATCACCATCTCGGTGCTGGCCACCGGCACGGCCGGCCCGATCATATTGGCCTGTTTGAGGATGTCGATCGGCCCCGGTGTGATGGAAATGAACACGTCGGCCTGCAACAGTTTCCCCTGCAACTGCCGCGCGAGCCCGTAAGCGCCTTGACCAATACCTTGGTATTCGACGCCGTTCTGCTTCGCGAATGCCGGGCCGATGAAGCGGTCCATCACCACGCCCATTGAGCCGGCATAGGCAACACGAAAAGCGTCGGCCGCGTGCGTTGGTGCTGTCGCAAAGAGGCCGGTACAGGTCACCAACATGCCGACCCATTTGTGCAGCTTCAACGTCCTCATTCGGTTTCTCCTCTAGATTCGATGTGGCTCAGGCAGTGGACTGGGGTGACTGGTCGAATGCGTCCATCCGACCATCTCCAGATGCGATGGCGGTCATGGTTGCGCTGCCCCCGGACTTCAGGCGTCGGTCTAAGGCCGCAATCGGGCCGGCCGGCGAGGGTCCGTGTGTCAGCATTAATTGCCCTTGTAAACCCGCAACCGCAACGCAGCAACGTTGCGGCACCCGATATGCTAAAAATAGCATATCGCATCGACTGCGGCGCCCGCAAGCCATATCATTGACCCATCATGGGATTGGAAGGATAGCGATGAGCGAGATCGACGTAGTCCCAACGCTGCGCTTGAACATCGCCGCAGGCGTCGCCATTGGTCCCGGGAAGGCGGCCTTGCTCGATGGTATTGCGAACACAGGTTCGATCAGCCAGGCCGCAAAACAGATGGGGATGGGTTACAGGCAGGCGTGGGCGATGATCGACAGCATGAACGATTACTTTGTGGCGCCGCTGGTCGAACGAACCAAGGGCGGTCCGGCCGGTGGTGGCACCAAACTGACGACGTTGGGCATTGAAGTCCTGCGACGGTATAAGGCGATGGAGCGAAAGGCGATCAAGGCCATCGAAAAGGATGCGCGCGACTTCGAAAAGCTGTTGAAGGCATGACCGCAAGGTCGTCGCTAGATGCAGCCAGCAGAACCAGGATTCGAACTTTGCCGGCGAACGACCGATGCCGGCTGTTCTTCGGTCGATCGCGGCAAGGCTATGACTGTCTCTTGTGGCCGGTTTGCGACGGTGCTTTCCTACTGAACCCGACAGCCAAGATACATAGCCAAATAGGCGCCGGCTAATTAACATCGGGGATCGCCGTTATTGGCTATCCGGTTTCGGTCTAGCCATTTGACGTGCACTCATCTTGGCTACGTGATCCGGCAGACAGCGATTTATAACAAGTGCTTAACCCGGTTTTCCGTTCTGCTGCACCTCAAACCCCATGCTCGCGTCCATGGGCGGAAATGACGACAAGAGTCGGTTGCCTTGCCAGTTTTTTGCCGCTACGCTCGTCGGTCCGTCATACGCTGTGAGGCGAGCGCGATGGAACACTGGCAAGTCACCTATCTTGGCATCCGGCAGATTCCTCGCGAACTGACCGAGTTCGAGCTTGTCACGTTCTTCACGTTTTCCGCCAGGGAACGCGCACTGATCGATGCGCGCCGCGGCAACCTCTACAGGCTCGCGGTCGCGCTCCATATCGGTTTTCTCCGGATGAGTGGCCGCACCCTCGACGCCTACAAGCAGATCCCCAAGGCGCTGTGGGACCACCTGGGTACACAACTGGCCCTCGACCCGCCGGATATGGGCACGTTGCGGACGTTGTACGAAACACGGGCCCGCACGCTCGTCGACCACCAGGTTATTGCCTATCAGTCGCTCGGCTTTAGCCCGATGGCTGAACATCAGCGGCGGTATGTGGTTCGCTGGCTGAAGGAACGCCTGGCTGGCCGTCCCGAGCGCGGCGAACTGCTACATGAACTCAAGCGCTGGCTGTACGAGCATCGCATCCTGATTGCCCATGATCGCCTGCTGAAGCGGTTGATCGTACAGGCCGTACAGGGCATCGAGATCGCCCTGACCGGTACGCTGGAACGGGCCTTCACCACGTCGACGCTGGACCACTGGGGACACCTCCTATCGCGAACGGATGGAGAGCACGGCAGTCTGCAGGAATGGTTGTGGGCCGTCCCACTGCGCAATTCAACGCACCAGATGGGCGAGATCTTCACCAAGGTCGACCGCCTGTACGCGATCGGCGTTCATACGCGCTGGCCGGCGGACTGCAACGACGCAATGGTGCGCCACTACGCGAGACGGTGCGCGAATCGCCCGCCGTCGGTCAGCAAACGGATTCAAATGCAGTCGCGCCGGCTCGAAGCCGCATGCTTCACGCGTTATGCGTTGTGTGCAGCAACGGACCAGTTGTTGGGCATGCTGCGCCACTGGATTCAGAAAACCGTCAACGACGCGGCTCGCGCGATCGACGCCGTGCGTCCGGATTTGAAAGCACGTATCCGCGATTTCGCGACGGCCGTGAAAACGGCTGCGGTCGACCCGACCCTGTCTCGCGAGCAACTCAGCGACAAACTCTGCGAACTGGCCGACCGGGCGCTCGACCAGCACCCGCCGAGTCGGCGGAGTCTGGTCCGGGCACATCTGATGGCGAAGCGGGGACAGGCACGCGCGATGCTCGCCAGACTGGTCCGTCTGCCGTTCGAAGCGCAGACCGCTCACCCGGTGATCGATGCGTTGGAGGTGCTGTGTGGCCTGTATGCGCGCAAGGCGTACACACTACCGGATCGCGTCACGATCCGGCTCGGGCGCGCATGGAGGGAAGCGATCGACGGCTATGATCGCTACAAGGCACTGTTGGCATTCGAATGGGCGACACTGTTTGCCCTGCGCATCGCGTTGCGCAACGGCTCCGTCTATGTCGAGCACAGCTTCGCATTCCGCAGCCAGGCCCGGATGCTGATCCCGCCCGATGAATGGAGCGCGAAGCGCAACCATTACTACGGTCATCTGAAGCTGCCGCAGGACCCGAAGGAATTCCTCGAGCCGTTGCTCAAGCATCTCGATCAGGGCCTCGCTGTGCTGAAGGACGCGACGCTACGCGGCGATGTGCGGATCGACACCGCAGTGCATCTGGCTCCTTTATTGGCACAAAACAAGGATGCAGCGCTGGAGCAGTTGCGCCGCGCAGTCTTCGCCTCCCACCCTGGAGGCCAACTACCCGAAATCATTCTCGAAATCGACAGCGCGACGCGCTTCAGCTGGTTGCTGCTCGGACGTGAACCACGCTCACGCAGCGAGCTGCTGCTCGTGTACGCGGCGGTGCTCGCACACGGTACATCGTTGTCCGCGGCGGACATCTCGCGGATGGTGCCGGAATTGTCGCCCGCCGCAATCCGGCAGATGATGAACCGGATCGCCGACGAACGAAAACTACGGCAGGCCGCCGACGCGGTGCTGGAATTCATGCTTCGCCACCCGATCGCCGCGCACTGGGGCCGTGCCGATCTGGCGTCGTCCGACATGATGTCACTGGAGACAACCCGCACGGTCTGGCAGGCGCGTGCTGACCCGCGCCGGCGCACGGCCTCGATCGGCATGTACACGCACGTACTGGACCGCTGGGGGATCTTCTACGATCAACCGATCGTGCTCAACGAGCGGCAGGCCGGCGCCGCGATCGAAGGCGTGGTTCGGCAAAGCGGCACGAGCGACGTGGCCCAGCTCGCAGTCGATACCCATGGGTTTACCGATTTCGCGATGGGGCTCGCGCGGGCGCTGGGTTTCGACCTGTGCCCGCGACTCGCTCACCTGCGTGACCGGCGTTTGCATGTGCCGCAGCACCACGCCGTGCCGGCGGAACTGGTGGCCGTGACCGACTGCGATGTGCGCCTGGACCTGATCGAAAGCATCTGGGACGAGTTCGTGCGCGTGGCCGCGTCGATTCAAAGCGGTTGCTGCACGGCGGTCGAGGCGTTGACCCGATTCGGCGCAGCGGCGCGCGGACAGCCCGTGTACGACGGCGGCGTTCATGTCGGCCGCCTGTTCCGCACGATTTTCCTGATCGACTATTTCACCAACCCCGCCTTTCGCAGCGAACTGCAACACGTGCTCAATCGCGGCGAAGCCGTGCACACCGTGCAGCGGGCGATCCACATCGGCAAGATCCCATCGGAGTTGACGAAGCATCACGATTCGCTCGCGGCGGTGTCGTCATCGCTGGCGCTGCTCACCAATGCCGTGATGGCCTGGAACACGATGCATATGCAGCGCGCCGTTGACCAGATCGAGGCAATGAGTGGAGACGCCCTTCAGGCGGTGGCCCTGCGGCGCATTGCGCCGACGCATCTGGAGGGCATCAACCTGCGCGGCACGTTCGATTTTCCGATTGCGCGCTATGCGGACCGGGTCTTGCCAAGTATGGCCGGTATGCCCGTGATACCCCATCAACAGCAGTCCGCCTGACACTGATCGCCTGACGTGCGTGCATAAAGCTGACTTATGACGCTGAGCATTGTCGGCCCCACGTCTTTGCAAAAAAGCGCGGTAGCAGATGCGGTTCACGAGAGGCGCGGGCGCGTGCCTTCAACCATTGGTCAAGTCACCGTGCATCGATGTGTGTACTTTCGATGGCAAGACCAAACTGTGCATCGGCTGCTTCCGGACCCTCGACGAGATTCGGGCATGGAAGAAGATGACCGACCACCGGCGCCATCAGGTGATCAACGACCGGGCGCGGCGACGGGCCAAGCTGCAGCGGGAACCCACGGAGTTATCTGTCGAGCAAGGAACATCGGGCAACTGAATCCGTGGGACGGGTCCGTCACCTCGACTGCAATGTTCGAGGGCGCACGTCAACATAGTTGGCGAGTTGAGGGAGTTGCTATGGCGTGCGCAGCTAGTGTCGGGTATCTCGCTGTGCTGGCAATCATTGAGCACTGCGGAGACGCCGCCACTGAGCCAGCGCAGTCGTCAGGGCACGCCGCGCGGTCGCGCTAGTCGATGCGTGTTGGCCGGTGCCTGCCGTGCTCATGACGTTCCCTCCTCGTCTCGCCTGCGCTACCTGCCGAGTGTTGGCGTTATTTCGCCAGCAGTCCTTCGCCGAGGCGCGCTGGTTCGAACTCGAAGATGACGGCAGGATCGGGCAGTGCCAGCTTCTCGTCCTTGTCGCAGTAGTCGAGCCGGGACAGCATGTCCCGAATCAGATTCAACCGCGCCAGCTTCTTGTCGTCCGCGTGCACGATGCGCCACGGTGCCACGGCGGTGTGGGTCCGCAGCAACATGGTGTCGCGAGCCTTCGAGTAGTCCTTCCAGTGCTTGATCGCGACCTCGTCGATCGGGCTGACCTTCCACTGCTTGAGCGGGTCGCGTTTGCGCGCTTTCAGGCGCTTCGACTGTTCGTGCCTGGAGATGTCGAGGTAATACTTCAGCAACCTGATGCCGGAGTCGACCAGCAAGGCTTCGAACCTTGGCACCGCCTGCATGAATTCTTCGTGCTGTTCCGGCGTGCAGAAACCCATGACCGGCTCGACGCCGGCCCGGTTGTACCAGCTGCGATTGAAAAGAACGAGTTCCTCGGCAACCGGCAGGTGCGGGACATAGCGCTGGAAGTACCACGCACCGAGGTCGCGGTCGGAGGGGCGGCCGAGCGCGACGACACGGGTCTCACGCGGGCTCAGGTGTTCGACGATTCGCTTGATGGCACCATCCTTTCCCGCCGCGTCACGTCCCTCAAGCAGCACCAGGATTTTGTCGTGGCAGCCGATGAAGTGACGCTGCAGTTTCACCAGTTCGACCTGCAGGCGGCGCAGCTCTGTCTCATACTCGTCGTGCGAAATCAACGTCGTTGCGGGCGGCGGACTGCCTTCGTCAGAGTCGGTCAGACCTGCCGGTTCGGGTGCGTGCGATTTGCGTGCTTGCTTCTTGCTCATGCGGACACCTGCCCATCAGTCGGTAGCGGGGGGGCACGCCACGCTCGCAGCGGGCGATCGCGATCCGTGGCTTAACAGCCACCGTGATGCCGGTGAGTGCCGCCACGCGCAAACCGCTGAGGATCCTTGTTGAACTCGGCACGTGACTGCTCCGACTCGAAGTAGTACGTTTGTCCATCAAATATGGAGGTCAGCGCATGCGCTCCATCTACGGACTGACCACTGACCGGATCGTGCGGCGAGCGGTCGTCAGTCGCGGGTTGTTCGCGCGACGTGTGACGATGTCCTCCCATGCCGCAAGCCATCCCGCCGCGCCGCATCATCAGGAAAACGCCAACTGCGAGTAGCAGCCAGATCCAGTTGCTCGATAACCATTGCATCATGCTTCTCCACTTAGGCCACAACTCGTCTCCATGAACGGGTCCATGGATTCATTGACATGCATCGGCGACCCGATAAGCGGGCAGAAAGCCATGCCACGGGGCGGGCATCTGGCCTGACGCGGGCGGCTCCCATGCGGCGCTTCTTCACTGCTCCGAGTAGAGGAGGTTAGAAATCCACGCAAACAATGTCCCGACCGCGAAGCCCCACACGACAAAGACTACGAACGGATACACAAACATCCGAAGCGTAAATGGCTCACCAGTGTCGATCTTGTGAAAATCAAGGCCATGAAACATTGCGTTCAGAAAATCGATGCCTAGGCTGGGCCATGCAGCATAGAGGACCGCGCAAACCGTGTAGCCAACCGCCAGGGTCAATGCGAGAACGACACCGGTTTTCCAATACGGCTTCATGCCCATGACTTCCTCCCCACTGGGATGGCGAGACCTATCGGGTCCTGCGCAAACGGCCGCATACACCCTACAAGCCTAGTCACACATCGGGTCGGCCGCTTGATCTGGATCAAGCGGCCGACCGTACTTCCTTCCTGATGACCCAATGCGTATTCATCGCCCGGAGCGAACCGCGGTCCGATCCGTTGCGTTAAGTCATTCCGGGAATCCGGTCGGCCCCGTGTGAGGCGGAACGGAGATTTCATTGAGCCAGGTCAAATTGCGCAGGTTGCGGCGCCCGCACGATAGGTGGTGCGAGCATCGAATAATGCGTCCTTACCCGACGGCGCGCCGTGCGTCATGGGCTTGGAGCTTGTTGGATGTTGAGACTGATTGGCTGCTGGCCAACCCTCGGATTGCCGACAGAACACTGGAGATACAGAATGCGCAAGTTATGGGTGGTCCTGGCAGCGCTCCTGGCGCTAAGCCTCGCGGGGTGCGGCTACAACACCCTGCAAACTCAGGATGAACAGATCAAGGCGAGCTGGTCTGAAGTCGTTAATCAGTATCAGCGTCGTGCAGACCTGGTACCGAACCTGGTCAACACCGTTAAAGGCTACGCCGCTCAGGAGCGGGATGTGTTCATCCAGGTGACCGAAGCGCGGGCTCGCGTCGGCTCGATTCAGGCAACGTCCGAGGTGCTCAATAATCCTGAAGAATTCGCGAAATTCCAGGCAGCCCAAGGGCAACTGACCGCTTCACTTTCGAGACTGCTGGTTGTCTCGGAGAACTATCCGCAACTGAAGTCCGATGCCAACTTTCGTGACCTGCAGGCACAGCTAGAGGGGACCGAAAACCGGATCACCGTTGCCCGCAACCGGTATATCAAGGCGGTTCAGGACTACAACGTCACCATCCGCTCGTTTCCGTCCAACCTGACGGCGATGGCCTTCGGCTACAAGGATAAACCCAATTTTTCAGTGACCAACGAGGCGGAAATCGCCAAACCCCCGCGCGTCGATTTCGGTGCGACGCCGGGGAAAGCCCTGCCGGCAGCGGGAGCGACCAATTGAATCCGCTTAAAGTTCTTCTGGCGCTGGTCATCGGGGTCGCTCTGTGCGGCTCGTGGGTTGCGATGGCCGACGTCGCCGTGCCGCCTCTGACGGCCCGCGTCACGGACCAAACGGGCACGCTCACCAGCGATCAGGTGAGCAGGCTCGAACAGACGCTACAGGCGTTCGAGAGCAGAAAGGGCACGCAGATCGCGGTTCTGATCGTTCCCACCACCGAGCCGGAGACAATCGAGCAATACTCGCTGCGCGTGGTTGAACAATGGAAGCTCGGGCGCAAGAAAGTGGATGATGGGGCGTTGCTCATCGTCGCAAAAAATGACCGCACGCTGCGCATCGAGGTCGGTTACGGCCTGGAGGGCGCGCTCAACGATGCGATCAGCAACCGGATCATCAACGAGATCATCGTGCCGCGATTCCGGGAAGGCGACTTCTCCGGTGGCATTACGGCAGGAATCGATCAGATGATCCGGGTGGCCGACGGTGAGTCGTTGCCGCCCCCGCAGTCTCGCAAAGGGGAAGGTCCCCCCAACGTCTGGCGGTTTGCGCCCGTCATTTTCATGCTGGCGGTCGTGTTTGGCAGTACCCTGCGCGCCATGTTCGGCAGATTGCCCGGAGCCGCCGTGGCCGGCGGCGTCGTGGCTGTAATTGCCTGGTTGCTGGCGGCAGGTCTCGCCGCAACGGTTGTGGCAGGTGTGATCGCCTTCCTGTTCACACTGACCAGCGGAGGGATGGGGGGCTACGTTGGAACCTACGGTCTCGGGCGTCGTGGCGGCGGATTTGGACGCGGCGGGCGGGGTGGCGGGTTCGGCGGTGGCGGTGGTGGCTTTGGTGGCGGTGGCGCGTCAGGCAGGTGGTGAGATGGATATCAGGCGAATCGTAAGGCACCTTCTTACCACCCATGGGCAGGTCCGCGCGGCGTTTCCGCGCGACACCCTGATCGCGATCGAGAAGGCAATCAAGGCTTGTGATGCGGAACATGTCGGGGAAGTCCGTTTCGCAATCGAAGGCGCGCTTCACAGCGCGGTGCTCTTCAATGGGCAGTCGGCGCGGGAACGTGCTATCGAAGTGTTCTCGCAATTGCGGGTCTGGGATACCGAGCACAACAACGGCGTGATGATTTACGTATTGCTTGCAGATCGCGATGTCGAGATCGTGGCCGATCGGGGCGTGCACGCGAAGGTCGGTGCGCAGGAATGGCAGGCGATCTGCCACACGATGGAAGAGGCTTTTCGGCAGGGCGCATACCGCGACGGCGCGATCAGCGGGATCCAGGCGACCGCTCAGCTCCTCAAGCGCCACTTTCCCGCGCATCGGAACACCGCAAACGAATTGCCGGACACCCCTGCAATACTGTGATCAAAGCTGCCCGGCTCGCGGGGGACCCTGGTTGACCACATGGCAGCCAGTCAGGAGGCAGGCCGATGTCAGTTGCCGCACCCCGGAAACGCGCCAGAGCATCTTGGCCTCTTCACGCCTGGCTTCTCGCTGCCGTCGGCGGGGCGATGATTGTGATCGGCTTCTATTTCATATTCGTCCGACCACCCCTGCTGCCGGAAGACCTGCACTACATGGCTGTTTCCAGTGAACGACTACAGGCTGCAGCGCCCAGGTTCGCGCGCTGGCTCGGATGGGTCTTCACTGTTCTGGGCGGCTACGTCGGTGGCACCGGGGTGCTGCTCGTGCATCTGGCGCTTGGCGCATTCGCACAGCGTAAGCCTTACGCTGTGCTGGTGGCTGCGCTGGCCGGCGGCCTGACAACCGGGCTGATGTCTGTCTCGAATCTGGCGATCGGCTCACATTTCAGGTTCGTCCTGTTGGCGCTGACGGCAGTATGGGTCGCAGCGCTTGTTTGTTCTTGCCTCAACACAAAGCGACGCCAGTCGACGCACTGAGTACGCACTGTCTATGCCGAATGCGCAGGTCAGCGCAGTGAGCTTTGTGGCCGGGCATCGCGGTCGCTCTTTCCGCTGGAGGAAGTCCAGCGCACCATAACGATTGATCTGAATCAAGAGCGCTTTTTCGCCGGAGCATAGTCTGTGTTCACTACATTCGGTGCCCTGCGACTGCGGAGGTCGAGATGGAACACGGGAATCACGATCGCAAACCCGGCGGCTTCTTCGTCTCGCGGGCCAACCTTGTACTGATTGGGTTTCTGGCCATCGGCGGATTTTATCTGGTGACGGAGCACCGGGCGCACCTGTACGGCTGGTGGCCCTTCCTTTTTATCCTCGCGTGCCCGCTGATGCACCTCTTCATGCACCACGGTCACGGCGGACATGACGACAGCGAACACGGTAGCGACGGAATTCCGGATCGCCGCGAGAAGTCGCCCCCTCACCAGCACTGATCGCCGGCATTCGCCAGGAGCCTGTCATGCATGAGAATCCCCCCGCTTACGGTTTGTGGTTGCTGGCCGTCGTCAACTCGGCCATCTTCATCCTCTTTGCATTCACCTTCTTCAAGCCGAAGACGAAGCGGGACTGGCGCTCGTTCAGCGCCTTCAGCGCCTTCCTCATCGCGCTGTTCACGGAAATGTACGGGTTTCCGCTGACAATCTATCTGCTCTCGGGCTGGCTGCAGAGTCACTACCCGCAGGTGAACTGGTTTTCGCACGACGCCGGGCACCTGCTGGAGATGATGTTCGGCTGGAAAACGAACCCGCACTTCGGCCCATTCCATCTGCTGAGCTTCGCTTTCATCGGCGGCGGTTTCTGGCTTATTTCGGCGGGCTGGCAGGTCCTTTACGCCGCACAGCGTCGCCGCACGCTCGCGACGACAGGCGTCTATGCGTACGTGCGTCATCCGCAATATGACGGCTTCGTGCTGATCATGTTCGGCTTTCTGCTGCAATGGCCGACCTTGCTGACCCTGGTGATGTTCCCCGTTCTCGTCTTCATGTACGTGCGGCTGGCACGTGCCGAGGAACGGGAGTCGATGACCGAATTCGGGCCGGCGTATCGCCGATACATGGACGACGTGCCGGCTTTCATTCCGAGACTCGGCGCTCGCCACGGCGGGTCGACGCACGGCCCGGCCGGACCAGGCTGATCGAGGCGTGTTATGGAAATAAAACGCGAGCATCAGATCAACGTCCTGTATATCGTCGCCGCGTTTCTGGCGGTGATGATGATCCAGAGCTTTTTCGCCAAACCCGATCACATCAGGACGATCCCGTACAGCGAATTTCAGCAGCTGGTGAGCCAAGGCAAGGTAACGGACCTCGTCATCGGGCCAACTCAGATTACTGGCACCTACAAGGACGTGACGGCCAAGGACGTCGAGGCCGGCAAGCCGCAGCATTTTTCGACGCTTCGGGTCGAACCGGGGCTTGCGCAGGATCTCGCCAAGGCCAATCTCGTGTTTTCCGGTGAACCCTCGCCCGGCTTGCTTCCGACGATCCTGGGCTGGCTGATGCCAGCTATCGGGTTTGCCCTTGTCTGGATGTTCCTGATCCGTCCAATGGCCATGGGAGGCGGAGCGGGCGGCATGATGGCGATCGGCAAGAGCAAGGCGAAGATCTACGTCGAGAAGGACACCAAGGTCACGTTTGCCGACGTCGCGGGCGTCGATGAAGCCAAGGATGAACTGAAGGAGGTGGTGTCCTTCCTGAAGGATCCGCGCAGTTACGGCAGACTCGGCGCACACGTGCCGAAGGGTGTACTGCTGGTCGGGCCGCCCGGCACCGGCAAGACGCTGTTGGCCCGGGCCGTCGCCGGTGAGGCGGGCGTGGCATTTTTTTCGATCTCGGGCTCGGAGTTTGTCGAGATGTTCGTTGGTGTCGGCGCCGCGCGCGTGCGCGATCTTTTCGAGCAGGCGCGCCAGCATGCACCGGCCATCGTATTCATCGACGAACTCGACTCACTCGGCCGCGCGCGTGGCAGCGCTCTGCCCGGTGGTGGCGGTCATGATGAAAAGGAACAAACCCTTAACCAGTTGCTGAGCGAGCTGGACGGATTTGATACGTCGATAGGCGTGGTGCTGCTCGCCGCGACCAACCGACCGGAGATTCTCGACCCCGCGTTGCTGCGGGCGGGACGCTTCGATCGGCAGGTCCTGGTCGACCGGCCGGACAAGAAGGGGCGCTGTGAAATCCTCGCCGTCCACCTGAAGAAAATCAGGCTGGCCTCGGGCGTCCCGGTCGCGGACATCGCCGCGCTTACTCCGGGCTTTTCCGGCGCCGATCTGGCGAACCTCGTCAACGAGGCAGCGTTGCTTGCGACGCGCCGCAACGCAGACGACGTCACGCTGGACGACTTCACGCAGGCCATTGAGCGGATCGTGGCCGGGCTCGAGAAGCGCAATCGCCTGCTCAATCCGCATGAGCGGGAGGTCGTGGCTCACCATGAGATGGGGCACGCGCTGGTGGCGATGGCACTGCCCGGTGTCGACCCTGTGCAGAAAATATCAATCATTCCCCGCGGTATTGCCGCCCTTGGCTACACGATTCAACGACCCATCGAGGACCGCTTCCTGATGGACCGCGGCGAACTGATGAACCGGATGGCAGTGCTGCTTGGCGGGCGCGCGGCCGAAAGCCTCGTCTTCGAAGAAGTGTCCACAGGCGCGGCCGATGATCTCGCCAAGGCCAGCGACATTGCCCGCAGCATGGTTGTGCGCTTTGGCATGGACCCGAAGCTCGGCCAGGTCGCCTATGAACCGGAAAGCGTCTCTGCGCTGGGCATGCCGGCCGGCACCGACTGGCGCCCGCGGCAGTATGGCGAGGAGACTGCTACTGCCATCGATACCGCGGTGCGCGAGTTGATTGAAGTCGCGTTCAAGCGAGCCTCTTCGATTCTGACTGCAAACCGTACGCTGCTCGGCGAGGCCGCGCACGATCTGCTCGCCAGGGAAACGATGTCCGGCGAAGCCTTGCAAGCGATTGCAGCGCGGCTTGCCGATGTAGTCCATGCCGGGAGCGAACTTCGCGACGTGGCGGCGGCGACTGTCGCGGCAAGCGGCTGAACCGGAGCGGAAGGCGCGGAGAGAGCCACGTTTCAGCAAAAGGAGCGAACTGATGAAAGCGCTCATATTGACGATCGGCTTGCTGCTAGCCACGGCAGCCGGCGCTCAGGGCGACGCCAGCCAGCACCTGCTTATCGGTGACATCGACATGTATTACGGCCTGATGCCGTCCGCACTGGTCGGCGCTCACCCCGCGTCCCACCCCGAGGCTTCGATGCACGGAGGCGTCCCAGACAACCGGTACAGCTACCACCTGATCGTTGCGCTGTTTGACCACGCGACGCAGAAACGCATCCCGGATGCGCGAGTGATGGCGTCGGTGGAGGAGTTCGGTCTCGGAGAGACGCGCAGGCGACTGGAGCCGATGCGTATTGGTGACACCATCAGCTACGGGGCGTACTTCAATTTGAGCGGGTCCGGCCCTTATCGTGTCAAGGTGGAGGTGAACCGGTCTGGCCGGCACGACACGATGTCGGGCCAATTTCAATATCGGCCGCAATAAGTCCTGACGTGGCGGTTGTGGACCGGGCGCCGTGGCACGCGTTCGGCAGAGCATGGTGAAGCGCCGGCGGCCATTCAACTGGCGCGGCGATGAGAGAGGGCGCATTGTGAGCGCGGTCGATGCAGTCTGCAGGAGGGTGCACAGGATGATCGCGCGTCTGCGAGCGGACGGCGCATTGTCTCCTTTCCGGTTGAGCACGCAGATCGTGGCGCCTGCGATGTCCGGACATTCGGCCCCGATGGTCGTTATCGCTCTGGCGCTCGATTACACGCGATTCACGGCAATTGCGGACCGAAGCGAAATCCTGGGCACCCCGACCGGACGTCGGGCTGGGGCGGCGGTATGAGCGCACATCCTGTTGCACGGACGCTGCCGTGGCGAATGTTTTGCCCGTTGTTGCTGGCCATGTTCGCTATCGCCGTCGGGTACGGATTTCTGCTGCCGATTTTGCCCCGCATGCTTGAACGGATCGTCCCAACGGCAGATCCCGCCGCGTTGTCCAGGCACACCGGCTTGCTGACCGGAACTTACGCGCTGGCTCTTTTTCTGTTTGCCCCGCTGTGGGGCCGGTTTGCGGACCGTCGTGGGCGCCGTCCTGCGATCTTGCTGGGGCTTGTAGGATTCGCCGCCACGCTCGCGCTCTTTGCCCTCGTCAGCAGTCTTCCGTTGCTCTACCTTGAACGCGCGCTCGGCGGCCTGTTTGCGTCGTCGATCGCACCGGCGGTCTACGCGCTTGTTGGCGATCACGCTCCGTCGAAGGAATGGCGCGCTCACCGCTTCGCGCTGCTCAACATCGCCGGCGCGACGGGGTTCCTGGTCGGTCCGATGCTGGGCAGCTTGACGATGCACGTCGCGCGCAATTTCTTGCCGCGCGCAGGCGAAACCGGCACTTACTGGCCCCCATTCCTTGTGACTTCTGGCCTCGCGTTCGCTGTCGCGCTGGCGGTCTGGGCGTTTGTGCCGAGCGCAAACGGGCGCGCGGGCGATCCGCACGTATCGGGCGGCTCCCCGGACGGCCACGCCACGTTACTGCGGCTCCTCGTCATCTCGTTCGTGACAGCCGCTGCAGTCGGGACGTTCGAAGTCGGCCTCTCATTGCGCGGCACGCAAGTTCTCGGCATGAATACCGCCGAGATAGGGCTCATGTTTACCGAGTGCAGTCTCGTTATGCTGACTGTCCAATCGCTTGTATTTTCCCCGCTCGTCAAGCCGGAGGCCACCCGCTGGTTGCTCACGCCAGCGCTTGCCATGCTCGCAGCGAGTTTGGCGGTCGTGCCGTTTGCCGCTAGCGGCCTTGCGATGGCAATTGCCGTCGCGCTTGTTGCGGGCAGCGCCGGGATCATTTCCCCCATCGCCACTTACTGGATCTCGCTCCGCGCCGGCGAACGGCAAGGTGCCGCGCTGGGCTGGCAGACTGCCGCTGCAAGTCTTGGCCAGTCGGTAGGCTCAGTGAGCGGAGGAGTTCTGTTCAGCGTTGCCTTCATACCCAACGCGTCCTTCACGCTGACAGCCATGGTTGTTCTCGTTGGCCTTCTCGCAAGCGTGCGCGTTCCTCGCCTTCTCGCACAGGCAAGATTCGGCAGTCAGGGCAAACCGGGTAACGCGCCGTTCGCGAAAAGCGCACTGTCCGACGCGCCACGCGTGAAAGGTAGAAAACAGGTGGAGTAGTCACCGCGCCGTAACTCAAATGGTCGCCGCGGAGGCCATGGTTTTTATCGAACAGGAGGGTACCGATATGCAAGTCACCGATCCGGTTTGCGGCATGCCGCTTGAAATCGGCAAAGCCGCAGCGAACGAGGTTTGGCAGGGCCAGAAATACTATTTCTGCTCCGGTTCGTGCCACGACAAATTCCGGGCGGCGCCCGATCGATACGCCGGGAAGGTCGGCGACAAAGGAAAGCCGGCCGGCTCGAGCGCACGCTAAGCCGTCCAGCTGCGAGCACATCGAAGACTCCGGGTGCCTTGCGTCGACTGACGCGATCCAGTGCGTCATCGTAGATGCGTCAAACCGGCTGCATGGGCTGGTAGCTGGCACGAAATATTCGCTCCCTCGATCCGGGGCGTGCCTGCTTGCGAATCAGTACGGCGAAGAAGGATTTTGGATCGACCACAGTAGCTGCGCCTACGGCCGGTAAGCCGGCGCATGTTCCGAGGAAGACTCAGCAATGCCAAAACGCTCGAACACCCCCCATAAGCTCAGCCGGCATCAGCGTCCCGCTGTTCTGGCCCATGACGGCGGCTGCGCAGCTGGTTGAACAGGGCGTCGAGCTCTATGCGAAGAACCTCGCGTTCCTCGCCGAGGAAGAGAAACTGACCTATGAACTTAAACCCAGGCTCGCCACGGCCAATCGCGTCTTGCTCGACCTTCGGACGATGGTGTTTCGCGACTACTCCGATTCCGCGCAGGCCGCCAGCGGAGTTCCGACCATCGTCGATGCCCCCTATGCGGGACATACGGCGATGATCGCTGACTACCACGCGGGCCAAAGCCTCATCGAGACACTGCTCGCGAACGGTCTTCATCGCGTCTTCCTCACCGACTGGAAATCGGCAACCGAAGACATGAAGGACCTCGAAATCGACCAGTATCTCGCCGAAATCAATGTCTGCGTCGACGATCTCGGCGGGCGGGTCAACCTGGTCGGCCTGTGCCAGGGCGGGTGGATGTCGGCGATGTACGCGGCACGTTTTCCCGACAAGGTCGCAAGCCTCGTGCTCGCCGGCTCGCCGATCGATACCGATGCGGGCGACGGCCCGGTCAAGCGGATGGCACATACGTACCCCGTCTCGTTCTACGAGGAACTCGTCACCCTCGGGGGCGGGCTCATGCGCGGCAAATTCATGCTCGACGGATGGAAGAACATGCACGCGGAGGAGCATTACATCACGCAGCATATCGACCTCTATGAGCACATCGACGACCCGCTGTATCTCAAAAAGGAGGAGACCTTCGAACGCTGGTATGAGAATCCGATCGATCTGCCTGGACGCTGGTACCTCCAGGCCATCGAACAGTTATTCAAGGAGAACCGGCTCGCGAAGGGTACCTTTATCGGCCTGGGGCGCCGCCTGAACCTCCGGGACATTACGTGTCCGGTCTACCTGCTCGCGGGAGAAGACGACGATATTACGACCAGGGAACAGGTCTTCGATGCGGAAAAATATCTCGGCACGCCGAAGGGGTGCATCGAGAAAAAGCTGGTTCCGGGCGGTCACATCGGCCTGTTCATGGGTGCCCGCACCCTCAGCGACACGTGGCCGGAGATTGCGCACTGGATCAGTGACTGTGATCCCGGATTCCACGTTGACTGAAGCTAGAATTTTCCGGACCGCAAGATGGCGATTGCCCAGGCCAGTCCCATGACGGCGGCGACGACAAAACCGACGAGGCCCAGGATGGGAATGCCAGCATAGTGGGGGCCACCGTGGAAGGCCATGACAATCGACGATCCGACGACGATGCTCGCAATGATCAGACTCAGGCTCAGCCGGTTGCTGGCGCGGTCAATATGCTTCTCCAGGCCTTGCAACTGCTCGTGTTGAACATGCACGGTCGCTGTCCCGCTGCCGAGGACATCGACCGCCCGGTTCAATATGTCGGGAAAGCGGTCAATCGCGTGATGTATCGAATGCAGTGCGCGGAATCCTCTACTGAGTTCCGAAAGCGGAGTGAATCCCCGCAGAATCCGGCGACTGACCAGATGCGGTGCGTAATCCTGCAACGCCTTTATCGCGTTGAAGCTCGCATCGAGTGTGATGGCCTGTGATTCGACGAGCATGAACGCCTTCGAAACAAGCAAAAACTGCCGTGGCAAACGAATCTGATGCCGCTGGCTGAGGTGCGCGAACTGGCGCACGATTTCGCCGAACGAATACCCTTTTCCGGCCGCCTCATAGTACGCGCCAAGCGCACCGTAAACATCGCGGGTAAAGGCTTCCCGATTGACCTCACTGGCAGCAACGCCCATGTCGAAGTAGGCATCTACCATCCACGGAACGTCTGCGGAACCGACGGCCAGGATGAGTTGTCCGAGCGACTCCTGATCGTGCGCAGATAGCCGTCCCATGATGCCGAAATCATGGAAACACAATCGGCCATCGGCACGGACAAACACGTTGCCGGGGTGCGGATCGCCGTGGAAGAAACCGTGCTCGAACACCTGCTTCAGGAACGATGCCATCAGATTTGCGGCAAGCCGTTTTCGATCCGCCGGGTCAGCGTCTGTCTGCTCGGCCATCTTGTGCCCCAGGCTTCGCTCCATCGTCAGCACACGCGAACTGGTGAAGTCCCAGTAGATGCGGGGCACAAACACACCGGGATCGTCCTGTAAATCCTCTCTCAGATGGTCGCCATTGCGTCCTTCGGTTCGATAGTCCAGTTCTTCCGTGATGATCTGGGCGAACTCCTCGACGAGATCCAGTGGTCCGAACCGCCGGCTCTCGGGCACATATCGTTCCAGCCGCCGTGCCAGAAAGCGCAAGACGTTTAGATCAGCCTGAATAATCGGCTCGATACCTGGGCGCTGCACCTTGACGACGACACTGGTGCCGTCGAAGAGGCGGGCCGCGTGAACCTGACCAATCGACGCGGCCGCAAGAGGCGACTCGTCAAATTCGAGAAATAGTTCGTGAACCGGCCTGCCCAGCCCGGACTCGACAATGGCACGCGCTTGCGCACCGGAAAATGGTGCGACGTTGTCCTGAAGTTTCTGTAACTCCTCGATGTAAATCTCCGGGAGCATGTCGCGCCGCAGACTCAGGAGCTGACCAAACTTGACGAATGCAGGCCCAAGCCGTTCGAGCGTTTCCCGAAATCGCTTCGCATCATCATCGCTGGTGTGCCCCGCCTGTGAAGCGATGCCCGACACGTTCCGCCCGAGGTGCAGCCGCTGCACGTAATGCGCCCAACCTGCTTCGATGAAGGCGCGCATGATGTGCGCGAACCGCGGCAACTCCGGGGAGCCCAGTCCACCGTTTCCCCCATTGGGGAGACTCGAATGCGTCACAGAGCTCATCAGATTTCTCCGCGCTTGCGCTTGCACATCGGCGTGAGGAGCGAGTCTTCCCACAACAGGCGCGCGGCGTCGGGATAAGTGGTCGTTTACATCGTTCATTTGATTTGCAGACTCCCCCAACGCACTACGCCTGCGCGTCACACATTCCTACAATACGACTACAGGCTAGTGGGTTCGGCCATCACCGGCTTGATGTGGGTCAAGCTGAAGGGGCAATTGAGGTGGACAATTCCGAAGCATGCCGGGTTGCCCGATCGCAGCAGGCTGCGCAACGCGCGGAAATTTTGCCGCTACGGGTTGTCGCCTGGCGCCATAGCAGAGCGCGAATTCGGGCAAGCATGGCTAGACTGCGAGAAGTACACGCTACGCCCCCGGCCAGCAGCCCGGTTGAGGCGCCTGTGAGGCACGCGCACTGACCCTTGAGTGGAGTTCCCATGCAAGACGAACATATTGCCCATCACTCCCACCCGGAAGCGCCCGCCGGAGGCGCCATAGAGGCGGCGAAGGAGGATGTCACCGATCCCGTTTGCGGAATGCGCGTCAGTTCAGCCACCGCGCGCTCCATCGAATTCAAAGGGACAACCTACTATTTTTGCAGTACAAAGTGCGGCGATGCCTTTCGGGCGGAGCCAACGAAATACGTTCATGTATCGGACCGCCCCCAGCCGGCGCCCGTAAGAAAACCCGGCGTCGTTTATACCTGCCCGATGCACCCGCAGGTACGCCAACCGGCTCCTGGTAACTGCCCGATCTGCGGCATGACGCTCGAGCCCGTCATGCCGGCGGCCACCGGGGAGCGCAATCCCGAACTGGAATCGATGACACGCCGGTTCTGGGTTGCGCTGGTGTTGTCGATCCCGCTCCTGTGGATCACGACGGGCGCTATGCTGCCCTCGCTTGACCTCGGCGCACTCATCAATCGCCTGGGTGCCAATCTGGCCTGGCCGCATCTGATGTCGGTAACCTGGGCCCAGTGTGCACAGGCGCTGCTGGCGACGCCCGTCGTGCTATGGGCTGGATGGCCGTTTCTGGAACGCGGCTGGCGCTCGTTCGTGACGTGGCAACTCAACATGTTCAGCCTGATCGGGCTGGGTGTGGCGGTCGCCTATGCTTTCAGCCTCTTCGCCTTGTTCTTTCCTGCGCAATTGCCGCAGGCTTTCCGGCAGGGAAACGACCTTCCACTCTACTTCGAAGCGGCGTCAGTGATCGTGACGCTGATTCTGCTCGGCCAGGTGCTCGAGCTGCGCGCCCGGTCACGCACGTCGAGCGCGATCCGGGATCTGCTCAGTCTTGCGCCGAACACGGCGTTTCGGGTCAACGCGGACGGCACCGAAGAGGAAGTGGGACTCGACGCCGTGGCAGTCGGCGATGTGCTGCGCGTGAAGCCCGGCTCGAAGGTGCCGGTTGATGGCGTGGTTATTGAAGGTCAGTCGAGCATCGACGAGTCGATGATTACCGGTGAGTCGATACCGGCCGAGAAGGGACCCGCCAGCAAGGTGACGGGTGCTACCGTGAACCAGACTGGTTCGTTCGTGATGCGCGCGGAAAAGGTGGGCGCCGAGACGTTGCTCGCGAGGATCGTTCAGATGGTGGCTGACGCGGGCCGCTCGCGCGCCCCGATCCAGAAGCTGGCCGACAAGGTGTCCGGATGGTTCGTGCTCGCGGTCCTGGGGATCGCTGCGTTGTCATTCGCGGTGTGGGCACTCGTTGGCCCGGCGCCCGCGCTAGCGCACGCGCTGGTGGTCGCGATCAGCGTCCTGATCATCGCGTGTCCGTGTGCACTTGGACTGGCGACACCCGTGTCGATCATCGTCGGTGTCGGCCGGGGTGCGAAGGAGGGAGTGCTGATCAAGGATGCGGAGGCGCTCGAACTGATGGAAAAGGTCGACACCCTGGTGGTAGACAAGACCGGCACGTTGACCGAAGGCAAGCCGCAGGTGCAGGCCGTCGAAGTGCTCGCCGGCATGTCGGAGGCTGATGTGCTGTCTTACTCGGCGAGTCTCGAAGGGCTGAGCGAGCATCCGCTTGCGCAGGCGATCATCGCCCGGGCGAAGGCTGCTGGTGCGGCGATCCGGGAAGTGCGGGATTTCGCGGCGGTGCCGGGCAAGGGCGTGGCGGGCAACATCGACGGCCACGCCGTGTCGCTCGGGAACGCGCGGCTGATGGAGGATAACCTCGTCGACCTGGCCGCGCTGGGCGAGCGGGCCGAAACGCTGCGTGAACAGGGGCAGACCGTGATGTACCTGGCCGTCGACGGCAAACCCGCTGGCTGCATCGGAGTCGCCGATTCCGTCAAAGGCACGACGCCGGAGGCAATCCGGCTGCTGCGTGCATCCGGCGTGAAAATCATCATGCTCACTGGCGATAATCCGGTGACGGCCAACGCGGTTGCAAAGGCGCTCTCGCTCGATGGTGTCAAAGCGGGCGTATTGCCGCAGGACAAATACAAGCACGTCCAGGAGTTGCAGAACCAGGGGCGCGTCGTCGCGATGGCAGGCGATGGTGTCAACGATGCACCTGCCCTTGCGCAAGCCAATGTCGGTATTGCGATGGGAACCGGGACGGATGTCGCGATGAGCAGCGCACGCGTGGTGCTCGTCAAGGGCGACCTGCGCGGCATCGCGAAAGCGCGCGCACTGAGCGTCGGCACGATGAAGAACATCCGGCAAAACCTGTTTTTCGCGTTTGCCTACAACGTGATCGGCATCCCGATCGCCGCCGGCGTTCTCTATCCGTGGCTGGGCATCCTGCTCAGCCCCATTATCGCGAGCGCCGCGATGGCGTTGAGTTCCGTGTCGGTGATCGGGAATGCGCTCCGGCTGCGGGCGGCGAAAGTCTAGGCATGTCCGCCTCCAGTTAAAGCGGCTCGTAGTGTAAGCCGTGCGCTCGAAACAGCTGTTTCCGGTTGACAGCCTCACTGACCGGTGGCGGAAAGGCACAGCGCGGTACCGCAAGGTAAAAGCCAGCCGCGCTGTCGTGTCCGACACGCCGGAAATCACGGCTGATCGCGCGGACTACGTATCGCAACGCCATTCGTCGTGAGGCCGAGTTCGAAGGCGCTTGACCATTGCCCGCGGTTACCTTTCGCGCACACACCACCCGGCCGCGCAGCGGTACACGCCAGTGCAAGCGATCCAGTCATCAGCGAGCGAATTGAGCGCGATCACGGAAGAGTCGTTCCCTTGTCGGCCGGGCTCCCGTAAACTGCTCCCCGATACTCACACACCTTCCTTCGAGGATTCAGGATGCGCTTCACCCTACGGCGAGCTTTCGCTTCCGTCATTTTGCTTGTCACTACCCAGACCGTCCTCGCACAGACGCCAAAAACGGTGCAACTTGAGGATCTGACCTGGACCGAGCTGCGCGATCAGATTCACGCAGGCAAGACCACCATCATCATCCCCATCGGCGGGACCGAACAAAGCGGGCCCGATGTTGCGCTCGGCAAGCACAATGCGCGGGTGAAGGTGCTGTCCCAGCGTATTGCAGAGGGCCTCGGCAACGCGCTCGTCGCGCCGGTTATCGCGTACGTGCCCGAAGGAGGCTACGCACCGCCGACCTCGCATATGCGCTTTCCAGGGACCATCACCGTGCCCGACGACGTGTTCGAGAAAACGCTGGAGTCGGCAGCGAACAGCTTCAAGGTGCACGGGTTCACGAACATCGTTTTTCTCGGTGATCACGGTGGCTATCAGAACGACATCAGGCGGGCGGTCGCCCAGCTCAACAAGACCTGGGCCGGCTCGGGTGCCCGCGCATTCGTGCCGCCGGAGTACTACTCTGCGAGCTCCGACGGTTACGCGCAGATCCTGCGCCAGCACGGCTATCGCGACGACGAGATCGGCACCCACGCGGGACTTGCGGATACGTCGCTGCTGCTGGCCGTCGCCCCGCAGATGGTGCGCCTTGAGCGCCTGCGCAACGGCCCGAAACTCGGGCCTGCCGACGGCGTCTATGGTGGCGACCCGCGTCGCTCAAGCGCCGAAATCGGTCAGCTGGGCACTGATGCGATCGTATCGCGCACAATCGATGCGGTCAAAAAAGAGACTGCCGGCCGTCAGTAAGTTCGCCGGCATCCAGTCCTTGCTTTCAGTTACTCCTTCACTTGATAACGGAATTTGCCATGCATGTGTGTTCCCGTCGTCTGTCGCGCCTTGTATCGTCGGTCAGCGTTGCGTTGGCCGGTTTGTGGGTTGCTTGCGCCGCATCCGCAGCGCCGGCTGTTGCCACGGTGGCCGGCATGCCACCGGTCGTGAATCCTGGCAACCTGTATAGCGACGCCGGCGCCGGCCACCTCAGCCCGGCGGTGGCCGGCGCATTGCCGCGCATCTACGTGCCCAACCTGCGCTCTAACGACGTCTATGTGATCGATCCGGCCACGTACAAGGTCGTCGACCGGTTTCCCGTCGGCTACAGCCCGCAGCACGTCGTTCCGTCATGGGACCTGCAGACCCTGTGGGTAGCCAACAATGCCGAAGGCCGCCCCGACGGCAGCCTGACGCCGATCGATCCGAAGACGGGCAAGCCCGGCAAGGAAGTCATGGTCGACGACCCCTACAACATGTATTTCACGCCGGACGGCAAGGAGGCCATCGTCGTCGCGGAAGCGCACGCGCGCCTCGATTTTCGCGATCCGCACACGATGGCGCTTAAATCGAGCCTCGATGTGCCGCAGTGCAAGGGGATCAATCACGCGGACTTTTCCATTGATGGCAAGTACGTGCTTTTCACCTGCGAATTCGGCGGGAAGCTGGCCAAGATCGATCTCGTCAACCGCAAGGTCGTGGGCTACCTTCAGCTCGACAAGAAGGGCATGCCGCAGGACATTCGTGTCTCGCCTGACGGCAAGGTGTTCTATGTCGCCGACATGATGGCCGATGGTGTCTACCTGGTCGATGGCGAAAGCTTCACGAAGGTCGGCTTCGTGAAGACCGGCGTCGGCACCCACGGGCTGTACCCAAGCCGCGACGGCACGAAGCTGTATGTCGCCAATCGCGGATCCAATCTCGTTCACGGACCGCGCCACGGTAAGGGCAGTGTGTCGGTGATCGACTTCGCGACGCGCAAGGTCGTCGCGAACTGGCCGATTCCCGGCGGCGGCAGTCCGGACATGGGCAACGTCAGCGGAAACGGCAAGCTGTTATGGCTGTCGGGACGGTTCGACGACGTGGTCTATGCAATCGACACCGCCACCGGTTCGGTAAAGTCCATTCCGGTCGGCATGGAACCGCACGGCCTCGCGGTCTGGCCACAACCCGGGCGTTATTCGCTGGGGCACACTGGCAACATGCGCTAACCTGTGTTGGGCGGCAATTGGTAAGCGCTCTTCTGACAGGCGCGCCGCAATGGCGCGCTTTCGGCGCCACCGCCTTCCGCCGTCTGGCAGGCCACGAAGTCTTCGGAACTGGGCGCCGATGCGAACGATGTTGCGCATCCCTGACGACCCTTTGAAACCGCCTGGCCCTCAGCGGCTTGGGACCGCCCGCCAACAGCGGCAACGCAGACGTGCTCAGCCTGGTTATCTGTCGGACGCGGTCCAGATCGCTCAAGGCAAGTGCGAGGCGACGCACAGGCTCTCCCCGCCATAAAGGAGGGCAAAAAGCCGTTCTTCAGTAGCATCCCGCTGCTTGCGTGATTCCTCGATCGCCCTGGAGACCTGCTCGATCGTCAACTGCTCGAACGCGAAATAGGAGTTGTGTTGCTCGAGCGGTGCCCGGCGTTTCTCGATCAGCCGGGCGTACTCGTCGACGCTGTTCATCCACGGACTGAATGTCGCCGAAAGCAGGTAGCGGCTCGTGCGCATCGGGTGCAGCCACTCGAGCACGGCCGCAGTCCACGGGCTAGTGAAGGCCTGAATCACAGGGCTCACGAATGCCGCATAGAGCTGTTCATTCAACTCCGACACCTGCCGCACCCGTTCAAAGGCGGCATCGTGCAAGCCAAGCTTTAGATCCGCGATCTGCCGCTCCTCGAAGTGAACCGAATATTGCGGCTTGTGGCAGTCGGGATTGCCCGTGGGGTCATCAATTTTCATCTCGTAGAGACCCGGAGCGAGGCGTTCGATTTCCTCAAGGCTTTCGAGGATCGCGCGGTGCTCGAGGCGAGCCACCTTCGCCGAAACAAATATGCCAAGGTGGCCGACATGCGGGTTTGTCAGATAGACGATGCGTTGCCCCGCTGCCCGGAGTTCCGCGTCGTCCTTGTAGACGGCCGGAATCCAGCCGAGCGCCTGCTGTGGTGGAGTAATGTTGTCGCCGTACGAGGCGAAGATCACGAGTGGATTGCGGATCCGCTTCAGGTCGGCGGTGCAGCCGTCGCAGATGCGAAAGCTCCCCTGCTCGAGCCGGTCGCCAATAAAGAGGTTCTCGACAATCGCCAGGATCTCGTTCCGACTCAGGAAATAGAAGCCGTTCCACCAGCGCTCGAACTCGAGAAAGCGCTCCCGCTCGGTATCGACGTGAGCGAACAGGTTTGCGTACTTCTCCCAGACCGCCTCCGGCTTCAGGTTTTCGAAATTGGCCGCAAGCCAGGCGCCGTCGAAACGACCGTCTCCCAGATCGGCGAGCAGGTGCGTGAGCCAGGCGCCACCAACCAGCCCGCCGGCGATGCGCATCGGATTTACCCCCGGCTCGCCAGCCCAATAGGAAAGCGGCGAACCGTTGAGCACAGCCGGGCCGACAAGCCCCTCGCAATCGGCTGAGAGCAGCGTGATCGCCCACCCTGCCTGACAGTTCCCATAGAGCACCGGCGGCTTGCCGGGATGGCGCCGCGCGACCTCTTCGACGAACCGCCGCAGGCTATGCAGCACGTCGACAAGCGTCTGATCGGGACAGGGTTCCGGGAAGAACATGACGAAATAGACCGTATGGCCTTCGTGCATCGCCATGCCGACTTCCGAATCGCGCTTGAAGCCGCCGATGCCTGGTCCATGCCCGGCGCGCGGATCGACGACAATGACAGGCGGCTTCGACTCGTCCAGGCACTCGTCGAAGCACACATCGCCAGCGCGCGTAATGCGCACCAGCGCGTAGTTCGCGGGATGCTCGAAGCGCCGCGCGTCGAGCAGCAGTTCATAGTCGAAGTCAAGCAATGGCGGCTTGCCAACTCGCGCGTGCGCGATCATGCGGTCGGCGCGTTGCCGCAAGGTATCCCAGAAGAGCACGCTCCGCTCGCAGAAGTCCCGCAGATAGTCGAGCGGATCGCGAAATGGGTCAGACAACGCAGGTGCCGAAGGCTCGGCTACTTCTCCTTCCTGAGCCGCGCGCGGCAGACACGTCACGGGCTCAGATGGGGATCTTCCGACTCGAGTTTGATTGGCCGCAGTTTCAGACATTCCTCTGTTCTCCACGTCAGAAAGTGGATATCGTCAACTACGATGTCCGGTCGGTTGCGCGACAACTACGATGGCCGGTCGTGCGCATTGACTCATCAGAAATGCAACTCGCGCTGACCTGTTGCCTCACGTAGTTTGCTACCCGCCGGATTGTCCGGCGGGAGCGACACGAGGTTCACCATGAGCACGTCATCGATCGCTACCGTGCGGCGCGCGTGCGTTACTTTGACTGCGTGTGTTCAATGTAGAGACCACGGGTATGCTGAGATTGACATGCATCAAGAGATCCCACGTTGACGTGGCTCAAGATTAACTTGAGTCACTCCTTCCCGACACCGATAGCCATTTGTTCATGTCCTCTACGTCGAACATCGTCGTCTGCGTCAGACGCGCGGCGCTTCACTCCGATGCCGGCACGGAAATGTGCGAACACAAGGGTGTCGGGCACCCCGATACGTTGTGCGACAACGCGGTCGAGGCAGCTGCCCGCTCGCTTAGTCGCGCATACCTTGCCGACTACGGCGCTGTTCAGCATTTCAACCTGGACAAAGCACTATTGATTGGGGGATTGAGCGCGCCGAAATTCCGCGGCGGCCGTCTGCTGCGGCCTATGAGACTGATCGTTTCGGGGCCAGTTGCCGAGCTGGCTTCACAATCGGCGGAGGCGATCATCCAGGAAGCCATCTACGCTCACCTGAAAGGGACGTTGGACGTCGACTCGAGCATGATCGCGGTGGAGCCTGCGGTACGTGCCAGTGCACCGAGCCTTCGTCGCGTGAACGGCCCTGCGGCAATGCCGCTCGCCAATGACACGTCCTTCGGCGTCGGCTACGCACCGCTGTCATGTCTTGAACAGCAGGTGAAAGCAGCTTCGGATATCTTGAACTCCGACGACCTGCGCGCTGCATTTCCGGCGATTGGACGGGATTACAAGATCATGGGACATCGCGTTGGCGACCGTATCGCACTCACGCTCGCGGCCGCCTTCATCGATCGTGGGGTGGGAGACGTAGCGGATTATTTTGATTTGAAGGCTGGCGTCGCTCAGCGAGTCGGCGAAGGCGTGAGACAAGCCTGCACGCTTCGCATCAATACGCTGGATGATCTCGGCGCCCACGACGAAAGCGGCTTGTATCTGACTGTAACCGGTCTGAGCGCCGAGCAGGGCGATGACGGTGAAGTCGGTCGTGGCAATCGCGTGAACGGCTTGATCACGCCCTACCGTCCGATGTCGCTTGAGGCCGCCGCAGGCAAGAACCCAGCTGCCCATGTAGGGAAGCTTTACAACGTACTGGCGCACCAATTGGCCCAACGCATTCTCAATGATGTCGACGGCGTGGTCGAGGTGACCGTTCGCCTGCTGTCGGCCATTGGCCAGCCAATCGATCAGCCGCAGCTGGCGGCGGTGGACGTGTGCGCACCGGACGGACTTTCCCCTGCGCAGCGCCGAGGTATAGAAGAGCGAATCGAGCAGGGACTTGCCGAGTTGCCGGCGTTGACCCGACAACTCGTGAACGGCGAGATTCGTATTTGGTAGATGACTCCGCCAAACGGCGACCATCGTCGCGGCAGCTTATTGGGCGGGTGACGACTGTTTTTGCTGCTCCATCATTTGTTCCATCATCATCTGCATCATGTCCATGCGTTCTTCCATCATGGTCATGCGCTGGTTCGGACCTGTTCCGCGCTTACCGCTGTCTGTGCGATTGGTTGCGCCTCCCATGCCTTGCCCGCTCATCATTTGCATCATCATCGGGCCACCCATCGAGTGCATCGCCTGCATCGTGTCCTGCATCGTCTGCATGTGCTCATCCAGCAGGCGCTTGCGCTCCACCGGATCGTTCGTTTGGCGGATCTTGTCCATTTGAGCCAGCATCTTCTGCATCTGCTGGTGCACTTCGTCAAGGCGTTTGGCGGACTCGGGCGTCGATCCGGCCTGTTTGGCGTTAGCCGTTGTAGCTGCCGGCGACGTCGAGTTCCCCGCGGCGCCCTCCGGATGATGCGCATCGTTGGCGGACACGCTTGATGCTGCAATTAACGCCGCGCTTGCGACGAACAAGGCGATTCTCGTTTTCATGGCGCCTGCTCCAATAAAAGAAGGTTCCATTGTGCGAGTCCATCGGAAAGCACAATTGACGAGGATCAACCATTCGCTTGGCGTGACCAATGTGACAATCCAGGGTTGTCCCATTGGCCCGTGGCAGCATGGTCAGGGTTGCCGCCAGCGGGTGCCGGCGGCTTGCTCAAGCTTAGGCGTTATAGGCGAAGGTTGTCATCATGCCGGTCGCCATGTGATACAGGTGATGGCAGTGAAACGCCCACTGCCCGGGGTTGTTGGCGTCAACGGCGATTGTGACCGAGCGCCCGGGCGGCACCAGCACGGTGTCCCGCACTGCGCCTGCGAAGCGCCGGCCATCGATTGCGACGACCTGGAAATGATGTCCATGCAGATGCATTGGGTGGGCCATCATGCTCGTGTTACGCAGCGTCACCTCAACCCGGTCGCCGCGGTCAACGGCGATACGGGGGCGTGCTTCCAGGCCCCAACGGTAAGCGGCCATGTCGCCGACGAGTGCCATGGCGAAGGTCTTGTTGGGTCGCCGCGAGGCGAGCGGCGCAGCGGCACGCAACTTTGTTTCGAGGGCCAGGTCGAGAACCGGTCCGCGCGTGTTCCCGGCAGCGGTAAGCCTGGCAACCTGGGCGCCTGGCACCTGAAGAACGATACCCGTGCGCTCTTTGCCGCCTTCGCGCAGCGCCAGAATCGGGAACGCGCGTGGCTCGCGCGGCAACTTTAACCGCACATCGATGCGCTGCGCCATGCTTAGCGGAAATCGCCGGCCCGTGACGGGCTGGACGGGCTGACCGTCAACGGCGATCAGCGTGCCCTCGAGGTTCCCGAAATCGACGGTGAAGGCCGTCGCAGTCGCGCCGTTGATCACGCGCACGCGGAGCCGCCCACCGCTCTCGACCTGGACGACCTCCGGATCGTCGAGCGTGCGATCGTTGGCGAGATAGGCGTCGTAGTCAATGTCGTTCAGATCCATCTGCATTGCGGCCATCGGGGCCTGCCGGGTTCCGGATCCCGACATATCCATGCCGGGCATGCTGTCGCCGTCCATGGACATGCCGTCGTGACTCATCTTGCCGGCCGGGTGCGCATCCGGCGTACTCCTGGAGTGTGCCGAAGCAGAGGCGGGACGGTTTTGCGTCAGCCGCGCCAGAAGCTCCTGAGGGGAGGTGAACGAGAAGTCATGCAGAAGAATCACGACCTCCTGCTCGTCACGCCTCGCCTGGTCGGGATCGGCCACAATCAGCGGTGCAGCCAGCAGTTGCTGCTCTTGAAGCGTGTGGGCGTGCATCCAATAGGTGCCCGGATCACGGACCGGAAAGCCGAAGTTACGTTGGGCTCCAGTGGCGATGAGCGGCAGTGGCGCATCGGGGACACCGTCGCTCGGCCATGGGGGTGTCAGCCCGTGCCAGTGCACACTGGTGGGCTCCGCCGTTTCATTGCGCAGGACGACGTTGAATGCGTCGCCCGCGCGCAGCCTGAGGCCTGGCGTGCCGTTTTGCTGCTGAATGCCGAACACGCTGGCCGCGCGACCATTCACTTCGATGGTCCGGCGCACGACGGCGAGTTGTGAAGGCGCGACAAGGCCCGTGCCGGTCAGTCCCTCGCCGGCCCAGGCCGGCTCGATGAGCGCTGGACGTAGCGCGATGGCGGCCGCACCCGCAAAAGCGCTCCTGAGAAATCCGCGGCGACCTGTCGTCCATTTGTCCGACAAGGTTGCGGAAGGGGCATCAATGGAGTTTTGCATTTTGATTTCCTCGACATAAGTTGATTGGGCAGCCGCATCGGGCTGCCAGGGTGTATCAGGACCGCACCGGAGGTGCGGCCGAGGCACTTACGCGAGAAAAAGTCGCGGCGGGCGCTCGATGCCGGCCGTCAGGAAGCTCGTGGCCGCATCGGAGGCTGGATGCCCGGGATGCAGGATGGCAATCTCACGACCGGGCAAGATTGAGGAAGGTGTCGGCGCAACCGCGCCGACACAGCATGGGGTGGACACGCAGCACTGACTGACAGCATGACGGTGACCCGGTGACCCGTTGTCATGATGCTGGGAGTGACACTCGCCCACGGCGCCAGGGAGATACCGCGAGGAGACGCTGTACGTAAGCTGCTCTGCGAAGCGCATATCACGCATCGGCAGCGCTTCGCCCATTCCCGACTGGACATCGCCAGGCATCAACGTCGCCGCTGTCGAGCGGATTGGCAGGCTACTCACAATCAGCAGCAGAACGAGAAAAATTGCGCGCCAGCGGTGCATGGGAATCGTGATCAGCAAAGTTGCAGGGTGATTTTCATCGATGACAGCGCAATGCAGATTCTCGGTCGATCGCAGCCGAGGCATGGATGCCTCCGAGCGTCTGCTGCTGCACTCAGGGACTACCGGCGCACGCGTTCGTGGACTGCGCGCGCAGTGCCAACACGTTGATGACGATGCTAGCACTGCTGAATGCCCTTGCTGCGCCTGCGACGATCAGACGCGGCAAACCTGGCGCCAGGAGCGGCGCGATCCAGCCGGTCTGCCAGCAACGATCTGGCCGCCGGCGTTGCGCCGGCGTGCCAGATCAAGCACGAACCAATGGGCTGTAGCCTTCGCTTCGAATCGCCGATATGAAATCGCCAGCCGCGCGCGCTGACTCAATGCGCACTGTTCGGGCCGCGATATCGATCTCGACTTTCGCCTGCGTGTCGACGTCTTTGACTGCCTTGGTGATGACGCTCGCGCAGTGCCCACAGGTCATGTCCTTAACTTCCAGTTCCATGTCGCAAACTCCGTTTGTCAATGACAATTGCAGTATCGACGTTCCAACGATGGGAAGGTCAAGTTGCCATCAGTGACTTTGGCGTACCAGCCCTTCCAGAATCGGACTGGGGCGGTTGCGGTCTTCCCACAGGCCGAGTAATGTGGAAATCTGCTTCATGGAGAAGCCCAGCCGACGTGCCTGATGGACGAAACGGAGCACCTCGACATCCTTGTGCGTGTACACGCGGTAACTTGATTCCGTGCGTGCTGCGGTCTGAATCAGCTTCGCCTGTTCGTAGTAGCGAATCATCTTGGCCGATACACCGGAAGACCTGGCTGCTTCACCGATGTTCATGATCAACTCCTTCTTACTATTTTAATATTCTGAACCTTCCAGGTAAGGTCAAGCTCGCGCCAAAGGGACCCGCAGGGTCGGTCGGCCGCCGGGGCCGAATCGATGCCGCGGGGACGTCAGCTCACCGCTCCATGGCCTCTTTACGGCCAGTTCCGTTAGCCATCATCCACTGCCGACGCAAGACAGTGTGACCGCCCGTCGGTGCTACTTCGGTAAAGGCCAGGACCCGCACGAATTCATTTCCCTCGGTGTAGCAATCCTGCTTGTCATGTACGACGAAGCATCGTCAGAACTTCCGGACCGATCGGTATGCCCTCAAGCATTTCGGGTTCCGGGCGGGAGCCCCGCAGTCGATGTCGGAGCCCGTTCGGCCACGCCCTCTCGCATTTGAAAGGCCGAGTAACTCTGGCCGCACAATCGCGACAACGCATCGTGATTCCATGATGATCTCGTCATGTTCGGCCGAATCTCCTTACGCCTTTTTCACGTACGCGCTGCACCATCCCTTGGCATTGACCAGCTTGCCGCCGAAGATCGTGCATGGAGCCGTTGCGTCGCCGGCCTTGCCCTGGAAGAACTGACAACTCGCACACGCCTGCCCGGCCTGGAATTGAGGGTACTTCGCCTTGTCGACCTTGCTCGCATCGGTCCTATACCCGAGCGCCTTCGCGTTCGCGTCGGACTCCAGGACAGTGGCGACGTCCGCTGCCGCGTGGCGCTCCAGGATCATTGAAGACGCCAGACCAGCGGTGAAGAGCACAAAGGTGCGGCGAGAGAATTTCATGGCGATCCTCCTTTTGCTTGGGCTGCTCCCCGCGCTTGCGGGGTCCGGTTGAGTGCCCCCGTTACGTCCGAATCAGGTAGTCGCGCGAGAAACGCGCTTTTAGGGAGGATGATACGGGAGCGCGGACGCGGGAACGCAGCGATATAGCGTCGCGATCGACACCCCTGGTTCCTGGCGACCTTCCTGGGCGGCATTCCGCTGGTCAGTAGCTTTCTGTTGGAGGCGATCTTGCTGTCGGTTCGCGATGAAGCACTCGGGCAAAAGTCCGTGCTGCTGCCACTGTTGGCGCTGGAAAGTACACGGCGAACTCGCCAAATTTCTGAGCCGAGAGCGCCGGTTCAGCGGTGAGCAGAGCGTCGAGGTCTGTAACCAGTCCGATGGCTGCGGTGGTGCCAGGGAGGATTACCGCGGTTGAGAAAATGCCCCTAGGAGGCCGTCCCAATGGACTTCTACAACAATGTCATCCTGCCGAGGCTGTGTCACCTCGCCATGCGCAACCGACGCCTCGTGCCCTACCGCGAGCGTGTGATCGGCGGGGCGGAGGGACGGGTACTCGAGATTGGCATCGGTTCGGGGCTGAACTTACCGTTCTATCGCGCCCCCGTCAGCGAGATCGTGGCGCTCGAACCAGCGCCTCCTCTTATCGCGATGGCACGGCGGAGCGTCCAGCCGACGGCGATGCGGGTCTCTTTCATCGAAGGATCCGCGGAAGCCATTCCGCTGGACGATCACAGCATCGACACGGTTGTCACGACGTGGACGCTGTGCACCATCCCGCAAGTCGCGAACGCGCTCGGCGAGATGCGTCGCGTGCTCAAACCGGGTGGGCGACTCTTGTTTGTTGAGCACGGTATGTGCATCAGCGGCGGTTGCCATCTGAACCGGCCGATTCAGACGATAATCGAACGCGCCGGATTCCGCTGCGATCGATTGGAGACCGGCTATATGCCTGGCCCGAAGCCGATGGCCTTCATCTACGAGGGCAGTGTTCGGCCCGACTGACGGTCATACCGGTCCTTCAGGAGATCCAATGCGCGACGGTCGGATGATGCCTGTCAAGTCCGACGCGGTGCCGAAAACGTCATATCCACGAACGCGCGCAACTGCGACAGATCGGTCTTCGCATAGCCGGCGGTTGTCTGCACCGATGCGTGCCCGAGCAGCGCCTGCGCAGCCGGCAATGGCACCTGGTGGTCCACAACAAGCGTGCGGGCATAGGCGTGCCGCAGCCAGTGCGGCGACGCCGATCGCAGGCGCGCGGCAGCGGCAAGGTCGGCTTTCTCGAGCCGCTCGGCCGCGGTGATGAATATCGCCTTCACCTCGTCGTACAGTCCCGAGCTTTGCAGCGAGCCACCCTTGAGCCCGTGGATCAGCGCCGCGTGCTCGTACGGGCTCGGCTGCGCTGGCAGACCGCGCAGTTGCCGGTACGTCGTGAGAATCGGCACGCAGATCGGCGGCAATGGAATCGCACGCGTCTTGCGCCCCTTGCCGAGCACATGCAGCGTCCAGCGCCCGCTGTCGTCGGCGTCGAGCTTGGGCAACTGCGCCTCATCGAACCAGACGAGTTCGACGAGGCGCACGCCGGCGTAGCGATAAAGCGTCCAGATCGCCCGGCGCCGCGCGATGACCAAAGCATCGTCGTCGGTGGACGAGGCTTCTGCGACCGACGCGTCGCACGCGGCGAGCAGCGCCGGCGGCAGCATCCGTTGCGGCGCGAAGCTCGCGCGCGAACGGCCGCCGCGCACGAGGCCCGCGGCGGGATTGGCGGTCAGATAACCGGTCTCGGTCCAGTAGCGAAACAGGCTCGCGACGACCGCGAGGGCACGGGACTGCGTCGCCTCCGACACCTTCCGGTGCGCGTCGCCGGGGGTATCGCGATGGGCCTTGCGCAATGACTGCCGGTACGCGAGCAGATCGTGGCGCGTCAGATCCGACAGCGGGCCGAGCTGATGCGCTTCACACCACGCGACGAGCCGCCGCAATTCGGCCAGATACGCGCGCAGCGTATGCGGCGAGCGGCCCGCGCGATCGCGCAGGTAGAGCGCCGCCGCCTGCGCATCGTCGCCGACGCCGAGCGTGTTGGTCGCGCTCGCCACATTCGCGAAGCGCCCGGCGCGCGCAAGCCATGCGAGCAGCGAGCGCGGCATGGTGGTAAGCACCGCCGTCTCCCGTTTCGGCTCACCCATCATGGTAGGCAAGCCAGCCTCGGGCTCGGCTTTGAAGCGCCGGCGATGCGTGTGCAGCACGCGCTTGAGCACCGCCTCCGGCGTCGGCGCGTCGCCGGCCGCGACGGTACGCACGCGGCCGCGGTCCCAGTATTCGACCGCCGCGTCGTGAACGAGCAGCAGGCGCATGATGGCCGGGTGCGCCACCTTCGCGTCGGCGAGCGACGCGTGGCGGCGCTTCATCGTCGTCAGCGTCCAGCGCGCATAGACGACATGCCCGAGCGCGTCGGCCAGATACGCGAGAGCCGCGTCGATCGTGTCTGGCAAGCGGCGCGGTGGCGTGACGCCGACGTCGATCCAGTCGGCGGGATTCATCGCCGGGTTCATGGCTTCCTGGCGCGCTTCGTCGTGTCAGGCTTCGTGGTGCCCGTCGTACGTCTGGCGGTGGCGAGACCGCGCGGCGTAGCCGGCGCGCGGCGGACCGGCTCGCGGGCAACGGCGTGCGCAACAGCTCGTCGAGCTGCGCGCGCTGGCTCGTGTTGATCGCCTTCAGCGCCAGCGCTTCGCCGACCGCCTGCTGGCGCGTGTCGCGCTCGGCGGTCAGTTCGCCTTCGAGGCGCTCCCGTTCCGCCTCCAGCGCAGCAATGCGGCGCTCGGCGAATTTCAGCTGCGACGCGAAGCCCGCGTGTTCCTTCTGCAGCGCCTGGCGCTGGTGCGCGGTCTCCTGCAGCAGCTGTTTCGACAACGCTTCGTAACGCGCCTGCACTGAGGCAATCGCGCCCGCATGCGTACGCTCGATCTCCGCAACGCTTTCGGTGGCCGCGTCGAGCCCGGCGCGCAACCCTTGTTCGGCCCCCTTGAGCGCATCCGCCTTCGCGGTGATTGCAGCGTGCGCTGCGCGCAGATCGGCGAGTTCCGCATCGCGCGCCGCAAGCGTCGCGCGCAGTTCAGTCACCTCCTGCCGCAGCAGTTCGACGCGCAGCTCGGCGTCGGTGCGCGCGGCGTCGGCCGCGTCGACCGCCTCCTGCGCGCCGGCTTTGAGGCGCACCACATCGTCCAGTTGGGCGGCCACGGCCGCCTGCCACAGCGCGCGCATCTGCTCCGCGATTTCGACGGGGATGCCGGGCATCGCGAGGTCGGCGAGTCCCGCGCGCACGACTTCGGCCTCTATCGCGTTCAGTACCCCCGCAAGGGTTGCCGGATCGCCCGCGCCGAGCCGCGCGCGGAGTTTCCGTACCGACACGATCTTGCGGAAGCGTTCGCCGGTGGGCGGCTGTCCATCGCCTGCCTCGGCGAGCATCGACAGCACGGCGGAACGGATCTGTTCAGGGGTAACGGCGGCCGGACGGGGCATGCAGGGCTCCTGGCGGGGAAGAGGATCACCTCGGCCCGATTATTCCACACGTATATAACGTTATAAAACCGCTTTTTCACTTGTCTATACGGCAGTATCAAGGATAACGATCTTTATCACCGCAAAACAGCCTCATCCGGCTGGCGGCTGCAGGCGGCGCCCGGCTGGCGGCACTTGGGACCTGCCGGTGAACGCAGGAAAATATCCAGACAGGAAGTGCTTGATTTAGCGCGAGATTTTAATAGGGCTGACTCGCAAACCCGCGTCAGGCTTAGAGTCCGTTACCGTCGCAAATTGCGCTGAAATCAAGGGGATCCCATCATGCGGGCATACTGGAAGGCCAGCTGGGGGCGCTCCAGGCGAGCCACGATGCGCAGAACCAGACGATCGAAGTGTTGCGGCAGAAATTGACCACTGCGGCCGGTCGGCCGCCGGAGCGGCGC
>Ga0255336_100503_pt1 | contig 58060 bp, 61 predicted proteins | sample MeOH1_35cm_T3_17_FD_189102 | JGI IMG/M metagenome (GOLD analysis project Ga0255336, IMG submission 189102) | Sandy soil microbial communities from University of British Columbia, Vancouver, Canada - MeOH1_35cm_T3_179 | ecosystem: Engineered > Artificial ecosystem > Sand microcosm > Unclassified ... | reverse complement strand
CGCTGTGCGCAAGGCGCGCCGTCCAGCATTATGTCGAAGCACTGACCGCGCTCCAGGATGATCTGGGCTGGCGTAACGATGCCGTTGTCGCCGACCAACTGTTAAAGCTGTTGCCGCAAACATCACCGGAAGCGGCCTCTGGCGCGGCCTTCGCGCGAGGTTATCTCGCGTCGCGCGTCGCTGCCGATCACCAGACACTGAAGAAGCGGTGGAAACGCTTCAGACGTCTGTCACCGCCGCACTAAGCAAGCGTGTAGCACAAGATGCCTTGCGGTTCAGCCAACTGCTTACCTTTCGAAGAACTTAGACGGACAGTCAAAAACCGCTCCGTGTTTCGTAGTGGACGTTTTAGTCGCGCGTTGCGAAACGGCGGCGCAATAACGCCATGCGACGGCGCAGCGGTCGTCGTCACAAATCAGCGGCCGAAAGCGTTATTCGTCCACCGGTACCCGGCAACGCTTTCTGCTCTACAGTCCGCAAAAGCCGGCGCTTGCCAAGCTCGAAGGCGAGCATCAATTGTTTCGGGGTCTCGTTCGCAGCGCCCAGTTTTTCACAAACTGCTTCGGCAGGCAGCTCAAAGGCGCAGTATCCCCAACCAAAGCCGTAGGCCGAAAACCATAATGTGCAATTGGCGGAAAGGAGCGGTGCCGTAAGGTTCGTACGGGGCTGTTCCGTGGCTGTCATTTCCTACCGATAGAGAGGTTATGATTTTCGCATAGCGGACTTACAAAAGGTCGTTCTCCTGCGGCCTCGGTGGCGAGTCGGCCGCATGTGCCACTATCCACCAGATTGACCAGCGCTTGATGCCCGTCCGTGCGGGCGGCGTCCTCAGCCAGGAAGGTTTTCTCACTGAAAGCAATGAGCTTGAATCCGCTCCCCCGCGCACGCGGGACGGTGATGCCCCAATGCCACGCCCGGCGCTCGATCGGCGATTACATCAATCTATATAACCAGAGACGACCTCATTCGAGCCTGGAAGACCGCACGCCGGATGAGGCATACTTCGCGACGCTGCCTGCGATTAAATTGGCAGCATGACCGCCCCGGACGTTCCACTTAAAAATCTCAGAAGACTGTCCGAACGAGTGAGGCCACCTCTGTTGGCGCATGAAAAACAGCCCCACCGCATTGGCAAATACCTCACCATGGCAACGGTGCGGAGAAAATCGCGAAATAAGCACGTCGGCGAGCCGCCGCTTCTGCCGCCTATCCACGGAATGATCGGCATCGTCGTTGACATCTCATCTGCTCAGCGCTCCATCCGCACATCCGGATCGTCGGGAAACAGTTCCCGCTGGATCTCGCTTCGCTCTGCGCCACGTAATCCGCGCTCGTGCAACGGTGCACGACGACGCTCGACTTCATTCGAGTGGGTGCGGCCCATGCCGGGCCGATCGCACAGAATGGGCATCGTCTGAACGAAGTCCGTGACCACTGCTCCGAGGCCCCGGTCATCGGCACTCTGCGATCCAGCCATCGCATGAACCACGCCTTGCCATGCTTCGAGCGACCCAGCGTGGGCGTCCCACAAGGCGCGACGGGCCCGCTCACCCAGCTCCGATCGCCAGTAATCCGCTGTTTCGCCGCGCGCCGTCATATGCACAACAACCTGTTTCGGATAGCGCCGGGTCTCGCCCCGAGCGAATCGCCTCGTCGCATTGGCCTCCACACCGTGCTCTCGCAGCTGCCTTGCAAACCGCTCGCGCCAGCGTTGCAGGTCGCGCTTGCGCGGGTTGAGACGCTTCCCATCCGCTCCGCGTACCTGCACGCTCAGATGCACGTGCGGATGCGCCTCGTCATTGTGCGCAGCAAAAACATACCGTCTGCCGTCGCCGAATTCCGCAGCCGCAAACGCGCGCGCGGCGTTGCGCACCGCCTGCCGGTCCGTGCCCGGCGGCATCGAGAGCAGCACGTTGAACACCTCCCGCCTGCGGCTTTCTTCCGGGATACCCCAGCCACCGAGGTGCCACGCATCCGTCAGATCGTACAGTGCCTCGCGGCCGAGAATGGTCATCCCGTCCTGATCCTCGAGTTCGACCTTCCCGCTTCGCGAGATGTAGCGCAGATGACGACGCACCGCGCCCATGCCCTGCGCGCCTGACGCCCTGTTCGTTATCTTGACCATCACCTCGGGGGTACGCCTGAGGGTGCGGGCAAGCTGCTCGCGCATGCGTCGTACATCCCGTTGGAGCTCGCCACGTGACATGCTCGGCGCACGCACGTGCCGTAGCGGATCATGAAAAAGCCGGTCCCCCCAGTTCAGCAACATCTGGTCGACCCAGGTTTTCGGGAACGACATGCTAGCGGCTCCAACGATCCAGGTTGGCGCGCAGCACCTGCGTGACTGCGCGCAGGTGCTGATCAATCACGGCACGCGTGTCTTCGAGCGCGTGCGCGGCGTCGTGCGCACCACCGCTTGCCTGCAACCGACCGAGCAACGTCACGATCATGGCCAGATGCTGGTTTGAGTCCGCAAGCAGTCGCAGCTCGCGCTCGCCCAGTTGCGGCTCATGCACAAGCTGCGCGCGGATCACCGCAACTATCCAGCGATTGACATTCATTCCACCAGTCAAAGCACGCCGTCTGGCCACTTCGAGTTCCTCCTGGGTGAGACGGATTTCGATGCGTTCGCGATGCCCGTCGCCCTGCAGGCGGCGATGTTCAGGGCCAGGCACCCCGTCTGGCGACTCGTCCTGGCTCAGTACACCGTGGACCAGGTGCCGGACGCCATCGGCCGCCGTTACACCGTGAAGGGCACACCATACCTCCCAGCGTGATTTCGCTCGCCCGAGATCGACACACAGTCGCGCACGCGTGGCCATGCCTGTGCTCCTACAGGGACGGCGGCGCGGGTTCGGACGGTCCACGTTCGACCTCCCGGGTCGGGACGCGCTCCGCAGCCGTGCGGGTGCGGCGACTGCGCGTAGAGGGCGCCTCGGGATCAAACACGCGGGGGCGCGGAACGGTGACGCCCTCGGACTCGAACGCGGTCAGCAGCCGCTGCGCACGTTGCTGCACGCGCGCAATCGATCGCTCGCTGAAACCCTGCTGTCGCATCGCGGCGGTCAGCACCGCCATCTGAACAGCACGTTCCTCGGGCGACGTGACGGAAGGTTCACGCCGCCGTGCGGCCTGCGCCTGCTCCGGCGTCGGCGGCAGTGCGGTTTCACTTCTTCCGGCTTCGCCCTGTCTCTCCGTCGCCCCGGGCCGCGACTGCGTCCTCTCCTGCCCAACCATATCGACCTGCCACGTATTGCGATAGACCTCCTTTTCCTCTTCGCCGATCACATTTCCCATCGCATCGACAACCGGGACCATCACTGTCACGAGCCGCCGGCCAAGGTTTTCGAGCATGACCTGCTGTCCGGCAAGCGCGCCGGACTCCGCCACGGCCCGTTCCAGGTCCACGCCCCACAGCACGTGGTCCGCACCACCTGTATCGCGATAGACGACGTAATACGAGTCGCTGCGTGCAGGATTGTGCTGATAGGGCGCACCGCCGTGCTCGACCAGTTCGCCCATATAGCGCTGCTGCTCCGCCCCCTCGGACTCGGCAACGCGCGGCCCCGTTTCGGAGGTGGGAGCGGTTCGGGACGGCTCCACAGGCGCGGGCGGAGCCGGCGCACGAGCCTCTGGCTGTCTGGGAGCATCGCGCCTTGCTGGTTGCGCCGCCTGTGATTCCGTGGGGCCAGGCGCCGCATCGGGCGCTTCCGGTCGATTCGCAGGAACTGGCGCGGCCGGAGGCGTTTGCGTCACGTCGATGCGATTCGTCATCCGGTCACGACGGGCTTCGGTCAGACGCGCCACGTCGACTGCCTTCGGCTCGTATCCGCTCACCTCGATGCCGATCAGCGTGGCCTGAACCCACACCTCGCGCCGGAACTGCTCGTGACCCGATACACGGATACGCCCCCATGCCTTCGCATGGGCCATGTCCACCATCGACTCGACCACATCGGGGCGGTTGTGCTCCGTCACGAGGTAAGGACCGATATCCTCGAACGCGAGCCGATGCGGCGCGTCTTTGAGGAAATACTGGTTACCCGCCCGCAGGTAGCGCTTTCGCACCCTCTCCGGCGGATTGCCAAGCGGCGCCCATCGCATGGTGGATGTGTCGCTGCTACGATGGAGCACCTCCTGCTGCGGTGCCCGTTGCTGTTCTGCGGCCTGCGACGGCGCGTCCGCCTGGATGGCCTGATCGCGCAGCCGCGCCCGCGCTGCATCGAACTCGCGGCGCCGGCGTGCGGCCAGTGCGTCGGCCGCAGTCTGATCGACGCGCTGCGCGCCCGCGCCCTGCGGATCCGGGATAGGCGGCGCGTCCGGCTCAATCACGTTGATGACCGGTTCGTCTGCACGCGGGCCTGAAGAAGTTGCGGTTTCATCCATCATGGATCTCCCTCTGATCGCTGCGCTGGCGGGCAGAGCGTCGCACGCTCAGCGTTGCTGCCCCAGTCCCTGTTCCTGTTCGCGACCGGCGCGCTCCTTCGACTGCGCGAGCGCCGCTGCCCGCGCCTCCCTCATCCGGGTCCACGACGTGGCCTGCAACTGATCAAGCGTCGCGTCGAGCTCGTTGCCGAAACCCACCTCGTGGGCGGACTTCTTCAGCGAGGCCACCGTGCGCTCGAGCAGGTCGCGCGCACGGTCCCACGGATACACTCTCGCCCGTGCGCCGTCGTAACCGACCTGCACCTCCGCCCCATTGAGGCGCTGGTTCTCATCCATCCACCGCAGGCGGTCCGAGACGAACTCCATGTCCGACTTCGCATGGAACACAACGCTACGCGTGGACACCTCCTGGATCAGGTAGTGCTCGGTGTTGAACACCTCGCCGCGGTACGGGCCACCGTTCTCGCGGGGCGTCGCCATGCGGGTCTGCGCGCCGAAACGGTGCTGTGCGAGTGCCCTGATCTCGCCCGGTACCTCGTCGAGTCCGTACAGTGGTTCGCCTACCTGACGGCGCGCCGGCGCGGGAGCAGGCTTCGGCGCATCGCCTTCCCGCCGGTCCGGTTCCGGCTGCTGCGACTGTGCCTGCGCAGTTGTCGGTTCCGGTGCAGGTACCGTGCTTTCCTGCTGCGTCGGTTCCGGCGCGTCCTGATGGCCGGTCCGACGACGCGAAGTACGGCGCCGACCCGACACCTCTCCATCACCCACGAGTTTCTCTTTCACATTGCCCATTGCATGGTCCTCCTTCAGTGCATGCTCTTGCTTCGGTGCATCGTCCGATCCCTGTGCAACCACGGCCTGTCCGTCGGCTTCTCCACCCGCTACATCTCGCTCCGGTGCTCCGTACAGCGACTCCCGTAAAAGCTCACCAACGACACCCGGCCCGGACAGCACCGCCATGTCATCGAAATCAGTCGGCACGTCACCGGCAATCCGTGCCTGCGGCGCGAAGCGTGGCTCGGCCAGCAGCGATGACGTGCCGAGCGCGGCCTGCCTCGCCTGCTCATATCCGGCACCGAGATCGGCGAGCACGAGCATCTCCGCTTCCGGGTACCGGCCGCGCCACATCGCCGCCACCGGCCGAAGGTTGCCGCTCGACAGTGCCGCGGCGCTGAACCAGCCGGTCGCCTGCCACACTGCCAGTGCCGTTGCGACGCCCTCGGCAATCAGGATCGGTGTCACAGCACCGTCGCAGAACTGGCCCGGTTCCACCACCCAGTAGCCGCCCGACTTCGCACCGCCCGCGAGAGCCGACTTGCGTCCTTCGGCATCGATCAGTTCCAGTGTCGAAAGGGTCTCGCCGATGCGGACCGGCACCACCAGCACGCGCCCCGTGAGCGGCTCCTCGTCACTACGCGGCGCGTACCCAAGCAGCGCGTGCAGTTCTTCCGCCTCCAGCTCACGCAGCGTCGGGACTGCCCTCACCTGCTTGCGTTCGAGATACGGGTGTCCGGGGCCCACCGGCCGCGCCCACTTCCAGATTGCCAGCGCCTCCCGCGCGACCGCAGCCTGTCGCGCGCGCACACGAGCCTCGCCCCTGCCGTCCTGCCCCGCCCGGTCCACCGACGGACGGGGCGGCGACATGCGCGACCTGTCTGCGGGATCCATCGCCGCGCGCGAGCCCCTGACATCGAAACCGTGCTGCTGCGCGAGCCAAAAGAGAGACGCGAGCGTCTTGCCGCCTGACTCGCCGGCCGAGCGCCAGGTCACGCGCGCCGCACGCTCGCTGTAGTTGTGGGCGGTGCGGCTCCACTCGTCCCAGATGTCGAAGCCGGCCTCGCCAAAACCCTGCTTGAGCGCGAACGCCATATCGACCCACGTCGCATAGTCCTCGGCAGGGATCACGGCCAGCGCCGCGCGGGCACGTTCCTCCTCGCCCAGATATCGCGTATTCATCTGCGTTCTCCATGGAGCGGCACAACGTTCGGGCCGTCTGCCGTGCGCGATGCGGCTCGCCCACGTTGCGTACGCGGTGCGCCGGAGGAGCGCCTCGCCTTGCGCCCCGGCACGCCTTCCGCGGGGCGCAGCTCCGCGACATCAAGATCAGACGCCGACAGCCGCCGCGCTGCCACGTCCACGCGCGCGGCCGGCACACCCAGCAGCATGAAGTGCCGCTCGACGTAGGCGGCCGCCTCTTCGTCGCTCACGTCATTGAGATGCCGTGGCAGATCGCGTGGATCCCAAGCCTGCAGCACCTCCAGATACTCCGGAGGAATGTGCATCACGCCGGCTTCGTCCACCTCGCCCGGTTGCACATCCCTCACCCGCCGCTCGACCTGGGCGATGAAACGCACGATGTCTATCGCTGGTATGACTGGTGCCGTGCGCAGGCGCGAGGTGAAGACCGGATCCCGCCAGTAGCAGATCCGCTCGGCCAGGATCGGCTTCGTGTTTTCGAGCAGGATGATTTCCTTATCGCGTCCGAGTTCCTTTAACTCCTGCGGCAACAGCAGCGGCCGGCGCTGCTCGGAAAAACTCTCGCTGGACCCACCGCGGCCGCCGAAGATTGCGTTTGACCGGCTCACACTGCGCGAACGGTCTGTGAAAGTGCCGAGCATCTCCGAGTATTCGTTCGCGTCCTTCTGCTCACGCGGCGCGTAGATGATCTGCATCGCGTGGTTCGTGACGAACGTCCTCGCGTCCGCGCGGCCATAGACCGATTCGAGCTGCGAGACCGACTGCACGATCGAGAGCAACCGCAGGTTGTAGCCCGCCATGTAGGCGACCGCACGGGCGATGATGTGGATCTTGCCGACGGCGGTGAATTCATCCATCAGCAGCAGGCACTGGACCTTCAGCTCCGGATTGTCCTGGGGCAGTTGCCTCGTATTCAGGTTGACGAGTTGGGAGAACACGAGGTTGACAAGGAGCGCCGCCTCGGTCAGGTGATCTGGCGTGATGCCCATATAGACCGACATGCGGCGCCTGCGCACATCGCGCAGGTCAAAGTCATTGCTGCTTGTTGCGGCATCGACAATCGGATTGGCAAAGATCGTCAGCGGCGCATTAAAGGTCGCGAGGATGCTCGCGAGCACCTTGTCGTCGTTGGCAAGAAAGCGGTTGAGCGCATCGACGCACGCACCACTGAGCAGCCGTCGGTGCAACACCAGCGCCTGCTGCAGGTAAGCCTTAACCGGCATGCCGTTGCCCGACGACTGCCGCAGCACCTCGCCCATCGTCACCGGGTAGTTGGGCCCATCGGTGTTGCCTGCACGGCGCGCATCGCGCCACTCGCACAGCAGCAGAACGACGCCGAGGAAAAGGTTGCGAGCCTGGTCCTTCCAGAAGTCATCGTGACCGCCGACCGGATACAGCGCGTAGCCGATCGCCAGGATGTCGCCAACGCGGAATACGCCATCCGAAATCGCCGACAGTGGGTTATACCGGTGCGTGCGACGGTCCTCCGCAAACGGGTTGAAAAGGTACACGTCGTGCCCGTGCGCACGACGGAAGCCCGCGGTAAGGTTGAAGTTCTCCTGCTTGATGTCGAGCACGACCACCGAATCCGGGTAGCTGAGCAGATTGGGCACCACGATGCCCACGCCCTTGCCAGAACGGGCCGGCGCGGCGAGCAGCACGAACTGCTGGCCCGTGAACCGCAGATAGCGGCCACGCCAGACACCCACGACCAGCGGCGGGCCGCTATTGCAGATACCGGGGTTCGCCGCCGTGCTCATAGCAGCCCAGCCCGGCGGATGTCCGCTTCGTTTGCGAACCGCGCGCTGCCGTAGAGACGCCGGTGGCACGAGCGATCCAGCAGCGTGTAGACGCCAAGGGCGGGCGCACCAAAAGCCAGCAGCATGCCGAACAACGCGGCACCGGCAACCCGCCTCCCGTGCTCTGGCAGACGTCCGTCGTACCAGGCCAGTACGGCATCCGGCCAGGCATGCAAGCCCGCGTGAAGCGGATTAACATGCAGGCTCGCAACAAACAGGAACGAAGCCAGCCACAGCGCGAGCGTCAGTCCTGCAGCAGCGATGCCCGCGATCTCAAGCGTGACCAGCGCCATGAAGGCGTGGTACCGGATGCGCCTGCCCGACTGAAGTCCCGCTCCGGTTCTCTTTCCGCTGTCCATGACCTGTTCCCCTTTTCACCGGAAGTGCGCCTGATGACGGCGCAGCGGATCGAACCAGACTTCCGTCATGGACCAGCGCCGGCCGGTCTGCGCTCCGGACTCGTCGAAGAGCGCGGTGGCTTCCATGTGCGCTACGACGTCGATCGTCATGAAGAGCAGCCGGCGCAGTGCCGCGTCGTCCCAAGTGGCGGCCTCGGGATGCTCCTTCGCCATCAGCGCGAACCGCTCGATGGCAATCGATGCGCTCGACGCGTGATAGCTCGTGATCGAACCGGAGTGCCCTGTCGTCAGCAGCTTCAGGAAGTCGTACGCTTCGCTGCCCCGCAATTCGGCGAGCAGCACACGGTCAGGGCGCATGCGCATCGAGCTTGCGATCAGATCCGCAGGCGTCACCCGCGCCTGGCCGTGCCCTCCCTTGCTGTAGTTCAGGTGCACGCAGTTCTCGACGTGCCGGATGAAGAGCTCGCGCACATCCTCGATCGTCACGATGCGTTCGGTGGCCGGAATGTACCGGCACAGCGTCTTCATGAAACTCGTCTTTCCCGAACCGGTGCTGCCCACGATCACGAGGTTCAGCCGGCCGCGCACCGCCAGCTCGAAGAACGCCGGGAACTCGCGCGCCTGGAGGCACCTGACGTGTTCACGATCTTGGGAGCGCAGTGCCGGCATCGCCTCATCAAGTCCCGCCGGACAGTGCCACGTAGTCTTCGCGAACAGGCCCTCAGTTTCGTAGGCGTCGAGCGTCTTCTCGCGCGAAGACGGACGGCGGATCGTTACCGACACAGTCCGCGGAGGCACCACCGGCGGGATCACGATCTGGGCTCGCGCATCACCGGGCAGCAGCGCGGAGAGCACCGGATGCAGCGCCGAGACCTCCTGGTTCGTGAGCGTGGCGATCGCCACCGCGAATGACATCAGGCGCTCGAAGTCGAGGTCCGCACAGTCATGAGCCTGCCATCCGAGATGGGTTTCGGTCAGCACACGCTGCGGCCGGTTGATCACCAGCTCCGTGAGAGCCGGGTCTTCGAGCAGTGCCGCGAGCGGGCGCATTAGCTCGCGCACCGACGCATCCTCTGCCAGCCTCGGCAGCGGGGCGTCGGCCAGTACCGGCGCTTCGCTCAGGATCTGGGCCGGCGCGTTCATCGCGTACCCCCTGGTTCCAGCGCGTAGACCGGACTGAAGTCCAGATCCCGGGCGACGATAATCGTGAACTCGGCCCCCTGGTTCTGCGTCAGTGTGGGCGGGATGTTGATCGTGCTGTCGAGCACGCGCGAGGCCATGTCATTGCCCTGCTGCTGCGTGTTCTCGAACACGACCGAGCCGTTGCTGTTGCCGCCACGCGTCGCGAGATAGCCAATCGCATCCTGCGTCATGCCGAGCAGCATGGCCGCGCCGATACGCTCGCCCCAGTGGTTGTTCACGTAGCCGCTCACGCCGATGCGACCCAACGCGTCCGCCGCAGGAGAATCGATCTCAACCGTGACCCCTTCGGGCGTCCTGATACGCGCCGACAGGATGAACACCCGCTTCTGTCCGGGCGCCAGGTTCGAGCGGTACTCGCTGTTGATCTGCGAGCCGCGCTCAATCAGCACAACATGGCCGTCATCCGAATAGACGTTCTTCGTCACCGTGCAGGTCGAGATACCCGCCTGGGTCGAATCAAATGCCGTATCACCGGCGCAGTCGATCTTGGCGCCTTCCGCGAGGATCAGGCTGCGATTACCGAGAAAGCCCGCGCGTACTTTGGGCGTCACCGTCGGCGTCAATGCCGGGGCGAGCGGACTGCTGCCCTGCGACAGGCCGCCGGCCGCGGGCATCACCTGTGGCTGCGTGCCGCCCGAGGCGCCGGGTGCTGACGCAGCCGAATCGGCCTCGCCGTTGGCCAGGCCACTGGATCCGCTCGAGAGCAGTGGCGCGTCGTAGTAGCTGCGCGCGGGTGCGGAACGTACCGGTGACTGGCGCGGTGCCACGGCAGCGGGTGCCGACGCACCCGTGCCCACTGCCCCCGGCCCACTCGCCACTGCGGCAGCCGCTGACCCCGGTGCGCTGCCTTCCGCGAATACCCGCCCCTGGGCCGGCTGGTCCTGGACGGCATCCCGCCTCGCCTTCTCCGCCGCATCGTGCCGCGCGAGGAAGCCGTGGATCGTCCAGACCGCTCCGCCCATCACGAGGACGGCAACAAGTAGTGGCGCGAGCCACCAGGCACGGGGGCGACCGCCCTGCTGTCCAAGCTCCGGCATGCCGCGATCGGCCGGCTGTGCGCCAAGGTCACCGTTTATGGTACCGGTGACCTTGGCCGGGTCACTCCCGGGCATAACTCCGGGCGCAATCACATTGCGCGGCGTTTCCTCATTCATGGCCGTCGCTCCGCAGGACACGCTTCACACCGCTCACCGTCGCGCCGTCCACCGGTGGCACCCCGTCCACATCGAACGCGTCGTTCCACAGACCGACGACCTCGTCGCCCAGACGCAGCACGAAACGCCGTGCCACCTCGTGCACGACGATCACGTCGTCCTCCATGTGCCGGTCAACGACGCTCTCGCTGTCGTCGTCTGCCACCCGGAAGATCGCCGGGATGCGGCGGTTGTCCGGAATGCGGATGTAGGTGAAGCGCCCGTCGTCCCACGCCGCGGTCGGCGCGATATCTTCCGAGTGCGGCATCACCTGCATCGAGTAAGCGGTGTTACGCACCACCGGCGACTGGGCGAGGCGCTCGCGCACGAGCGCCGCATCGTCTGCAGCCTTCGTCTTCGCAGCCTCAGCGTCGGGATACACGAACGTGATGCGGTACATCTCCTCGTCGTTGCCGAAACGGGCCCTGAGCGGCAGCACAACCAGGTCGAAGCTGTAGCTGTGCCGGTCCGTGCGGATTTCGAGATTCGTGTCGTGCGCAGCAAGCTGTGGCTTGAGGTAGACATCGTGGTCGCCACGGTTTGCGACTACCTGCCACCCATCCCGGTCGCCTGGGGCCACAACGAGAATGCGCTCGGCCGGATTGAGCGCGATGTGCGTGGCGAACCCACGTTGCGCGATGACCCGCACCACCTCGTCCTGCCGGTACACGACCTGTCGCACGCGCGAGTCGCCAGACCAGCCGGGCACGTCGTAGGCGCGGGCACCGGGAGAGCCCGCACCCAGCACTGCCGCCAGCGCGACGGTTCCCATCAACGTGCTCGCTCTCATCGCGCACCTCCCGGAGCGGGTGACAATGTCGGCGACGATGCCGGTGCCGACACCGCAGGCGTGTATTCGGGATCGCGGCTGTACGCCGTCACCCTGAACCCGAAGGGGTTCTCGATCGCCGTGCGTTCGCGCGTGAAGACGGATGGCCGGTAAGTGAAGGCGAGCGTGATAACGAAGCGCTGCGGCGGCTCCGCGTTATCGATGCCGTTCTTCCACGTCGTGCGCTCGATATGCACGACAGCACGGCCCGGTTCGTCCGGCACGAGCGTCGTCGAGAGAATGCGGATGCGCCGCTGCGTGTTCGCCCCGAGCTGGCGGTCCAGTGCATCGGGACCGCTGTAGATCGCCCGGTAATCCCGCGCGACACGGTCGTCGCTCATGTCGAGCACCCGGTCGTAATCCATCTGCAGGAGACCCCAGTCGTAGCGCTCGCGCGAGCGCACGTACACCTCCACCCAGTGCTTGTCCTCGATGTCGCGCGTATGCATCTGCTTCGCGTCAAGCACATCGATCACCTGCGCCTCACCGGTCAGACGGTCGACTTCGATCGGCAGCGGCACGACCCGGTAGAACGGAACCATCACGGCCAGTGCGACCGCGCACAGGATCGCGATCACCACGGAGGCCGACGCCACGTGCCATGCCCGATGCTCCGAGCGCTCCTGCAGATGCGTGACCGACACTTCGAAATCGAGTGCCCGGCGATAATCACCTGATTCACGGGAGTCACGCTCACTGGAGTCACGCTCATTGCTCATGGCCATCTCCATCGGACAGGGAAGCCGGTGCCACGCGGTTCACCGGCACACGGTGCAAGCCATCAGGCAGGACAGGTTTGGGTGGATTTCCTGAACATCCATTAATCAGCATAACTAACTGGATTGCAAAGACTGCAACGACGGACCGGATCATGTCAGCCTCCTTGGTTTCCGAACTCAGTTACCAAAGCTGGCAGGCACCATCTGGTCCTGCAGCCGTGCGGTATTGCCGGCGCGCTTGAGCACAAGCTCCTGCTGCTGCTCGGCGATCAGCCGGTCTTCGGAATCGGCCAGCATCCGGAAGAGCTGCAGCTTCGCCATCTCGTTACCGACCGCCGTGCTCTCGATCTGGATGCGCGCCTGCAGTTCCCCGATGCCCTTCTGATCCTGCGTCACGTCAATCTGCTGCATCAGGCCCTGGATCTGGTCGAGCTCCTGCAACTCCGTCTGGTACGCCTGGATGCCGAAGGCCTTGTCCTGGAACGGCTTGTTCAGCGCGCGCTGGCAGACCTGCTGGTCGATGCCGCTCTGATCCTCGCAGTTGTAGATCTCGCTCGCCGAGCGCAGCGTCTGTGCGCTGCCCGTCAGACCCGCATATCCGCCGCTCCGGATCGCCGTGTAGATGGACTGCCAGTTCGACGGCAGCGAATTCGACAGGACCGGATTGCTCATCAGTTCGCCAAACCCGCGCGTGCCGCTGAGCGACTGGTATAGCTGGAGTTCCTGCTGCACTTCCTGCTTCAGTTGCCCAACGGTCGCGATGGCCTGAACCACGTTCTGCGCATCGAAGACCGGGATGCCCTGTGCATGGGCCGAGGGCATCGTCAGCACGACCACAGCCGCCGCGACAGGGGCAATACCGATATGGATAGGTAACCTGATCATGACTATGACCCTCCTGCGTTATCCTGGTCGCCGAGGTGCTCGCGGGCTACGCGCTGGTAGGCGGGGATCTGACCGGCACTGCCTCCCGCATTCGCGCTACCGGCTTCCCCGCTGCCGCTGGAAATCCGCCCCCCAGCCCGACGCGGGCCGTGTCCGAGACTCACGAGCGAGCCGAGACCTCTCACGGCATCACGCGACGCAAATCCGGCAACAAACGCACCGAACCCCGACAGCGTGGCGCCGCCGGCAAGCCCCGAGGCGACAGCCGGCAGCTGCCAGCCGATGGTTGCCAGCAGCAGGGACGTGATGAACAGGCCGAATGCCGCACCCCAGGGTGCTATAGCGGTAAGCGCTGCCTGACCTGCTGCAGCGAGCACCGAAGCGTTAGTGTCGGGCGACGAAGTCGTGACGTTGAACGGCGCGAGATTGGCGGAGAACGCCGTGAGTGCCATGCCAAGAAATGCTGCGATCAGGATCTGCAGCAGCGCATAGTTGGCAATCTTTGCGGTCCACGCCTCGAAGAATCGTGCGGTGGGGCCGAATGCCCCGCAGGCGATGAACAGGGGGCCAAGACCGAGCACCAGATCCAGCAGCATCCTTGCCATCGTGACCTCGAAGGCCAGAACCATCAGGAAAATGGCTCCGCCCAGCCCCACGATGAACCCGCCAACCAGATCACCGATGCCTGCGACGATGCCACTGACACTGAAACCTTCGTGCGTCGCCTTGTCGAAGTAGGCATCCATCACGATGTCGATCTGACGGTCATAGCAGTCGAGCGTCTGGTAGATGGCGGACGCGCTCGTGCCGGTCACGCTGCTGCCACTCACCGTTCCACAGCCAGGGTTGCCTGCACTGGCATTGGCCGCCGCGGTCTGGACCGTCCGGGCGAGGCCCGTCGTCGCCCCTTCGACTGCTGTGACGACCTGTGACTGATAGATGCCCGCGCCGAGCGCAAAGGCGAGCATGATGGCGACCTTCAGGCCACGCCACGCGAATGCAGGTACCGACTCATGAGCCTCGCCGCGCACCACGGCGAACCCGTACGCGATGATCCAGATCGTCAGGGCCGTTGTGACCACGGGCACCAGCGCGCTGGAGAGGGCCGAGGACACGCTCGTGACATACGTCGACATGCCGTTCTCGAGCGTGCCGCCGACTGAAGTGAAAAGGCCGCTCAACGTGCACCTCTTGCCGACAGACGCCCGGCCGGCGCGTTCAGGGCGGCCCCGATCGCACGGCGCTTCGCCAGCCGCTCATGAAACACGGGAAGCCACGCGAGAGGATCGTCGCCGACCTCTGCACGGATCCCGTCGAGCAGTTCGACGTTGTCCGTCGTTCCCGACAGGACGTCGAGCACGTCGCCGAGCCCGGCCAGATCCAGCCTGCCGATGGCCGAACGGTGGCCCTGCTTCACAAGGAACAGGCGACTGTTCTCGCCAAGAGACCGCACGACATTGAATTCGGCCTCGGTCAGCTTGAAGCCATGCACGTAGTCGTCGTAGTCGGCACGCGGGTTCGGCAGGAAGAAGAACGTCGCGGTCTGCTCAACCAGCGCCCGCGCGATGTCGCTGCCCAGCACATCGGCCGGGGACTGCGTATCAAAGATGCCCAGACCGTTCTGCTTGCGGATCGTCTTCTGCTTGTCCTTTGCGAAATCCGTGAAGACCGGATCGCCCAGGCGCTTCCAGAATTCGGTCATCACATAGACGAAGCGCCGCCCGTCGATCAGGCTTTCGGTCAGCTGCAGCAGATACATCGTGACCGGCGTCGACACCTCCGGATCGTCGAGCAGTTCCGTATCATCGAAGCCGAACAGCTGGTTGTGGCTGAAATCCAGCAGGTTCGACGGGTTGTCCAGCACCCAGCCGAGCCGCCCTCCTGCGCACCATTTCGTGAGCCGCGCGTGCAGGCTGTTTTCGCCCACGGCGGGCAGCAGTTGCCGCACCGTCGACAGGCGCCGCAGCCGCCGTTCCATCCGTGCGACCTCGCGCACGGCACGCGAAATGTCGAGTTCATCCTTCGCCGACAGCAGCGTGCCGGTGTGGACCAGCCGGCGCACCAGCCGCTCCCAGAAGTCCAGCACCGCTTCGTCCGGATCGAGCTGGAACGGATTGAGTCCCGTCGGCACGCCCCGCCGGAACACCGTGTAGCGGCCACCCATCGCCCGGATCGCGATCTCGGTGCCCCGGTCCTTGTCATAGACGACGCCGGTGAAGCCATACTTCATCGCCATCGCAAGGAGGAACAACTCCAGCACCGTTTTGCCGGCACCCGCCTGGCCGATGATCTGCGTGTTGGCGAGCGCCTTCTCGTCAGCGGACTCCTTCTTCTCCGCGGTCGCGTGGAAATTCAGGTATAGCGGCTGGCCACTCGGCGTCTTGACGATCGTGATCGCCTCGCCCCACGGATTACCGTCGCGCTTGCCCGTCGCGAAGTTGTGCAGGCTCGCGAGCCCGCAGAAGTTACGCGAGGTGAGCTTCGCCTCGCGGGGCCGGTAGCGCCAGTTACCAGGCAGCTGCGCGAACCACGCGGCGTCCGCCACCAGATCGACCAGTGCCGTCTGGAAGCCGACATCCGCGAGCTGTGTGCGCGCCTTCGCCACGTGCCGCGCGACCTCGTCGGGCCGGTCACCGAGCACCGCGAGCGAATAGTGATACTCACCGAGGACGAAATCGCCGTTGATCAGGTCATCGAGCGCCTGATCCATTGCATTGACCTGCGACACCGCCACATCCTCGCCTGCGATCAGCTGGTTGCGCTGACGTTCCAGCGCCTCCTTCGCTGTGGGACGGTCAAGAATCGTGAAGCTCTGGGTCTCGATATACTCGAAGTCGCCATAGAGCAGACCGTCGAGCATCCCCGGCTCGGTTTCCTCGGGATAGTCCTTCAGGTCAAGTAGCGCCGCATAGCGCGTCGCCCCCGGCATGCGGATCTCGACCTTCTCGGTGCGGAAGAACAGCCGCGACGTCGGCAGCGCCTCCGCTATCCGGCCGGCCGGCACCGGTACCGGCTCCCATGCGGCGTTGACGAGATAGCCCAGGAACTCCAGTGCCGATGAGAAACGCACGGGCCGCTGCGTGTAACGGATCGACTTCCGATAGACGCCAAGCGCCACCGGATCCCAGGACTTCAGGCCGGATTCGACCTGCGCGGCAAGCTCCGCCATCACTTTCAGGGCCTCATGCTGGTCCCGCCGGATGTCATCCGGCGTGCGGTGTGCCGCCTGACTGAATAGACGCCCCAGGCGCGTGCGGTGCGGCCGGTACACGAGCGTCAGGTACAGCTCGTTGGCCATCATCCGGTAGCCAGCAAAGCTCGCGTAGTACCGTGTAGCGAGCTCCTGGCAGAACGGGTTGCCGTATGGTGTGGCGAAATGGTCGCTCACGCGCCGGCGGATCCGGTGCGACCACAGGCCGACGTGACCACCCGGCAGGCTGCGCACGAGCTGGTTGAAACCTTCGTGACGCACGAGGATGTCACCCGGATCCGCCGCCTCGAAGGCGATGCCGGCGATCTTCCAGACACGCAGGTAGTCCCCCTCGCGCGTGCGGATTACCTGGTCGGTAACATGCGACGAGAATGGCACGAAGTCCGCGAGCACAACCTCACGCTCGGCCACGTCGACAAGTTGCGGCTGTGCGCCCATGTCAGCCCCTCCGCCTGGCGCGGAATGGCACGTAGGCGTGCGCGCCCCAGAAGCGGCGGTTGCGCTGGCGAGACACCATGCGAATGCACAACGCGAACTGCGCCAGGCGCTGGTCGTCGTGGCGCGTGACCGAGCGCATCGTGACGAAGACGGGAATGAGGAGCAGCACGATGCCGACACCCGCCGGCGGACTCGCGAGCAGCGCCCAGATCGCGGGAATCAGGATGCTGCCGCCCACCATCAGGAACGGCACGAGCGGCACTCCCCAGAGCATCGCGGGTCGCGTGCAGCCCTTGAAGACGGGATCCCTGAGTGGATTCATGCGTGGATTCATGTGCGCCTCCGCATCAGCTTGTCGGGATCAGCATCGCCGCGATCACCGTGGCGCAGCCCACGAACAGGCCGCCGATGAACACGTTGGCGATGTCGCCAAAGCGTGCGTGCTGGAACATCATCTTGAAGCCCGCCCAGATGATCGAGATCGAGCACACCACCGCGCCCACGCTAAGGAGCGTGGTCTGGATCGTCGTGAGCAGCGTGTTGACCTGCGAGAGCTGCGCGTATGCCGGCGTCACCGTCAGCATCGCCACGGGCACAATCGCGAGACTGCGCCAGGCATGTCGCGCCGATCCGTGCGAGGGAAACCGCGACAAAATTTTTCCGAATTTGATATGTTGTCCTGATTTCATGGATTACTCCTGTCACGCATGTTGTCTCTGCTTTCTCAGAACACCACAGCGCTTTCCTGCGTCATGTCGTCTGCCTGACCGGCCTTCTGGTCCGTCCTGCCGTCCCCGGGGGACCCGAAGCCAGCGCGACTACGGGATGGGTCGGATCGCGCGGCCGTCGGTCGGGAGGGAATGACGGGAATGGGCGAAACGTCGGTGGCAATGGCCGGAACCACCGGATCCGGCCGCGCAACCTGGGCGACGACCCGCTGCACATAGCCCGTCCGGAATCCGCTGGAAAAGTCGCCGCTCGCGTAGCACGAGAGCCCCGCGCGCAATGCGTTCTGCGCTTCCGGATGCCTGAGCCGCGCGCGCTCGAAGCAGCCCTGGAGGATGGCCGCGCTGGCGGCGAGATTGCGGCAAGGATCGAAAACGGCCTGCGGCGTCAACCCGAGCCGGACCCAGTTCGCGCGGTTCACCTGTGCGAGTCCTGCGCTGTAATTCCACCCGCCAGCCTCCAGTGCGCGTGTGGTCTCAACGGCCTCATCGAGGTTCGCGGGCTGCCGCTGGAGGCGACCGCGTACCACGCCGATTGCGTACGGGTTGAAGCCTGACTCGACCCGCACGATGGCTGCCATCGTGGCGGGCGCCACGGCCGGCGCGCACTGCTGTGTCAGGGCAAGAAATGCGGCGAGCGGAATCATTCGCCACCTCCCTGTCCGCCCGAGCTCCCGGACGCCCGCTCGAGAAAGAGGCGCGCCGACTGCGTCGGCTCATACGGAACCGCCGTACTGCCAGCCCCATAGAACTCCGTGATCGTGCGGTCTGCACCTCCCGCATCCCACCAGACCCGCGTGTACAGTGCGCCGTCGATCTCGACGTTGATCGCGCCACGCGCATTGCACAGCAGCTCGCTCTGCTCGGAGCCACCCCAGTACAGCAGATCCTCGCGGCAGTAACCGGCACTCGCAAAGATGTTCACCGCCGACGTTCCCCGTGAGCCGCCTGCTCCGAAGTCGCAGGTCGGAAAAGGATCGCCGTGGCGTAAGGCCACCCACAGTTTCTCGACTGGCGGGACGCACTCACCGTACTGTTCAGGCCCACCGGGATTGGACAGGCACAGGATCACCTGGCAGTCCCAGTCGTCGGCACGGGCGGTGCCAGGCACCAGAATTGATACACCGATAATTGCAGCGATGACGGCTGACCAGCGGCGCAACGCCCGCAGCAGCGCGTGACCGGGGACCGCAATATCGAATGGGATGGCAGCCTCATGCATCGCACACCTCCGCATCGCGAAGGCCGTGCACCGCATCGTTCCCGATTACATCAAGCCGCCGTGTGAGCACATTCAGACAAGCGGTCACCGTCCGCGACGCTTCGGCTACCCCGACGTCCTGCGCGGCAGCCTGGCCGTACGGCACCAGGGGGGGGTCAATGCGCCCGACGGACCGCAGACGAGGCAGCCAGGCGTATCCGTGGGGAAAGGCCCGGTCCACGATCAGCCACTCACGCAACGTCGCTTCCATCATCTTCACCCAAGCCTCTTCCATCGGCGAAGGGACATCGACCACCGGCAGAAGCCCGGCAAAGCGCAATGCCGGATTCAGCCGCGCGCGGACATTGCGTATTCCGTATGTGCCGTTGATGACCGCGGACGCGCATTCAACACATTCCGGTGACATCGCGAGAGGGCTCAGCACCGCATCCGCCAGCGCCTCAGCACAGACAGCGCGCAGGTCCGGCAGGATGGGCGCATCGATCAGGCACACGTTGAACCGCGGCGCCACGACAGACAGCAGATGACGAAGGTTCGCATAATAGCGGGTGCGTGCGGGATCATCGCGCGAGCGCAGACCGTCGATGGCGTCGGCGCTGAGGACGCGAACGCACCCACCCGTTATCCGGTTGGTGCACTCAGGCAGATCCGGCGCACGGTTGCCGGAGCCTGTCGTGTTATGCCCGCGGCTGGCGAGCATCTGTGCGCAGCGCGGCGGCTCAGCAAGGTCCAGCACGAGCACGCGCCTGTGGTTGATGCGATGCAGGTGACGGGCAAGCAGGCAGGTCAGCAGCGTCCTGCCCGAATTACCCTTTGCCGAGATGATCAGAAGCGATTTCATGGTTCATCGTCCTCAGCCGCACCCGAGGTCGATGAACCTGCGAAAAAAAAGAACCCGCGGCGCCAAGGAGGCTGACCGTGGGCTCAACGGGGGATCATTGCATCAGCGCCAGAAAGCAGAAAAGCCTGCAGATGCAGGCTTTTTGCGAATGCGTCTCGGCACACCACGTCGTCGCACAGACATCGAACTGCGGGGCCGCTAACGCGTACTCGGTCGTGCGTGGCACGTTGACCGGATCAGATTGTTGGCTTCAATCTAGGCGAGTACGTCGCTCAATGCAAGGGACCTCAGGCGCCGCGTCGTCCTTTCATTTACCCATGTGTTCCCGGGTGTTCCCACTTGTTCCCAAAAAAATTTTCACGTCCAGCCGTTCGCCTCAACGTTCCTTGCTGCAGCGGCGTCGCTCAACAACACAACGTGCCGGCTGCGGACCAGCACGAACCGGCTCGGCGATGCGCCCACTATCTGCCTCCGTCCCGGTCGATCAGCCATCTTCACGATCCTGGGTAATCCTGGGTCCAGCCATCCAGGACCCGTGCGAGCGCCGTCCGTGCAGCGGCAAGTTCCAGCTCAAGGCATTGAGCCGGGCGCCGCGGTATACGCAGTCGACGGCAGACCACGTCGCGACGCGCACGCCAGAGATAGACCATGCGGAGCAGGTCACGATGCCGGGGATGCAGGGTCCGCCATGCTTTCGTGATCCGCGCCGCATCGACCGGATCGTAGGCGCCGCGCGATGCGTTACCCCAATTCTCCAGCCGCCGGCGCAGAGGTGCAGAAGCGAGATCGCGGCTCATGGCGCGCCTCCTGACGCATGCCCCATTTCGTCGTCGCGCGCTGGCACAGGCACCCGGTAACGCGAGGGATTCTCGAGAAACGTTTCAATGTCCGCCGCGCGCCATCCCACCAGGCGACCACCCAGTGGCACGGCCGGTGGAAATGTTCGGGCCTGCATACGCCGGTAAATCGTTGAACGTGACAGCCCCGTTATCTCTTCGACCTGACGGCGGCGCAGGATCCTGTGCGCCTCACTGTTCGCAGTTGACATGGCCTTCCCCCAGAAAAGATGCCGGTCTCGGGTTGCCGGCACATGAGGGCATTCAAGCAGCAGTCGCGTCCGGATTCCAAACCCGTCTTATCGACGGGAAGCACCCGTCGGGCGTGGCGAACGACGTATGGGCGACGCGTAACGTATCAGCCATCGACGGCGGTGATTATCGCGGTCAATCTCGCGAATGCGAAGCGTAGAATGGCCAGCATCAGACGTACGGGGGTAGTCTGGCAAAGGTCGTACCCTCGCATCGACCAGGAGAGACGTTCGTGCTGTCTTCCGATGAATGGCAAAAGCGTACGGTTGAGGATGGCGTCGTGCGCTGCCCGGCATGCGAGTCGCTGAATGTGACGATGGGGGCTTCTGCTGTAGGCACGTACACCGTCTACCAGGAGTACGTGTGCGAAGACTGCGGGTACGAATTCCAGGCCATGTTTGGCCTGATCGGGTGCGTGCCCGGAAGCAACAACCAGGACGACGATGCGCGAGGCATTGTTCCGCCAGCAGGCAACTGAGTACATCGGCCTGGAACCCGGGATACGGTTACAGGCATGCAGGCGTTGCGGTCCTGCAGAGCCGCTGGCGCGCGCTCGTCCGAAGCGACTCAACCGTGCCTGGGAGGAAATCTCCAGCGACGCCGGGCGGCTGCGCGGCATGCGCTCCAGAGATTTTTCGTCACGCTCCGACTGCCCTCGCGGCTTGAGTGTGACACGTTGCAACACACACCGCCGGGATCCGCGGCGTCATCTGCCGCGTTATGGATCCCGATGCGCCGACCTGCCAGTGTCGTCACCGGTTTTCCGGGCATCCAGGCATGCTGGACAGGGTCGGCTAGAACTTCATCCTGATGCCCGCACCCACGCTATTGCCGGACGACACGCTGGTCATCGTGTCGTACCGCCATGCGGCGTAGACGTCCGTGCGTTTCGAGAGCGGGTAGTCGTATCCGAGCACCACCGTCGACCAGCGGATATCGGCGCCCTGTGCAGGCCGCCGGAGCGTGCCCGCCCAGGACACCAGTATGCTACCCGTGCCGGCCTGGGCGCTCAGCCCCACCTGAATGGTATCGTCGGTGAGCTCGTTGTTGTTGGTCACCCGTTCGTACTGCAGATAAAATTTGACGGTTTGCAGACGATATGCCGCTCCGGCCAGCCACGCGGTCTGTTCCGTGGCGCCGTTCAGGAAAAGCGACGCGGTGTGAAGACTCTGGACGGCGGCGGTCGCAGAGAACGGCCCCGCGAAATAAAGCACGTTCGCACTGTAGTTCGCCTGCCCGACATGCCCGGCGATGCCCGCATTGCTGTACAGCACACTTGCTGTCAGGCCGCCCGCCTCTGGCGACTGGTAGACGATCGAATCGTCAATCGCCGTATCGCTTTGTACCGGCGCGGCTCCCATCGCGGAACCCAGAAACGTGTGGACCACCATGGGCGAGAAGACGAACGAGTTGCCGAACGGGTTGAACAGCAGCGTGGAGACGAACAGCAGTGAATCATTACGCCCCAGTGTCAGCTGACCAGATTCCCCGCTCAGGCCAACGAACGCCCTGCGCCCAAAGAATGACTGTCCGTTGTATGCTCCTGACTGGCCACCGTTGATCCGGTAAAAGCTTTCGAGCGTGAAGATCGCCTTTGTGCCACCACCCAGGTCCTCGGCGCCTGACATGCCCCAAAACGATGTCGAAAGCCCTCCTGAGCCTACCTCCCACGCGTTGCCCACCGAGCCCGGTGTACGTACCACCCCGGCGAAGGCATCAGCCAGTCCGTAGAGAGAAACGGACGACTGCGCGTGCGCCACGCCCACGGTGGCGCACAACGATAGCGCGGCCAGCCCCTTGCTCCATCTTCCCCGCACGTCCCTGCACATTTTCTTCTCCTTCATCGTTTGTGAGTGTTCGTTTCTTCGTTTGAAGTGCGCCTGCCTGACAGCACGGTTTATCGCCGCGCGTCACCCCGGCCTGACGCGTGCGAGCGGCCTTCCGCGCTCGGCCAGTGCAATGGCGATGAGCAGCTCGCCCGGTGCCGGTGAGTCGGGTACGCAGAGCGACACCGTGTCGAAGTGGTCGAAGCTCCACATGTCTGTGACGCTGTGCACGGGAATATCGACGCATGCGCCAGCGGGCCCGCGCTTCGTGACGGATGGCATGATCGAAGACGCGCCAGGCAGGCAGTCGCGTACTGCCTTGCCGAGTCGTGGATGCAGGAGCGCCGCTCCCCATTCAAGCGGTACCCCTGTCCCAACAAGCGCCGCCTTCCCGTAACCCTGGATGTCTTGCCCCGTGCAACCGAGCGCAAGCAGCGCGCGTGCGGTGAGCAGCTGGCCGAGTTCGGCGCCCGTCGCATAGAGCGCCTCAAGCTCGCAGGCGGCATCCGGGCCGGTCGTCTTCAGTACGGCAGCGGCCACTATCTGACGGTGCGGCGGAGTCACTGGCGTGCCGAGTTCCGCGCACCGTTCAACGAGATGGAGCACAATCCGCGTGATCCCGGCGTTCATGGCGCGATCTCCGTGTCGCCCGCGTTCTGCAGTTCGGGACCCGGTGCCGGAAATTCCCCCCTCGCCAGTTCGTACGCCCGCGCTGCGCGCAAGACCAGGGCATCGCTGCCCCGACGCCCGATAATCTGCAGGCCGACAGGCATGCCCCCCGCGAATCCGCACGGTACGGATATCGCAGGCACGCCAGCCTGGTTGCACCACGCCGTCAGGACGGGTGCCTGACGCAGATGGGCGGGCAGACCGGGAACCGGAGGTGGCCCGCAATGAAACGTCGGTGTGAGCAGCAGGTCGTAACGGCCGAAGAACGTTTCCATCGATGCGCCGAGTGCGTGACGGGCAAGCAGTGCATCGGCAAACGTTGCGGTGTCCACCTGTGCTCCAGCATCCGCCAGTGCCTTCAGATCGGGATCGAGCAGTGTCCTGTCCGCCTCCTCCATATGCCGGACTCGCTGCGCGAAGAACACGGACCACTGGACCGAATGCATGCGGCCATTGCCGTAGTAGTCCGCAATCGGCCCGACATCGGCCTGACTGACCGTCGCGCCGAGTGCACTAAATACGCCCGCTGCCCTCTCGACACACTCCGCGATTTCTGACGCCACCGACACACCGTCCGGGACGGGGCACCAGGCGACCCGCAGACCCGCGACGCCGTTGTCGAGCGCGTCGCAATAGCCGGACGGACTGTCCGCTCCAGGAGGCCTGTCGTCATTCGCCCAGGTCACCGCATCAAGCATCAACGCTGCATCGCGCACGGTTCGCGCAATCGGGCCAAGTGTGGACAGTGCAGTCCACGACGCCGTATTGCCCGCCGGCACGAGCGCGAACGTAGGCTTGAACCCAACCACACCGCTCCAGCAGGCCGGAATCCGGATGGATCCGCCCCCATCGGTCGCAAGCGATAGCGGCCCCATGCCCAGCGCAACCGCGACCGCCGATCCGCCGCTGCTACCTCCCGGTGAGAGGCGCGTATCCCACGGATTGCGCGTCGCGCCTGTCAACGGACAGTCGGTCACAATCTTGTTGCCGAACTCAGAGGTCGTGGTCTTGCCAAACGGTATGGCGCCCGCACGACGCAGCCGTGCGACGGCCGGCGCATCGGCATATTCGCGGTCCGGCGAGGCGGTCCTTGACCCGTGCTGTGTCGGAAGACCGGCCACGGCGACGAGATCCTTGACCGATACCGGTACGCCATCGAGCGGACCACACGGCTCGCCGCGCATCCACCGGCGCTCGGCTTCGCCGGCCGCCGACATCGCCCCTTCCTCGTCGAGGGCGCAGAAGGCGTTGACTACCGGATCGAGCTTCGTGACCCGGTCCAGTACCGCGCACATGACCTCCACAGGCGAGAGGCTGCGCTGCCGGAAGCCGACAACCAGCTGACCTGCATTCAGCGTGAGAATTTCGCTCATTCTGTAGTCCTTATCTATTAGCACACAACATTCCAAAGCGTGAGGAGGGCACGTCTATCCTTCACAGACCGGTGTAACGGGGCCAGTGGATTCCAGGATCGAAAAGCTGTTATCGGCAAGCGCCTGCCCGATCCGTGTCTGGCAAAGCACATGGCCCCCGTCGTGACTCACACCGGTTTTGCCACGCGGCAGCGCAACGGAGACGGCGGCCAACGCAGCCCTCACGCGCCCGGCGTCGACACTTCCCGCCGACCGGACGGCTTCGGCGAAAAGACGAATGCCCGCGTAGGTGTTCTCGCCGTGCGGGAGCACCACGGCATAGCGGCCGAGGCGGGGGTCGCGTGCGTCGGCGTAACGGGCTGTATAGCGCGTGAGGAACGCCTGGTTTTCCGGGTTGTCGATGCTCATGAAGTACGACGACACGCCGATCGTTCCGGTCGATGCACCTGTAGTTGCAATCGACAGGGATTCGTGCGCGATGTCCGTCACCAGCTGCGGTTTCATCGCGAACGAGCGGTACTGCTTCACGAACGTCACCGGGTCGTCCCCGATGCTGTGCCACACGATCTGCGGATTCGCGCTGGCGACCTGTTGCAGGACGGCCCCATAGTCGCGCGTGCCGAAGGGCAGCCAGTAGACGCCGAGGAACTTGCCGCCGTGGCGGGCCACCGCCGCCTGCAGTTGCGGGACCAGCACCTTCCGGTTGCTGCCGATATCCGACACCACTGCGCAGACGGACCGCCCGCCCTCACGCATGAGCCACGCAATGAGCGGCTCGATCCGCTGGCTCGCAGCGAGCCCTGTCGTGAGCAGTTGCGGGTCGCACCGCCCTTCATCGAAGTTGGGATAGACGATGAGCTTTCGCGCTGCCCTCGCAGCCTGAAGGGCCGCCTCGCGCTCAGACGGCAGCACCATGCCCGTGATCATAGCCACGTCGTCACGCATGAAAAGCTGCCGCGCCTTCTCCAGCGTCACGGCCGTCGACATCTGCGTGTCCTCCACGCTCAGTTGCAGTGGCCGTCCCAGCAGCCCACCCGCCGCATTGATCTCATCCACCGCCAGGGCGGCACAGTTACGGTTGGTCTGTCCCACGCGCGTCAGGGGACCGCTGAGCGGCGCGAGCAGGCCGATCTTCAACGGCTCGGCGCCACGCGCGAACGGAGCGACAGCCGATGTGGCGAGGGAGGCAGCCGCGCCAAGCAGCAGGGTTCGGGAAAATTCACGTCGGTTCATGCTTTTTCTCACTGGATTTCACTGGATGTTTTCAGGGCGGAAGTCCGGCACGACCACGGCGGCCGGAGAGAGATAGCGCGCAAGCGGGTGTTCGCCCTTTCTGCCATGTCGCGGCTCAACGGCGCCGGCATGCACGAGCCGCCCGTTGCTGAGCACGATGCAGCGGCGCGCGCTCTGAAGGACGAGATCGAGGTTCTGTTCGACCAGGAGCACCGCCAGCTTCGAGCGACGGCAGAGCTCGGGAATCACCTCGCCGATACGCTCGACCAGATTGGGCTGCACGCCGTCGGACGGCTCATCCAGCAGGAGCAGTTTTGGCCGTCCGCACAGGGCGCGTGCGATGGCGAGGACCTGCTGCTCGCCGCCCGAGAGCGTGCCGCCCTGCTGCGACAGACGCGTCCTGAGCACCGGAAAGTAGTCGAATACCTCGTCGAGAATGTCCGCCCCACCGGCGGCCTGCGTGCCCATCAGCAGGTTCTCGCGCACGGTCAGTTTCGGAAAGATCCAGCGCCCCTGCGGCACCAGCCCGATACCCCGGCGTGCGATCTCGTGCGTGCGCAGGCCCTTCAACGGCTGGCCCAGGAAAGCGATCTCTCCACTCACACGCGGCAGCAGCCCCATGACTGCCTTCACCAGCGTGGTCTTGCCGGCACCGTTGCAGCCGAGCACACCGACCACCTCGTTCGGCAGCACGTCCAGCGTGAGGTTGTGAACCACATCCACGTCGCCGTATCCGGCGCACAGATTTTCAATGTGCAGCATGTGTCGCCCTCCGCCCCAGATAGATGCGGCGGATCTCCTCGTCGTCCGCGATTTCCGCATACGATCCCCGTCGAACCACCTCTCCCCGGTGCATCACCCACGTCTCGCATGCGAGGGACTGCACGAAGCCGAGGTCGTGTTCGATGGCGAGCACTGCGCATTGTTCACGCAACCGGTGAATAAGCCGCACCAGCCGCTGTGCGTCCTTCGCGGACAGGCCGGCTGCGGGTTCGTCGAGGAGCAGCAATGCGGGCTGGCACATGATGGCCATGCCGATCTCAAGCCACTGGCGCTCACCATGCGGCAGATGCGAGGCGAGCTCGCTCGCCTGCCCCGCCAGACCCACCTCTTCCAGCACTGCGTCGGGATCCGGCATCGGCGTAGCCCGGTAAGCCGCGACGCCAAGACCGGCCACCACCAGATTGTCGCGCACGGTCATCGTGAGGAAGGTGTTGGTCCCCTGGAACTTGCGCACCACGCCATGCTGGCAAAACGCGTGCATCGGGCGGCCGGTCATCCGTTCGCCATCGAGAGTCAGCTCGCCGGAGCCGGGGGCGATCGCGCCCGACAGCAGGCCAACGAGCGTGCTCTTGCCCGCCCCGTTCGGACCGATCACGCACAGCAGGTCGCGTCGCGCGATGGTGATGTCGACGCCCGCCACGGCGTTGATTCCACCGAATGCGCGCGACAGGTTGGTGCCCTGCAGAAACTGGCCGTCCATTACCGTTCCTCCTGAGCGTGTCCGGCGCGGTGAACCGGCGGCCTGCCCCAGACCGCTCGACCAGCCCGATGCGCGGCCTCCACCAGTTCATGAAGTCGCAGTCCTTTCGGCATGAACAGCACACAGGCGAGAAACAGACCGCCGAGGATCAGGGGCCAGCCGTCCGTGCTGTAGCTGGAGACGGTCTGCCTGACCAGTGTCAGAACGACCGCGGCAATGACAGGACCGCCAATTCTTCCCCGGCCGCCGATGGCCACCCAGAGGATCACTTCGGTCGCAAGGAGCGGCGAGAACACGTCCGGGGCCACCACCCCGGAGCAGGCCGCCATCAGCGCGCCCGCGATTGCGGCAAGCGCCGCCGAGGCGACGAAGACGAGCAGCAGGTGAAACGACGTGTGATAGCCACACGCTTTTGCGCGCCACTCGTTGCTCGCGATCGCATCAAGCACCTTGCCGTAGCGGCTGCGGCACACGAGCCATATCAGGGCAGTCGCGGCAAGCAGTACAACGGCTACCGTGTACCAGGAGGCGCGAGGACCGCTCATGTCGAGCGTGTGGCTACCCACGCTGAATGACAGTCCCGGGATACCCAGGATGCCCGTGTCGCCCCCGGTAATCGACTGCCAGCTGACGGCGAGCTGCTGGGCGACGATCAGCACGGCGAGGCTGATGATGGCGAAGAAGTGAAGCCTCACCCCCGCAAAGAGCAGAAAATACCCAATCACCGCGGCGGCTGCCACAGCGCAGAACATACCCACCGCCAACCCTGTCACGGCCGCCTGTCCGAACTGTACGGTCGTGATGGCAAATCCGTAAGCACCGAGACCCAGGAACGTCGTGTGCCCGAGCGTGAGCACCCCGGCCCGCCCCCAGAGCAGGTCATAGCTCAATGCGAGGATCCCCATGACCAGCGCATCGCGCACCGTCGACAGCAGCCAGGGTCCGGCAAAAAAAGGCACGATTGCCACGGCTGCCATTGCCACGCTCCACATCAATAACGGCGAAACATCCCTGGGGCCGAGGGCGGGCTGTGAGAGCCAGAGCCGCAGACAGCCTGCGTGTTTTCCAGACATACGCTTTATCCTTTACCGAGAAGCTGATGAGCCGCGCTGAATCCTGGAATCAGCCCTTGCGGTCTGAACCGGATCACCACAATGGAGAGGACCAGCACCACCGCTGAAGCGAGAGAGGGATCGACGCGATAGCTCAGTAACGTCTCGGCCGTACCGATGACTGCGCTGCCCAGAATGCTGCCCGCAATCGAGCCGATGCCGCCCAGCACGATCACGAAGAACGCCTTGGCGAGATAGGAGACGCCCAGATGCGACTCCACCGAAACCATGGGCGCAACGAGTACGCCGGCAAGCGAAGCAAGCGCCGCGCCGCCGCAGAAGGCAATACGATTCAGGCGCCGGGTGTCGATGCCGGTGGCCTGAGCCATCACCGGGTGCTGGATCACGGCACGCAACTGCATACCAAAGCGCGTACGGGCGAAAAGCAGCCAGCACCCTGCTGTTACGATGAGCGCAACAGCGATCACAAAGATCCGGTAGGCCGGATAGCTCCCCCCGGGGACCGGAACCGCTCCGCCGAACGGCGCGTACACCAGCATCGGCTGCGTGCCGAAGATAAGCTCCAGTGCCTTCTGCAGGATCAGGCTGACGGCGTAAGTCGCGAGAAGGGTGTCCAGTGGCCGGTCGTAGAGCAATCGGATGATGAAACGCTCGAGGCACCATCCGAGGAGTGCCCCGGTTAAGGGAGCCGCCAGCAAGGCGAGCCAGAACGCCTGCTTCCCCGCCATCGCCTGCACGACAGCCAGCGTGTACGCGCCGATCGTGACCCACTCGGCGTGTGCAAGGTTCACGATGTCCATCATGCCGAACACGATGGCAAGGCCAAGCGCCACCAGCGCCAGAATGCTCACGTAACCAAGAATGTTCAGAATTGTCGTCATTGGCATAGGTCCAGGTCTTCATATCTGCGAGGGCGTCACCCCCATCCGTACAACTGGCAAAGGAGCGGCTTTTCGGTCCAGACACCCCGCCGGTCATCGCCCGAAGAATTCCTTAGAACCGCTACTAAGAAAATCTTAGTAAAAACGGCGAGAAATTCCCAGAGACTCGCAGGATGCCGGGTAACCACACGACATCCTCCGTTTTTGCTATACGCCTGAAACAGGCCCGGTTACGCTCGGGCCTGACCCAGGAGCAACTTGGCATCCACGCCGGCATCGACGAGTTTTCCGCCAGTGCCCGCATCAATCAGTACGAGAGAGGCAAGCACTTGCCCCATCTCGCGATGGGGCAGCGTCTGGCGAGAGCTCTGCACGTCCCGACGTCTTTCCTCTACGAGGAGGACGACCTGCTTGCAGCCCTCCTGGTAACTGCGGCCGGACTCACGCGGGGAAAGAAGAAAATCCTCCTCGCAAATGCCGAGACGCTGACACAATCAACTTCCACAACCCGAAAGACAAGGTAATACTTAGTCTTTCGACTAAGAGTTACTTAGTAAAATCCCTGAGCGAATCCGGGAAACTCACCGGATGCCGCGCGATATACCCACTCCTGATGCCATTTTCCCCAGACGCCTGAAACAGGCGCGGCTGCGCTCGGGCCTCACCCAGGAGCAGCTTGGCATCCAGGCAGGCATTGACGAGTTTTCCGCCAGTACCCGCGTCAACCAGTACGAAAAGGGCAAGCACACCCCGGCCATACAGACGAGTCAGCGTCTGGCGCGGGCCCTGCTTGTCCCCACCGGTTTCCTCTACGAGGAGGACGACCTGCTCGCGAACCTGCTGGCGATCGCGGGCAGGCTCAGCAAGGAAAAGAAAAAGGCACTCCTCGCTAGTGCAGAAAAGCTGGCGCAGGAATAAACTAAGAATTCCTGAGTCTCGGGGCCAGCCACCTGCGACACCACGACTGGCGCCCTATCTCGTTCGGAACATCAACCCTGATCCACCAGCAACCCGTGCGAAATCCTTCGTGATGCTCCAACGCGATGTCCGTCAAACTCCCGTCATGTCCTGAGCCGAAACTATCACTCCGGTGGCACCGCACTTGTCATCGCTATTTATGATGATTAAATTTACGTCCATAAAATGAGTGTGTCAACGTCGCAGAATTGCTCGTTTACCCTGTAATTTGTCATATCTCCGGATGCTTGACATAGGCGATAGCTGCACCTAATGTCTATTTATGATGATTAATTGGAGACGACATGAGCAGTGATCTTTGCGATCTGACAGTACAGGAGGTCCACGCGCTTTATGAGGCTGGCGGCACCTCGCCAGTGGAAGTCATGGAAGCCGTACTTCATCGCGTTGAGCAGCTCGACCCGGCAGTGAATGCCTTCTGCCAGATCGCCGGAGATGCACTCGATATGGCGCGGGCGTCCGAGACACGATGGCATCGCAAACGGCCCCTCGGCCCGCTGGACGGCGTGCCGGTCAGCATCAAGGATAACGTCGCCGTCTCGGGCCTCGCCACGCGATACGGCTCACGCGTTACAGACGAAGTACCGGCGTCTCACGACAGTCCGTGCGTGGCGAGACTTCGCGAGTCAGGAGCGATCTGCTTTGCCAAGACCACCCTGCCCGATTTCGCCCACAAGATCGTCACCGACAGCCCACTGACGGGCGTGACACGCAATCCCTGGGATAGGGAGCGCACACCGGGCGGCAGCAGCGGCGGTGCCGCCGCCGCCGTCTCGTTCGGCATGGCGCCAGCCGCGATCGGCACCGACGGTGGCGGGTCCATCCGGATTCCCGCCGCTTTTACCGGCACGTTCGGCTTCAAGCCGAGCTTCGGACGTGTCCCGCATGCCCCGCGCGGCCCGTTTGGCCTGTTGAGCCATATCGGCCCTCTGACCCGGTGCGTGGCAGACGCCGCCCGCATCCTGACCGTCATCAGCCGGCCTGACAGCCGCGACTGGTACGCGTTGCCATTCGACGCCAGCGACTATGAACGTGGTCTCAAATGCAAGCCGACGCCCGGCGGCATCCGCATAGCGTACAGTCCGTCTCTCGGACTCGCCGTCACGCCGGAACCCGCTATCCACGAGGCGGTCATGCAGGCGGCCGATACCTTCCGTCAACTCGGTGCGCGAGTCCAGCCGGAAGACCCGCCCGGTATCGATCGCTGTAATGCAATCCACGCGACTCTCTGGCCGGCATGTTGCCGCCAGCTCACCGAAGGCATGGTCGACGGCGGTGCTGCACTCGATCCGTCATTGCGGGCCTACTCCGACGCGGGCGCCGGAATTTCGCGCCAGGCGCTGCTCGGCGCGCTGATCGAGAGGGGCGAACTCGGCGCCGGCGTCAACGCATTCTTCGAACGGTACGATCTCGTCATCTGTCCGGTTTATCCGCGCGTGGCGATGCGACTCACTGAACTCCAGGCCGGCGACGAACTGTTCCCCCACTTCACTGCATGGTGCAATCAGCTCGGGCTTCCCGCTGCCAGCCTCTACGCTGGCACAACGGCCGAAGGCCTGCCTGTCGGGATACAGATCGTCGGTGGTCGTCACGCGGATGCACTTGTGCTCTGGGCAAGCCACATCCTCGAACTCGCCTTTGGAAGGGCTCCGTTAGCCGAGCTGGCACGTACGTTTTCCTCATCCGTTGCCGGCCATAAAACGCACTGAGACCTCGTATCTGGCGGACATCCGGGCCTGCCGGACGCGGGTCCAGCCGTCGTATCACGACCCGCCCTTCCTGCCCGCATGCAGACCCAGATCCGAATCCAGTACCAGCTTTTGCCGTAAGGCTGCATGCACCTTGCGAAGCTGCGCTTCCGCTTCTTCCATGTGCGCGGCCATGAATTGTCCGACCGCGCTGGCGTCGCGCCGCCTTGCGGCATCCAGAATCGCCCGGTGCGCGGCGACGGTCTGCCGCCCGAACGCCTGGTACTCCTGCTGCGTGACGTTACCGGCCACGATCACGAGGCTGTGCAGCATCTGGTTGATGATCTGGCACGCGCAGCGAAGGAATGCATTGGGATTGGCCGCCGCGAACACATCATGAAAGTGAATGTCCTCATGTCGCTGGTCAAGCGCATGCTCATGACTTGCGACAAACGGCTCGCACGCCTCCACGCTACGCTCCAGCGCATCAATATCCGCATCGGTCAGATGTTCCACCGCGCCCGCGGCAAGTAACGGCTCCAGCACACGCCGCACGGCGTAAATGTCCTCCAGACTGATGCTCTCGAAAAACAGGTAGTTCTGCAGCGCCTGGAATGCGCGGGCAAACGGCACGCGTGTGATCGTGGCGCCGCCATCCGGTCCCGTACTCAGACGCACGAGCCCCTGCACCTCCAGTGCCTTGAGGGCCTCCCGTATGGAACCCCGGCTAACACTGAATATTTCCTGGAGCTCGGCCTCCTTGTTCAATCGCATACCGGAGCGCAGCCTTCCATCGGTAATCCAGCTCTTTATGAGCTCGGCCACCTGATCGCCGCGCTTGGTCGTGCGCGGCCCCCTGTTGTCCGGCTGCAGCAACGGCTTTTTTGCTGTCGTCTGTTTTCGCCCTGCCATTCGTCACATCCGTAGTTGGCCAGTCATCGTTCGGTATGGACGTCATTATCGTTCATCTACTGCCGACCTGGCCGCCTCACGTCACGCTGGCCGGCACCCTCCTAATGTTCGGGGGTGGCGATGCGACGTACCTGCTCCTACGCTCTAGACGAACGGCACGCGGGCAACTGCCCCGTGATTTCGGTGCGCGCGACGCCTCAGCGCACGCGCCCCATATGGGAGACCCGCTCATGACCCGAGACGAACAGACGTCACAACAAGTCCATACGATCGAGGGCATCGGTAGGGCCCTCGCGGATCGGGGACTCGATATCGGACGGCTTGCCAAGAGCATGCGCGCCGTCAGTAGCGAATCGGACGTAACCGGCCAGATCGACGGTCCCCCCTGGCGTGCGGGTGACGTGCGAGCTCTGAACATGAACCTCGTGCCAGCCGACCACGGAGGCTGCCCGGCCCTCCAGTCTCTCGTGGCGCGGGCGACATTGATGGCCTACCTCGGTGAGGCCGACGCAAGCCTCGCGCTTGCGTTGCCGGGCCCGGGACTCGCCACGCCACCTGTCCTCGCGCTCGCTTCGGCGGAGCAGAGAGCGCAGTTCTTCCGGCGCTTCGAGTCCGACACGCCGCGCTGGGGAGCCTTCGCCATCACCGAGCCCGACTGCGGCTCCGACGCCACCGCCATGCGTACCAGCGCAAGGAAGACGGATCGTGGCTGGGTACTGAACGGCACGAAGTGTTTCATCACGAACGGCGCGCGTGCCGACTGCGTGATCACGTTTGCAACCATCAACCGGCAGATGGGACGCTACGGTATCCGTGCATTCCTGGTGGAACGCAGCGCGCCGGGGTTCATGGTGTCGCGCATCGAGCGGATGGCTGGCCTACGCGCCACCCAGCTTGCCGTGCTCTCGTACGCCGACTGCGAGCTCACCGATGACGCGCTGCTTGTCCGCGGCGACGAGAAGCCGCTCGACGATGCCTTCTCGGGTGCGCAGCGGTCCTGGGACTACTTCAGGCCGCTGCTTTCCGCAGTCATGGTCGGTACGTGCCGGCGCATTCGCGCGGACCTCGTTGCCTGGCTCGACGCGGGCGGCAAGCCCGCCGACAACCGGCAAGGCTCGGCCGGCGTGTCAGCAGCCCTGCTCGACATCGACCGCCAGATCACGGCCGCATGGCTGCTCTGCCATTGCACGGCCTGGAAGACCGACCAGGGAACCGCCACGTCGATGGATTCTTCAATGACCAAGGCTTTTGCCTCCCGCGTGGCCGCACGGGTGACACGCGCTGCAATTGACCTTGCGGGTATCGATGGCGTCACCGCCTGTCCGTCGCTCGAACAGGGCTACCGTGACGCCAGGGCTTTCGACATCATGGAAGGCACCGGCGACCTGCAGCGGCTCATGATCGCGCGAGCCGCGCAACGATCGACGTCGCGTCCATGGAACATCGCGGAACCTGCCTAGCGACTGCATCGCCATGCCTGGCGACCAAAGTCCATAGACCTGATCAGGAGATACTCCCATGACCCATACCACCTCCGGTCCCGAACGCGAGGAAATCGCCGCCACCATCAAGTCATGCCTGCTGTCGGCCATCGGCAGCACCACGGCTGCGGAACTGGTCGCGGATGACACGAACCTGTTCGACGTCGGCGTCGACTCAATGAACATGACAGACCTGCTTCTTCAACTCGAACAGCGCTTCGGCTTCACGCTCGCGCCCGAAGATCTCTCATCCGACCTCTTTCTGCGTTTCGGCAATCTGGTCACCTTCGTGGAATCCCATGTACGACGCAACTGACCACGGGCACGGGCACGGGCACGGGCAATTCTGCATCGCGGCAACGGCGCGGTACGTACCCCGGACGCGTGTGCGACCCGAAGTGCTGGTACGGGAGCCGGCGGCCACGCCCACCTCCGTGCGGGAAGCCGTCATGCAATCAGTCTATGCCGACACGCTGCGCTGGCGCCGGCAGGCGACAGCTCCCGTTGCCGTGGATCATCCGTCCGGGCGCGCCACAATGCCGGCACGCGTCACCAGCGAGCCACGCCTCAGCCTCTCGGAAATGGCGTCAGCCGTAGCCAGGGAGGCTGTCCGGCGATGCCCCCCGAAGTACAACCGTGCACCCGACCAGATCATCGTATGTGCCAACAGTTTTGAACATGATCTCTCGCTCTCGTGCGCGGGTCGCCTGCACAGCGAACTCGGATCAACGAGCGTGCCGTGTGCGATCGGACAGATCCAGGGCGTGTCATTTTTCCTGGCGCTGCAGGTGGCAACCGACATGATGGCCAGCGACGAGCGCATGCACGCCGCGCTGATTGTCGCGGCTGAACGGTGGCTGCCGCCATTCTCCCGCCGGACCGGAACGCTCACCGCATTGGGTGATGGGGCGGCCGCCGTGCTGGTCAGGCGCCACGCCGGACCCGGATGGCACCTACGCAGCGTTATGGTATGCACGCCCTCCACCGCCGTTTCCATTGCGCCGCACGAGACCTTTGTCGACGAAGCGGCCGTGGTCGAAGTCATCGGGAAGACGTGTGCGCAGGCGGGCCTGAAACCCGCTGCACTGGACTGGATCGTGCCTCCGCGCATCAACGCGGCCCTGGCATGCGAGGTCAGCGCCCAGGCCCGACTGCCTGCCGGGCGAATGTGGTATCCGGATCCGGGAGACATCGGTTACCTGTGTGCCGCAGACGCGCCCACGCAACTCGACCTGCTGTTGCAATCAGTTGCTCCGGCGGACGGTCAACGCATCCTGATGTGGTCGGCCGGCTTCCAGGGACAGGCCGCCTGCGCGATCCTCGAGTTTCGCGGGAGCTAGCGATGTCTGCGCCCCTGCCCGACTCCATGCTGTCCCTGTCCGGAATCGCATTCAGCCTTCCGTCCCGCACGGTCGATGCGATCACGTGGGCCAGTCGTTGCGGATTGCCCGAGGCGCGCGCGAGCGCACTGCTGCGCAACGGTGTGCAGCAGTTCCACGATGCTGCAGCGCAGTCACCGGTCATCTTTGCATGCGAAGCGGTTGCCGCCCTGCTCGAGGATACCGGCACGACACCCGCAAGCATCGATGCGCTCGTGTGCACGCACACGATCCAGAGCAGCGTCATGGCGCCGCCTGCCGGTACTGCCTCGTTCATCCAGTCCCGTATGGGCCTGACCCGCGCACTCGCGTTCTCGGTGATGCAGCAGAACTGCGTCTCGCCGATCGCAGCCATCCGCATGCTGCGAGTGCTCGCCGTCAGAGGTCGGCCCATCCGGCGGGCGATTGTTGTCTGCGCAGATGTGATGGGCTCGGGCTGCGATCATCTGCGCGCAATCCAGGACCTCGCCCTGCACAGCGACGGCGCATGCGCAATCCTGCTGGAGCGCGGCACCGACCGCAACTGCATCGCGGGACTGCATCTTTATACGGACGGTCGCTACTTCCGCGGCACCGACGACGATCTGCAGCCCGTGCCTGATGACCGGTACTACTGGTCGGCATTCACCACCATGCGCACGGCACTCGGACAGGCGGGCATCACGGGTAACGAACTCGTCCATGTCCTGCCCCACCACGTCAACCTTCCCGGATGGTCTCGCCTCGTGACCATGCTGTCCGTACCACAGGAGTGCCTTTTCACCGTGAACTTCGGGCACCTCGGCCATGTGTTCGGTGCAGACCCGTTCATCAACTTCCACACCGCGCCACGCGGGCAACCGGGCTCGCACTCCCTGCTGTTCTCCAGCGGGTTTGCCGGCTGCTTTGGCGCAATGGTGATCCGCCACTGATCCTGAACTTCATAGCGATCCGGCCATGAGAAACCTCCTTGACCTTGTGCAGTCGGCAGCCCGCCGCACACCTGATGCGCAGGCACTCGTTTGCGGCGATGTCCGCGTGACCTACGACGAACTGCTGCAACGCAGCCACACGTTCGGGCAGGTATTGCCTACCCTCGGCATCGCTGCGGGGGAGCGCGTCGCGATCTTTCTCGACAAGCGTATCGAGACCGTCGTCTCGATGCTTGGCGCCTGCGCGGCGGGTTACGTATTCGTCCCCCTCAATCCGCTCCTGAAACCGAACCAGGTGGCCCACGTGCTTCGCGACAGCGGTGCCCGGTGCCTCGTGACCACCGCATTGCGCGCCCGTTCACTGGCTGCGGAAGGCCTTGAGCCAGTATCCGAGCTGATCATCGTGGATGAGCCTGAACTGGCATTCTCCAGCCTCGGGAACACGGTCAGGATTCATCGCTGGCCAGGCCGTGACAGCGGCCGCCCCGACGATGCCCATATCGCGGGACCGGCGGTATCGTACGTTGATACCGACCTCGCCGCCCTTCTGTACACATCCGGCTCGACAGGGCTGCCCAAGGGCGTGATGCTCAGCCACCGGAACCTGCTCGAAGGCGCCTGGAGCGTAGCCGACTATCTGCGCCACGAGCCGTCTGACCGCATCCTCGCCGTTCTGCCCCTGAGCTTCGATGCGGGGCTGAGCCAGTTGACCTCGGCCTGGTCTGCGGGCGCAACAGCGGTCCTTCTGAATTACCTCAGCGCGCACGATGCCGTCCGCGCGTGCGAGCGCGAGCACATCACTGCGATTACCGGTGTGCCGCCACTATGGATGCAGCTCGCAGCCGCAACGTGGCCCGACGGGTCGCGCAACAATCTGCGCTACTTCGCGAACACCGGAGGTCGCCTTCCGCTGCCTGTGCTGCAGAAACTCAGGGCGCTGTTTCCGCGAGCCACACCCTTCCTGATGTACGGGCTGACCGAGGCGTTCCGTTCCACATATCTCGACCCTGCGCAGATCGACCGGCGGTCCGACTCGATCGGTACAGCCGTGCCCAATGCGCGGGTGCTCGTCGTCCGGGAGGACGGCACACCGTGCTCCCCGGATGAAGCCGGCGAGCTCGTGCATGTGGGCGCATGCGTCACACTTGGCTACTGGAACGACGCGGCACGCACTGCCCAACGCTACCGTCCTTCGCCCGAAACGAAACCGGGCGGAGCGCCGCACGATATGGCGGTCTGGTCTGGCGACCTGGTGCGGCGCGACAGCGAGGGTTTTCTCTATTTCATCGCCCGCAACGACGCCCAGATCAAGAGTTCCGGCTACCGGATAAGCCCGGAGGAAATCGAGGAAGCGGTTCACGCAAGCGGCCTCGTCGTGGAAGCGGTTGCCCTGGGTATCCCGGATGATCGGCTTGGCGAAGCGATCGCGCTGCTCGTCGTCCTGGCAGGTGGTTCAACACGTGTCGGCGATCTGCGCGACTGGTGCATGCAGCGCCTGCCGCGCTATATGGTCCCCCGGGACATCGTGAGTTGTCCGGAAATTCCACGCAATCCCAACGGGAAGTTCGACAGGGCGGCGCTGCGTACCCGGCTTGCCTCGCTCGCAGGCGGTTCTGGGGAGAAAGCATCGTGAACCTGACTTTCATCCGGCGGCCCTCCGGGCTGCAGTTCGGCGGCGTGGACGTGCGTCAGCTGGCCGACCGCGCAGGGCGTACGCCGTTTTTCGCCTACGACCGCGCAGCGATCGACGCCCGCATCCGGGAACTGCGCAGCCTGCTGCCCTCCGGCATGCATCTGCACTACTCGATCAAGGCGAATCCGATGCCAGCTTTGGTCCACTATCTGGCCGCATGGGTGGACGGGTTCGACGTCGCCTCGGCGCAGGAGATGGCCGTCGCGCTCAACGCCGGCGCCGCCCCGGCGGATATTGGCTTTGCCGGTCCCGGCAAGTCTCATGACGACCTGCGGCGCGCCGTCGCCAGCGGTGTGAACGTGCACGTTGAATCGCAAACCCAGCTACGGCTCGTCACGGCGCTCGGATGGGAACTCGGCGTGCAGCCCAGCGTGGCGATCCGCGTCAATCCCGACTTTCAGGTCGGGCAGAGCGGCATGCGCATGGGTGGCGGCGCGGCGCCGTTCGGCGTCGATGTCGAGCAGGTGCCGGCGCTGCTGCGCGAACTCGAAGCGCGGGAAGTCGCACTCGCCGGCTTCCACGTCTTCTGGGGCTCACAGTGCCTGCATGCGGCAACCGTCGTCAAGGCCCAGCGCCAGAGTGCTGAACTCGTCCTCCGGCTAGCCGGCGGTCTGACCGAGCCGCTCCGGTTCGTGAACCTTGGCGGCGGCTTTGGTATCCCCTATTTCCCAAGCGAAACACCGCTCGACGTGAAGGCAGTCTGCGAAGCGATGCACGACTGGCTGCCAGGGATGCGCGCAGGTCTGCCCGGAACGACGCCGATCCTGGAGCTCGGGCGTTACCTGGTGGGAGAAGCGGGCATCTACGTGTGCCGCGTGATCGACCACAAGGTCTCGCGCGGCAAAACGTTCGTCATCACGGATGGCGGCCTGCATCATCACCTCGCTGCCTCCGGCAACTTCGGCCAGGTCCTTCGGCGTAACTTTCCGGTCGTCATCGGAAACCGTCCCGATGGTGTGGCACGCGAACGCTGCCACGTGGTGGGCTGCCTGTGCACGCCGCTCGACCGACTGGCGGACGACATTGAGCTTCCCGAAGCTAATATCGGCGACTTTGTCGTGGTGAAACAGTCGGGCGCGTATGGGCGCTCGGCGAGCCCGCTGCATTTCCTGAGCCATCCCGAACCCGTCGAAATGCTCGTGTGACGCCGCAACAGCAGGAGAAACATCATGCCATCCAGTCGATCCGTCGTAACGGACCTCACGCCAGCATCGTGGGCGCTCAGCGACGACCAGCAGGGGCTGCGTGCGACCGCAAGACAGTTTGCGCGCGAACGCCTCGAACCGCTGCTCGTCCATCAGCCAGACGCTGCCCTATGGAGCGAAACGGTCAGGCTCGCTGCGACGCTCGACCTCGCGGCCATGATCCTGCCGGAGCAGAAAGGAGGCATGGGAATCAACCGGCACGACCTGGCGCTTGTCGTTGAACAGTTCGCGGCGGGTCCGCTGGAACGCGCGGCCGAACTGACACTCAGCAGCCCGGCACTGATGACACTGCGCGAATACGATGCGCTCGACCGGCTATCCGACCGGGATACCCGGCATTATTTCGACGGCAGCACATCGATCGCACCGGGTATTCCGGACATCGATGCCTCGGGTCTCTGGATATTGCGCCGGCACCCAGCCTCGCCAGTAATGATGGTCCGCATGGACGACAAACGCCCGCAGCTCGTGCTCGCGACGCTGCCTGCAGGGCAGGAAATCCGCGGTGCCGCACCTGTTGCCGTGCTCGGCGCGCTATCCATCGAACGATATACCGCCGTGCCTGCAGACGATGCCCCGATCCCGGTGGCGACCCGGGACGAAGACAACTTCGGCCCGGATCCGGTTCGGCAGTCGCTCGTCGACACAGCGATCTACTTCGCCACGCTGCTTTCGGGCGCCGTGCAGCAGTGTGTGGACTTCGCCCTTGCCTACAGCGTGACCCGACAGACGTTCCGCAAGCCGATCGTTGCCCATCAGCTCGTCGCTGCCCGGCTCGCCGACATGCTCGTGTCCGCGCACACCATCCATCTCGTGCTCCGGTCGGTGGCAGCGCAGGATACGCAGGCGCAGATCGCCCCCGTATCGCAGATGGCTCGCCACGTTGCCACCGAAGCGATGGACGTTGCGCGCGAGCTTGTGCAGCTTTGCGGTGGCCATGGCTACGTGGAAGGCCCCCCGCCGGCGGCACGGTTCCAGACGGTGCACTGGTTTGCGATGCTGTTGATGAAGGTCGAGGCCGCGCTGCGTACGTTCATCGCGTCTGCATGAGGCATTCACCGGCCGGAGATTCGACGTGGACAGCCAGGGCCAGTCGCGAACACCCGCGCAGCAGACTGAAGGATCCCACCAGACGGATGGAGGATCCGGCTCATGCTGGCTTCGTGAACCTGACAGCAACGATGTGAACGACATCGCTGCCTGGCTCTCCGAACCGGACATCAACCAGTGGTTCGATTTTGGGCAGGGCCGCCAAACGCTACCCCTGCTTGCCGTGCAGCTCATGGTGCAAAGCGGTCGGCACCGCCTGCGCATGTTCGGACCGGCCGGCCATGAGGTCGCAAGCGGCCTTGTGGCCATCAGCGATCTCGCGCATGCCTTTGGCACCGCCTCGTTCTGGGTATTGCGCGACAGCCGGCGCCCAGCGTGCAGTGACATGACGTTTGTGGCCTCGACCACGCTTCTCCACGAGGCGTTCGCAACGGACCGGCTGCATTGCGTCACGGCGTGGGCCGTGGACTGCAACGTGCGGTCACGACGCCTGCTCGAGCGGATCGGGTTTCGGCCGGCCGGCCTGCAGCGCGATTGCCATGTCATGCGTGGGTCGCGGTTTGGGCGCGTACTCTATGACCTGCTACCAGCCGATCTCGCCAACGGCTCGGGCCCGCCCGCGGGGGGCGCATGAAGCCGCCCGTCATCACCGCAGTGACGGCCTGGGTGCCTGAGGCCATACCGCTCTCCCGATGGACGGCGATCGAGTCGGCACTGCGCGCAACCGGACATCCAGGCTGGGATGCGTGGATGAGATCGTGGCATCCCGACTACGGCCACTGGCTGGAGGCGGGGGCAGGCGAGGAAACCGGTGGTTCACGCCCTGTGCATTCCGGTGTGCCAACACCCGACGTGACCTGCATGGTGCCGGTCGAAACCGGTACCGATCTTTCCGGACTCGCCGTAAAAGTGGCGAATGCGCTCTGCGCTGCACGCCCCCCGGACGCCCGCCCGGTCGATGTCATCGTGTTCTGTCACAGCAGCCTCGATGAACACGTTTCGACCACCGTTGCCGGACGGCTGTGTGCCGAAGTCGGCACACCGTGCTTTCCATTTTCCGTCTCGCAACAGCATGGCGTGTCGCCATTCACGGCATTGAGGCTTGCGGCCGACCTGCTCGTCGCTGAGCCGCACATCCATACCATACTTATCGTAGCAGCGGAGAAATGGTGCCCACCGTTTTCCAGAATGTGCGGAACTTGCATGGTGCACGGTGACGCCGCCGGCGCGATGCTCGTTGAACGAACCGACCCCGGCACAGGTGGTGTGCACCTGCTTGATGTCGCAGCCCGGCACGTTCCCGTTGACATGGTGTGCGGTGACGCAGGAGTCGCCGATGCCCGGACATTCCCCTTGCTATCGATGATCGACTCGCTCCTCGCGCGACACGGCCTTCACGACGAGAATGTTAACGACGTTGTGGGGCACCCAGGTATTCCGTCGCTCACGGCCGCAGTATCCGACCTGCTCGGCCGGCCGGACACAGGTGTGCAGCATGAAGATTGCGTTCATCTCGGCGCTGCCGAATCCATCGTGCGCCTCGCACAGATACTCAACCGCGCCGCCTGTGGCCGGAGACACCGCGCGCTGCTGTGGGGCTACGGGACAGGCGGCTTTATCGGCACAGCACTGCTGGGGATGCACGGCGCACCCTCCCTCCCTATCAGCAAAACGAGGTCCAGTCCGTCTCATGATCCCTGATCTCGGCATAACGCACGTCGCTTTCCATCTTCCTCAATGCGTCGACGATGTCCGCAGCTGGGGACAACGGACCGGACAGAGCGCCACTACCGTCGTGCAGCTGGAACGGGCGGGGATGCGCTATTACCGGAAAGCGAATGGGCAAACTGCGATCGGTCTCGCGGCCAGCGCGGTCCAGCGTCTCCTGCTTACCTCAGGTATTGCGCGTCGCGAAGTCGACTGCATCGTGTACGTGCATACACTGCAGGGCAGCGTTGCTCCGCCGCCGCACTCGCTACCCGGCCTGCTCTGTGACCGTTTCGGATTCACCAACGCAGAGGCGTTTTCCTTCGCGCAGCAGCACTGTGCGTCCGCCCTCGCCGCACTGCGCGTGATTCGCGCGATGTTCATCGCCCGACCCTACATGAAACGGGTCCTGCTTGTCGGCGCCGACGTCATGCCGCTGGCATCGGAAAGGTTAATGCGAGCCGAGGGGATTCTGGGTGATGGTGCGTTTGCTGCATTCATCGAACGCGGTGCTGCCGTCAACCGCCTGCTCGCGATCGGGATGCACGCCAGCGGGCTGGGCTGGCGAGGGGTACTGGCAAATGACGAATCGCGCCTGGCAGCGCAGAACTTCTTCACCGCGCGCAGTCTGATCAGGCAGACCGTCCAGCAGGCACGTTTCACACTGGACGACATCCAGCGCATCCTGCCCCACCATCTGGACCTGCCCGCGTGGCACCGCCTGCTCGATTCACTTCAGGTTCCGCACGACCGGCTGTTCGCGGAGAATTTTGCCCGCGTCGGCCACGTCACCGTCAGCGATGCATTCATCAATCTCGCCCAGTGTGAGGGGCTCGTGACGGGCAGGCCGCTCCTGCTCTTCGCGCGAGGCATCGGAGGGTTTTCAGCGGCAGCCTTGCTGGTCCGTTAGCCGGCCGACTCAGCCCCGTCTCGTCCGCTTGCCCCAACCCCATGCAGTGGGTATGTTTCTATCCCTTATATGAATCGTCGGGCGGTAATCGGCACACTATAATAAATGTTTAAATGCATTCGGGCCCGTGCATAGTACGCGTCCAGTTGGCCATCACCGGTGTCGCAATCTGCGGCAATCGTATGCGCGACTCTGATTGGCCCCTCACTCCTGAAACGCGTGTCGCATGAATCGCACCGTCGTTGCGCGCGGGCCTCGTTCTCATGCGGCACCTGGAGTTCCTGACTCTGTTGGGGCAGCGGCGGGGTAGTGAACATGAAACATGTCTCTGGACGCCGTCTGAACGAGCGTCAGCACAGGCCATCACTCATATCTAATCGTCTGCAAACCGGCGCACCGGCACCGGTGATGCGTCTTGCATGTGCCGCCGATATCCCTTCCCTCGTCGAATCTTTCGGCCATGCGGCCGGGAAACTCGGCTTCCCGCATTACGTGATCAGCCGCGTTACCCGGAGCCGTTCGACCTGCACCCGGCGAACGGCGCTCGAGATGATCGGCTCCCACTATCCGCAGGAGTGGGTGCGGCACTACCAGCGTCGGGATTACGCGTCCAGCGACCCCGTTCATCGGGCTGCGTTCCTCCAGTCGGCTCCCTACCGGTGGCATGACATCATCGGCTTGAGCAAAGCCGAGCGTCGTCTACTCGACGAAGCAGGAGAGGCCGGATTGCGCGCGGGACTCAGTATCCCGGTCCACCAGTCCGATGGCAGTATCCTGCTGTTCAACCTGTCCGGCCCGTTGCGCTCCGTCAACGACGCAATCAACTCCCGGCTGGCATACCTGATCAGCGCGCAGTTTCACTTCGAACTGCATCGCCTCGCTCAAATGTCCCCGAAAAGGGCGGCCCACCTGCTGACACCGCGTCAGCTCGAATGCCTGACCTGGGTCGCCCGGGGGAAAACCTCGGCCGAGATTGGCGAGATCCTCGGGCGCTCGCGCTATACCGTTGACTACCACATCGAAGAAGCGATGGAGGCGCTCAACATCCGCAGCAGGACGGCCGCCGCAGTCCACGCGACCGTACAGGGCATCATCAAACCCTGACTCCGCTTTTCCCGCAATTCCACCGCATGCCCTGCCCGTCGCCGTAAGCGGCCTGGGCCAGTGCACGCTCGCGTGCGCGCCGACACCCTCCCAAAGCTCCGAGTTTCTGGGCCAGAGACACGCTGATAGCGTCACGTCAACGGCTAACACGAGGAGGAGCCCATGTCATACATCGTTGCCGGCCGGCTTGATGACCTGCCATCAGATATCCGTCACCATCTCGGAGTCTTCCGTCACAGGGTATTTGTCCAGCGCCTGCACTGGGAAATACCCGGCGTGTCACACGATGCGACGGGCGAGTGGGATGAATTCGACGGAGGCGCTACGGTCCACCTGGCCGCGCTGTCCGCAGACGAAGAGGTGTGCGGATGTGCGCGGCTCATGCCCACCACAGGACCCTATCTGCTCCGTGACGTCTTTCAGGAACTTGCAAGGCCAGATTCCTTGCCGTCATCACCTTCGATATGGGAGATGTCGCGGTTCGCAGGATCTGGACTGCCGGACCATCGAACTGGCTCAATGTCGGGCATGTCGTTGTTCCCTTACGCAATGGCGCTCGCCCTCTCGTTGGGCGCGACACGCGTGATCGGCGTGGTCTCCCGCTCCGTTGCGCGCCTGTACCGACGCTTCGGGCTCGATCTGCTCGATATCGGCGTTGGCACGGCGCCGGGCTGCACGAATATCGTTGCGTGCTCAATCGATCTAGCCCCTACCACGTTCCACAAACTCCAGTGCGATCCTGTCACGCTGCTGAATTCGATCACCCGCGTCGGACAGCACCAGCTCCTCGGACCTGGCATGCCGGCTCATTCGCCTCCGACTGAAGCGAATGCGCCCTCTGTGCGCCCTCATGGCGACGTGCCCCTCGCAGTTTGCGACAACAGTACGGTACACACACAAGCGACAGTCTGGACGACTGGCCCCTGACATTAGCGCATGCCTGCAGGCCGGCAATGGTGCCGGTTGTCGGCCTCCTTCATCCAGTCCGGCCTGATCGCCGATGCGTAGGCCTGCCCGCTGCGCGAAGCCTCTCCATTCTGCTGTGAACTCAAGCCCAGGCGATCGTCGATCGCGTGCGCGACGGTCGCAGACTTCGGAGGATGATCGTGATCGCCGTCCGCCCAGAACGTACACATCGCATCGAACAGAACGGACAGTATCGACGTCACGTAGGGCAGTTTCACGACGATGCCTTCCTCTGGCTGGTCGCTAGCAAACTTGCCACAATGCTCCTGGAACCCGTTCACGGGTATCATGATCCGCAGGGCATCGAGTTCACGCTGCAGACGATCTTCAAATGAGTAGTGAACGGTCGCCGAATGCGCAAGCGCCTTGCGCAACTGGCAGAGCTGCCGGTCCTTCATCTCCATGCATCTGGTTAGCCGACGGACTTCGGCTTCTGCCCGCTGCAAACGCTGATCGGGAGTAGCGCTTGCCGGTAGCATCGGAGGGGCGTGCTCCATGCCAGTGACTGGCCATGCATCGAGTTCTTTCATGATGTTCCCTGCCTCAAATGCGCATGCCTGTACCGTTCCGGCTGCGCCCCTTCCCCGCCGTCAGACGCGCACGGAAGGCACCTGGAGTCTTCACCACCGGTCAATCGTGACCGTTAATCGCGGCAAAGTCATCGGGCTTCAGCCACGTATCTTTTTTCGGTTTTCTCAGACGAAATATCAACTGCGAAAAAAGACAGGGCGTGCCATATCGGAATCAGCACGGATATGCAGCAGGAGTACCGACAGTTCTGGTGACCGCCGGTCACCGGATCGACGGGGCCACCGTCAGGCAGCGTGCACTATCCTGCCATTAAGTCGCAAACATGCGGAACCCGCTGTCGAAAGGCCGGCATAGTTCGCGGAAGGTTGTGGCAGGAAGACCTCTCTATGACTTGCCACAGCAATGCTCAAAGATCGCCCAAACGGTCAAGCACTGGGGCACGCGCAGGTGAGCGCCGGGTCGGGCGATAGCGTCAGCACCGTCATGCGGCATTGGCACGGCCACGGCCTAAAGCCGCACGTCTAGCGACGCTTCAAAGTCTCGCGCAACCCGAAGTTCGCCGAGAAACTCGAAGACATCGTGGGCCTTTGTATGTCTCCGCCCGAGCATGCCCCCGACAACAAGGGTATTGGCACGACTACGCTGTTTTGCCACGCTCAATGTGCCGGACGGCCAGGTCATCGGCCAGTGCCGCAGCACCATACCCACATCAAGTAGCTGAAATTCCTTCGCCAGATCGATCCCCAAACGCCAACGACAGGACGCCGCGTGTGATCGCCGACAACTAGGCCACGCACAAGCAGCCGGCCGTTCAGGAGTGGCTGCGCAGGCATGCGCGCGTCAACATGCACTTCACGGCGACTTCGGCGTCGTGCCCGAACATGGTCGAGCGGTTCTTCCGCGAGGTTACCGCCGAGCGGTTGTGCTGAGGTTTGTTCACCAGCATGCCCGAACTGTCGCCGCCGTCGATGGGTACGTTGCACATCGCGACATCAACCCCAAGCCGTCCATCTGGACCAGGAGCGCTCGCGATATCCTGCAGAAGGTCACTCGCGCCAACAGCCGCTCAAGTTCCCGTCAGAACGGAACACCGCACTAGCGCTGCGAAGCATGGGTACAACGTGGCGCCCGGTAATAAGGTCGTATCGCAGTGACAGAATGAACCGCATTATCCCGCCTCGCGCCGTTCGGCTTCCAGGCGACTGGCAATCCACGCATCAATCTCGCTTTCAAGCCACGCCACCCTGCCGCCACCAATCTCGACCGGCCGTGGGAATTTCCCTGTTGCCAGATAGCGGTAGACCGTGCTTGCACCGAGACCAACGCGGGTACGCACCTCGCGAAGGCGAATCAGGCGCGCGTTCGCGCCCGCGCGCTCAACAATCTGTTCAGCCATCGCTAGTGTTCCGTCCCAGAAATAACTTTACATAAATTTAGATTGTTCTATGATCGACATCGAACGGTGATGGACAGGAGGCGATCATGGGACGCAAGGGGATCGAGGTTGTGGTGTCAGAACTGGAGCGAGAACAGTTGCTGTCCATGAGTCGCTCGCGTTCGTTGCCTCATTCTCTGGTCCGTCGGGCAAAGATTGTCCTGATGGCCGCTGACGGTCACACGACTAAGGAAATTGCGATGCAGTGCGAAGTGACGCCACCGGCGATCACGCACTGGAAGAAGCGGTTTGTCGCTCAGGGGCTTGCGGGTCTGCATGATGAAGCTCGCCCAGGCCGACCGCGCACACATGACGACGAGGCGGTCGCGGAATTGCTGGCCAGGGTGTTGCACGAGAAGCCGGACGGGGCAACGCACTGGAGCGTGCGTTCTGCGGCCGCGCAGACAGGGATTTCGAAGAGTTCGGTGGCCCGGTATCTGTCGCTGTTCGGTATACAGCCCCATCGTTCAAAGAGCTTCAAGCTGTCTACCGATTCATTCTTCGTCGAGAAGGTGCGCGATATTGTCGGACTGTACCTGAGCCCGCCCACCAACGCCTTGGTGCTGTGCGTCGACGAGAAGAGCCAGTGTCAGGCGCTGGAGCGCACGCAGCCGATGCTGCCGATGGGGCTGGGCTATCTCGAAGGGGTGACGCATGATTACGTCCGGCATGGCACTACAACCCTGTTCGCTGCGCTCAATGCAGCAACGGGCGAAGTCATTGCTCAATGCAAGCCGCGCCACCGACATCAGGAATTCCTGGCGTTCCTCAGGCATATTGACCAGGCGGTGCCGGCTGATCTCGATGTGCATCTGGTCGTCGACAACTACGCGACACACAAGCATCCGAGGGTCAGGGCGTGGCTCGCAAGGCATACGCGCTACCACATGCACTTCACGCCGACCTACTCCAGCTGGCTGGATCAGGTTGAACGCTGGTTTGGCCTGATTACGGAGCAGGCGATCCGTCGCGGGTCATTCAGAAACGTGCGCCAGCTCATCGCCAGCATCGAGCGTTATACCGAGCAGTACAACCAGCACAAGCGTCCGTTCGTATGGACCGCGACAGCCGATTCCATTCTCCAGAAAGTGGCCCGGCTATGCAAAGTTATTTCTGGGACGGAACACCAGGTCCTCCTGACTAGACTCGGATCACCCCAGATGCCACCAATCTAGCTTCTTGCTGACGGCATCGCAAATGCGCTGTGCGGAATAAAATTGCTGGAATCCGGACTGATCGCCCGAAGACGATGTACCCAGAATTCCCTGCGGTTCCCGCACCCAGTGACGACCGGTTAAACCTTGCTCTCACAATGCTGGCAGGGAGCAGGACCTTGCGATTCGTAGGGATGCAACTATCGGGCCTATGCAGATGAAATCCAGCCGCAAGCGAACGCACGGCCTGTGCACCCTGCCGCACCGTTTCGCGCCATCCGAGCGGAGAGCCTACACAACATCAGGCCGCTTTTGCCTTTCTCGCGCAGTACAGCGCCCAGTCGCACATCATCTGTCTGCGTCGCCGGAACATGTCCCCCGACGATACGCGGCCTCGACTTTTGTCATCCACGGCATGAGCGAGCGTCATCTCGGCTATTTCGTTTGGGGACGTCGTACATTCCGCCCCCCCGGTCGCGGAAGATCGAACGAAAGCCATGCACCGTGAGGTCGTTTCGTTTCATGCGCGAAGCACGCCGAGCACTGCCATGTTGGACAGTGATTTGCCTTTCTTCGCGCCCGGAAAGACCAGATCGCTGTCAGCCTCATCAAGCAGCGTGCGCATGAGCGAGAGGGCCGATGCGGACAGTAGAATCCGGTGCGGACGTTCGGCCTTCATCCGTTCTGCGGGAATCGTCCACGTGGCCCCGTCAAGGTCGAATTCGCCGCGCACTGCACCGGTTACCTCATTCGTTCTGCCCGCAGTGGGAATCAGCAGCGCGAGTGCGCGTGCCGGGAGACCGTCCTGAGCCTTCAGGGCCTTCAGGGCCTTCATGGATGCGGATGTTTCGCCGTCGGGCAGCGCAGGTTAACACTGTTGTAGAGCGCCCATAACGAAGACTCCGCTGCCCCGACAGTCCCGCGGAAACGATCGAACCGCCACTGAACACGCATCGGAAAGCCCTCCCCGTAAGCCTTTTCGACGAAATGGGCTGCATGCTCATCCGCTGCAAACGTGGCCGCTGCGTGTACTGCTCGAGCGCCTCGTCAGTCTGACAGGTTCGTCGACGTCGATAGTGTTCGTAATTGCCGCGGCTCGCGCGGACTCACAATCCTTCAGCGCGGGTAAATTGCGGGTAAAAACGCAATTTTTGGACCTCCCAAACTAAAACTATTAAATAAAAACAATTGCTTACTTGTCTTTGTTGTGTTTCTGAACAGTAACTATCATCTGGTTCGTCACGGCGGTTGTCCGTCGGGGAGAACGCCATGAAACTCGCGCATGCGCTACCGTTGAACGCCTTTCGCGTTGAGTTCCGCAAGACGCTCGTCGATCGTATCGAGGTAAGTCTGAGCCTGCGCGGCCATCACCTGCCGAGGATGCGGCGCATCGAGGCTTTCGAACATCTCGATCACGTCCTCTCCGCGCAGCCGCTCCGGGAGCCTGGCGAACGCTGCCCGGATCGTCTCTTCCGGAGATGCTTTTTCCTCGGTGATTCCGTCGGCTTCGTGATCATGCGCCTCGTGCACGTGCGTATTCCGCACGATGGCGGGAAGGATTTCTCTCACCTCATCGGCGGACGTGGCTGCGAGTGTCTTCAGACTCAAGGCGATCTGGCGCAGCAGACCCTGATTCTGCCTTCTCTGAAGCTCTCCCAATTCGTGGACAACGTCCGCGTGATCGAGATGGTCGAGGTCCGCGCCTTCGAGCGCTTCATGAGGCAAGAGGTCTTGCTGAATGGTGGCGTCGAAGGTCCCCTCAGGATGGCTTTCGATGAGCTCGGAGAGATTTTGCGCGACATGCTGCGCGCTCTGCCGTCGCGCGGTGTTGCTGCGTGTCAATTCGGGCGATCGCTCCTCCACCACCTTGTGTGTGTCCAACCGCTTGGAGTCCACCCTGCGAAGCTTGCCGGCTCCATCGACGACCCTCGCCTTAGCGGCGAACGTCACGCTTTTGGGAGCATGCGTCTGCTCCTCGCGACGAAGAAACTCGGTGGTGAGTTTCGTCGGCTGCTCGGCATGCATCAGTTTGCCGAGCGCGTTCTCGGGAAGCGGCTTGCGCTTGAGCACACCGCGAGGCGGCATCGACGATTTCGCAGCAGATGCGGACAACTTCGCGCCGCGCCCCGTCAGGCCCGGCAATGAAAAGTGGAAAGACAGGCCCTTCCTGCCACCTGTCTGGGGAGACTGTGGTGTGCTGGCGTCCCTGGTCGAGGAAGCCTCGGCTGTACTGCCGCGAAAAAAGCGGATGGCGCGCATGGTCGGAGATTCTCTCAACGTAGGCGACGTCTGAAATGCGTCGAACGCCTTCATGGTCCTCGTTGCAAGAACGTAAGGTTTCCGCGCTGGCGAAAAGGGAGCGACGTTCGCAAATATTTGATGCGGGTTGAATAGGAAGGGGCGCAAAGCGATCGGGGCTGGCAGTTGCCATTTCGAGCCCACTGCGCGGCGGGTCGGCATCGCCTCTACTTCGTGAGTCGGCGGCTATCCTCCAACCGCCGAAGCTATCTCAACAAGATATCTCCTGTATCTACCAATTACAGTACAAAACTTGTATTCGCCCGATACAGGAGATATACTGTTCCGACCGTTGCAGACCGCCTCTTTCCTCGCACTACCCGAGGTCGCCCGTGGACTATCCCGTCAAAACCCCTCGCCAGTTGCGGCCGCTTCTTGTCGGCTTCCGCAAGGCCGCCGGACTCACGCAGGCGCGCATGGCCAGCCATTTGGGTGTCACTCAGCAGACCTACGCCCAGTTCGAGGCGAAGCCCGAAGCCGCGAGCATGGATCGGTTATTTCATGTTTTGAAGGTGCTGAAGGTCGATATCGTTCTGAACCAGGCGCTGGCGTCGGCGAATCTCGAAAGCCGCGTCCCCGAACGTCCGCGGACAGCGAAGCCGCCAGTCGCGGCGAAGCAGAGCGTGGCAAAAAAACGAGCGACTACCGGCGCAGCAAAGACGGCTGGCAGCCGGAAACCCGCCGCCACATCCGCGCGCGGTGGCGAGTAAGGCTCATCGAAGCCGGTCACACGGAAGCGAGCGGCGCCAATCGCCGCTGTCATCAGGAAGCGGGAGGACTGGTAACACATGGGCCGCCGCGCACAAGGAAAAAGCCTGACTCTGTGGATGAACGGGTTGCCTGTAGGTACCTGGGAGACCACTCGGGACGGGGAGAAACTCACTTACTTCGAAGATTGGATAGCAGACGAACAGGGGCGCCCCCTATCGCTCTCGCTACCTTTCACGGCCGGTAACCAACCCTACCGGGGCAAGCTCGTTTCGGACTGGTAACCTGCTGCCTGATAGCAGGGCTATCCGCGAGCGCATCGCAACGCGCTACAGAACCGGTGGCACATCACCCTTCGAGTTGCTGGCCGAGTTGGGAAGAGACTGCGTAGGCGCTATCCAGATGCTGCCTCCGGATGAAACCCCGGTGGACCTGGAGAAGATCAGCGGGCGCCCGCCTCGACGAGGCGGAAATCGCGCGGCTACTGCGGGAGGTAACGGCCCCGCCTGCGTTGGGTCAACACGAGCCCATCGACGATCTGCGTCTGTCCATCGCCGGCGCGCAGGAAAAGACCGCCCTTCTATGGCACGGCGACAAGTGGTTTATCCCTGAACGCAGCACGCCGACCACGCATATCCTGAAGCTGCCCCTCGGACTGGTCGGAAACATGCGCGCCGACATGCGCACATCGGTGGAAAACGAGTGGCTGTGCTCGAAAATCGTCGCCGCGTATGGTTTGCCCATCGCCAGATGCGACATTGCAACGTTTGAGGACCAGAAAGTACTCGTGGTCGAGCGATTCGATCGCAGGTATGCGAGCGACGGCTCATGGATCCTGAGGCGTCCCCAGGAGGACATGTGCCGGGCCACCGCAACGCCCGCCGCAGCCAAATATGAATCGGATAGCGGACCCGGCATACAGAAGATCATGGAAGTCCTGGCCGGTTCAGAGCGGTCCGCGATCGATCAACGTAATTTCTTCATGACGCAAATCGTTTTCTGGATGCTTGCAGCCATCGACGGCCACGCGAAAAATTTCAGCATTGCGCACCTGAAGTCCAACCGCTATCAGGCCACTCCAATCTATGACGTTCTCTCCGCGCATCCGATCATTGGAAACGGACCGAACCTGCTTTCCCCGCGCCGGGCGAAACTGGCAATGGCGGTACGTGGTGAGAACGCGCATTACCTGATCAACGATATTCGACGTCGTCACTGGATAGCGCAAGGGCAACGAGTCACGCTGGCGCCGGCCGACGTCGATGAGATGATCACCACCCTGACCGACATGACGGAAGATGTCGTCGCCGAGGTCGAGCCGCTGCTGCCGGCCGCTTTCCCGAAGGACGTGTCAGACAGGATCTTTAATGGACTGCGGCAACACAGCGCGAAGCTCGCGGCACAGTAAGAATCAGCCCGCGGCAATGCCGTCATGCAAATGCTCGCGATAGATACCCGTGAAACCATCACCGGCTCCACGGGTGCCCGCGATCAGAACCGGACGCGCATACCCACCGTAACGGCGGCTTGCTGATTCGAATCGGAAGCGCTCAAGCCGTTGATCACCGCGTGAATGCCGCTGTCGCCGGTGCCGCTCACGTGCTGATACACGCCTTGAAGATAAACGTCCCCGTGTTCATCTTGCGGTAGGTCGGCGTTTGCGTGAGCGTGGTGGGCAACGAACCGCGCGCGGCGTTGATCGCCGCCTGCACGTCGCGCGCCGCGCCGTCGACGTCCCGATCCATATCGAACTGCAACACGATCTGCGCGGAGCCGCTCGAGCTTTGCGAGGTCACGGCGCGGTCCTCGCCGTCTATCAGATCAAGCAGCCGGTCGCCTTTACCAACAGCACGACGAATAGCTATGAAACCGACGGCTCGCAACGGCACCGGGGCGTCGATCTGTCACCGATTTCTAGTGCTCGGTTCCGTTCGCTCGTTCCGTTATTAACGGGCGCCGACTTGCAGCGCAATGAACCGGAATGTTGGGGCGCCTGGACGGCGGCGCCGCCGCGTCCAGTTCGTCACGTTCTAGCACTCGCCATCGATCAGCTACGCGAGACGCGCGCCGCCATTCCCGACTCCTGCGGCGCCTTGACGCCAAGCGCCTCCGCCTTCAGAACGAAATCCGCGAGCGAGCGTGACTCCATTTTCTTCATGGCCTGCCCTCGATGAATCTTCACGGTGATCTCGCTCAGATTCATTTCGGCGGCGATCTGCTTGTTCATCAAGCCGCGCGCGACGAATCCCATCACCTCGCGCTCGCGCGGCGTCAACAGTTCGTAGCAGCGGCGCAGGTCGGCCACCGAGCGGTCCGCATTGCGCCGCGTTTCGTCTTTCGCGAGCGCGTTCGCCACGGCGTCCAGCATGTCCTGATCGCGGAACGGCTTGGCCAGAAAGTCCATGGCGCCGGCCTTCATGGCCTTCACGGTCATCGCGATGTCGCCATGCGCCGTCATGAAGATGATCGGCACGTGAATGTGCCCCGCCGCGATCTGCTCCTGCACGGCAAGCCCGCTTTGCCCTTTCAGGCGCACGTCGAGGATCAGGCAACTCGGCACGTCGGGCATCTCGAATGCGAGAAACTCCTGCGCCGACGCGAACGTTTCGACGCGCAAGCCGACCGAGCGCAGCAGCATGCTCACCGCGGCTCGCATCGAATCGTCGTCGTCGACCACATAAGCAATGGATTGTCCCGTGGCCTTTGCGCTTTCAACGTCCATCACACGTGTCTCCATCGAGCGGTAGTATGAATTGCATCACCGCACCCTCGCCTTGCTTCGATTCGGCCCAGATCCGCCCGCCATGCATTTCCACGATGGACCGGCAGATCGAAAGCCCCATTCCCATGCCGTCCTTCTTCGTGGTGAAGAAGGCGTTGAAAAGGCGCCCGAGGTTCTCCTCGCTAATGCCGGTGCCGGAGTCCTCGACGATCACCTGCGCATGCCGGCCGTCGAAGCGCCGGGTGCGAATGCGCAGACGCCGCGCGCGCCCGGCGACACCCGTCATCGCCTGCACGCCGTTCAGCACGAGATTGATGATGACCTGCTGCAGTTGCACGCGGTCGGCGCACACCTCCAGGGCCGGCAGTTCGTAAGCGGTTTCCACTTCGACGCGTTCACCATCCAGCTCGCGGCGCACGAGTTCGACGGATTCCCTAGCGATAGCATTCAAGTCGAATACCGCATGGCTCGGATCGCGCTTTTGCGCCATCGCGCGTATCTGGCGAATGATGTCCGTCGCGCGCTTCGCGTCGCGAATCATCTGATCGATCGATTGCGCCGCTTCGCACAGTTCCGGTTGCGGCCGGTTGAGCCAGCGCGACGCCGCGTCGCCGGCCGTGACGATCGCGGCAAGCGGCTGCGTCACCTCGTGCGCGATCGATGCCGCCAGCTCGCCCAGCATCGTCACGCGCGTGGTGTGGGCAAGCTCGGCGGTCGAACGGTCGAGGGCTTCCTGGGCGACGACGCGCTCGGTGACGTCCATCAACGCCCCCACGTACTCGATATTGCCCGACTGCGGCGCGGCGATATGCGCGACGTAGTGAACATGCTTGACGCTGCCGTCCGGCATCAGCAAACGGTGCCCGGTGTCGATATACGGCTCGCCCGCCATCGCCTGTTCGTAGGCCTCGCGGGCGAGCGCGAGATCGTCGGGATGCGCGCGCGCGACGATCAGATCGATGCCGGGTTTGGCGTCCTCGGGATAATCGAAAATCCGGTATGCCTCTTCGGACCACCACATCTCGCCGCCCGGAAAACGCGTGGCGATGCTGCCCGTGCGGCTAAGCCGCTGCGCGTCCGACAGAAACGCTTCACTGCGCTCGAGCGCCTGTTCGGCCCGCTTGCGCTCCTCGATGTCGGTATTCACGCCGTACCAGCGCAAGATTTTGCCGGCGGCGTCGCGCAACGGTTCCGCGCCGATGTGCATCCACCGGTAGACGCCGTCGCGGCGCCTGATGCGTGCGACGTTTTCGAACGAGGCGCCGGTCGTGACCGCGCTTTGCCATGCCGCCTCCGTCGCGGGCAGGTCGTCGGGATGCACGATCGAGCGCCAGATGTCGCCGCTGTCCTCGGCGACCGTCACGCCGAACTCGCTCCAGCGCCGGTTGATGTAGCTGAGCCGGCCATCCGGCGACGAACTCCATACCATGCCCGGAATCGCGTCGATGGTCGCGCGCAGTTCTTCCTGCTGGCGCCGCAGCTCGCCTTCCATGCGCTTGCGCAACGTGATGTCGTTGTTGGTCGCGAGGATCGCGCGCGGCTTGCCGTTGCGGTCGCGCCATAGCGCCCAGCGGCTCGAAATGGCGACGGTCTCGCCGTCCTTGCGCACGCGTTCGAGCTCGCCGTGCCAGCGCCCGACGCGGAGCACTTCGTCGCGGATCTCATCGAGGGAAATGGCCGCATGGGTCTGCGTCAGTTCGTGAATCGGCTGGCCGAGCGCCTGCTGCGCGGTCCAGCCGTACAGTTCCTCCGCGCCCTGATTCCAGAACGTGATGCGGTCGTTCATGTCGTAGGCGACGATCGCGTCGTGCGTGAGATCGAGCAACTGAAGCTGTTCGCGCAATGTGGCCGTGTTGGCCTGGTTGCGCAGCGCCAGCACCGAGGTGGTGACGATGGCGAGCAGACTGACCGCGCAACGCGCCACCGCGCCGCCCGAATAGTGTTCGTCATGCGACAGCACGAAGGCGAACAGCGTGAGCACCACGCAGGTCCATGCGGCGGCGACCGCGGCCGGCCGCGATCCGGTCGATGCCACCAGCAGCACGACCACCACGTACAGCACGGCGATTGCAATATCGAGCGGCGTGAATGCGTCGATAACGAAAACGGCAAGACCGATCACGGCCGCACAGGCGTATAGCGCCCGTGCGTTGTCTCGCAGCGGCCTGCCGGCGCCCTGGTTGAATTTCACGGTCTGGGAGCGCGCCGCGCGGAGAAGATACGGATGGAAGGACACGAATTTTGCATAGGTGTTCCAGACAAGCGTTTGTTGGTAAGCAGCGCGTCCCTGCCTTTGTCGGACCGGTCGTGCATATCGGTCCGGGATGCGGGACGTCGACCTTTTTTATCCGGCTCTGATTCTATCGGAGACATGGCTGGCCGATGCGTGCGCATTCGCGCTTCGGTGGCCCTCAAGCCGGCATGCCGTCACCACCCGTCCTGATCGTTTCCAGACGGCGCGACACCTCCGCCGCATCGACGGGCTTGCTCAGCACGCACATCGCGCCGATGTCGAGCGCCTGCCGGCGCACCGCATCCGACGCAAAGGCGGAGATGAAGATGACCGGCAGCGTCACGCCCCGCTCGATGAGACGGCGGTACATGTCCAGCCCGGAAATCCCCGGCATCTGCACATCGGAAATGATGCAGGTCACGGCGCCGATGGAGTCGGACGCGAGGAACTGCTCCGCCGACGCATAGAGCCGGACGTCCCAGCCAAGCGAACGAACCAGGCTCGACGTCGCAACGCGGACGGACTCGTCGTCGTCGATGATCGAAACGATTGGATTGTTGTACAAGCGACGGGTCCTCGGCCTTGAGTGCAAAAACGGCGGTGCAACATGGGCTGCCACCCGCTCCGGTTCGACTATACGCGCCGCGCGCCTCGCGAACCATTCTACGAACGCAAGCGCGGCACCAAACGTTCGAATGGATCGCTCATACCTCCGTATAGGTGCGAAAGCCGCGGCGAGCGCAGCGCGCTCCGCAGGCCTCACCGGGCGCATAACACCTTCATATGAACGCACCGGACCTCGGAGCGGGGTGGCTCATGCGCAGGCACGAGACCCGTTCGTCAGACCGGTTATCGCGCGGCGCATGGCTCATCCGAAGGTTCAGCCAACGCACCGGCCGTTGGCCGGCCGGCGTACCGATGTATGTCTATTTCGATGCAGCTTGCGGGACTACATTTCAATCGCGGCTCGATAAACGATTCGCAAACGATTCACCAACGATTCGCCTTCTCTCATCCATCAAGGAGCCTCATCATGAAAAAGATCGTACTTTTCCTCGCTATCGCAACCGGCGCACTCGCCGCTCCCGCACTGAGCTTCGCGCAAACCAATGGGCCGATCACGCGTGCCGAAGTACGCGCCGATCTGGTTCGCGTGGAACAGGCCGGCTATAACCCGTCGGTGGCCAACGACATCAACTATCCGGCCGACATTCAGGCCGCCGAGGCAAAGATCGCCGCGCAAGACGGACAGCAATCGGGTACTCAGGGATACGGCGGCGTCACGCAACATGGCAAATCCGCGGCCGGCAAGCGGGCACCCACGCATACGGCGATGCAATCGTCCTGCGTGGGCCCGGCGAGCTACTGCAATCCGTACTTCGGCAGCTGAGGGCAAAGTGCGAAGTTCATCATTCGGTCGACGCCCGCATGTCAGGCCGATGCCCATGAAAGCCGCCGGGACACTGTATTTCGCCGCAATGGTTGCGCTGGCGGTCTCGGCAGGCTATGGGGCGCAGTCGGCGTGCTTCATCGAGGTGTTGACGACGGTGGGCAAAGCCTCTGAATTACCGCTGGAACGCATTGC
>Ga0255336_100502_pt1 | contig 58062 bp, 59 predicted proteins | sample MeOH1_35cm_T3_17_FD_189102 | JGI IMG/M metagenome (GOLD analysis project Ga0255336, IMG submission 189102) | Sandy soil microbial communities from University of British Columbia, Vancouver, Canada - MeOH1_35cm_T3_179 | ecosystem: Engineered > Artificial ecosystem > Sand microcosm > Unclassified ... | reverse complement strand
GCGCGGCCAGCAACTGGTTCTTCGCGACGGGCGCGTAGGGGTCGTGAGATTGCGATTTCTTCTTCTGGATCATTAGGGGCGGATAACGAACAGCTCGATTAACTTGCGCCGCCCGAATCGGCGGCGGTGAATGCCTTCCTGAAGTGCCGGCGAAATCGCTCGGCCGGCGCCACGACATGGCTGGGCGCGTCGAGCGTGGCCGCACGTCGCGGCCGATCGCCAGGAAGGCCGGCTCAATTGTAATGAGAACGTAATCCGTATGGGATATCCGCGCAAGTGGGGCGTGACCGGGTAGGGCTTCGCGCACCGTGTCGCCGCCGGGCGCGTCCGGGAACTCGCCGACGCCAAATCTGGCTCTACGCGGCGGCGCTCCGGGGTGAGGTAAGCATTCGCCGCGCAAGGCGGCCCCACGTCGACCATGAGTGGCCGAAGATGGGCGAGCCGCGTACGGGCATAAAAAATGTCCGCTGTCAAGCATTTTTTGATGACGGGCACGACGCGAAAAACCTATATGGAGCAACAGTTTAGGGTATTTCCTGGGGACTTCAGTCTGCTGTAGGTTTGCAGGCTGGGGGCCACATAGGAGCCTTGCGGTTGCGGGTCTTGGCGTGCCAGGGCGGGCAACATGGATGCAGGCGTCGGTCGCGTCCTCCGTAATCATATGTGAGCAATACATAGGGCTGATCCCCAAAATGCGAACGCGCAGTTCGGAGACTGCGCGTTCAAGGGTGCTTGGTTGTGACTTTGCCTACGGAGGTGTTGCTTCTCGCTGGGGTGACTTCTGTAACGCCGGCTTTGACGCGTCCCTTTTCTTGAATCCCCGATCTCCAGCAATGAACGCCTCCAGCATGTGCGGAATCAACGTCACCGCATCCACTGTTTCGCCGTAAGCCTGGGCGTGCAGCGCCGCATAGCGGTCAAGGTCGGCCTTCAGGCTGGCCGGGCAAGCAAAGGTCAGCTTTGCGCTTTCTGTCTTCGGGAGCGGGCCAAGACGCAATTTTTTTGGCAATGTGCTCATCGCAATCCCCCACGCACAAAGAAAAGTGGCTGGTACGGCCGCAGCACCAGATCGCGATTGACGATGACGCGCACCGGCAGGCCCGGTCGCTCGGTCAGCGTCGGCTGCATGTTCATGTTGCGCCGGGTCATCTCCTGGCCCACCTGGTTCACAGAATCCTTCAGGCTGTCGCGTCCAGCGATGATCACGCGGTCCCCACCATTGCGATTCTCCGGTGCGGCCAGCTCGGCCCCGATGCCCAGCAAGGTGGTGAGCGCAGCACCGGCAAAGACGCGATCCCAGTGCCAGTCCACCCCGTCTTCCAGACCCGCATAGCCCGCCGGATCGGTGCCGACCAATTTGTCGAGCTGGAACGAGGACGTATCCGGCAGGATCACCCGATTCCACACCACCTGTACGCGGCTCTGCCCATAACTCACCTGGCTGTTGTACTTGCCCAGCAGGCGCGAGCCCTGCGGAATCAGCACGTACTTGCCGGTGGCCGTGTCGTAGACTGGCTCCGTCACCGTGGCGATTACATCGCCCGGCAGGTCGGACTTGATGCCCGTGACCAGCGCAGCGGCGATGACCGTACCGGCCATGATTTGATACGGCGATGCGGGCATTTGCAGGGAGCCGGAATTACGGATTTCCGTAGAACCGGTTTTGGACAGAAACGCCTCCTTCTGGTCCTGCCGGTTCTGTACCGTCGTGGGATCGGCGGACTGTGCTGCTGTCGAGGCCGGGCCAGCGGCCATCGGATCAAAGGCGGCATTCGCGGCCAACGCTGTGGCAGCAGGCAAGGCCTGCGGCTGTGCGGCAGTGGCCACCTTTTGGCCACCCGAGCGGAAGAACACTGACGAAGCCGCCGCTTCCTCGGCCTGCTTCAAACGCGCCAGGCGCTCAACCTCGGCCGGATCATGGCCAGGCTGCTGGTAGCCATAACCCTGCGCTTGTTGCTCGGCCTTGTGGATCGGCCCGCCCAAGTCGCCTGGCAGCGGCGCACCGAGTTGTGGCACTGCGGCTGGCAGGGTCGGCGGCAGCTTGGAATAGTCCGCTGGCAGTCGATCAAGCCCCTCTGACCGTGACACGCGATCAACGTTGAACAACTCCTTCTGGTCGCCAGCGCCACGGCGCTGGGTCGATTGCAACGACCAGATAGTTCCACCAAGTACGGCCGTCGCCAGCCCGCCTGCGAGGACGGCCAGCATGCGTCGGTTCAGGCGCGTCACTGGACGCGGCTGGGAGCGCAGCGTCACGTTTTCTGGGGCCACCTTGGGCGGGATGTCCGGCACCGGAGTGTCAGGGGCATTGTTCGCTTGGCTCATGGTCAGTTCCTCCGCGTCCCACTCACAACTCCGTCTGTGCGTTCAATACGCACCACGTCGCCTTTGTCAGCGCCCAAGCGCAGTTCGGCCGCGCCGAACAGCCGGTCCACGATGTAGTACGGCGAACGGAAACGGTAGTTCACCAGCTGGCCATCCCCCTGCGCGCCGATGACGAACAGCGGCGGCAGTTCGCCCTGCGCGATGCCACCGGGGAACTGGATATAGACCTTCTCGCCATCGTCGAAGGCGCGTAGTGGTTTCCACGGTGGATTGCTGCCGGTGATCGCGTAGCGAAACCGGATTTTCTCCAGCGACAGGCCCGCATCGACCGGCGCGGCAACCTGTGCCGCCTGTGCCTGGCGCTGCAAGGCCAGCATGCGGTCCTTCGGATAGTCCCAGGACACGGATGCCATCCAAGCCTTCTCAGTCGAGGTCAACTCAATCAGGTAGGTGCGCCGGTTGGTCGTCACCACCAGATTGGTTTTGAGGCCGCTGCGCGTGGGCTTGACCAGCACGCTCACGCGCACACTGACCCCCGTGCCGCTGGACGTATCGCCCACGATCCAGCGCACGGTATCGCCAGCGGCGACCGTCACCAGTTCCTCGCCGGGTTGAAGCGAAACCACTGTCACCCGGCCCGGACTGGCATAGACCTGGTACAGCGCACCATCGGTGAACGGCCACACCTGGATCGCATTGACGTAGCCCTCACGGGTCGGTGCAATTCGGGCTTCCTGATTGGCGCGCGTGACGCGCACCTTCTCGTCGGCCGATTCAGGTGCCGTCTTGGCCTCCAGCTCATCCGGCAACAGTTTTAACTGTTCGGGCAATGGCAAGGGCTGTGGAACTGCGACCACTTCGATGGGCTTGGGCAACTCCGGCAGCGCCTGCGCCGCGACTGGTTCATCCAGCGTGATGGTCGGCGGCGGCTTGCCCTGCGTGGCGCAGCCCGAGAGGGTCATGGATGTGGCGACCAGTAGAGACAGAAATACGTAAATGCGCAAAGACGGTTTCATGGTTTGGTTCCTTCGGAAGAATCGAGTTCACGGCTCCACGACAACCCATTGACGTAGATGCCCAGCGGATTGCGGCGCAACCGCTCTTCGGTGCGCGGCGTTTGCAGGACGACGGACACAACAGCCGTCCAGCGCTCCAGTTCAGCAGCTGCGCCGTTGACATAGCGGCGCTCGGTCCACCGCACGTTGAATGACGCATCGCTGGCGCGCACGATGCTGGTGATCTGCACCGTCACCGACTCCTTGCCGATGCGGGCAAAGGGATCGTTGGTGCGTGCGTAGTCGTTGAGCACCGCCGCGCCACGGTCAGTGGTGTAGTCGTAGGCGTCGAGCCAGTTCTGCCGCACGACGATGGGGTCAATGGACAGCGAGCGCACCAGCGTGACGAAGCGCCCCAAGTGATGGGCCGTCTGCGCATCGTTGGGCTTGTACGGCGTGGCGGCCTCGCCGACCGCACGCACCTGCCCGCCGCTGTCCACCTCCACCACAAAGGGTGTGACGATGGACTGCGCCGAGCGCCAGATCAGGCCGCCAGCCATCAGCAGAGCCAGTACCAGACAGCCGAAGGCCATCAGCCGCCAGTTCGTTGCCTGCACACGAGATGAACCGATACGGTCGTCCCAGACCTGCTCGGCAGATTGATAGGGGGTTGCAGGCTGCGGCGTGTCCGCATAGCGCACCAAAGAGCGTTTGAATCGCATGAGATGTTCTCCTTATGAATCCGAGGGGTCGCGCAGGCTGGGGCTGGAACCCGAGCCGCCGCCGTCTCCACCGCGCAGCGTGTGGGCGACGGTTGAGGCGGCATGGCTGATCTGCTGGCGACGGTGCAGGCTCTTGGCCCACGCGGGTTGTTGGGTATCGGTGGGGGCGGCATCGGCACCGCCTTGAGCGACCGGGCCATTGGCGGTGCTGGCTGAACCGGCACCAGCTCCAGCCCCGGATGCCGGGGCATCCGACTTGATGGCAGCCGCAGCCCGGTCCTTCATCGACTTGGCCCCGGCGGCGACCTTCTGTCCCACCGATTGCGCACCCGTCTTGGCGACGTTGCCCAATCCTGCCGCCGCACCCTTGAGCCCGCCACCGGCACCGGCAGAACCGGCCTGGAATGCGGACTTCGCGCTGCTGGCGGTCGAGGCCATTGAGCTGGCACCACTCGCGGCCATCTTTGCGGCACCCGGCGCCATGCGTGCACCGGCCGCCACCGCACCGCCCACGCCGGTGGCGGCAGCACCTACGGCGACCGCTGCTCCAGCGACACCCAACGCGGTTCCGGCAACGGCACCTGCACCCAACTGCGGTGCCCCAGACACCAGCCCAGTCGCGATGCCTGGCCCGAAGATCCCCAGGCCCAGCATCGCCAGGGCGGCCAGCATGATGGTCAACGCGTGGTCGATGGAGGGTTCATTCGGCGTCACCTGGAATTCGGCAAACAACCCCGTGCCAATCCCTACGATGACCGCCAGCACCAGCACTTTGATGCCTGACGACACCACGTTGCCCAACACTTTTTCAGCGAGAAACGAGGTCTTGTTCCACAGTGCGAACGGCACCAGCACGAAGCCGGCGAGCGTGGTCAGCTTGAACTCGATCAGCGTGACGAAGAGCTGCACCGCCAGCACGAAGAAACTCATGACCACCACCAGCCAGGCCAGCAGCATCACCGTGATGGCATCGAGGTTCACGAATACCTCGGGGAAGCCCGCCATCGCGCTGATCTGCTCCAGGATGGGCGCCCCGGCATCGATGCCGACCTTGGCCAGCCGCCCCGGCTGCAGGAACTCGGCCTGGGTGATGGTCGAACCCGACGCCACCAATCCCAAGCCTGCGAAAGATCGGAACAGGATGCCGGCCAGCAGGTTGAAGTTGCCGATGATGTAGGCGAAGGCACCCACGTACAGCACCTTCTTGATGAGCTTGCCGATGATGTCGTCGCCGCCACCGCTGGCATGGCTCATCGCCCAGAACAGACCGGCCAGTGTCATGTCGATTGCCACCAGCGTGGCGGTCAGGAACGCAACTTCGCCGCCCAGCAGACCGAAACCAGAATCGATGTAACGCGAGAAAACATTGAGGAATCGGTCGATGACGGAAATGTCGTTCATGGCATGCCCCTCAGTTCCTGTAGAAATCGATGGTCTGCGGCGTATACGGCGTGCCCTCACCCAGGAAGCGGCGGCGCACTTCGCGCGCACGTTCCTGCGCCGCGATGACACGCGCCTGTTCCAGCGCGGTGGCGCGGTCCTGCGTGATTTGCAGTTGCTGCGCCTGGATCGACTGCCGCGCCTGCAAGGCCAGCAACTGGTTGGTCGCCTGTGTGGCCTGCAAAGCGCCGACCGCCGACTGGCTGCGGTTCACCAAGTCCGTCAGCGTCTGCTCATCGGAGGCGAAGTTCTGTACGGCTTGCGACTGCACCTTGGTCGCGGTGCGCAGCGCTTCAAGCGAGTTGCGCCAGCGCGAACGCGCGTCGGTCGCCATCTGAGTTCCCGAGATGGAGGCGGAATACGCATCAGGGTAGAGCCGCTGGAATTCGGTCTCCATTTGCGACACGTTGAACGCCAGGCCTTGCGCCTGCTGGATAAGCTGGTTGGTCGCCGACAGCGACGCACGCAGTTCATTCAACGCGCTGAAGTCCAGACCGGTGAGGTTCTTCGCCTGGTTCATCAGCGACTGCGCCTGATTCTGGAGCTGCCTGATCTGGTTGTTGATCTGCTCCAGCGTGCGCGCGGCCGTCATGATGTTCTGGGCCAGGTTGGACGGATCGATCACGACCCACTGCGCGTGTGCGACGGGCATCATGGTCACCAACGCTGCGGCGGCAATGGCGAGGATGGTCTTTTTCATGGTGCGTTCTCCTGTGGAATGGACGGAAAGGACGGAACAAGGTCGGCGGCCCAGTCAAGGCCGCGATGGCGCAGCCAGGCGGCTGCGAAGTCGGAAGACGACTCCGAACGGGATACCGCATCAATGTCGTGCTGGTCCTGCGGCGTCGAGGCACCGGCAAAGGCCAGCGTGACCGGCCCCAGGTCCAGGTCGAACAAGCGATTGCCCAGCCGTGACTGGTAGTAGTAGTCGCGCTTGGGAACCGCCTCGGCCACGATGTCGATCTGGCGACGGTTCAAACCGAAGCCTTCGTAGATCGTGCGAATCTGCGGTTCGGTCGCCTGCGGATTCGGCAGGAAGATGCGGCTGGCGCAGCTCTCCACGATGGCCGGGGCGATGGATGAGTTCTGAATGTCGGCCAGCGACTGCGTGGCAAAGATGACGCTGACGTTCTTCTTGCGCAGCGTCTTGAGCCACTGGCGGATACGGGCGGCGAACACCGGGTCGTCAAGGAACAACCAGGCCTCGTCAAGAATCAGCAAGGTCGGTGCGCCGTCGAAGCGCTCATCGAAGCGTGCGAACAGATAGCCCAGCACGGCCAGTACGGCGGCCTTGCTATGCATCAGCTCTTCCATCTCGAAACACTGGACGGAGCCAGACCCCAGGCGATCCGAATCCGCGTCCAACAGCTTGCCGTGCGCACCGCCGAGTACATAGGGCTGCAAGGCTTGGCGCAAGGCGTTCGATTGCAGCAGTACCGACAGCCCGGTCAAGGTGCGTTGCTCCACCGGCGCACCCACCAGGCTCCCCAGCGCCGACCAGATCATGGCCTTTTCTTCCGGGCCGACGGCTGCACCTTCATGCAGCAACCGACCTTCCAGCCACTCGGCGGCCCAGGTGCGGTAGCCCTCCCGGTCTATGCGGGCCAGCGGCTGAAACGCGATCTCGCCATCCATTCCCAAGTCATAGTGCTCGCCGCCCAGGCCCAGGATGGTGGCGCGCATTGAGCGCCCCATGTCGAAGGCAAAGATGCGCGAGCCAGGATAACGGCGGAACTGCATCGCCAAGGCCGCCAGCAGCACCGACTTGCCCATGCCGGTCGGTCCGACCACCAGCGTGTGGCCCACGTCACCGATATGCGTCACCAGCCGGAACGGCGTGGCGCCGTCGGTGCGCGTCACGATCAACGGCGGCCCGTCCAGATGGTCATTGCGCTCCGGCCCGGCCCATACGGCCGACACCGGCATCAGGTGCGCCAGGTTCAACGTCGAGATGATGGGCTGTCGCACATTGGCGTAGGCATTGCCCGGAATCGAGGACAGCCACGCCTCCACGGCATTGAGCGTCTCCGGGATCGTGACGAAGCCACGGCCTTGAATGACACGTTCCACTCTGCGCAGCTTCTCGTCGGCTGCGCCGGCGTCCGAATCGAGCACCGTCACCGTCGCGGTGACATAGCCGAAGGCGACTTGATCGCTGCCCAGCTCCTGCAACGCCGAATCGGCATCGTTCGCTTTATTCGAGGCGTCGGTATCGACTAGCGGACTTTCCTGCTGGAAGATGGTTTCACGCAGCAAGGCCACCACGTTCTTGCGTTTGGCGAACCACTGGCGGCGCAGGCGTGTGAGTTCCTTTTCTGCTTCGGACTTTTCCATGCAGAGAAAGCGTGTGGACCAGCGGTAGGCGAAGCCCAAGCGGTTCAAGTCGTCCAACAATCCAGGCCAGGTCGAAGTGGGGAAACCGCGCACCGATGCCACGCGCAAGTGCTGGTCACCCAGCATGGGAGCCAAACCTCCCACCAACGCGGAATCGGCCAGCAAGGTATCGAGGTAGAACGGATGCTCTGGCACAGCGACCCGATAGCGCCGCGTCGAGACCGTCGCGTGCAGATAGGTCAGCGTCTGGCTGTCGTCCAGCCAGACGATCTCCGGCATGACGCCATCGAGCAGGTCGAAAAAACGATCCGTTTCCGAGACGAACGATTCCAGCCGCTCGCGCCAGTCCACGCCGCCCTGCGGTGTGTTCTCGTACAGCAGCTTGGCCGCGCGAGCGCGCGATTCCTCGGCGGGCAGGTACACCAGTGTCAGTTGGTAGCTACTCTCGAAGTGGCTGTGGTCTTCCTCGAACGACGCCCGGCGCTCTTCGTCCACCAGCCAGGACAGCGGCTCGGGAAAATCCGAATGCGGGTAGTCGGCGGCGGCACGCCGCTCAGCTTCCACGAACAAGGCCCAGCCCGACCCCAACCGGCGCAGCGCATTGTTCAAACGCGCCGACGTGGCGATCAATTCGCCCTGCGTGGCGCTGTCCAGGTCCGGTCCGCGAAAGCGCGCCGTGCGCTGGAACGAGCCATCCTTGTTGAGCACAACGCCCGAAGCGACCAGCCCGGCCCAGGGCAGCCAGTCGGCCAGCAGCGCGGGGCGTTTGCGGTATTCAGCGAGATTCATCATGGCGTGTTCTCCTCGTTCTGCTCGTTCGCTTTACACGTCCAGCAATGGGCGATGTTTGATGTGCCGTGAGAACACGGCCATGAATTGCGGATCGAGCCGTGCACCCCAGACCGCCAGCGAATGGCCGACGATCCACAGCACCAGGCCAGGTATCCACAGTTGCAGGCCCAGACCAACGGCGGCGGCCAGCGTGCCGTTGGCGATCGCCACGGTGCGCGGTGCGCCGCCCAGCAGGATCGGTTCGGTCAAGGACCTATGCAGCGGAATCTCGAAACCACTGGCGAAGCCCGGTGCAAATTCGGTCTCGGCACTCACGCGACCACCGCCCCGCCCGAGAACGAGAAGAAAGACAGGAAGAACGAGGACGCGGCGAACGCAATGGACAGACCGAACACAATCTGGATCAGCTTGCGGAAGCCGCCCGACGTATCGCCGAAGGCCAGCGCCAGGCCGGTGGAAATGATGATGATTACCGCGACGATCCGGGCCACCGGCCCCTGGATTGATTCGAGGATGGATGTCAGCGGCCCTTCCCAGGGCATGCTGGAGCCGGCTGCATGTGCCGGCAAAGCCAGGCACAGCATCAGCGCGGCGAGCACGGCAACGTGCAACGTCAGCCGCAGATGCGGATTTACAGAAAAGCGGGAAGTCGAAAAAACGGTGTGCGTCATGGCAGTTCTCCAGGGGGGGTTGAGGAAGGGAGCGAAAGGGTTGGAAGCGGCGGCGCGAGCGCGTCGTCGAGTTGGTAGCCGTGGCCGTCGAAACCGACAACGCGGGCGATGGTCTGAACATGGCGGGCACGGCCGCGCCCGGCGATGAAGACGACGACATTCACCGCCTCGGCGATCAGCGCACGCGGCGGTGTCAACGCGACTTCGAGGATCAGTTGTTCCAGGCGCAACAGCGCGCCGTGGGCGGAACTGGCGTGGATAGTGGCGATACCGCCGGGGTGTCCGGTGCCCCAGACCTTGATGAGGTCCAGTGCTTCGCCGCCACGCACCTCGCCGACGACGACGCGATCCGGGCGCAGCCGCATCGTGGCCCGCACCAGTTCGGCCATCGACACCACGTTGGCCCTCGTGCGCAGCGATACGTGGTCGCGGGCGGCACACTGAAGCTCCACGGTGTCTTCGAGCACCAGCACCCGGTCGCCGGTGGCGGCGATCTCTGCCAACAGCGCGTTGGCCAGCGTGGTCTTGCCCGTGCTGGTGCCCCCGGCGATCAGGATGTTCTGCCGCTCGCGCACCGCGCGGCGCAGAAACTCGGCTTGTTCCTCGGTCAGGATGCTGTCGGCAACATAGCGCTCCAGACCGATGATGCTCACGGCGCGCTTGCGCAAGGCGAAAGCCGGCCCCGGCGCGGCGGGCGGCAAGATGCCCTCGAAGCGTTCACCCGTTTCCGGCAGCTCGGCGGTCAGCAGTGGCTGGCCGCGATGCACCTCGGTGCCGACATGGGCAGCAACCAGTCGAATGATGCGTTCGCCATCGGCCTCGGACAGCTTGACGCCAGTTGGCGAACGACCCGACGACAGGCGATCAATCCACAAAGAGCCGTCCGGGTTGAGCATGATCTCTACTACATCCGGGTCTTCCAGTGCGGCGGCAATCAGTGGCCCCATCGCCGTGCGCAGCATGCGGATGCGCCGGTCCAGCGAAGTGGCGGCGGATGATGGTGGTTTCGGCTGCAACTCGGGCGGCAATTTTGGGACGGCGCTCATGCTCCGTCCTCCTGCATGGCCTCTTCTGCCAGCCGCGTGGCATTGGGTTGGATTTCCTCGTAGACCTCCTTGACCAGACTACGTCCGCGCAGCACATGACGGCCGAGTTGCTCGATGAACTGCTCGAAGCGCGCCTTTCCCTGTGCTTTCGCGGCCTCCTGATGGGCCTCCGGTACCGGCGTGCTGACCGTGAGGTAGTAGCGGACGTACAGCGCCAGCGTCTCGATCAGGATGTTCTGGTCACGCTCCAGGCGTTCGAACTGGCGCGACAACCGATCCAGCCGTTTGGCGGTGGCTGCTTCCCGCTGGTCACTCGCGTCCGGAGAAAGCCAGGACGCGAGCGCCGCAGCGACGATAGAGGACTTGGACACGCCTTTCTTGGCGGCCAGTTCGTCCAGGCGCTTGGCGTGGTCATGTTGGATAAAGAGATTCAGGCGAGCTTGGGTCATAGCTGGATTCCGTCGTCAGGGTCGAGAGCGGCCAGCCGTGCCGTGCGCTGCAAGCGCGGGTCGAGCTGGGATGGAAGGGGAAGCGGAAAATCGTCGTCATCGAGCAGCGACAGGTCGCTGGCCGAGTGTTCGGGTTCGGGGCTGTAGGTGGCAATCTCAGACAACTCCGGCTGCTGGCGCGGGCCGCCGTCATCGACCGATTCACCAAACCCAGCCGTCGCCGAAGTGGCCGACACAGTGGGCACAGCCAAGGTGCTCCAGTCGTCGGCGCGTGCAGCCGGCACGTCGGCATAACGGCCCAACGTCAACGTGGGCGGCGGCAGTACGCGCCGCTTGAAGTTGGCGTCAAGGTAGTAGCGCAGCTTCTTGGCCTTGATCGGGGCATGGCCGGAGACCATCACCACCGATTCATCGGGTGGTAGTTGCATCACTTCGCCAGGCGTTAGCAGTGGCCGCGCCGTCTCCTGGCGCGACACCATCAGGTGCCCCAGCCAGGGCGCCAGCCGGTGGCCCGCATAGTTGCGCTGTGCGCGCAATTCGGTGGCGGTGCCCAGCGTTTCGGAGATGCGTTTGGCGGTGCGTTCGTCGTTGGTGGCGAAGGTCACACGCACATGGCAGTTGTCTAGAATCGAATGGTTCTGGCCGTAGGCTTTGTCGATCTGATTGAGCGACTGTGAAATCAGGAACGCACGCAGGCCGTAACCGGCCATGAAGGCAAGCGCCGACTCGAAGAAGTCGAGACGCCCAAGCGCGGGGAACTCATCAAGCATCAACAGCAGCTTGTGTTTGCGTTCTATGCCATCGGAGCCATCGAGAGACTCTGTGAGACGGCGGCCGATCTGGTTGAGGATCAAGCGGATCAGCGGTTTGGTGCGACTGATGTCCGAAGGCGGCACCACCAGGTACAGCGATACCGGATGTTCGGCAGAGATCAAGTCAGCAATGCGCCAGTCGCAACGCGAAGTCACTTCGGCCACGGTGGGGTCGCGGTACAGCCCCAGGAACGACATGGCGGTTGACAACACACCCGAGCGCTCGTTGTCGCTCTTGTTGAGCACTTCGCGCGCAGCCGATGCAACAACAGGATGGGTGCACTCGCCCAGATGCCGCGTCGTCATCATTCGGTGCAATGTCACCTCGAACGGGCACGCCGGATCGGACAGAAAGTTGGCGACGCCACGCAGCGTCTTGTCTTCGCCCGCATAGAGCACATGCAGAATCGCTCCGACCAGCAAAGCGTGGCTGGTCTTCTCCCAGTGGTTGCGCCGTTCCAGCGCACCTTCGGGATCGACCAGGATGTCGGCGATGTTCTGCACGTCGCGCACTTCATGCGCGCCGCGACGGACTTCCAGCAGCGGGTTGTACGCGGCCGACTTCGGATCAGTGGGGTTGAACATCAGACAGTGGGAAAAGCGTGAGCGCCAACCAGCTGTGATGTTCCAGTTCTCGCCCTTGATGTCATGGATGACTGCGGATGCTGGCCACGACAACAGCGTCGGTACTACCAGACCCACGCCCTTGCCCGAGCGCGTGGGCGCGAAGGTCAAGACGTGTTCCGGTCCTTCATGGCGCAGATATTGGTTGTCATGCAGGCCGAGGAAGACACCGTCCGGACCGGTCAGCCCGGCCTTGCGGATTTCCTTGGCATCGGCCCAGCGTGCGGAGCCGTAGGTTGTGACCAGCTTGGACTGCCGCGAGCGCCAGATCGACATGCCGATGGCGACCATCACGGCGACCATTCCGCTGGCACCGGCGATGGCACCACCCGTGTTGAAGACGTGCGGAGCGTAAGCGTCGAATAAGAACCACCACTCGAACAGCCGCCATGGGTGATAGATCGGTGTGCCGAAAAAATCGAACCAGGGAGTGCCGAGGCGTAGCTGGTAACCCAGAGCAGCGGCGGTCCATTGTGTGGCACCCCACACGCCGGCTATGACGATGCCAAACACCGTCAGCACCTGACCGAACAGCACACTGGTCCCTTGCATCCTGACCTCCGAATTTCTTCTGCACGTCGCGCGCACAAAGATGTGCCGCAGACGTGAGGTTCGGTGTTGGGTCAGTGCCGGTCAAAGACCGTTATCGAGATAGCGGAGACGAAGAAAACAAGATTTCCAGCTGGGGAAAAGCGGAGCGCATCGCTGCAAACGGCAGTGCGTTGCGGCGTGTCGGGTGATTTATTGAAATATTTCTTGCCGATGTGAAGAACCGACACGTACCGAGCCATACGATGGGCATTGCCCGGTCGCAGTGTCGCTACCCTGAGTGCGATCAGTTCTTCGGGGCGGGCTCAGGCGTGTACGGCGTGCCGTTGCCCATGAATCGCTTGCGTGTGGCTTCGGCCACAGCGTTGCACAACGCATCGCCCAGCTTCGCGCGGTCGGCTTTGCACTGCGTGCGCAGTTCCTTCAATCGTTCAGGGTTAGCCGCCAACGAATCGACCGTATCGGTGCTAGCTGGCTGACCACAGGCAATTAGCGTCATGGTGATAATCAACACAGGGAATGTCTTCATCGCATGACCTCTCATTGGATGATGGTGGGACTGACGGTCGCCTCAAGCACTCGGGTGACGAAGCGGCTCAACGGTTCGGAGGACTCCGTATTGGGACGAAGCAAGTAGGTGCTCAGCATGAGAGCTCGCCCCGCCAGTGGGCGAGCCACGACCTCCGGATGACGGCAGACCATCATGTGAGATTCACTGGCGAAACTGAGTCCATAGCCAGCAGCCACCAGCGTCATCATCAGGTCGAAGGTTGCCGCATGTTCGGCTACAACCGGTTCTACATCGACAGTGCGCAAGATGCGCTCGATCTGCCGGTAGCAGCCTTCGCAAAGCTCTGGGTGACAGAGCACCAACGGATAGCGAATCAATTCCGTCAACGGAATTCGCTTATGCGCCAGTAGGGGATGACGCGCGGGAACAGCGATCACCAACGGATCACTCCACCCGGTCTGAACGACGATGCCTTCGCCGACCTCGGCCGCTTGTGCGAATCCAGCGTCATACAGGCCGCCGCGCAGGCCTTTCACCTGTTCCGCCAAGGGAACCTCGAACAGGCGGATTTCGACATCGGGTTCCTCCTCGCGACACTGCGCCAGGAGGGCGGCGAGCCGCAGTGGATCAATGCCGTCGGACAGCGCGATGCGCAACGTGCCTCGATAGCCGGTGGCGGCCGCTTTAGTGCTGGCGATGGCCTGTTCCAGCGTGGACAGCACGCGGTGAGCTTCGTCCAGGAATACTTGCCCAGCCCACGTCAATCGCGTGCTGCGCGTTGTCCGCTCGAACAATTGAATCCCCAAGTCGTACTCCAGATCCTTGATCGCTCGGGACAGCGGCGACTGTTCGATATGCAGTCGTTCCGCAGCACGAGCGAAGTGCAATTCCTCGGCTACCGCAATGAAGTAGCGCAAATGGCGCAATTCCACTAAAGAATCCTTTTCTGCTCGTTGGCAGAGCAGGAAGTCCCGCCAGTGTGGCCGTTATTCTTAACAGTCTTCGCGTGCACAATGAAACACAGCGCTGCAACCGATTCCTGGGGGGCGTCGAGTTGTTCGCGCTCGGCCTCGGATAACCGCTCCATCACTGCCGCGAAGAAGTGCCCATTGACCAGGGCGCGGACACGCCGTGACAGCCGGTCGAGGGTGCTGAATGCCGGCAACTCGATGCGTTGGCGTACCAGTTCCTCGATGGCGACGTTAATGAGGTCTGCCGGGTTGTCCATGACTTCGGCTGCGGCTGCCATCGCTTCGCTCCCTACCCGCAGTCCCTGTTCACCCCAAGCCGAAACGCCCAAGCGTTCCCGAATCGCCTGGGGATGCTGGTACAGCGTGCGCAGATCAGCATAGACCGGCGGAGTTTCCAAATCGATTTCAGCCGCTATGCGCACATGCTGAACGATGGCAGCATGGATCTCATCCACCGCAGGAAAGTAGCCGAGGCGCTGAAATGCCTTGAGCAGCAACAGCAGCCCGAACTGCGGTTGGGCTTTGCGCGCGATGGTGCGTGCGAAGCCCAATTCGTCTGTAGTTGGCGTGTAGAGCGCGTCCAGTCCCCTCGCTTTGGGACTGCGCTTGAAGCGTGGGTAGGCGGTGTGTTCAATCGAAGCCATCTTCTTCCTTTGTCGGCGCTACCCCGTGGTACACGGACTTCGATAGGTCTGGTTGACCATCGGCCGGGCAGCGGGACGTTTGATGAGATGATCCATCTTCACTATTCAACGCGGAGGCCTCATATCCGTTTGTTTCGAGATAAATCCTGCAAGCTTCTCTGTTCACAACGGCAACCTGTCATATCAGATCGAAAATGCAATGTGTGGAGAAATATGCAGGCTAGCCAAACTGACGCCGGAACCGCCACACGCCGAAACTGAACACCACGATCCCGAGCAGCGTGAGCACGAGCAGCGAATCCCATAGCACATCCAGCCCCGCGCCCTTGAGCAGGATGCCGTAGCCCATCTCGATAAAGTAATAGAGCGGCGAGAGGAACATCGCCTCACGCATCCCGGCGGGCATGGCTTCCGGCGGGGTCCAGGCACCGGAGAGGAAGATCATCGGCATCAACACGAGAATAGCCAGCATGGCCGCCTGGGCGAGGTTGCGGCTCAGGGTGGCAATGTAGAGGCCCAGCCCTGCAGTGGTGAAGGTGTAGAGCGTGGTTACGGCGAAGAACAGCACGAGGCTGCCCTTCATCGGCACATCGAAGATCCCGTGCAGCACGAAGAACAGGCTTACCGCAGTGCCCAGCAGGATGACCAGGGTCATGGCGATGACCTTGGGCAGCAGGATCTGGATCGGCGTCAGGGGAGACACCAGCAACTGTTCGATGGTGCCGCGCTCCTTCTCGCGCACTGCGGCGGCGGCGGGCAGCATGATGGCCATGATGGTGATGACGGTGAGCAGTTCGGCAATGGGCATGAACCAGGCGTCATTCTGGTTCGGGTTGTACCAGATGCGGTGCTCGTCGCGGATCATGGGCACGTTTTGCATTGAACGCTCAGTGACACCCAGGCGGGTCAGCGCCTGGTCGAAACCGTACTGCCCGATGATCTGCGCGGCGTAGCTGGAGGCGAGAAAGCCCAGCACGGTGTTGCTGGCATCGACCTGAACCTGCACGTCGGTGGGCTTGCCCTGAAGCAGGTCGCGCTCGAAGTGCGGCGGGATGTCGAGCGCCACCAGCGCCTGCCCCTGGTCCAGCAGGCGCTGCCCTTCGCGGTTGTCCAGCACCTCGCCGCCCAGCTTGAAGTAGGGCGGGCGGAAGCGATAGACGAGCTCGCGCGAGGCCGCGCTGTGGTCGGCGTCATGCACCACCACCACGGCGTGGTTGAGCTGCATGCTGACGCTGCCCGCCATGTAGGTGTCGAAGACGAACAGGTAGGCGATGGCGACCAGCAGCAGCGTATCGCGCCCGAACTGGATCAGTTCTTTGGCCGTCATCGCCGCGAGGCGCGACCACCACAGGTAAAGCCGCGCGCGGTTTTCTGCCGGGCCGCCGTTCATGACTTTGGCCGCTTGTGAAACATGAGGAAGCTCGCCGTCCACAGCACGGCGGCGTAGATCAGCAGCGCCAGCACCTTGCCCCACAACTGTTCCAGGCCGACGCCCTTGAGAAAACTGCCGAGCACGATGTCGGTGTAATACATGGCCGGGAACAAGTGGGCTTCGAGTTTTGCGCCCGGCTCCATCGAGGCGATCGGCACCAAGAGGCCCGAGTACAGCACGGAAGGGACGATGGTGACGATGACGGTGAGCATCATCGCCGCCACCTGGGTGCGCACGAAGAGCGACACCAGCAGGCCGATGCCGGTGGTGCAGCTCACATAGACCACCGAGGCGAGGAAGAAGAACAGCGGATCGCCCTTGAAGGGCGCGCCAAAGAGCTGCGTGGCCATGAGCCAGAGAACCAGAAAATTGATCACCGAGATCGCCACGTAGGGCGTGAGCTTGCCGATCAGGAGCTCGCCGCGCGTCACGGTCGAAGCATAGATGTTGTAGATGGAGCCGTTCTCCTTTTCGCGCACCACGCCCAGCGCGGTCAGGAAAGGTGGGGCCACCATCAGCACGAACATCATCAGCACGGCCGCGATGGACCAGACGCTCTTGACCTCCTGGTTGTAGAGGTAACGCAGCTGCACGCCAACCGGCTGCGCCATGGCTTGCGCCGTTTGCGCCGACACGCCGAGCCGACGCGAAATGTAGTTGCCCAGCAGTTCGCCGTTGAAGGCCGCATTAATGGCGACCACGTATCCCTTGCTGCTGGAAGTGCGGAACGGGAAGGTGCCGTCGATCAGGGTCTGTACCGCCACCGCCCGCCCGGACATGAGGTTTTCCTGGAAGCGCGGCGGGATAATGATGGCCAGGCGGATGCGGCTGTCGGTGAGCAGGGGTTCTATCTCGCGCTCGCTCGCCACGTCGCCTTTGTAATCGAAGTAGCGCGAGTCGATGTAGCGGTGCAGGTAATCGCGGCTCATGGCGCTCTTGTCATGATCCACCACCGCGAACGGGATGTGCTCCACGTCCAGGGTCAGGCCGTAACCAAAGACCAGCATCAAGGCTGCCGGCACCACGAAGGCCAGCGTGAAAAACAGCCGGTCGCGCAGAATCTCGCGCCATTCCTTGCGCGCCAGCGCGACGATGCGCCGGGCATTCATGCGGATGCCTCCTGCTGTTCATGCTGTTGTTCTTGTTGCAGGATGCGATGCACGAACACATCTTCCAGGGTCGGTGTGCGCGGGACGATGTCAAGTAACTGGATGCTCCGTTCGGCAAACAGCGCCCGGATGCGCGCCTCGGCTGCCGCGGCATCCCGTGCCAGCAGATGGATGCGTTTGCCGAACAGGGCCGCGTCGGCAAACCCCGCCTGTTCCAGCGCTTCCAGCGCCGGCAGCACCGGCTCGGCGGCGATGTCGAGCACCTGCCCGGCCTCCTGTTGCAGCGCGGCCTTGAGCGCGGCCGGGGTGTCGTCGGCGATGACGCGGCCGGCGTGCATCAGCGCCAGATGGTCGCAGTGCTCGGCCTCGTTCATGTAATGGGTGGTGATGAGGATGGCCACCTGCTCGACCCGAGCCAGATGCACCAGAATCTCCCAGAAACGGCGCCGGCCGATGGGGTCCACGCCGGAGGTCGGCTCATCGAGGAACAAGACGCGCGGCCCGTGCACCAGGGCGCAGGCCAGCGCCAGACGCTGGCGGATGCCCATCGGCAGCTTGCTGACCAGCTGAGAGGTGACTTCAGACAGGCCCGCCAGCGCGACCACGCGGCCAATACGCTCCACCAGACGACTGCCCGGCACGCCGTAAATGCGCGCAAACAGGCGCAGGTTCTCCTGCACCGTCATGTCCTGATACAGGGAAAACGCCTGCGACACATAGCCGATGCGCTCCTTGATGGCCTGGCTGGCGTGGCGCATGTCCGCCCCCGCCACCGTGCCCGCGCCGCCCGTGGGCGGCAGGATGCCGGTGAGCATCTTGATTGCCGTGGTCTTGCCCGCGCCGTTGGCGCCCAGCAGGCCGAAAATCTCTCCCTGGCGCACCTCGAAACTGACCCGGTCGACGGCGCGAAAGTGGTCGAAATCGCGGCTCAGTTCCCGCGCCGCGATGGCGATGCCGTCGCCCTTGGGCGGGTCGCCGTCCAGCCAGAGCCGACTTTTTTGCGCGCCAGCCTGTCCGGCCGCTTGCCGCTGCTGCAACAGGGCGATGAAGGCGTCTTCCAGCTCGGGCGCGCCGGCCTGCATCTCGCCCACCTGCAAGCCGGCAAGCTGCGCTTCGACCTGGGCACGGGCGGCCTGCGGCGCCGCCCCCGGCACGAACACGCGCAGCCCGGGGCCGACCGCTTCGGCCTGCGGAAACAGCGTTTGCAGTTGGCGCAGCGCCTGGACCTGCGGCTCGGCCGCCAGCGTGACCAGCGTGCCCGGCACCTCGCGCAGGATCACGTCCGGTTCGCCCTCGATCAGCATCCGCCCGCCGAACATCAGGGACAGGCGGTGAAAACGCGCGGCTTCGTCCATATAGGCGGTGGAAACCAGCGCCGTGACGCCGCGCTCGCGCAGCAATTGCGTAAGGATCAGCCAGAAATCCCGCCGCGACACCGGGTCCACGCCGGTGGTCGGCTCGTCCAGGATGATCAGCTCGGGCTCGTGGATCAGCGTGCAGACGAGGCCAAGCTTTTGCTTCATGCCGCCGGAAAGCTGCTTCATTGGCCGGTCGCGAAATTTGTCCAGGCGCGTCATAGCCAGCAGCTTGTGCTTGCGCCGGGCCAGTTCCGCCGGCGGCACATCGCGCAGTTCGGCGAAAAAATCGATGTTCTCCTCCACCGACAGTTCGGGGTAGAGATTGAGCCCCAGGCCCTGCGGCATGAAACCGATCCGGCCCTTGACCCGTTCGGCCGCCGCTTCGGAATCTATCTTTTCGCCGAGGACGTGAAGCGTGCCGCCCTCGAAGGAGAGCACCCCGGCGATGGCCTTCATCAGACTGCTTTTTCCTGCGCCGTCGGGGCCGATCAGGCCGTAAATCTCGCCGCGCTCAATGCTGAGGCTGACACCGTCGACCGCCGTCAGCTTGCGATAGCGTTTGACGAAATCCTGCACCCGCACGACGGGCGCGTCCTTGCCTACCATCGCGGCTTGGCCCATGGCGCGTCCTCTTTCCAGCGGATCACGGCATCGGCCGGCAGGCCGGGCGTGGCGCGGTGCTGCGGGTTGGCGTCCAGATAGAGCTTGACCGCGTACACCAGCTTGACGCGCTCATCCGGGGTTTGTACCTCCTTGGGGGTGAATTGGGCCTGGGCGGCGATGTAGCGCACCGTGGCGGACAGGGGCTCATCTGGAAAGGCATCGGTGTAAACACGCGCCGGCAGGCCCAGACGCAGCTTGCCGATCTCGTTTGCCGGGATGAACACCTTGAGGTAGAGCCGGTCCAGATCAACGATGTCGAACATTGGCGCGCCGGGCGCGATGACTTCTCCCACATCAACCATGCGGGTGGTGAGTACCCCGGCCGCCGGTGCCTTGAGGGTCAGATCGTCCCGCATGCTCTGCGCCTCGGCCAGCGCCGCTTTGACCTGGTCGCGCTGTGCGGCCAGGGCCGCTACTTCGTCCTCCCTGGCGCGGATGCGTTCCAGGCCCAGCCGGGCCTGGGCGAGCTGTTTTCCGGCGCTGGTGACGCCGTGCTGCGCCGCATCGGCCTGGTTTTGCGCCACCTGGCTGGCGAGTTCCATTTGTTCGTAACGATGCCGGTCCACCGTTCCGGATTCAGCGAGCCGCTGGAAACGGGCGGCATCCCGCTCCGCCTGTGCCGCGTTGGCGAGCGCCGTCGCGCGCTGGGAACGCGCGAGTGCCTCGCCAGCCTCGGCGGTCTGAACGGTCAGCGGCGCATCCTTGCGCAGCATCGCCAGCCCGGTCTGGGCCGCCTTGAATTGCGCTTCCAGTGCCACCACCGCCTGCCGCGCCTGCTCCACCCTAGCGTCCACCTGGGCGGCATCCAGCCGCAGCAGCACCTGGTCTTTTTGCACCGCGTCGCCTTCTCTGGCGAAGAGCTCGGCCACGCGCCCCGGCATCTTGCCAGCGACGAGGTAATGATCACCCTCGATGCGGCCGTTGGCCTGGATCAAGCCTTCGGGCAGCGGCGGCTGGCGCAGCAGCCACCACCCGGCGGTGAGGCCCATGACGGCAAGCAGGGCCACCGCCACCGGAACGAGCAGGCGTTTTGGGGGTGTTTTCATGGCATCAGTGTCCTCGAATTCAGAGCTCGCCCGTGGCGCGCTTGAGCCGCAACCCCGCCAGTGCGGCATCAAACAGCGCATTGGCGTGGTTGCTCTCGCTGCCGGTGCGCAGGGTCTCGGCATCCAGCACCTCGGTATGGGTGGCGAGCCCGTTGGCATAGCGGTCGCGCGCCACGAGCAGGTTCTCCTCGGCCTGGGCGATGGCCGACTGGGTGACGATGAGGCGCTTGCGGGTCTCTTGCACGTCCAGCCAGGTCTGGCGCACCTGCAAGGCGATGACGGAGGCCAGCTCGTCGCGTTGCTCCGTCAATGCCGCGGCCTGGCGCTCAACCGCGCTGGCGCGGTGGCCGGCCACGCCACCGTCGAACAGGTTCCATTTGGCTCCCAGCGTGATCATCCATTGCCCCGGGTGTACCTGGTAGCGGTTCTCCTGGTAGCCGTAGCCGCCGGACAGGGCGACCTGCGGGGCGGTTTCGCCGCGCACGGCGGCGGCCTGATGACGCATCGCTTCGATCTGGCGCGCCAGTGCCGCCAGCTCGCTGCGCCGGGCCAGCGCCCGCTCGGTCAGGGCGGTGGACGGCTCCGGTGTCGTCGCCTCGGGCGAAAGTTCGTCGAGCGAGACGGACTGATCCAGCGGCCGCCCCAGCATGCGGTTGTAGGCGGCGCGCGCCAGATCCAGCCCGTTGGCTACCTGCAATTTGCGCTGATTGGCATCGGCCAGGGCCACCCGCACGGACAGCAGGTCGCTTTTGGCCACCATGCCTTGCTCATGCAGGTTTCCCACATCCCGTGCATGGGCCTCCAGGCTGGCGACGTGGCTCTCAGTGACCTTCAACATGCGGCCGGCGCGCAACACGCTGACATAAGCATCCGCCACGCGCAGTTTGAGGTTCTGTGCGTCGGCGGCTTCGCCTAGCCGCGCCGCGTCCATGCCTGCCGTGGCGGCATCGATGCCGCGCTCAATGCGGCCACCGGTGTAGAGCGGAAGCGTCGCCATGGCGCGGTAGGCGGCGCTGTCCTTTTGCGCCAGCGGCATTTGCAGCGACTGGCCAAAAAAATCAACCCTGACCGCCGGTGTCTCACCCAGAGCGGTATAGCCCGCCTCCAGCGCCACATTGGGCAGGCGGGCGGATTTCGCCGCCTCCATCAGGCTCGCGGCGGCTGCGGTGCTTTCGCGTGAGGCTTTGAGCCCACGGTCAACACTCAGCGCGGTGTCCCATGCCTGTTGCAGGGACTCAGCGGCGGCGTTGCCGGCGAGCAGAGCAGCGGCCAGAGCCGCCAGCGGCAACAGGCCGCGAACTTTTATCGAGCGGTTCATAAGGTTCCTTTGTCCAGGGTTGCTTCTGTCCGGTCCTTGTAGCGGAGCAGCAGATACAGCAACAGCGGCACCACGACCAATGTGAGCGCAGTGGAGGCCAATGTGCCGAAGATCAGCGAGATCGCCAGTCCGCCGAACACCGGGTCGGTGAGCATCACAGCGCTGCCCAGCATGATGGCCAATGCCGTCAGCAGGATGGGCCGCAGGCGCACCGCGCCAGCTTCGAGGATGGCCTCGCGCAAGTCCATCCCCTGTCGCCGGTAATCCAGCACGAAATCGATGATGAGCAGCGAATTGCGCACCACCACCCCGGCCAGAGCAATGATGCCGATCATGGACGTGGCCGTGAAGGGCTGGCCCATGAGCCAGTGCCCCGGAAAGATGCCTGCCAGTCCCAGCGGGATCGCCGCCATGGCGACCAGCGGCAGGCTGAACGACTGATAATAGGCCACCAGCACCAGAAAGATGAAGGTGAGCGCCAGGCCCAGCGCGCCCAGCATGTCGCGGTAGGTATCCAGCGTCATGCGCAGCTCGCCGTCCCACAGCAGGCGGGGGCCTTCAAGGGTGTCGGGCGCGACCGGGTTCAGGCGCAAGTTGCCGGTGGTGAGCCGGCTGCCATCGGCGAGCAGCAAGCCGTCCAATCGCCGGTCAAGGTCAAGCACGGCATAGACGGGGGCGGTGGATTCGAGTTCGCCGCCGACGTAGGTGACGCGCTCGCCATCCTTGTGCGAGATCGCCCGGTCGACTGCGCCGGGGACGACTTGCACCAGCTCGGACAGCGGCACCCGCTGGCCCTGCCGGTTGGTCACAGACACGCGTGCCAGCAACGCGGGGTCGATCTGGTGGCGCCGGGGAATCTGCAAGCGGATGGGCACGGGGTTCTTCTCGCTGGCGATGCGGGCTCGCCCCATGTCCTCTCCGTCGATCAGCCGACGCAGCGCAACGGCTACTTCGGCCACGCTCAGCCCCGACAGCGCAGCCTTTTCCCGATCCACCGTCAGGCGGTACTGGGGCACGTCCTGGGCCTCGGAATCAGTGACTTCCACCATGTCGCGCGTCTGCCGGAAGGCCGCCTTGACCTGCGCGGACAGTGTGCGCAACTGCGGCAGATCCTTGCCATAGATCTCGGCCAGCACCGTGGCGCGCACCGGCGGCCCGGGCGGGTCTTCCACCAACTGCACCGTGCTGCCGGGGTAACGTGCAGCCACAGCCTGCACCGTGGGCCGCAATTCACGCACGATGTCGATCGAGGTTTTGTCCCGCTCGGTCTTGTTCATCAGATTGACGCGGATCTCGGCCACATGGGACCCCTGCTTGTTACCGGAACCACGCAGCAAGCCGTTGAAGTCGATCACGCCGGCCTCGCCGATCCAGCTCTGGTAGTTGCGAACGTAGGCGTTCTCGCGCAGCAGCGCACCGACTTCGCGCGCGAACCGATCAGTCGCCTCCACCGGCGCGGTCGCGGGCATGTCCAAGGTGATGTTGAAGGTGTTCTTGTCGTCCTTGGGCATCATGGCCAGCTCGACGCCGAACCAGGACTGCGGCCCGCCCAAACCGGACGGGCGCACGAACTGCCAGGCCGGTTGCAACAGCGATACGGCAATGGCCAATCCCGCCAACAGGAACGCAAGCCAGCGGCTGCGCGAGCGATCCACCAGCGGCGACATGACAGCGCGGTAGAAACGATGCAGGCGGTCCTGGGTATCGTGGTCTTCCAGATCGTGCCCTTCACCGGGCTTGAGCCAGCGGTTGGCGGCCCAGGGCACCACCGCGTAGGCCACCAAGAGCGAGGCCGCCATGGCGACCGGCACGTTGAAAGCGACGGGGTAGAAATACTGCCCCGGCATGCCGCTGACCACCAGCAGCGAGCCGAACACCAGCATGACCGCCAGCGTCGCCAGGTTGGTGGGGTTGCCGATTTCGTTGGTGGCCTGCACCGTGACCAGCCGTTTGTCCTGCATGCCAAGACGGCTGTAGTTGCGGTGGATGTTTTCGATCACGACAATCGCGCCATCGACCAGCAGCCCCAGCGACAGGATGAGTGCGAACAGCGAAACGCGGTTGATGGACAGGCCAAAGAGATAGGCAGCGCCCAGAGTCAGGGCCAGGATCAGCGGCACGGTCACGCCCACGATCAGTGCCTCCTTGAGGCCCAGGAACGCAGCAGTCACCAGGAACACGGCCAGCACCGCGATACCCAGGTGCTCGATCAGCCCGCCGACGGCGGCATCCGCCTTCTGGCCGTCGTTGCGGGTGACGACCAGTTCGACCCCTGCCGGTACGAATTGGGCCTTCATCCGATCGATGCGCTCAAGCACATCGTTGGCAACAAAGACGGCGTTGCTACCGGCTTTCTTGGCCACTGCCAGCGTGACGGCCGGCATCTCCGCCTGCTGCGTCTTGCCAAAGCGCGCATCGGCCGGGCCAAATGCCAGACGACTGAGGTGCGTGCGCTCTTGCGGCGGGCCGTCGACGACCTGCGCCACATCGCCCAGATAGATGGGGCGCCCGGCATGGCTGCCCACGATCACGCGCTTGAGATCTTGCGCCGAGCTCAGAAAGCCGTCCAGGAACACCTGGTGGTTTTGTCCCTGTTGCACGACCGTGCCCAGGGGCGCGGCGACATTGCTTGCGCTCAGGGTGGCATGCATCTGGTCCAGCGTGACTCCGAAGGCCTGCAGGCGCTGCGGGTCCAACTCGATGCGCAGTTCCCGGTCGCGTCCGCCCTTGACGGAAATGGCGGAGACCTTGTCCAGGCTGCGCAGCCCTTCCATCAGGCGGTCGGCCAGACGCTTCAGGGCGTAATCGTCGTAGATCTCGGAGGCGAGGGTGACCGTGACAATGGGCACGTCGTCCACATCCACGCTGCGAATGAGCGGCTCACCCGCGCCCGCAGGCAGGCGGTCGCGCTGCCCCAGCACCCGGTCGTAGAGTTTGACCAGGGATTTTTCCTTGTCCTCGCCGACCTTGAACTGCACCATCAGCACGCCCATCGAATTCACGGCAGTTGCGTAAGTGTGATCAACGCCGGCAATCTGCTTGACGATGCCCTCCAGCGGGCGGATCACCAGCTCCTCCATCTCCTCGGCGGAGGCACCGGGCAGTGCCACCCATACCTGGGCGCCTGGCACCACGATCTGGGGGTTTTCCTCGCGCGGGGTCAGCGTCACGGCCAGCAATCCCAGCAGAGCGCAGGCCAACATGAAAAGAACCGTCAACTTGGACGTGGCAAAGAGGTTCGCCAGCCGCCCGGCGCTGTTGAGCTTTGGGTCGCTCATCGCGCCTCCTTTGCTGCACTGATGAGGTCACCGTCTCGAAGAGCGGGCCCGGCCGCCGCCACAAAGCGCTCGTCGGCTGCCAGGCCAGCACTCACCTCGACTTGATCGGGCCACTCGCGGGCTATGCGCAGCCAGCGAAAGCGTGCCCGGCCTTCGCCGTCCACCACAAAAACGCCGGTGAGCCCGCCGCGCTCGACCAACGCCTGTCTGGGCACCAGTGGTGCCGCGCTGGCCCCGAGCGTAAAGGCCGCACGCCCGAACATGCCGGGCATCAGCCCCACCGTCTCAGGTAGGCTGACCTTGACCTGGTAGCTGCGCGAGACCGGGTCGCCAGAAGGGACCACCCGGCTCACCGTGCCCTTCAAGGGTGCGGGCAGACCGTCGATGCTGACTTGCACCGGCTTACCGACCGCGATGGCAGCGACTTGGCCTTCGGCCACAAAGGTTTCGAATAGCAGGCCGCGGCCCGACTCCAGGGTCAGCAGTGGCGCGCCGGGCACAGCGAGGTCACCCGCTCGTTTGTGGCGCGCCACCACCACGCCGTCCACCGGGCTGGTGATCTCGGCGTAGGCGCGCTGGGCCAGCGCCGTGTCGAGACCGGCGCGTGCCTGGTTACGGGCTTCCCGCGCGGCCTCGAACTTCAGGCGCACCTTGCGCAATTCGTTGTCCGAGACGCTGCCGCGTTCGAACAAACGCTGGAAGCGCTCCAGGTCAATCTGTGCATCACGCAACGCCGCCTCTGCCGCGCCGCCCGCTGCCTGGCCCTGGCGGATGCCGCCTTCCACGTCGGCGGCGTCCAGCCGGGCCAGCAACTGCCCGCGTCGCACTCGGTCGCCCTCCTGCACCAGGATGTCGCGGATATAGCCGCTCAGCCGCGAGGCAACCTCGACGCGCTGGTCCGACACCACCGAGCCGACCGCCGTGTATTCAAGTGGCGCTCCGGTGGACGCGGTCATGACCGGCAGGGGGCGGCTGGTCGCATTGGGTGCAGCCGCGGTCTGCGGCGCCTTGCCGCAGGCGCCCAGGAGTGCCGCCAGCGCCAGCGGCGCCAGGTATAGGAGGAGGTTTTTTCTTTTTTCCACAAGAGGGTCTTTCATGATGATGTCGAGGTAATAGTTTTGGGTTTGCATGCCGATGCCTTGGCGCCAAGGCTGGCCGCGATCAATTCAGTCAGTTCGAGCGGGCGCCCATTGCCTGTGGCCGCCGCGATGGTCCGCGCTTCCCGCCTTGCCTGGCGGCACAGATCGAGCGCGGCGTCCTGCAGGGCCGTGCGTGCCTCGGAGATGTCCATGGCATCGGCTTCCTGTTGCAAAACGTGGCTTGAAACAAGGTATTGGCCGTAACGCCGGGCCGTGCCGGCGAGCGGCTCCGGGTAGCCCGCGAGGGTGGCGCCCGTGGCGCCAGCCGCCTCACCCAGCGGCGCAGCCAGTCGTTGCCGGGCTTGCAACAGCCGCGACGGATCGTCTCGGGCACCTGGATCCAGGCCCAGTTGGGTGGCCTCCAGTTCCGAAGCCCGGTTGACCGCCTCGGAAACCAGCGCCAGGACGCGCATGTCAGCGCAGCGCACCAGCAAGCGAAAAGCCCCGGTGGTCAGGTAGTCACCCGCCAGCACGGTGGCGCCGGTGCCCAGTAGCGCGGACGCGCCGGTTGTCGCGTCAACGTGGGCATGCAACTGCTGCAGGCCGATATGGATCAGGTCCAGCGCCGTGCCGGCGTCGATGCCCGGTTGCCCTGCGTGCAGGCTGCCGGTCACCAGCGCCCGGATCGGCGTGTGTTGGCCCGACAACAGCAGGCGCAAGGCGCTTCGGACCGGCACGGCCTCGCAGGTCAGGGTGCTTGCCACGGCAGCGTGGACGCCGGCGATCACGGCCTCGGGGAAGTTCATGGAATGCGTGTCAGTCATGGGTTGGCGTTCTTGTCCAGCGGGCCAGTTGCTCGGCCGCGCTGCGGTAGCCGATGTCGATGATTTCTTCGGCGCGGTCGAATTCCATGAAGCGCACCGCGCCCAGTGGCGGCTGGATCAGGAGGTCGGGTTGGGTTTGCCGCAGGTCGGCTTCGGTGACGCGCGCCTGCATGATGTAGAGCGAGGCCAGCAGCACTTCGAAGATACCGGGCAGCGGATCCAGAGGGGGCTTGTGCAGCCAGGCCTCGAACTGCGCCAGCACCGGGCTGTTGATGGCCTGCAGGCTCTCCAGCAGGCGCGCCATGATGGGGCCATGGCCGTTGCCATTGGCGTGGGCGGCGGGGTGGGACAGCCGGCCCGCCACGATGTCGTGGTTGAGGTCGACCGCGATGACCAGGTCGGCGCCCATGGCGCGCGCCACGCTCACCGGCACCGGATTGACCAGCCCGCCATCGACCAGAATGCGGCCGTTGCTGCGCACCGGCGTCACGATGCCGGGCACCGCGATGCTGGCACGCACCGCCTCGGTCAGGTCGCCCGTCGTGGCCACCACCTCCTTGCCATTGGTGATGTCAGTGGCCACGGCGGCAAAGGGCAGCAGCAGGTCCTCGATGCGGGCGCTGGGCACATGGGCGCGCACGAATTCCGCGACCCGCTGGCCGTCGATCAGCCCCGAGCGGGGAAACACCGGGTCAAGCAGGGCGACGATGCCCGGCCAGTCGAGATTGCGCAGTCTGGCGCTCAGGCCGTCAATCTTGCCCGAGGCAAAGACAGCGCCAATGACCGCCCCCATGCTGGTGCCTGCCACCAGGTCGACCGTGATGCCCGCCTCTTTCAGGGCGCGCAGCACGCCGATGTGCGCCAGACCACGCGCCGAACCGCTGCCCAGTGCCAAGCCGATCCGGGGCCGCCTGGGTGGCGTCAGGCCTGCTGCCGGGGCTTGGCTGGTTTGTGCTTCGTTCATTGGCTTGCCCCCTTGTCCGGCCCCTGACCCGTGGGCCGGTGCCGCCCACCGACGCGCCGGCGCAGACGCCGGATACCGTACCGCAGTGAACGCCGAAGCGTCGCGGCCCGCGCATGTCGCGTGCCGTGGCGGGCCGGGAATTCACGCCCCACGGCGGCCTCGAAGACCTGGAAGCGCTTGAGATAGGCCTCAATCTCCTGGCGCCGCAGGCGCCAGGCGTCGATCCGGCCGTACCCGTCCACGAGTTCGGTGAACAGCGCCCGCATGCGCCGCGCCCCCCGGTTTTGCAGCACCTCGTCGGCCCGTTCGGTGGCGATGCGCGCCAGCGCCAGGCTGCGCTCCAGCAGGCGCCGGATGTCCTGGGCGCCGTCAAGCTCGCCCAGGCGCCCGATCTCCTGCAGGGGCCGTCTGGCCTGGGCCACCAGCAGGCGCCGCAGGTCGGTCGCCAAGGCGTTGGCCAGGCTGCGCTGCACGCGGCTGAAATGCACCGGATCGCCGGCCAGGGCGCCAGCCCCGTGGCCGCGCAGATCCTCGAAATAAAGCTGGTGGTCGCCGAAATAACCTGTTAGCTGTTTGGTCGCGGCCGCTTCGAGGGGTTCTTGCGGCGCCTCGCGCAGCGCCCGCGCCACCGAGCGCAGGGGCTGCCCGAGCGAGAGCGGAAAACGCGAGAAGCGATAGGCCGCGTTGGCGCCCGGTATCTGCCGGTAGGCCACCAACTCCATGTACAAGGACGCATCTTCCTCGCAGACCTGCCGGGCTTCCTCAAAAATATCCAGCGGCATGACTGGCAGCCACCGCCGCCCCAGCGGTGGCGAGCGCTCATAGCCGCCGGCGTGCAGGATGCGCACCACCACATCGGCGCAATTGAACTCGCTGCGGTCCCACAGCAGGCGGCCTTGCCGGAATTCATCTTCGATCCGGTGCGCCTCGGCCACCATCGCCGCCTTGCGCTCTGCCGCCACGCCCGCCACCCGCAAACCGAGCGTTTCGCGGCCATAGGCCATGCCGTAGGTGTTGGTATGCACCTGCGACGGCGACGGCGGCTGCACGCCGTACAGGTAATCGGCCAGCGTCACATGCTGCAGCAGGTTCGGGTCGTGTCCCGGCACGGCCACATAGTTGGCGCTGTAGACGGTGTCGCCGATGCGGATGGCAATGTGCCCGAACGGGTTTTCCAGCACCACGCGCTGCGGTGTTTGGGCGGTCGAGTAGGACAGCAGCAGTTCGATGTCGCAGGGTTCCTCGGCCTGGAGCCGCGCCAGCGCCGCTTCGATGCCATCGACGGCGCTGCCGTGCTCGGCGCCGAAGTCCGGCGTCATACCCGGCGCGGGCAAGGCCGGGTCGAGCGCGAAGCGGGCGATGCGCCCGAGGTCGGCACTGTCGTGAAAGGCACGCTGGGCGTGGCGCATCGCCGCCTGCCGCTGCGGGTCGGTCAGCACGGCGGCGGCCAGTTCGCCCGCCTGCGCCAGGGTGTCGGCCAGCTCGGCCACCCCCAGCCGGACGAACAAGGCGGCGTTTTCCCGCTCATGGCCGCTCACCACGTCCAGCAGGATCGTGGGCGTGCCCACGGCGAAGGCCTCGGCCGGCGTCATGCCACCCGCCTTGGTGATCAACAGGTCGGCCATGCGCATCCAGACCAGCAGGTCGGCGTGCGGCACCAGGCCGCAGACTTTCAGCGTCACCCGCTTCGGCAGGCGTTTTTGCAGCGCCGTGAGCAACGCCTGCTGCCGCGCGTTGGCGCCGCAGACGGCGATGATCTGCACGGCACCGGCGTGGTGGCGGGCCAGATTCTCCACCACGAGCGCGTAGTCACCGACCCCCTCTTTGCCGGAGGTGATGAGCACGGTGGGCGCATCCGGGGCCAGACCCAGCGCCGTGAGCGCCATCTCCCGGGTTTTGCCGTCGGCGGCCGCCACGCGCACCGGCATGCCGCTGGTGGTGACCTTGTCGGGCGCAACGCCGGCGGCCAGCCAGCGCGCTTCCAGCTCGGGGTGGGCGAGAAAGGTGCGGTCGATCCGTTTCGAGATGCGCGGGAAATAGCCTTCGAAGAAGTCCGTGTGCAGCCAGCCGATGTTCACCTGCGTCAGCAGCCCGCGTTCGCGCAAGGTCCCGAGCACCTGCGCCGATCCGTAATGCGTAGCAAGAATCGCGTCGGGCGCCTGCGCTTCCAGGAAGGCGCGCACCTTGTCTTGCGGGTAGTCGTTGGACAGCCAGGCCAGCGACGGCACCCGCTTGCCACGCGCCTGCAGGGCATGGAACAGCGCGTCGAAGCTTTCCGGGAGATTGCCGGCGATGAACCAGTAGAGCCGCTCATCCACCCAGCGCCAGAGCGGGTGCATGAACTCGCGGATGTCCTGCAGGATCACGCGCGCGTCGGGCGCCAGCCGGCCGATCTCCTGCTCGATGGCCTGCGCGGCGCTGATGTGGCCGTGGCCGATGGACGAGTAAAAAATGACGATTTTTCGGGGTGAAGTGGTCCCGGCATCGCCTGCCGCTAGCGGGTGCGCAGCCAGGCGCTGCGCCCGGCCGCGTCGCCGCACCAGCGCAAGCCATGCCAGGGTGACCAGCAGGATGAACACGGCCGCCAGCGCGAGCGCAATGAGCGGGGCAACACCAAGCCCCTGAGCTGCCTGTGGCCCGCTCATTCCTTGCCCCCGCTACGCCAGATCGAGAGCAACAACCAAATACTGCCGATGATGGCGCCGACGAAGCCGAGCAGGCCGAAGAAGGGAAGCCCCAGCCAGGTGGGGCCGCCGGGCACGGTCATGACGATGGACGAGCCGATGATGAGCGCGGCGATGACGATGCCGACCGTCAACCGGCTGGCGGCGCTGTCGAGCTGGTTGCCGACACGTTTCAAGTGCGTGACATCAATGTGAATTTCCAGCCGCCCGCGCCGCGCGGCGCGCAGCAGCCGGGAGATATCCTGGGGCAGACCGGCCACCAGGGAAAGTGCTTCGCTGACCCCGCGCCAGCCGCGCTGCAGGAGCGCCGTAGGTGCATAACGTGCGCGCAGCGCCTGTTCCAGCAAAGGCATCGCCTCGCCGGCCATGTCGAAGTCGGGGTCGAGCTCGCGGCCCATGCCTTCGAGCGAGATGAAGGCCTTGATCAGCAGGCTCAGATCGGGCGGCAAGGCCAGCTGGTGCTGACGCAAAATGGCCACCAGGTCGGAGAGCATGGCACCGAGCCGCAGCTGCTTGAGCGCCACGCCGTGGTATTGCTGCACAAAAGCCTGGATTTCCACAAGCAGGCCGTCTTCGTCCATGGCACCGTCGCCGGTCCAGTCGAGCATCACGTCGGCAACGCGGCGCGGCTCGTGCTTGACCAGCCCCAGCAGCAGGCCGGTCAACTGGTCGCGGCGCACCTCGGTGAGCCGCCCCACCATGCCGAAGTCGATGAAGGCGATGCGGTTGCCGGGCAGGTAGAACACATTGCCGGGGTGTGGGTCGGCGTGGAAGAAGCCGTCCGCGACAATCATCTTCAACACGGCGTGCGCGCCCCGACGGGCGAGGACCTTGCGGTCCAGGCCGGCCTGGTCAACGGCGGCCAGCTGGCGCCCGGAAATGCCGGCGATGAATTCCTGCACGCAGACCCGCTCGCCGGTCCATTGCCAGTGGACGCGGGGGATGACGATGATCGGGAGCGCCGGGGGCGGTTCAGGCGCAGCTTCGGCAGAGGCGTCGTCGGTGGGCTCGTCTTTGTCGGTATAGCCGGCAAAATTCTCCGCGATGCGCTCGGCATTGCGGCATTCGCCGGCGAAATCGAGTTCGCGCCGCAGCGACTGGGTAAACTGGCGCACCACTTCTTGCGGGCGGAAACTGCGCAGTTCCGGACTTTCCCCCTCAACGAGTTGCGCCAGTCTGGCGAGCCAGCGCAGGTCGGCCTCGATGATCGGCCGGATGCCAGGCCGACGCACCTTGACCACCACCTCGCTGCCGTCTTCGAGGCGGGCGCGGTGCACCTGTGCGATGGAGGCCGCCGCCAGCGGCTCGGGATCGAAGGTGGCGAACACCTCCTCGGGCGGGGCGCCCAGGTCTTCGCAGAGTTGCTGACGGATGTCGGCCCAGGGCGCGGCCGGCGTGCTGTCCTGCAGCTTGCCGAATTCAATGATCCATTCCGGCTCGAACAGGTCGATGCGGGTGGCCAGCACCTGGCCGAGCTTGACGAAGGTCGGACCCAATTCCTCCAGCGCCCGGCGCACCCGGGCGGGCGGCTCCAGGTGCGCCAGTTCCTGCGCTTCGTTCCAGTGCAGCGCCCGCCCGGCCCGCTCCAGCGCATTGGCCAGTCCCATCCGGCGCACCATGTCGCCAAAGCCGTAGCGGATCAGGATCGAGGCGATATTGTGCAAGCGCGCCAGGTCGCGCACCGTCGTCAGGGTCTGCCACAGCATCAGTCGCCCTTGCCTTCGGGATGGCCGGGTTTGACGTGATCGGCCAGACCGGTGAGCACGCCTGCAGCGATTTGGCGCAACAGGTTGGAAGTGGCTTGCGCCAGATGCAGGCCGGCAATAACCTGAGTGCGTCCCGCCGTGCCAAGCTGGTGCGTGATGACGGCGAGGGTTTCCTTCAATTGCGTGCCCACGGCGGAACCATTGGTGCGGCCGTGCGCCGCCAGGTCGTGGAGGATTTCTCCCGCTACATCTTTGCCACCCGAGGCCGAGTTTTGCAGGGTCTCCAAGAACATCTCCTCCAGGCTTTCCAGGTCGGTGCGTGCGCGGGCGAGGTCCTCCCTGGAAAATGTCTGCGCCCGGGCCGCCGCTTCTTCCAGCGCCAGTTTGGAGGCTTCGGCAAACTGCGCCAGTGCCGCGTCCAGCCCGGCGACGGCCTGTTTGAGGCGTGCCCGCGTGATTTCGGTTTGTGCCGCTGACTGGTGCAACTCCTTTTGCGCGCCTGCCCGCGCGCCGCTCAGCACGGCACTCGCGATCTGCCGCAGGGATTCGATATCGAGCGAGCGCGCACTGATCTTGCGCAAGGTGAGCTGCCGCACCATTTCCTGCACATCGTGACCCTGCTCGACGGCGCTACGCACTTCAGCTTCGAGCGTGCCGGTATCGTTACTGCCGCCAATATTGTTGCCTGTTTCGTTTTGCATGATAGTGATCCTCCTGAAGTGATGACCTGAACAACCGGGTGTCATGGCGGTGCCGCGCATAAAAATACCAGCAGCCCTGGTGGCTGCGATAGCTGTTACCTCATCGTCGCCTAGGCGCGGGCCTTCCACGACCCGTCCGCCGATGCGACCAGGTCGTGCGTGCCAAGAGCTACTTGTTGATGGTGTCTTTGGCCTTCCGGGCCATTTCCGTCATCGCATCCAATCCTGCATTGCATCCAGTGCCTTGTTGGCGGCCTCCCTGGTGGCGGCAACTGCTTTCTGGGCTGCATCCCTGGCGGCTTCTGCGGCGTGCTGGGCCGCGTCTTTACCGGACCCCGCCACTTTTTTGGCCGCTTCCTCGGCCTTCTGCGCCGCTTCCATGGTGGCTACAGTCGCTTGATTGGCCGCTTCCGAGATTTTTTGCAGTGCCTCCCGGATGGCTTCCGTGGTTTTGTCGACGGCGGTGGCCTCGAACTCGGCAAGTCGGCCTTGGGCCGTCTTCAGGTTTTTCCGAAGGCCGATGCGCAAGTCGGCGACCTTCTCGCTGGCTTGATCGGTAGTAGCCTGCAAGAGCGCATCGGCATCGGCGACAATCTGCTTTATGTCGGCAATCAGTTTGTCTTTGGTCGTGGAACTGGGTGTGTTGGATTCAGACATGGCATACCTCTCGATCAGTGATAAAAATAAAAAATGAAAGCGCAACGCTGTGAAAATTTATCGGGCTGGCAAAGACATGCAGCCACGGAGCCGGCCTATCGATCCCCACTTTCCGACACCGCGTTGAAGCAGGCAGCCTGCCCACCAAGGATTACTTCGTCACGGCATCTTTGATGTTCCGAGCCGTTTCCTTGGTTGCCTCAAGCGCCTTGTCGGCAGCCTCCCGGGTGGCTTCCATGGCTTTCTGTGCGGCGTCCCGCGTGGCTTCGGCCGCTTTCTGCGCAGCCTCTTTGCCCGACTTGGCCGCCTTTTTGGCGGCTTCCCCGGCCTTCTGCGCCGCTTCCTTGGTGGCAACGGCGGCTTTTTTAGCGGCTTCTTCGGCCTTCTGTGCCGCCTCTTTGGTGGCTGAGGTCGCTTTCCTGGTGGCTTCCCCAGTCTTGCGTACCGCCAGCTTGGCGGCTTCATCAGCATCCCGTGCCGCCTGCCGGGCAGCTTCCGCGGTTTTCTGCGAGGCTTCACTGACGGCTTGTTCAGCCTTCTCTGCAGCCCGCTTGGCAGCTTCCTCAGCCTTGCGCGTCGCCTCTTTGGCTTCCTCGGCCGCCTTCTTCGCACCTTCCTCCGCTTTCTGCAGCACGGACACCTTGGCCGGCTCGACCGGCTTTGCCGCGGGGTCTTCCGCCGCCTGTGCACTTGCGCCGATCACCAGTACCGACAGGATCAACCATTTTTGTAGTTTCATCGCTTCTTCTCCTTGCAGTTATAGAGCAGGGTACGTCTGCTCCGCACGTTTGCCCTAGAGAGGGCGTTGTTATGGATTTTCCTCGTTGATTCCGCCGAGACCGTTGCGCAGCAAGCCGACGATATGCCGCGCAATGGCCTCGGGGTCTTCCTGCTGGTGGGCGTAGCCCGGCAGGAAACGTCGCACCGACTGGGTTTCAAAGGGATAGAACACCAAGCCGATTATCGAAACGGCAAGCCGATGGGCGTCATGGCCCGGAGCGAGTTCTGCGGCGAGATCGCGCAGTGCGTTGAACAGGTCTCTAAAAACGCAGTCCACCAGGCTGCGTTGGCGCCGTTCATCGCTGTCCAGCAGCACCCATTGCATCAGGCGTAGAAAGTTCCGCTCGGCGGCGAGTAGGTTCGCAAGCCGCGTGATGAATGCCTCGATCCGCTCCCAGGGATTTCCTCCACCGTCCAGGAGTGTCTTCAAGGGCCCCACCTTTTCTTCGAATGCATATCCGACCGCATCCAGATGGAGCTGCTCCTTGTCTGAAAAGTGGTGGTAGAGGGCGGCAGGCGTCACGCCCACGGCAGCCGCGATATCCCGCATCGAAACCCCGTCAAATCCGGCTGTTGCGAAGAGCGGAACCGACCGTTCCAGCACCTCTTCGCGCATCTTTTTCTTCTTGGGGGCTTTCTCAGCCATCGAATTCCTCCTGAGTCGGGCGATTCTGAAACTAAACGAACGTTTATTAGAACATCGCCATTGGCACCTTGCAAGTGAATTTTCGGATGAGTGCGCGTCGCAAAGTCCGCGAGTCGACGCTTTGTTGCCAGCGTCAATTAAGTTCTGAGTCAAACTTGTCACCGGAAACCTGCGTCAGTGCTTGTGCTACAGCAAACGTGAAAAGGGCCAGAGAGAACTCTGGCCCTTTCGATTCGCGCCTCGTGGCTGCAAACCCGGCATTTGTCGACCAAGGCGCGCGTCGTAGTGGATGAGCCAGTATCCCAATGCCAGCCGGTTTCGCCTTGGGTTGTGGCTTGAGAGACGCAAAGCCGAACCATCTCAGCCGATTGACGGCCCGCGTTGCCGCCCGAACTCCCACGACACCCCGCCACCACGCACTACGGCGGTCAAAGTCTGCCCCAGCCGTTGCTCGATCACTGGCTTCCACGGCACCAGGCTGAAGCCCATGCCGTCATCGATCATGGCGAAGCAGCCACTGGCAAGTTGCACGCTGCGGCGGTAGGTGCCGGTCACGCGCTCGCCATCGGCTACCGGCCGATGCGCCAATCCGGTTTCTGCGGCGATCTTCTGGCCTGCCGCTGCAAGCTCCCGACCGCGCAGTGTCGCCAGCAGGTTGCGCGCCGGGATCACGCGCTGTCCGCGCCGCTCGGCCAGGCCCTGGTCGATCAGGAAGTCCGAGCGCTGCTTGAGTGCATCGCGTACCTCGCTGCCAAAGCCCATCTCGCCCAAGCCCTTGCCGCCGCCGATCAGTTGCTGGTCCAGCCAAGTCGCACCGACAACGCGGGTTTGCCGCTCAATGGGCAAGTGCGAACGCAGTTCCACCGCCACGCCGCCCAGGCGTTGAGCGTCGTACTGACGGCCCTGCTCGGGCAAGTCACCCGGCACTCGCCAGACACCCTCGGCCATGCGCTCCACGATGCCGGCCCGGCGCAGGGCTTCCAGTCGCCGCACGTGGGCATCGACCACCTCGCGCGGATCGCGCTCGGATGTGGGCTGGGATAGGGCCTGCGCCTTGGCAATCGCCAAGTGATGGTCGGTGCGGTAGAGGCCATCGGCCACTACCGCGGCGATGTTCTTGTCGGCGGCGCGGATGTCTGCCGAACCTCGGGTTTCGACCACGGCACCGACCGGGAACTTCTCCAGTTCGGTTTTGGCCGGCAATGCCACGTAGTGCGCCTTGCCGTCGATGCCATCGACCACCAGATAGCCCTTGTCATACAGCTCGTCGGCCAGCCCCTTGGCGGCCACCCGGCCAATGATGGAACGGCCATCCTCGCCCGGCAGGAATACGGCCAGATCACGCTGCTGGCTGCCCATCGCCCGCTGCATCATGCGGATGATGTCGCCGCGTTCGCCCATCGCCCGCAACACGGGTTCGGCGTCGGCGTGAACGGCCCAGACGCCGGGTTTCTGTTCGGTCGCCAGCCCCATCCGCTGCAAGCGTTGTAGGCGCCCGACCAGCAGCACGCGCTGCTGCCGCAGCTTCGGATCGCCGGCCGGTTGATTGACATGGTTCAGTCCGTCCTGCGTTTCACGTTTCAAGGTGCGATCGAGGCTCGTCCACCGCTCCTGATCGACCTCCCGCACCAGCGTGCGCTGGATCTCCAACTCCGTGCGCGGCCCCAGCCATTCGGTGGACAGTTCCGCGGCGCGCTCGCGCATACCTCGGGTGATGTAGGCCTGCGAAATGATGAGGTCTTTGCCGGTGTCATCCTTGCCGCGCAACACGATGTGCGTGTGCGGGTTGTCGGTGTTCCAGTGGTTCACCGCCACCCAGTCCAGGCGCGTGCCCAGGTCAGCTTCCATGCGCCCCATCAGGTGGCGGGTATAGGTGCGTAGGTCGTCGAGCTGTTCGGCATCCTCGGGCGAAACGATCAGCCGGAACTGGTGCCGATCTTCCCGACCACGTTCCTCGAAGGCCGCTACGTCCGCCTCATCGGTCATTGGCCCATAGGCCTTGCCGGTGTCCTGTTCGCGGCCGACACCTTCGCGCTCGATGTAGCGCAGGTGGGTGATGGTCGAGCGCGCACCCGCCTGCTTGAGGTAGACCAGCCGCACCTTGACGGTGGCACGCCGGGAGGTCGCGGATAGAGACTGCCCGGTGAAGCGCGCCGCCACATGGCCACGTCCCAGCCGCGAGCCCGGCGTCTTCCCCGGCTTGCGACCGGTCGAGTTGGCCGCCTTGCTGGTATGCCGCAGCACCTGCGAGACGAAGGCTTGGCCGCGCTGCTTGGGTGCGCCGGGCCGGATGCTAAAACGGTCTTCACCATCCGAGTTGCCGCGCCTGCTCATGCGGATACTCCAGCCACGGCCATCCGACCAGGGCGTGCCATGCACGCGGTTTCGCCAATGCCCACAAGGCTTTGGCGAACTTGACGGCACGGTGCCGCCAAATAGCGCGTGCCGCGCCAACCCCACGTGCAGACTCGCTTATGGGCCGGCAGCGTGCCGGACCCTTCAATCTTGCCCTGCACCTTCCCCCTGCCTGACGGCACGGGTCTGCGGTGCCCCGGCGGCGCTGCGTCCTGCGCAGCCTGCCGACCGACGAGCGCCAGCCATACCTGCGGCATGGCGCGCTCGGGGCAAGCCATCTGCACGTTGGAGCGCACGCAAACGTGCGCGAAAGCGTGCGAAGAACTGTTCCTCAAACGCAGCAACGGATGCAGGGCAAAGCGCTGTGCAAATGCATTCAAGCTGCACGCACAATGAGGTTGTGCCAGCATCGGCAACGACAAGTCCGATAGCACCTCAACGCAAAAACGAAACCGTAAAAACTCCCGGTCAGTCTGCATGCAGTCGGCCGATTTCATGGTCGCTTCTCCAGGTAAATCGGCTGCGCCGTACCGATCACGGTGGATGCAGCAATCGGCCCGAAATACCGGCTGTCGAACGACGCCGGATTGGTCGCACTGAGCAGAAACAATTCACCCTCGGCAAGCGCTCGACACGGCTGCCAGGAAGGCAGCGGACGCCCCATCCGGTCGGCGCGCAATACGGCGGCCACCGGCACGCCGTCAATGCGTACGACACCGCCCACGATGCAGACGTGTTGAGGTGCAACCGCGCCGATACGTTTGAGCAGCGGGATGTGCGGCGGCAAGTAGCCACGCTGCGCAGCCAGTGCGGCCGCTTCTGCCGGAAGCTGGGCCAGCACGATGCTGCCGACGTGCAGCGAGTCGGCTGGCGAATTGACCGATTCGATGCGATACCAGCCGACCGGCACACTGTTGGACGGGTTGTAGACGACATGTGCCGAAGGCATCGCGATGGATGCCCAGGCCAGCGCGGCAAGGCCGCAAGCGGACAGCACTGCCAGCACGAGGTGAGCGCGCATGCGCGAGCGAGGTTTGATCGTTGCCGCAGTCATTGCAATGCCCTCCCGGCGAGCCAGGCGGCATGTCGCTCGGCGGTGTATTGCGGCATCGCCAGGTGTGCGGAGAGACGGTTGCCCAACGTGCGCCAGTACGCGGGCGACACGTCGATGGGGTCGATGCCCAGCGCCTCGATGGCGTCGATCAACGGCAGCAGGGACTGCACCTGTCGCTCACCTTCGGCGTGCAGCAGGATGCGCGCGCCGGGTTGTATGCCGGGAATGCGCTGCACCTCGTCCAGCGGCGTGCAGGCCTGCATCACCATGAGCTGCCAGCGGGTCGTACCGTAGTCGTTGGACTCCCAGCGGATGCGACAGAAAATTGATGCCGGCAGGAACACCGCGCTACGCCGCCAGCGGTCGAGCTGGATGGTGCGCGCCGGGTTGCCGAAGCGCAGATAGAGGTTGATGCGCTTGTTCACATAAGCGAGCGCCACGCGGGTCAACGGCATGTTGCTTGCGTGGCCAGTGAAAGCATGTAATGAAGGCGGCACCGCTGCTTTCGTTGGCGTTTGGTCCTGCGTATTTGTAGTCATGGTGTCTTCTCCGGGAATTCCCGTTCCAGCATGGCGCGCAGCAGTTCGGCCACCGTGGTGCCTTGGGTGAAAGCTGAGACCTTGATGCGAGCGCGCAGCGCGGGCGTCACGTCGAGGGTCAGGCGCGCGGTGTAGAGATCGCCCTTGTTGATGTCTGCACCTTCACCCTGGCGAATCCAGGCTTCGGCTTGCGGATTCGCCGGTGGACGTGCGCCGATGGCGATGCGCTTGCTGGTCATGGCGACCACCGCAGCAGCTCATCAACCAACGCAGTGATCTCACGCGCGGCAGCGCTGTCCGGCACCAGTTCGCGTGCAAGCCGACCAGCGGCCACGCTGTCGGCAAAGACGATACGCTGGCGAATCTCCGCACGCAGTGCTGGCAGCGGTTGATCGGCGAGCGAGTTGCGCGCCTCGCGCCCGATGACCGTGGTACTGACCCGCCGGTTGATGACGAAGGCCGCGCGCAGCGTTGGCCTGAAGACCTGGGCCTCGCGGATCAACGCCACCATCTCGGCGCTGGCCCAAACGTCGTAAGGACTGGGTTGCACCGGGATCAGCACGCAGTCGGCCGCCAGCAGCGCGGAGCGCGCGAGTGCGGCGATTCTGGGTGGACCATCAATAACGATGTGATCGCAGCGCCTGGCCAGTTCTGGCGCTTCCTGGTGCAGGGTTTCCCTTGCCAAGCCGACTGCGCTGAACAATCTGGGCAGCCCTTGCTGGCTGCGCCGTTGTGTCCAATCCAGGGATGACCCTTGCGGATCGGCATCCAGCAGGATGACTTGCTTGCCCTGCATCGCTAGTTCACCGGCGATGTGGGTGGCGAGCGTGGTCTTGCCGACCCCGCCTTTTTGGTTGAGCAAGGCGATGATCATGGCCTTGCTCCTGCTGGCAAACGGTTTTGAAAGCGGGGTTCAAAGCCGGTTTCAGCACTTATCCACCGAACCGGCACGCTCTTATTAAAAGTTAGAGGTTTTAAGTTAGGTAAGTTAAGGGAGGCGGGAACCCGCGCCGTTACTGGCTTTGCGGGCGATTCGTACTCCTGATAGCACGAGAGACGTACTCCCGATAGCACGAGCCACCTTGCGCCTGATAGCACGAGGCCATTCACAGGTTGTCCACGACTTATCCCCGTGCCGTTTGCGGCACGGGCCGGAAAGCCAGGATTTCCGGCTCTCCCGGCAATCGCTCGATGCTCAGGGTGTAACCCGGCAACGACTGCCGTGCCACCAAGGCACGCAGGTCGTAGGCGAAGTCCGAGAAGCGTGCCGAGCTGCCCGATTTGCGGTGCAGGTGCGGGAAGTCGAACTGCCAGCCACCGGGCTGTTTGCCACCGTGTTTGCGCACCAGCCGGTACAGCCAGCGCTCGATGCCGCCCGTGAGCTTGAAATATGCCGGGTCGATGGTCAGCACCAGGGCTTCGTCCAGCACGCCCGCATAGAACCAGTCCGGCAGGATCAATTCGAGGCCCAGCGGAACGCCCTTGTCGTCGGCCCGCTCCTTCCACTCGTTGATCCACGAGAAGCGGTGCAGGCGTCGACCTGTCGTTTCCCGGATCGAGGTCGCCACACTGGTGGACTGCAAGCGGTCCAGCGCCGCCTTCAGGCGCTGGTAGTCGTGCAGCGACGTACCGCGCCCAATGAAGCGCAGGATCTCGTAGGGTGTGGCCTGCATCCGGCGGGAACTGCGGATGCCCGCATCCCGCGCTTCCACAATCTGGCTGGCGGCCCAGATCAGGATATCGGCATCCCAGATCGTGGCGATGCCATGCTCGGCCGTACCCTCCACGCGCACGGTCACGCCACCGGAACGAAAGTCGATCGGCGCGATACGCCGCGACTTGGCCAGCGAAAAGAACGGATAGGCCATCAAGTCCTGGGCATCGCGCGGCGCCATGTCGCCCGGCAGCGCGCGAAACAGGTCGAGCTGTTCGTGCTGCTGCATAGTCTGCGCTGGCGGCAGCGATGGGCTGGACATGGCGAGGGCCACTGGCGCGCCTGGCTTGCCGGACTTCAGCGGCGGCCATGTTGACCATCGCGGCTGTCACCAGAATGGCGCTCGGCGTATTCAGGGTCGGAGGTGGCCTCGAAGCTGCGGGCATCCGCCCAGCTTTCGAGGTCGGCCACCGCGTACATGACACGTCGGCCGAACTTGCGGAAGCGCGGCCCACCGCCGATGACGCGCTGCTTTTCCAATGTGCGCGGCGACAGCCGCAGGAACACGGCGGCCTCGTCGTTGGTCAGGTAGCGTGCAGGCTGCACGGGTTGCTGCGTGGCAGCGGGTGCAGCAGCGGGCCGCAAGGGGACTGGTCTCATGGTGTGAACCTCCATCGTTCAGGGTCGCCGGCCACAACAGCGCGACCGGATGGAGGCCAGTCTCAAGAAAGTGCGGCGTTCTGCTCAGGGACGTTTTGCAGCGGGTGCAGAACGTCCCTGCTCAAGCGCCGGAAGCTGTGCCAGGCGGCGATAGCCACCCAACATCAGCTTTTTGCCGCGCTGCACCAGGCGGCGCACGCGGGCGCGCAGATCGCCATCGGCGTGCCAGCCCTCGGCCACGGCATCGGAGCCGAACAGCACGTCGGCCACCGTGCGCAAGGACGCACCCGCCAGGGTGCCGTCGAGCGCCTGCAAGGTGTGCAGCTCCAGCAGTGACGATGGGGATGGACGCGGTTTGACCACTCCCGCAGGCGCAGTGTTGCTGGCCTTCTGCAGCTTGTCCAATTCACTCACCAGCGCGCGATAGCGGACGCAAGGCGTTTGGCAGGCGCGGATGGCGTAGACGTAGGCCATTCCACTCTCCAGCGCGGGCGCGAGTGCCAAGCGCAGACAACAACCCGGTTGCCGGACGACCAGCACCAGGCGTCGGCCATCATGGATCAGTTGCTTGTGGCCGGGAATGCGCCAGAACTCGAAGAGGCCGGCATTGGGTGGCGGATCGGCGTCGGGATAGAGCTGCACCACCGTATCGTGGTCAGGGAACCAGGCCGGGTGTGCGTCCCGCGCATCCTGGCCGGGATCTTCCAGCAGGCGCAGGCCCCAGTGCTGCGCCACCTCGGGGTGACTGTGACGGCGTAGCCAGTCGCGCCGGTACTCCAAGTCGCGCCGCAGGTATTCCCAGGCCAAGGCCGGGCCGTCCAGGTGCAGGACGTAGAGATACGCGGCGCTCGGATGCCAATGATCGGAACTCAACTCTGCCATGGCGCAACCTCCTGTCGGATAGCAGGAACAGTCGCCACGGGCATCGGTGCTACGAAGCTATGGAGTCATCGTCAAAACGTCATGGGGCATTTAATAAACTGGCAGTGTCAAGCCCAATGGACTCCGAAGCGTTGCAGGGGGTGTCCGAATGCGACGGCTACGCAACCGGAAATGGTGCGCAGTATCCGACCACGGTGCCGCAAGGCCCGCCAGGCATCGTGACTGTTTGGGTCGCGTTTGCACCGCTGCGGTGCATAGTCTGGATTGATGCGATCAAAGTCCGAACTGAGACCGAAATAGACACAGTACGCCGGAGGCGGCAGCGCCTGGATGGCCCGCCGCAGCGGGCCATGTAGTTCGATCAGTCGATGATCGAGCCGTTGATGCGGGCGAGCCGCGCATAGTCTGACAGCATGCGCTGCGCAACGAAATACAGATCCCGCTCGATGGGCAGCTTCAACGGCCCGACGATGGACGCCAGCTCGGATATCCGCACGGTGCCCAGTTCGGGCATGCCGATTCCGACATCGCACAGGCCAAAGGCCGTATCGCCATCCTCGGGATCGAGTTCGGTGAGCAGCCAGGTCGCGTGCGCGTCCGGGGTGAACAGCTTGACGACGGGCGGCGGGTCAATGTCCTGGCCTTCGGCAGTGGCTCGGCCATTGGCGAGCAATTGGGCGCGTTGTTCGTCGGTGATGAGATGTTGGGTCATGGTCGCTTCCTTTGAAGGGTTCACTCCACGGCGGAGCGAGGCGACTGGGGCGTGCGCGTAGAGCGCAGCCGTCATACCCCAACACGGTCCGGTGCGGGCCGGGGTTGACGGCAAGTGGCGTGCGCCAGACTCGCGTACTTGTCCGCTGTGGAGTGAACCCGAGAGCGGCCAGGATGCCCACAAAGCCGACGATGCACGAAGCCGTATTGCTGGATGCAGGGAAAGCCTCAGATGTGTCATTAAGGATTTACGGAAGATCGTAAAAGCGTACAGATGGAAGTCAACGAATCCACGGAAGCACAGAAGCAAGAATCCGGCTTTACGCAGAAGCGTAAAAGCACGATGAAGAGCGAGATACCGTTACCCAGTATGGTAGGCCGAAATGGTAAATGAGTTAAAGATAACGTGGTTTTAATTGTGCTGTTAATCGACGCTTCTGTGCATGCAGAAGCGATCAATCCAGCGTGGCCGCCCGGTCGGCGCCACCACTTTCGAGGCCGAACCGGCACAAGCCTTCGGCGCGGCAGTGCGCGCGCTGAGAACGGAGCAAGGGGTCGCCCAGGAGACGCTGGCCCACCTAGCGGGCATCGAACGCTCCCACATGGGCAAGATTGAGCGCGGCGAACACATGCCCACGCTGGCGATCATCCTCAAGATCGCGCGGGCGCTGGGTTGCAGCTCGGCTGACTTGATGACGGCGACGGAAAGCCGCCTGACGGCTTCCGAGCCGGAGCACTGACCGTCAGGGAACGCCCCGTCACGGTGGGCGGGGCGCTGGGGCGGCCTCAGTCGCCCTTGCTGCGCGACCAGATGAGGTTGTGCGTGCCGTCCTCGCCTTCGATCAGGCGGGCGTAGACCGTGGCCGGAAACGAAGGATCATCCAAACTGCAAGACACGTAAGGCCTCTCTGCCTGACTGACTTTCTTCCACGCTGCGCCGACCTCCAGTCCGCTCGCTGCCTGGATGCGGTAGTCGGGAGCGTTTTCGCTGCTCTTGTCGTTCGGGATGAATTTGACCTTGACGTTGAGCGTCAGGGTGCGAAGCGTGCCGGTGAAGCCGTCTTTGTCTGCGGTGAAGGTGCCGATGTTAGCCATGATGAAGTTTCCTTTCGGGGTTGCAAGATCGCGCCCATCGCGTCCTTGTCGGTGATCCGCCCGGCGAGGGACGGGCTGGCTGCACCGCATGGCGGCCGCAACAACGTGGAGGACCGGAAGGCCCAAAGAATTTGCTGCGCGAGGAAGGCGCACAGCGCCGGGGAAATTGTTTGGGCCGGACGGTTGCAGCCATGAAGCCCGAGGCGCAAGCCGTTCCCTCGCCAGGATTTACGACAAGCCAAGGCCACCGTTGGGTGCGATCCTCACCGGAAGGCAGCATGGCTCCGGCATCCTCGTACAGGTGCTGCGCCGGTAGGCACCCCATCGCAGGCAAGGTCCGTTCCGAATCACCAAGGATGAACGCTCCTCGCGCATTGGCGCGGGCTTGATGGATTGCGGCGTGGATGGCTCTGGGCATGGTGGACGGCTTGTCGGTGAGCCGCCGTCGTTCATGGCGACCTGACCGCCAGCGTCGGGGACGGTGCGCCATTGCACAAGTGCTCGCAGCAAAGCCTGTCGCACTCCGGCGCCTCGCCTGTGCGGCGGGGCGCGTTTTTGGGAAGGGGTTGGGGCTGTCGGCCGTTAAAACGCGCGCGGCATGCCTGCCGCGCGCGACGCCAGGAAAATGCCTCAGCGAACAACTCGCCGGGGCATCTCACCTACTCACCCGCTTCGGCGACCGGGGCCACTTCTTCCTGTGCTTTCGGTTCTACCATCCGCAGCATCACCGGCAGCCAACCCGTGCCCACCGCCAGCCGTTCCGCTTCACTGGCTAGGTCGTTCCGTGCTTATCGGGTTGTCACACACATCTACCAGATGTAATGGGTCGAGATTTTTTGGCGTAAAGCTCGGCATGGGTAGAAGCGTCGGTTGAATGTGCGATTACGCAGGCTGATATGGTTGAGTGTTCGCCGCCATCGTGCCGTTATCGAGCAGCTGCTTTGCGAGGCGTAGCGGCAAGCTGTCTTGGTGTAACGTATCGCGCCAAATCACATATAAAGCTTTGCATATCGGGTCACCTTCAAGCGGGATGGCGCGCAATGTGCCGGCACGGCATTCCTCGACGACTGTGCTGGACAACACAATCGATACGCCTAAGCCTGCTTGAACCCATCGCTTCACCGCTTCGGTGCTACCCAGTTGCATGGCTACTTGCAAACCGCGTATTTCTTCCCCCAAGTGCTGCATGAGCAATGTGCCTGTGCCGGTACCGGGTTCGCCGCCTAATAGGGGCGCATCTTTTAACAAGGCGCGGGGGACGGCGGACAGTTTCGCCCACGCATGATCGGGCGCCACGATTACCACCAATTCCTCCTGCCGCCACGGGCGTGCGACGTAGCCAGGGCGATCGTCCCACCATTCCATAGTGGCGACATCGATCTCGCCGCGCTCCAGCTTGTCGGCTATCGCTGGGTTGTGTCGGATGACGATTTCGATCGGATATTGTCCACCAGTCTCCGCCAGAAACGACTTGACGTATGGCTGCAGCAGATAGACGCCGATGTTGGAACTGGCGCCGATGGTGATCGCTGGGTTGTGCATCAAGTTCAGGACGCGCGTGTTTACGCGCAGCAGGCTCTCCGCGTGTGGCAGCAGCGCCGTGCCCGCCGGGGTCGGCGTGCAGCCGCTGTGGGAGCGCGCGATCAGGCGTGTGTTCAGCGCCGCCTCGAGTTTCTGGATGTGCTGCGACACCGTGGCCTGCGATAGTGAACGCTCGTGTGCCGCAGCGCGGAAAGTTCGAGTACGGAGCACGGACAGAAAACTGGAGACGTGTTCAAGGTTCAGCATCGTCAAGCGATCATCCTTGCTTGCGGTCGGTTGATCGCCCCCTGCGGGGTTTCGCCTCGCAGCGCCTGGAGGATGTTGCGCGCCGCCTCGAGCTCGATCTCGAGCCGTACCGTGTCAACCGCCGAGCCGATGTGCGGCGTGAACAGGGTGCGCGCATTGTCGTCGAGCAGTGCCTGCGGAATGGCGTGCGGCCGGTCGGGGCGCGCCCATTCCTCCATCTCAAACACGTCGGCGGCATAGCCGGCCAGCCGACCGGAAGCGAGCGCCTCGACCACCGCCTCCTCGTCCACCACCGAGCCGCGGCCAGTGTTAATTAGGAAGGCGCCCGGTTTCATTTGCGCCAGCGCGTCGGCGTCGATCAAATGCAGGGTCGCGTCGCGGTAATGCACCATCGGCACCACGAAGTTGCTCGCCGCGAACAGTTCCGCCAGCTCCACGCGCTCGAGGTTCCAAAGCGTTTCCTTCTCCTTCGGAAGCGCCACCGGATCGGTGTACAACACGCGCATCTCGTATCCGACTAGACGCTGGGCAATGGCTTGGCCGACCGCACCCATGCCGATGATGCCCAGGGTTTTGCCCGTCAGGCCGCAACCATAGAGCGCGGGTCGCCAACCATTGAAACCGCCGCTACGTACAAATTGATCGCCTGCGAGCACTTTGCGCGTTAGACCGATAAGCAGTCCAATGGTCAATTCCGCTGTGGGGATGGTGAGTAGATCTGGCACGTTAGTAATCCACACGCCGTGACGAGTGCAGGCGTTGACATCGTAGTTATCGTAGCCCTTGAGCGCGCAGCCGATCACGCGCAGACGTGGGCAGGCGCGTAGGAACGCCTCGTCCACACTGTCCGGCATGAAGGTCATGATAGCCTCGGCATCCTGAGAACGCCGCAAAATTTCGTCACTCGCCAGGGTCTCATTGGTAGTGTTAGGAACGACCTCGCAATGGTCGGCCAGAAGTTCGATAACCTCGGGATGCACGCGGTGGGTGAGGATGACTTTTGGTTTCATTTGTTCTTCTCCAGTTTTATTTGAATCGTTTTCTAAGCGTGCCGCTGAAGGCATCCACCAGCGTCACCATCGCCAGGATTACCAGCAGGATTGCCGAGACATCCTGATACTGCATGATGCGCAATGAGCCCATCAGCTCGAAACCGATGCCGCCGGCGCCGACCATGCCCATCACGGTCGAGGCGCGGAAGTTGTATTCCCAGCGGTAAATGGATATATCCGCCATCTGCGGCAGCACCTGCGGCAGGACACCGTGCAGGATCACCTGCAGCGGTGTGCCGCCGGCGGCGCGCGCCGCCTCGATCGGCGCCGCGTCGGTGTGCTCGATGGCCTCGGCGAAGAATTTGCCGACCATGCCGATCGAGTGCAGGCCGAGCGCCAGCACCCCGGGCAGGGCGCCGAAGCCGACCGCCGCGACGAAAATAATCCCAAGAATCAACTCGGGAACGGAGCGCAGGGCGTTCAGCATCCCGCGTGCCGCCTGATACACGACCGGATGCGGCGTGGTGTTGCGCGCCGCCAGGAACGCGAGCGGCACCGAGAACGCCACCGCCAGCGCCGTGCCGGCGACACTCATGGCGAGCGTGTCGAGCAACGGCTTGATCCAGTTGCGCCAGTCGCTGAAGTTGGGTGGCAACATCTCGCCCAGCAGGCTGAACAGACTGGGCACACCCTCCGCCAGACGCGCGCCGTCGAACAGCCCAACGTAATAGGCGCACACCAGGATAACGGCGAGCACCGCGCCGAGCCGCAGTGCGTCCCGGTTCCAGGCGTGCTGTTCGGCACCAAGCAGCTGATCGTAGCTTTGCGACATGATTGCCCCCTATCCGGTTACTGGAACTTGGCCAGGTCGATTTTCAGCAGGGGTCCAAGGTTGCGCACCACGTCGTACTGCCGGTCAGTGATGGCCTCGAAGCCCTCGGCCTTGAACGCCTTGAGCACCGCCGGGTCCTTGAGGTTCAGGAACGCGCTGCGGATCTTTTCCTTGAGCTCGGGCTTGAGGTTCGAGCGCATGGTCCACGGGTACTGCGGGAACGGCTTGGAGTACGCCAGCACCTTCACCTTGTCGAGGCTCACCATTTTGCGCTCGACCAGCGACTCGAAGATCGGACGGCTCAGGCCGCCGGCTTGGGCGTGGCCGTTCTGCACCGCCATGGCCACGGCGTCGTGCGAGCCGACGAAGTGTTCCTCATAGTCGCGCCCGGCATTGAGGCCCTGCTCGGCCAGCACCGATTTCGGGATCTGAAGTTGACCCCATTTCACGGACACCTTATTGTTCTTGCAAAAGGAGTCCGAAGTGAGCAAACCGCATACCCCCAAGCCGCCATATCCGGCGCAATTTCGTGAGCAAATGATTGAACTGGTTCGTGCCGGGCGCAAGCCCGGCGAACTGGCCAAGGAGTTTGGCTGCCATGTCACCAGCATCCTGAACTGGGTGCGCCAGGCCGATGCGGCCAGCGGCGTTGCCCCTGGAGAGGCCGGTGCGTTGAGTATCAGCGAGCGCCAGGAACTCATCGAGCTACGCCGCAAGCTGCGACAAGTTCAGATGGAGCGCGACATCCTGGCAAAGGCTACGGCCTGGTTTGCCAACAACGGCGACAAGACGTTTACCTCGTCTACGCGCTGATTGCAGCCAACCAGGCCGAACTGCCGGTGCGCACGATGTGAAGACCCTCAAGGTCTCGGCCAGCGGCTTCTATGGCTGGCTGCAACGTCCTGTGTGCCCACGTCAGCAGGCCAACGTCGTGCTGACTGCTCATATTCGCGCGGCGTTTGTCGCCAGCGATGAAACCTATGGCATGCCGCGCATCCGCGCCGAGCTGCAAGACGCAGGCATTGTGGCCAGCCGCAAACGCATTGCCCGTCTGATGCGCCAGGAGCGAATGCGTGGCGTGAGCCGCAGGCGCAGCTTCTGCGTGACCACTGAGCGCGATGTGCGCCATCGTCCGGCACCAGATCTGGTGAACCGCCTGTTTGTTGCGACCGACATCAACCAGTTGTGGGTGGCGGACATGACTTACATCCCGACGTGGACAGGCTTCCTGTATTTGTCCATGGTCATTGACGTGTACAGCCGCAAGGTGGTGGGCTGGGCGTTTGGGGAGCGCATGACCGCTGACCTGGTGATCCTGGCGCTCAACATGGCCTTGATGACCAGAAAGCCCGAGTCGGTGATTCACCACTCTGATCAAGGAAGCCAGTACACCAGCATTGCGTTTGGCAACCGATGCAAGGAAATGGGGGTACGTCCCTCCATGGGAAGCGTGGGTGATGCGTATGACAACGCCATGGCGGAGAGCTTCTTTGCCAGCCTGGAGTGCGAGCTCATTGCCCGGCGTAGCTGGAAGACCAAGACCGAGGCGCGCCTGGCGGTCTTTACCTGGATTGAGGGTTGGTACAACCCACGCAGGCGGCATTCAGGATTGAATTACCAGTCACCCAATAACTTTGAAAGGAAACATCAGCAAAAATCCATCAACACCGAAAATCAGATAGCCTATAAGCATCAATGAAGAAGCTCAAACTGTCCGTGGAAACGGGTCAAGTCCAATCAGATGGCTGGAGGTTGAGACCTTGTCGCCGTAGGCCATGTTCTTGCCCTTGATATCGCCGATCGCCTTCACCCCGGACGAGATGTTTGCGATCACCACCGATTGGTAAGTGGTGCTGCCCTTGACCTTGAGCGCCGCAAACGGCTCGATCTCGCTCTTCTGTCGCGCCAGCACGTAGGACAACGGCCCGAAGTAGGCGAGGTCGATGCGGCCGTGACGCATGGCCTCGATCATGGACGAGTAGTCGGTGGTGACGATCAGTTCGACGTTCTTGCCGAGCTGAGCCTCAAGATAGTCCTTGAGTCCCTGGTTGTTCTTGATGATGGTGGAGGCGTTCTCGTCCGGCAGCAGCGCCACCTTCAGAGTCTGAGGGTCCGGGTCGGGAGCAGCTTGCACGAAGGCAGGAAGCGACAGACTAAATAGTGCGACGGTGATGATGGTCAGTAGCTTTTTCATGGTTAGTCCTCAATGGTTGCAAAATTGTAAGCAGGTAGCGTTGGGGCGTTGGGCGCGGTCGGCTCAGTTTTGTTGTGGCCGGTCTGCTGGTAAATGGCCTGCTGCGTGGCCGGCGTGAGCCCGGCTGGGGCGCCGTCGAACACCACGCGCCCGTGGGCGAGACCGATCACGCGGTCGGCATAGGTCTGCGCCAGGTCCACCTGATGCAGACTCACCACGGTGGTGATGCCGTCCTCGTGGCCAATGCGGCGCAGTTGCGCCAACACATTGTGCGAAGTCGCCGGGTCAAGGCTCGCCACCGGTTCGTCGGCGAGCAGTAAGTATCCCCCGGCAAAGCCGGGGGCTTTATTGTGTGAGCCGCTCAAAGCGGCTAGGCGGGGGCGCTAACGCGACCCCGGTTCTTTTTGAGCCACCATGCGGTGGCCGTTCAGCGCCACAGGTTCATTTGATCCAATCGCTTGTCCTCCTGTTCCTGATTCTGGATGTACGCACGAATCGTCGCCTCATCTCGCCCTACCGTCGAAACAAAGTACCCTCTCGCCCAGAAGCTCTGCCCCACAAGATTGCGCTTCTTTTCTCCGTAAACCCTCGCCAGGTGGATCGCGCTCTTGCCCTTGATGTACCCAACTACCTGCGACACCGAATACTTCGGCGGGATCGCGATCATCATGTGCACGTGATCCGACATCAAATGCCCTTCCTCGACCCGGCTCTCCCTCTGCTCTGCCAAACGGCGAAATACCTCTCCAAGATATTTCCTCAACTCTTCGTACAGCGTTCTCCTGCGGCACTTCGGAATGAACACCACATGGTATTTGCACTCCCACTTCGTATGATTTAGGCTTTCGTACTCGTCCATCCTGATTCTCCTTTTCGTGTGCTTGGCGGCTCACGATTTGAAGTTTCTCGATGGACTCCCGTATAAGTCAAACTTTTACTGCCACCCCGGCATAGCCGGGGGAACTCCTATGTGGGTTTAGGCGTGGCCGCTGCGCAAGCGCACGAGCGATACCAACGCGCTGCTGCTGACCACCGCTCAACCGATCGGCGCGCTCCAGCGCCTTGTGCAGCAGACCGACGCGCTCCAGACATTCGAGGGCGATGCGCCGCTCCGCGAGTGGCAGCGGGAATAGGCTGCGCCACGCGGCGTGGTAGCCGATGCGGCCGAGCAGCACGTTGGCGAGCGCGCTCTGGCGGCCGATCAACTGGTGCTGCTGGAAGATCATGCCGGTGCGCTTGCGGTGCTCGTGTAGCCGACGGCGGTCGTCAAGGCTACCCAGCCCCTCAACCGTGATACTCCCCCCGGAGGGTGGCGTTAGCTGGTTGAGGCAGCGCAGTAGCGTGGACTTGCCGGCACCCGAAGAGCCAAGCAAGACCGTGAACTCGCCCTGTCGAAAGTGCAGCGAGATCGGGTGCAGCGCGGTCATGCCGCCAGGAAAAGTGACATGGACATCGTTCATCTGAATCATGGTTCCTCCGTTGCATCAAGAAAATACAATTCGATTTCATTATCAAAATAAGAAATGATTCATGAAATCCAATTGAGAGGAGGTTAAGCGCTATATGTGACAGGAAAATGACGTGATATTGATGGAGTTAACAAACCCGCAGATGAAGGGTGCGTGCAAGCCAAGCCTGTTTTGCACGGTCAGACCACGGTAAGCCAGCAACTGTGGAATATCCAAGCTAACGGTGTTCATGGTGATAGCTCCTGTTCCTCGCGGGACGTTGAAGAAAAAAATGGATTGAGAAATCTCGCTGGGTGATTCACGGTGTCGATGTCTGCATGCGCGGCTCTCCTTGGTTTGAAAACCGACTGGATTCCAAGATTCGGGGCGCGGTGTTGGCTTCGGTTTGTTCGGCGCAGTGACCTGGGCTGATCGCTGTTGCCGCCGTCTTTCCTGAGTTCATCGCCCGCGAAAAACCGGGCCTGCGAGGGATTGGCTGTCAAGGAAGAAGCGCAGGGTTGGTGCGGCCCGCAGCCGTAGGCGAGGACTCGGCCCTGCGCGCCTTGACAGCCAGGCACTGCGGGCTACGGTCGCGGGAGAAAGCGATGAACTTGGGGAAAGACGAACAGCGGCCGATGGGCCAGGGGCTGCGCTGAATCCAACGCCGCGCGGCAAGCGCCTCTGCGTGCCAGCGGCACGCCTAGATGGATGGCTGTTGGCCGATCAGGTGCCACCTGTTCGGCGGCATTGCAGGGGCGCCAAACAGAGTGCGGCGGGGATGGGCTGCATAGCCGATCCCCTGGAGGGCAAACGCAGTGCGCAGGCGTCAGCCGACCGCTGGGAGGGAACCATGGAAGCCCGAGAGAAGCCCGAGAGGGGCGAGACGCTATGGCGGCTCGATGCCACGCACGACAGCGCGGCCCGGCCATGCCGGGAGACGCAACGACAATTCAGGCAGGATTGCCGAACTACCCAATGCGAAGCATCTGGCACCTAGCGGCTGGTTCCCCATGCCAACGATGGCGAATACCTACAGCCATCAAGTGGTCGCGTAGCGAGCGCCGCCGTGCGCCCAGACGGAACGGATGGGCGCACGGCGGCCCGGCATGGCCGCCCGCTGTTGTATGCCTTCGGTGTCGAGGGGGCATTACGCCCCCTCGCTGATTCAGCCGGTCAAGCCTTGAGCCGCTTCATGCCTTCGGCCAGCATCCACAAAGCCCGGTTGATCTTGACGTTCTGGTCAATACCTTGAATGGGGCGGGTGCTGTGCTTGCGTCCAGTGGCGGTACGTCCATGCAGTCCGCCCTGTGTCAAATTCTCCTGCACGCGGTTATAAGCACTCCACAAGTCGGGTCGGTCGTCATCGCGGCGGCGCGGCATCAATAGCTGCGATTCGGTGATCGGTGCGGGCGTGGCCGGGTCATCGTATTTGAGAGATAGCGCTGCATGGGCAAACACTTCGGCCTCGCCTCGGTCCAGCGTAATGGCGCGCATCTCATCGCGGCGTTCGCGCACGAGGTCGAAACCATCCAGCACGTCATACGCGCCCTCGATCACTTGCCCGACCACATCGCCTTTGTGCGGGATGCGCAGATCGGCCACTGTATCGCCGCACACCAAGCCGTTTTTGCAGACGAAGCGGAACATGCCAGCCAACATTTGATAGCTACTGGTGCCATCGTGTGAGTTCAATAAAATGATTTCGTTGGCCTCCGCGCCATTGATCTGGTCGGCATGGCGCAGCCGCACCATGTGCTTGGTGTGCTCGCGCTTGCCTTCATCGCGCACACGGGTCTGGCAAACCATAAAGGGCTGGAATCCTTCCTTGCGCAGTTCGGACAAAACCGCGCCGGTTGCTATGTAGCGGTAACGGTCAGAGCGGCTTTCGTGCTTGTCTTCGGCAAAGATGGACGGGGCCACGGTGCGGATTTGGTCATCCGACAAGGGATGATCGGTGCGCAGCACGGGGGAGCGGGAAGCGAAACGGGAACTGAGTTGCATGGTCTTTCTCCAGTGATTGAAGCTGTGGTTTCAAAGCTGACCGGATTCCAAGATTCGGAGCCCGTTGTGGCTTTGGTTGGTTCGGCGCAGAGACCTGGGCCGGTCCCTGTTTGCCGCCGTCTTTCCTGAGTTCATCGCCCGCGAAAAACCGGGCCAGCGAGGGACTGGCTGTCAAGGAAGAAGCGCAGGGTGGGTGCGGCCCGCAGCACGGCGAGGACTCGGCCCTGCGCGCCTTGACGGCCAGGCACTGCGGGCTACGGTCGCGGGAGAAAGCGATGAACTTGGGGAAAGACGAACAGCGGCCGATGGGCCAGGGGATGCGCGGAAACCAACGCCGCGCGGCGAGCGCTCTCGCGTGCAGCAGGCACGCCTAGATAGATGACTTTTGGCCGATCAGGTGCAACCTGTTCGGCGGCATTGCAGGGGCGACAAGCAAAGCGCGGCGGGGATGGGCTGTCCAGCCGATCCCCTGGAGGGCAAGCGCAGCGCGCAGGCCAGGAGCGCAGAGACGGCCAGAGGCATCAGGGATCAAAGCCGGATGGCCGCGACTCGGCACGAGGCGCGGGGCAACGCCCGCGAGCCCGACGGCACTATGTGCCGGGACGCACCGCTCTTGGTTCCTTCGGTTTTGACGTCCGTAGTGTGTTATTGCGTACTGGGCCATCGAATCTTTTTGTTACTATTCCCTGGGGACGCCGAATAAGTATTCGGAACTCGGGGGACGAGGCTAAAAGCAACAGCAATGACACGATCGTGGATCGTTGATGAACTGTGACGGCCAGCTTGTCCTTTTTGGGCAAATGCTTTCGGCAGTTCAACTAACAGAAGAATAGACATGGGGGACTTGAGCATGGCAGAGACTTCCACCGATCAATACGCCGCCGGCGAACAAGGCTTGGGATACATATATCAGCCTCGCTTCGGTCTGCTCAAGCTTTTGCAGCTGCCGGAGAGTACGTCGATCCTGATTGAAAAGGACGATGACCTTGACTTCATTGACAAGGACGGCATCAAGACGCTGGCTTCTCTAAAGCACAAGGGGGTCGGTGATCGTCTGACGGACCTGTCCACAGACTTCTGGAAGTCGGTTCGAATCTGGTTGGCCCGCTACAACCGTGATGGGCGCAGCGAAGCCAGTCTTCGCTTCTTTCTGTTTTCGACGGGTGCTGTTTCAAATACCTCATTCTTGCGGCGCTTCCTGTTTGAACCGCCTGCAGAAGACGACGAGGTTGTGTCGCTTTCGCAGATTACAGCCGATGTTCTTGCCAAGACCCAGTCGAAACTCATCGGTCCAATCGCCGAGGAGTTCCATAAACTCAACGACGACGAGAAAGAAGATTTTCTCTCGCGCATCGTGATTTTTGATGGCCGACCTCGCATCGAGGATGTGCCTTCAATTATTAAAGACCAGCACATGCGCAGCACCCGGCGCGACAACCGAGATGCCATCTTCGAGCGCCTCGAAGGCTGGTGGAATGACACTATCGTCAATCTATTGGTCGGAAAGCGTACTGACGCAATCTTCGGCTACGAGATCTCCGACAAGCTTTCCGCGTTCGCCGAGGAGTACAAATCAGACAACCTCCCGATCACATTCAGAGGGAGGGTGCCAGCTGGAGAAATCGACGCAGACAACGATCCTCGACTTTTCGTTGTGCAACTGCGAGAAATTGGTATTGCCTCCAACCGCATACGTAACGCCATTTTGGACTACTACCGGGCTTTCGAGCAGCGCTCTTCCTGGGCTCGCGAGAGTCTCCTGATTTCGGGGGAAATGGAAGAGTACGAAGACCGTCTTGTCGATGAATGGAGCCGCTACCGGGACGTGGCGTTCGAAGAACTCGATGAGCAAAGCGCTGACGCGGTTCTTTTGGAAGCAGGAAAAGCGCTGTATCGCTGGGTTGACCTGGAGAGTGGCAACAACAGCACGCTTCGCATCAGGGAGCGTGTGACCGAACCCTACGTGGTGCGTGGCGGATTTCATATTCTCGCCAACAGCCGGCCGCTTCCAAGGGTTTACTGGCACCCTCGCTTCCTTGATCGTGTTGGTCATGTGTTGGGGGCAACGGAATGAAACGATGGGATCAACGACCGTTCGAAGTCAGAAATCTATTCAATCCCGCCTTCTGTGGCCTTGTGCTCTTCAGGGCATTGCTGGGCTATGAGGAAGAGAACCCGGATGGCATGCCGTTTTCTCTCGCGCTGCTGGTGCTGCCGCTGTGTCTTCAGAAAGACGCTCGCCAAGTGATCGCGGGAAATTCCCGCAGCTACCTGCTGAAGATCGTCGAGACGAATCCTCAGTTGCTGGTTGGTTTCGCCGATCGCGCCACCGACATGCTGCCGTTTGCGCTTGAGGCTTTCGGCGTGCTGATGGAGCGGGGATGTTTTGTCGTGTCGCCGGATGGCAGGTTGAAGACTGTGCCGGGCCGTGTTCGAAAATCAGTGACAGGGACTGACGAGTCTGTCTCCTGTCAGCGCGTTGCACGCATCGTTGGAAAAGAATTTGCCCGTATCGCAGACCGCGTGACGGTGTACACGACCTTTGGAATACGCCCATGAAGATTAAGTCGATTCATATCTACAGTCACGACGGCCAGCGCCGGGATCTTCAGTTCAAGGTGGATGGCCTGAACGTCATCACGGGTCGCTCCTCTACCGGGAAATCGGCACTTTCCGAGATTATCGAATATTGCATGGGACGTTCGACCTTCAATGTCCCGGAAGGCATCATTCGCGACAAGGTGGCATGGTTTGCTGTGATCTACCAGTTTCCCAAAGAGCAGGTACTGATCGCGAAGCCCACTCCAACTGTCGGCGGCACGAGTTGCAGTACCGCCATGCAGCGCCGGGGAAATCAGCTGGCAGTCCCGGACTTCAAGGAACTGGTGGTCAATACCGATGATGATGCGGTGGTTGCGCTGCTGTCACGGTTGCTTGGCATTCCGGAAAACCGAACCGATGTCGCGATCGAGCACAGCCGAGAGAGCTATGACGCGAACGTCAAACACACGTATTACTACCTGTTCCAGAAACAAGGCATTGTCGCCAACAAGGACCAACTTTTCTATCGACAGAATGAAGGGTTTCAGCCTCAGGCGATCCGCGACACGCTTCCGATTCTTCTTGGTATTTCTTCTGGCGATCGGTACGAACTGGAAGTCAGGCTGCGCGCTGCACAGCGGGAGCTGAAGCTCAACGGTAAGCTCTTGGAGCAAGCCCGCGATGCCATTGACACGTCCCAGCAAAAAGGCATCAGTCTTTTCTCAGAGGCCAAGGCGGTCGGCATCATTGAACTGGAGAGCCAACAGGCTGGGGCCGATGGGGTGATCGGTGCCTTGCGTACTGCCTTGGAATGGAAGCCAGCGTCGATTCCCGAGGACGACGGTCACAGGATATCTCGGCTCGAAGAGGAGATCAGCCAGCTACGCAAGGATCGACGCGAGGTTCAGTCAAGGATTGATGCTGCCCGCCAGTTCTCGAAGCAGGCCGGTGGTTTTGAAAACGAGGCGCTGGAGCAAAAAGATCGGCTCGCTTCTATTAAGGCTCTTCCCAAGAATCCTGAGACGGGTGAATGGCAATGGCCATTCAGCGAAGCGAATCTGGCCCTAGAGTCGCCTATCGCGAAAATGCTCCTCAACGAACTGGCAACACTTGATGAGGAAATGAGCATTGTGGCCGGTCAACGCCCCAAACTGGAAGCGTACCTGATCGAACAGGATGGCAAGGTGCGGGAAGTTGTAGACGCGATCAAGAGCAAGGAAGCGGAGCTTTCTGCTGCGATCGCTGCAAATGAAGTTATTGCGCAAATGGGTACGCGCAACAATGCGGCGGCACGGGTCGTTGGCCGCGTCAGCTTGTTTCTAGAGAATCTTATCCCCAATGCGGAGCTTGCCTCGCGCGAGGCGGAGCAGCGCCGCCTGAAGTTCAAGGTCGATGAACTGGAGAAGAAAGTTGGTGCCGATGACAGCCACGAACGACTGACTTCCATCCTGAACAATATCTCCGCGCAGATGTCGCGGTACATCCAGACTTTCGAGGCAGAGTTCGGCACCCACCCTGCGCGACTCGATCTCAACCATCTCACCATCGTCTTTGATCGTCCGGATCGTCCGGTACCGATGAGTCGAACCGGTGGTGGTGAAAATCATCTGGCTTATCACCTCTCAGCATTGCTGGCACTGCATCTCTTTGCTGCGAAGAACAATTGCCCGATTCCTCAGTTCCTGCTTATCGACCAGCCAACCCAGGTTTACTTCCCTTCGGAGAAGGTTTACCAAGAAGCCGATGGAACTGTCCAAAAGACGGAGGCAGACGCCGACCTAGCGGCTGTCCGCCGACTGTTCGAGCTGTTGTTAAATTTCACGAAGAAGGATGTCCCAGGTTTCCAACTCATAGTGACCGAACACGCAAACCTTCGAGATCAGTGGTTTCAGGACGCATTGGTTGAGCAGCCTTGGACCAAGCCTCCAGCGCTGGTGCCGGAAGACTGGCCCCTGCTGCCACGGTCATCTTCTTGACCAGAAGAACGGAAGAAGCATGGCCAACAAGATCCCGAACTCCGTCATTGGTGCCGTTTCTTCCGTTCTCGCCGAGCACTACTACTGACGTTGCCCGCGAATTTCGGATCCCTTAGCTGAGTGAGATTATGCCACCCGTTGGTTCTGGGCAGCGTACCAGTCCCGCTCGAACTGCATCGGACTGACGTAGCCCAACGTCGAGTGCAAGCG
>Ga0255336_100501_pt1 | contig 58123 bp, 53 predicted proteins | sample MeOH1_35cm_T3_17_FD_189102 | JGI IMG/M metagenome (GOLD analysis project Ga0255336, IMG submission 189102) | Sandy soil microbial communities from University of British Columbia, Vancouver, Canada - MeOH1_35cm_T3_179 | ecosystem: Engineered > Artificial ecosystem > Sand microcosm > Unclassified ... | reverse complement strand
TGGATAGCGGGAGCTGTATGACGCGAGAGTGTCACGTACAGTTCTGAGAGAGGCTTGAGGTGCAATCCCTTTGGCCTACTTACCACAAAGAGGACGATTGATCAACGTCCCGGATCGCCTGTTATGTATATCGTTGATTCGCGAGGCGGCGCAGTCGGGCTGCCGGCTGGAGAAGGCTTGCGACGAGCTGGGCGTGAGCCTGCGCACGTTCCAGCGCTGGGTGGGTAACGGCGACGCGGTGCGCGCCGATGGCCGCACCACGACCGCGCGGCCGCCGCCGCGCAACAAACTGAGTGAGGTCGAACGACACCAGATTCTTGAGGTCGCAAACTGTGCGGAGTTTGCCAGCTTGCCGCCCAGCCAGATCGTGCCAAGCCTAGCGGATCGCGGCGTGTATGTCGCGTCGGAATCGAGCTTTTATCGCGTGCTGCGCAGCGCTTCGCAGCAGCATCACCGGGGTCGTGCGCGCAAGCCTTCGACCCGGGTGGTGACCAGTCATTGTGCGACAGCGCCGAATCAGGTCTGGTCGTGGGACATCACGTGGCTGCCGGCGGCGGTCAAAGGACAGTACTACTACTGGTACATGATGCTGGACGTGTTCAGCCGCAAGATTGTTGCTCACGAAGTGCATGAAGCCGAATCGGCGGAACTGGCCGCGTTGCTGATGCGGCGTGCCAGTCTGGCCGAGGGCCTGGCAGGACGTCCTCTGGTGCTGCACTCGGATAACGGCAGCCCGATGAAGGGTGCGACGATGCTTGCCACTCTGGAGAACTTGGGGGTCGCGGCCTCGTTTAGCCGGCCGCGTGTGAGTAATGACAACCCGTACGCGGAGTCGCTGTTCCGCACCTGCAAGTACCGGCCCGACTACCCGCGCAGGCCGTTCGGCAGCGTGGATGAGGCCCGGGCCTGGACGCAGAAGTTCGTGCGTTGGTACAACCAGGAGCACAAACACAGCGGCCTGAAATTCGTCACGCCGGCGCAGCGCCATAACGGCGTAGCCGCCGCAGTGCTCGCGCAACGTGAAGCCGTTTATGCAGAGGCCAGGGAGCGCAATCCACGGCGTTGGTCCCGATCGACGCGTAATTGGGAATTGAAGGATGAAGTCTGGCTCAATCCGGAGCGCATGCAGCCCAAAGAACTAAAGCAGTTTGCTTGAAGTGACACGACAAGTACGTTGACAACCGCCGGCACCGACGCCGGCGTTGTTCACCAAGACACTGAGACTTCCAAATCTCTCGACTGTTTGTTGAATTACTGAGGTCCATTGTCTCTCGTCTGTAACATCATGCGCAATGAAACAAGCGCGAGCACCGGTTGGATCAATAGACCGCGCCATCGCGTTGCCTGCCTCGACATCACGGTCAGTAAGAACCACCGCTGCGCCGTGTTCATAAAGCAGCTTCACTGTCGCCGCGCCAAGGCCTTTCGCGGCACCACTGATAATCGCAACTTTATTTTCTACGCGTTTCATAGCTACTCCATTCAGGTTTCGAGGTCTCTGGTATGCGCTGTATTAATCTTTCAGATGAGTAAATCTATCTTTCGTTACCACGTCTCGACGGCTGTACTTCCACGCGCCGTCCTCGCGCTTGAGCCAATCGTCATAGACGCAAATGTAGCCGTCGAGGACACCGTCCTTTTTCGTAAAGAACTGCAGATAACACTTTTGTCGAGCATCTTCGCCGTCGACCGAAATGATTTCGTTGGTTGTGAGGTGATACATTGTCCCGAACGCTGCGGTACCCGTACCGACGAACGCCTTCAATTGCTCGGTGCCTTTTGGCTTTTCGCCCTCGATAACGGGATTGAAGACACCGTTAGCTGTGAAGCAACTTGCCCATGCTTCAGCGTTGCCTGCGTCGATCGAAAAATTGTATTCCGCGTTTAAGGCCTTGATTTCCTGAATGTCACTAGACGCCATTTGAGTCACCTCTAAAAAAGTTATTGAAAAGCGCATCGCTCGATACACAGAGACGACACCAACAGGCTAAGTGCTCAAATTTCCGAAATCTTGCTCGACTGTGCTAAACGACTTGACGATGAGTGCAAGAGCGTTGCATTCAGTCCGCGTCAACTTGTGCAAGATCCCGTGACTCAAGTCACCAGGTCCCTGTGCTCGCCAGGACCGGCAATCTTCTGACCGCCGGTGAGAACAGTTTATGTTTTGCGGGTTTTCACTGACGCACTAGTCGTGATGGTTCTGGGACATTTTCTGCTCATTTTCGGCCATCACGTCAAAACTTCCAGAATCTCGTATATTTACGGACCGACATCACCCGCCTCGAGGCTCATACGGCCGATCCGGCACTTATCACTTTGCGAGAACAGAAAGCTGGACAGAAGCCGGCGGTGGTTTGCAAGCCACCACCGGATGCCGTCCTATGTTTCATCTATGCTTCGACAATGATCACGTCATAGTTTTCGTCGACGAAAGCGACGAGAAACTCTTCGGGCATTAGCCATGAATCCACACTCACCGTCTTCGTGTCAACGTCGACGTTGACCTTCGCGTCGGCGTCGACGGTCTTCACTGCATGCTCAATCGTCGAAACATCGGCTGAGCGGATTTCATTTTTCACTGAGAATTTCACTTGTCATTTCTCCAATCGATAACGCTTCAATAAAGTCGGATCTATCGAGTCATCGTGACCGACCTCGGTCGATCAAACCGGCGACTACAGATGCAACCTGATCTGTGCCACAAAGGCGCGAATAGCTTCTTCATTTCGCGATAGAAACATCCACTGACCAACGCGGATTGAAACAAGCAGTCCCGCCTCGATCAATGCCGCGACGTGCGCTGATACGGTCGATTGAGATAGCCCACTGCGCGTGTGGATTGCATTTGACGGTACCCCGCAATCAAGATCGACGTGTCCTTGCACAAAGTATTTTCGTGGCGTCTTTAACCACCTCAAGATCTCGCGCCGGAACGGGTTTGCGAGTGCCTTATAAATTAAATTCTCGTCAATCATAGATTTCGACAAGCACCATGATAGAAGCTGAACAAATAGGCGAGAGGCAGCTACGAAACGCACAGTCCACATCGCGTCGCGCCCCTCGCCGTGTCACTCTTTGCGACACCGGAACTCATCTCCGCTAGAACATATCAGCAGCACTTTCGCGTCCTACGCCCTGAGTTTGCGTTTCTCGCCCGGTTCGAGAGGGGATAAAGGGACCGGTGAGCATGTTCGCGTAGCTTTGGCCCGGGCCTACCATCGGAAATACATCGGCGTTTTCGTCGATCATCACCTCGAGGAAGGCGGGTCCGTCAAATTCCACGAATTCCCTCAGCGGGTCCTCAAGTTCGCATATTGCTTGAACGCGACGGGCAAATTCAAAGCCATCTGCCTGTGCCGCCATCACAAAGTCCTTGCGATGCAGCGCCTTGTCGCTGGTAAACATCCGCCCTTCATAAAAGAGACGCTGCCACTGCCGGATCATTCCGTCACCGCGATTGTTGAGCAGCAATACCTTGACGGGAACGCCGTACGTGCTTGCCGTCTCCAGTTCGCCGACATTCATCCGAATGCTTCCGTCGCCGTCGATGTCGATCACAAGTGCATCCGGTCGCGCCAATTGCGCGCCAATCGCCGCGGGCAGCCCAAAACCCATCGTTCCCATACTGCCCGATGTCAGGAAGCTTCGAGGCTCGACAAACTCGAAAAACTGCGCAGCCCACATCTGATGCTGGCCGACGCCCGTGCTGATGATCGCTCGTCCGCCGGTGATTTCGCTGAGCTTCTCGATAACCAACTGTGGCTGAATTGCGGGGCTTTTTCGATCGTAGTTCATCCCGAACGTCTGCTTCAGATCCATCACACGCTCGAGCCAGTCGGAAGGCGACTGCGTCGCCAGGCTGTGCTCCATCAAATACATTAAGGTATCCTTCGTATCTCCGACGTGACTCCAGTGCACACGTTTGACCTTGTTGATCTCCGCCTCGTCGATGTCGATGTGGGCGACATGGCGGGCAGCGCGAGCGAATGAGTCAGGCCGGCCACCGGCGACTCGATCGTCGAATCGGGCGCCCACCGCGATGAGAAAGTCGCAGTCTTCAACTGCGTAGTTTGCGCAGGCGGCACCATGCATGCCGAGCATGCCGAGACACAACGGGTGTTTAGCAGGTATAGCGCCAAGACCCATGAGCGTCGTTACGATCGGAATTGCGTTGCGCTCGGAAAACGCTCGTAGCTCGGCAGTCGCGCGGGCCGTGATCACGCCGCCACCGACATAGAGCAGCGGCCGCTTGCTCTGCCGCAAAAGATTGAAGAAGGCGTCGGCCTTTTTCCCTTCAATTCGCACGCTTTTCGCCACCATCCGGAGACGATCGGAGTAGCCGCGAAAATGCAGGGTGCCATGCCCATGATAGGGCCCCGCCCAGTTCTGGATGTCTTTTGGCACGTCCTCACTTGCGCTGCCTCGACAATGACTTTGTAATGTTCCTGGCGAACTCTTCACCAAGGTCCTCCCTGACCAGGGCCAAGGCCACCTGGATGCCGTCACTTACACCGCGCGACGAGTACAGGTTGCCATCCTTCAAGCAGCTTTGATCGCTCATGATGTGTACCAGGGGATACTCGGTGGAGAGACGTTGCGCGTCGCGCCAATGCGTGGTCAACGAGCGATGGTCGGCAAGGCCGGCGCGTGCAATTAAAATAGCTCCGTTGGACACCGACGCGAGCCTTCGCACCCTACGTCCGGCATCACTGAGCCAGTCCACCAGTTCGCGATGCTCAAGCCCCGAGCTGATGACCGGGGAACCTGGCATTACGACGATGTCGAATGAAGTATTCAAATCCAACAGACACTCCGACGTGCCCACCGCTACGCCATTCGAGCACAGGACGAACCCCGCGGACGGCCCCACGAGACGCTGCTCGTACAACGTTGCGCCGCACAGACGGTTCGCTTCGTGGAAAACATCCATCGGGCCCGTCACTTCGAGCAGCCGAAATCCTGCGTACAGCATCATCGCAGCATGCATGCGCTGTTACTCCTCGAATGCGCTGCATACGAGCGCCGCGCATCTCGTCGCGTTAGGTCTGGCGAGGCGGTGCGAGGTATGACGTTCTTTCAACATGATGAATCCGTCCTTGGGTTACCGTCCCGTATCAACGTAGACCGCGACGTTTGAAGACGCGGCTGTAGCCGCATCCATGAGACCAAGTCTAATCAGCCGGCATGGGTGAGGAAACACGTGGATGTCGCCATGCCTGGCCAATCAACGTGAGATTTGGGCCAACGGCGTCGCTACGGTAATGTCGTACGTTGCGTTACGTCCGGAAGATTGATGTCCATTGGGCGCCGCACAATTCCAGTCTTATTACGCGGACGCAAAAGACTCTTACCGGCTAGACCATCCCTGTTTTCGGGCTATTGCGGTAACCTGCCTCATCGCTCGTAAATACAGGTCAGTGGGCTTGGTCCAGTCGTTCTGGCCAAGCCAATCGAATCGCCGGTATCGGAAACGGGCTTACTAACTCCACGAAGGTCACGGCATGAAAGTCGCCATTGTTATGTTCGATGGTGTGCAGGCGCTCGATGTTGCGGGCCCCCTCGACGTGTTCGCTGAAGCAAACACGATCCTTCCCGAACAACAGAAATATAAAGTCTCCCTTGTGGGACTCCGGGCCGGCACCGTGACCTGCTCGAACGGGATGCAAGTTTCCGTGCCGTTTGGCTATGCGGATCTCGACACGCAATGGGACCTGCTACTAGTCGCAGGAGGGCCGCAATTGCCCGACGCTCGACCGTCAAGTGACTTTCTGACGTGGCTGCAAAATCAGGCACGACACGCTACACGGTTCGGCTCCGTTTGCAATGGGGCATTCGTGCTTGCACATGCGGGACTGCTTGACGGCAAGGAAGTGACGACTCACTGGGCGGACGCGGGCCGCCTCGCCCGCGAATTTCCGCAGGCGTGTGTGCAGCCCGACAAGATCTTCGTTCGTGACGGACGCCTCTTTACCTCGGCAGGCGTGACGGCTGGCATTGATCTGTGCCTGTCGCTTGTCGCCGAAGACTGGGGACACGAGATGGCGGTGCATGTCGCAAAACGTCTTGTCGTCTATATCCAGCGGGAAGGCGGCCAGTCCCAGTACAGCCCGTATATTGGAACAGGGAGGGACGAAGATCCGATTATCCGCAAAGTGCACCGATATGTGACAGAGCATATAACCGATGCACTATCGATCGAACAGCTCGCGGGCGCGGTTGCAGTGAGCCGGCGGACCTTCTCGAGATTATTTGCGAAGTATGCAAAGGTGACGCCGTCCGTGTTTGTTGAGCAGGTTCGCGTCGACAGCGCGAGGAAGTTGCTCGAAGACTCGGATGCACCGCTGAAGACCGTGGCATTTAAATGCGGCTTTCGCAATGCCACGCATATGCGCACGACTTTCTCCCGACGGCTGGAGGTAACACCAAAACTATATCGGCAACGATTCCGCGGCGAGATCGGCAAGCAGCCATGGGTGGATAACAGTGCCGGCAAGCAGGTCTCTTTTCAAGGACTGCCTCATCTGTGACTTACGTTGATTCCCACCAATCTCTTCCTGATGTCCTTGAACCGGGCTTGTCGCTAATATTCTGCGGAATCAATCCGGGTATCCGTGCGGCATCGACGGGTCATCACTTTGCGGGCATAAGCAATCGGTTCTGGCGGGTTATGCATCTTGCAGGTTTTACTCCCGAACAGATTCGTCCCGAAGACGATTAGACGGTTCTTCGATATGGTTACGGTCTCACAACGGCGGTCTCGCGGCCAACAGCGCGGGCCGCCGAGCCGTCGCGATCGGAGATTGAACTGGCCGGGGATGGTTTTCGGCGGAAGATCGAGCAGTACGCACCGCGGCACATCGCTTTCCTTGGGAAGATGGCGCTCTCGGCGATCTCCTGCGCGCGCAATATCCATTGGGGGCCATAAACAAAGCCATTCGGCGGCGCACGCGCGTGGGTCTTACCCAATCCAAGTGGACTGAACAGGGCGTTCGACCTCGATGCGCTGGTGGCCGCCTACCGGGAAGTTCGCATTGCAGTAGCGTCCATGCCCTGAAGGTGTGCGTTTTTGCGTAGCGTCTCGGTAACGAATTCCACGAAAGCGCGAATCTTGCCGCTGGTGCTTCGCCGCTCCACATGAAGCAGGCTCACCGGGATCGACTCGGGCTCGAATGAGCTCAGGACAGGTTGGAGCCTGCCGTCGAGTACCTCAGGAGCTGCCTGATACGACAGGAACTGGGTTATCCCCACACCGTCGACGGCGGCGAGAAGGGCAGCGGGACCCAGGTCGACAATCATCCGCGGCCGAAGTCTGACAGGCAACCTCGAACCGTTCTCGTTGAACACCCACTCAAGCGGCGGCGAGACGCCCGTGAAGGAGACACAGTGATGATTGGCCAGATCCCTGGGGTGAAGGGGTTCCCCGTGCGCTGCGAGATAAGAAGGAGCCGCGTACGTTCGACGCCGCACAAAACCCAACGGAATGGCGAATGTCGAGGAGTCTCCGAGGTGGCCGACACGGATAGCGATATCCACACCTTCCTCTAGAAGCCGCGTGGTTCGATCGGCATACACCGCATTGATGCTGACGTCCGGATAACGCAGCGCGAAGGCATTTACCAGAGGGGCGACATATCGCTGGCCAAACAGGACCGGTGCGGAAATGGTCAACGTACCTACGGGATTGAGTTGATCAGCTGCAATGTTTGCTTCCGCATCCGTGATGGCGTCCAACACCGTCCTGCAGGCTTCGAGGTAGGTCATACCTGCATCGGTCGGACGAACCGATCGAGTCGTCCGGGCAAGCAGAGGTGTGCCGAGGCGCGATTCCAGCGAACTGACCGCCCGCGAAACCGCGGCGGACGACATTCCGACTTTGTCGGCCGCGCCAGTAAAGCTGCCTCGGTCGACGATGGCTACGAAAATCTCCATCTCACGCAATTTGTCCATTTCGTTTCCCCGATCACCGCGTTCATATGTCGTGATTTTATGCGTTGTGATCCGCATGGTGACAATTCGCGCCATTGGATCGCTCAAAGAAGACATTAAATGTCCAAGGCTGAACTCTTTCGACATGGCAAGAAGCGGCTTTTAATATTTTTCCGCGTCAGGGGAGTTTGCCTTAACAGTTTGAAAAAGTCTCTTTCAGACAGTGATGGTTATCAGAGAGATCCATGACCGGTTGGCAAAATTCGATAACTCATTGGCCCAATACCAACTAGCTTGGACTCCAATAAATTGGGGCTATCTCGGACAATTACTACACGTTGTAATGCCCAGCCAAACGAAAGAGGTGCCTATGTTTGCCGCAATGCTTGAAGTTCACCCAATACCCGAACAGTTCGATGCCTATCTCGGCATGGCCAAGATGCTGCGCCCTGAACTCGAGAAGATCGACGGGTTTATCGACAACGATCGCTATGCGAGTCTCACACGCGAGGGATGGCTTCTTTCGTTGTCGAGCTGGCGCGACGAGAAGTCGCTCATACGCTGGCGTACCGAGACGACGCACAACAAGATAATGCAAGCTGCGCGCGATCGGGTATTTTCCGACTATCGCTTGCGCATTGGCCAGGTCGCCAGCGATACCCAAGTGCCCGCGGGACAGGTCTTGTGTGAGCAGCGCCTGGATGTCACCGAGGTGGGCCAAGGCACGGCGGTGACGCTGCATGACGGGAAATTCTCGCCGGAGTGGGTCAAGCAGACTGGCGCAGAAGTGGTGGCGAAATCACTTGGAGTGGATACAAGCGCGCTTGGCCTCGTTTCCTGGGACGTATTCGACGCACTGATGACACCGGGGGATGTGATCGCGGTGGTGACGTGGCGCTGCCATGCGGCAGTTGAAGCGTTCGAACGCGATGCGGCGATCGCGGATATTTTGCGCCTGCGCAATATCCGCATCGTCCGGGAATACGGAATGTTCGATCGCCGGGAAGCACCGCAATACTTTAAAGAGGTGCAACCGAAGGCGTGAACCGGTCGCATTCCGTTATCGATGTTGGAGGATCTTCGCTTTTCACGCGAGCTCCAACTAAATATACTTAGACAGCCTATCTAATATGAGTAGCAACGGAACCCCCATGACTACAGGCAACCCTTTAACATTTGAAACGGAAGCACCGACCGTCGCGCGGACGCCGGCACCCGCTCCAGTGCCGGAGGCAGAGGCTCCTGCGCAGCCGACGCCCACACAATCCACGCTTTCGCTTCGTCTCGCTGTCGGCCTTGTTGGGATGCTGCTTGCGTCTCTTTTGGCCATTCTCAACGAGCAGGTCACTGCAGTGTCGATGCCGGACATTCAGGGCGCGTTCTCGATCGGGCATGACGATGGAAGCTGGCTGACTGCTCTGTTCGAGGCGGCGAATGTCGCTACCATGGTGTTTGCTCCGTGGTTTGGGATCACGTTCACGCTCAAGCGATTCACGATCGGCGCCGTGATCGCGACAATGCTCCTCGGCATCCTTTGCCCCTTCGCTCCGAACCTGCTTACGCTGTATGTGTTGCGTGTCCTGCAGGGGATTGCTGGCGGATGCCTTCCCCCGATGTTGATCATCGTGGCGCTGCGCTATCTCCCGCCCAAGGTGAAGCTATACGGACTCGCCGGGTACGCGCTCACGGCGACCTTTGGACCGGCGCTTGGCACACCGCTCGCCGCTTTGTGGACTGAGTATGTCGGTTGGCAAATGGCCTTTTGGCAAATCGTGCCGCTTGGCGTTGCATGCTGCGTGGCGATCCAGCAGGGGCTTCCGCCCGATCCGCTCAAACTCGAACGACTCGGGGCATTCAACTGGACCGGGTTTCTGACGGGATTTCCGGCCGTCGTCATGCTCGTAACCGGGCTTCTGCAAGGTGATCGTCTTGGCTGGCTCAATTCCGAGTTCATTTGCGTGATGTTTATTGGAGGGGCGCTGCTGCTTGTAACGTTCCTCATCAACGAGTGGTTTCACCCGCTTCCTTTTTTCAAGCTGCAGATGCTTTCGCGCAGAAACTTTGCGCACGGACTGATGACACTCGTGGGCGCGGTAATACTGCTGGTTGGCGTGGCTGCAATACCCGGCCAATATCTCGCCAGGGTTCACGCCTACAGGCCACTGCAAACTGCGCCCTTGTCGTTGCTGGTTGCGATTCCGCTATTGATCGCGCTTCCTCTGACGGCTGCCGTCCTGAATCTGCGGCGGGTTGACCACCGGTGGATCATGGCGATTGGATTGTGCCTCATGGTCACCACGTGCCTGATGGGGAGCTTCATCACGTCCGAGTGGATCCGCAGCAATTTCTACTGGCTTCAATCCATACAGATCGTCGCGCAACCGATGGTGATCCTGGCGATTTTGATGGGCGTGACGACGGGCTTGCCCCCGACAGACGGTCCATTTGCTTCAGCGATGTTCAACTCGCTTAAAACGTTCTCCGCGGCTGTGGCGACGGGTCTCATCGAAGGGTTGGGTACAGATCGCGAACGTCTTCATTCGAACATGCTCGTGGACCACTTGGGCAATCACGCGCTTGTGGCGAGCCAAAGCATCGACGCAACTCATGGTCTCGGCGAACTTGCACACCGGATCCACGAGCAGGCAGTGGTACTGACCTCAGCGGATCTCTATTGCGTCATGGCAGGTGTTGCCATCGCCCTTCTTTTTCCGGTGCCAGTGTTACCCGTGCGTATTTACCCGCCGTGGTGCGCTACGCCCCCCTCTTCCCATTAAGGGACGGTATTTATGTCATCCGTTGCTCGATCTCCCCTCAAAATTATTCGTGTTGCCGCTCTGATTGTCGCAGTCGGCGTTGGCGTATGGAATTGCTCAAGACTGTCAGGCGGTTCGAATACTGAATCCACAAACGATGCTTATGTAGAGGCCGATTTCACTCTCGTGGCGCCGCGTATCGCCGGCCAGATATCCGACGTATTCGTCGACGACAACCAATCGGTAAGAGGCGGGCAATTGCTGGTACGTATTGATGACCGTGACTTCAAGGCCGCATTGATGAGTGCGGAAGCGGAAGTCGCTGCGGCAAAGGCGTCGGTTGCGAACTACGACGCCGAGATCGCGCGGCAGCCTTCGCTCGTCGATCAGGCGCGCGCGACGCTTAAATCCGACGACGCGTCGATCGAGTTCGCGCGAGCCAACGCCTCGCGGTACCAAAATCTCTCGGAAGCCGGCGCAGGAACGACTCAGGAGCAACAGCACGCTTCCAGCACGCTCGCCGAGCAACTCGCGCAGCAGGCCCACGACCGGGCCGCGCTGGCGTCGACTGAGCAGAACCTGGACATACTGCATACCCAGCGCGATAAGGCGGCCGGCGCGCTCGCACGCACCGAGGCGGCGCTCGAGCAGGCAAAACTCAATCTGTCCTATACGGAGATTCACGCGCCGGTCGACGGCAAGGTTGGAAGGCGTTCTGCGCGGGTTGGCGCATTCGTGACGCCCGGTGCGCCGGTTCTCGCGATCGTGCCGCTTTCCGAAGCCTATGTCGTCGCCAACTTCCAGGAAAACCAGATCACCCACATGCGGCCTGGCGAACGCGTACGAATCAAGGTCGACAGCTTTCCTGGCGTTGCGATTCGCGGCCGTGTCGATAGTCTCGCGCCCGCAACCGGTGTGAGCTTTGCGCCTATCGCACCCGACAACGCGACGGGCAACTTCACGAAAGTCGTCCAGCGCGTACCTGTCAAGATCACCATTGACCGAGGCCAAGAGGCGGCGTCTACGTTGAGCGTGGGGCTTTCTGTGGAAACGGAAGTCGCCATCGGTCAGCATGGCGATACGCCGGCCGAAGGGGTAGATAGAAAATGAATGCGAACGACTTTTCCTTCCGCGCATTGATGTTGGAGATATTGGCGTGCCTTGTGATAGCGGGCTGCACCGTCGGACCGGATTTCGAACGTCCTACGACGTCCACGCCGCCGCAAGTCTTTGATCGTGCCCAATCGGCGCAGGCATCAAGCAAGGCCGTCGAGGCCGGATTCAGTCCAGATTGGTGGGCACTGTTTAACGACCCCACGTTGAACGCGCTCGAACAGCAACTGGCCGATGCCAATCTCGATGTGGCCGCGGCGTCGGCGCGCCTTCGCCAAAGCCGGGCCGAACAGCGCGTTGCGGGGGCAGCGGAATATCCGACGCTAGACGGCGCTGCGTCGTACGACCGCGAGCGCGGAAGCCCGAACGGCATTCTGGGGCTGCTCGGGGTCAGCCCAACCGAAACCCAGTCGCAATCCGCTTCGGGTGGTACGCCGCTTGGCGTGGCGCCGTTGCCGGGCTCCAAGGGTTCGCCGGCTTACAACCTCTATCAAGCCGGCTTCGATGCATCCTGGGAAATCGATATCTGGGGCCGGAATCGACGCGGTGTCGAAGCTGCGTCCGCCTTGGCGGACGCTTCTTACGAAGACCGAAACGCGGTTTTGTTGTCTGCCCGCGCCGAACTCGCGCGAGACTATATCGAGTTGCGCGACACACAGTCGTTGCTGCGGATCGCGAAACAAAACCTTGATATTGCTCGCAATACGACGAAGCTCACGCAGATACGGGTGCATGAAGGCGTGACGACGGATCTGGACGTGGCGAACGCTTCCGCGCAGGCGGAGTCAATCGAAAGTCTGATTCCGACGCTCGAATCGCGATGCGAGACCACGATCAACGCGATTGGCGTATTGCTCGCCGAGGAGCCCGGCGCGCTTGCGCAAACGCTCGGCGAGCCGCATGACGTGCCCGAGCTACCTGAACAGGTGCCCATAGGCTTTCCGTCGGAGCTTGTGCAACGCAGACCCGATATAAGGAAGGCGGAAGCGCAGCTGCATGCGGCCACGGCGTCGATCGGCATGGCAAAAGCCGATTTTTATCCGCGCATATCGCTAAATGGCAGCGCAGGTTTCCAGAGCCTTCAGCTCTCGAATCTCGCCAACTGGGCGTCTGGACAATTTGTTGTCGGACCCTCCATCACGATACCGATCTTCGAGGGCGGGCGTCTCAAGGGGACACTGCACCTACGCGAGGCGCAACAACAGGAGGCCGCTATCGTCTACAAACACACCGTACTTGAAGCTTGGCGCGAGGTGGACGATGCACTTGTCGTCTACGATGCCGAGCAGCGGCGCCGCGATCGGCTGACGGCGGTGGTTGCTCTAAACCAGCGCGCACTCGCGATAGCGCAGCAGCGCTATAAGGCTGGGGCAGTTGATTATCTCGACGTGCTGAACGTACAGAAGCAACTGCTCGACGCCCAGAGCAACCTCGAACAAAGCAAGGCGACCGCTGCCGCGAATCTCATCACCCTCTGTAAGGCGTTCGGCGGCGGCTGGGAATCGACTTACGCCAATCGATACGTCTCGCGTTGACGGGAACACTGAGGCGGGCAGATGTAGCGTCTCTCGTATGCGTTCCAGGTTGCGTAGTTGAGGTGAAGGCGTCATGTGCATTTTTGCCGCTGTGCCCCGCACATAGAAGGCACGGGTGTGGTGCGAGTCGCGCCGCTCCACACGGCGCCGGTCGCGTTGTTCAAGGCGCCTCCCGCCTTCATTGCGGCATTTTTATTCCGCCGCGCATGGGAGCACGAACATGTACTTGAAGCCATGCGATGTCGGTTCGACCGGAAGCCTGATGCGTTGACCGTCGGCAGAAGCACTGTCGGGCGGTCTTCGGAACGCTCAAGCACTGGATTTGACCGTACAGGTTGGGTTTGTCAACGATTCATGGGTAGGTGTTGAAGGTCCGCACCTAGCCGGCCTCTGCCTGCCGGCAATCGGCCGTCATCGGACCCAATATAGATAGTCCGTCCCGCTTTCCGTGATACTGGTCACAGCTGGCAGGTAGCTACCAGCGAAGGCGGGACATGCACCCGTGGACTACGAATACTTCGGCCAAACGCTTGACGATTACCGGATTAGCTTCGAGTCCGCGGGTGCGCTTGCGCTCGACAACGAATGCTCAGGGTTCGCCGTTGCACCGGCTCACTATATTGCCTTCGCTGAACGCAGGCATGCATGTCCCTACCAGGTAATCTATCACTTGCGGAGGGCCACATGGCACCTCTATCAGATCAGCAATTTACGGCCTACGTCGGCATCGACTGGGCAGACACGAAGCATGACATCTGTCTGCAGGCCGCTGGCAATGCCATGCGCGAATTCGACTGCATCCCTCACCAGGTCGCACGCATTGACGAATGGGCAAAGACGCAACACCGGCGCTTCGGTGGTCCGATCGCGGTTGCCCTCGAGCTGGCGAAGGGGCCGATTGTCGCGGCACTGCAGAAATATGATTTCTTGGTGCTCTTCCCGATCAACCCGTCGACACTCGCCAGATATCGCGAAGCGTTCAAGCCGAGTCGCGCCAAGGACGATCCGACTGATGCGGAGCTGGCGCTCGATCTCCTGCTGCGCCATCCCGAGCGGTTTGCCCCGCTCAGGCCACAGAGCGTCGCCATGCGTTCGCTGTTGAGCCTGGTCGAGCAGCGCCGCGACCTGGTCGGTGACAAGACCCGGTTTACCAACCGCTTATGTGACACGCGCGGCCGGTTTCTGCCCGACGACCTTATGTTAGATGCTGAACTCAGAGAACCTGTGTCGCCTCAAGCGAACTACCGCTCCCGCCGCAATCGTTCGTCGAGGCTGAGCGTGCCTGACACATCTGGGGTGCCCTGCGATACCCGTTCAAACACCGCCTGCTTGGTCAGCTGTCTTACGATCTTCCCAATGGGCAACCGCCCCGGCCGCTCACAGCCGCACTCCATGCCATGTCAAAATAGTGATCACTTTAATCGTGTCGAGCAGTTGGCCACTGAGTAGGACGCACGGCAATTGAAATATCGATGCGAGCGCCGGCGGAAAGTAAACAAGCGTACGCGGCAAAGAAACACAATGATCCAAAGTCAGGGACACGCAAACTCAGGCCCGTGCCCGTTTGAACCTGCCAACGAAGGCGAATCAGTGACATCGTCTCCGACTCGCCCTTGTTGCCTCCTTACTCGTCAATAGCTGCGTGCAGGTACTTTTCCTGACGCGCGACGTGCATCGACGGGTAACCGGGTGCAGTCGATGCGGTTGCCTCAGGTCCGATATAGCGCAGCGCAGCAGGTGCCTTCACAATTTCCAGCAGCTGTTCCATTACGAAATTCCACGAACCCTGGTTTTTTGACTCTTCCTGACACCAGGCGACACTCTTCAGATTCGGATAGCGCTCCACCTCCGAGCTGATCTGCTTCGCGGGGAACGGATACAACTGTTCAACGCGAATCAACGCGATATTGTCCTTTTTGGCCTTACGCCGACGCTCCAGAAGTTCGAAGTAGACCTTACCCGAACACAGGATCACCCGGTCGACCTTGGACGCCGCTTCCTTCGTAGGCGATTCGGCAAGAATCTCCTTGAATCGGCCCTTGGCGAGATCCTCGAGGCTGCTGACAGCCTCCGGGTGGCGCAGAAGTGACTTTGGCGTCATCACAATAAGCGGAACGCGATCGTGGAGCACTGCCTGCATCCGCAACAGGTGGAAAATCTGAGCCGGCGTCGTGGGCTGACAAACCCGCATATTTTCCTGTGCACAAAGTTGCAGGTAGCGCTCGAGGCGGGCGGACGCATGTTCCGGACCTGTCCCTTCCTGACCGTGCGGAAGCAGCATCGTTACGCCACTATGTTGCCCCCACTTTGCAGCGCCTGCAGACAGAAAGTTGTCGATAACAACCTGCGCCCCGTTCGCGAAGTCGCCGAACTGCGCTTCCCACAATACGAGTGAGTTTTGTCGAACAATCGAGTACCCGTACTCGAAGGCTAGAACCGCTGCCTCCGACAGAATCGAGTTGGTAACCGAAAATCGTCCTTGGGTCTCCGACACATTGTCCAGCGGGACGTACGTGCCCTCTCCCCGAATCGACCGTTTCTGATCGTGGAGTACCGCGTGGCGATGGCCGAACGTACCGCGTTCACTGTCTTGCCCGCTCAAGCGCACGTCAATTCCAGCGGAGAGAAGAGAGGCGAAGGCCATATGCTCGCCCATACCCCAGTCCAGCGGACGCTTACCTTCCGCCATCTCGCGACGGGCAGTCATGACTTTTCCAACGAGCGGATGCAGCGAGTACTGCTCGGGAACGCTTGTGATTTTGAGTGCAAGTTTTTGAACGAGGTCCGGCAAGGGTGCCGCGTAATAGATACGGCCAACGTTTCCATCGAGCAGCTGCGGCCAGCTCACCTCTTCGCTCTTTTTATCGATCGGCTTCTTCTCTTCGGCGGTTTGCGCGGCGTCAAGACGTTCACGGTAGTCATGGACATACTTCTCCACGTCTTCCGCCGTCACAACCCGCTCGTCCACAAGCTTTTTTGCATAGATGGTACGGACACCAGGGTGGCCCGCAATCGAACGATACATCAGCGGTTGCGTGATGTTCGGCGTGTCCTGTTCCTGGTGACCATGGCGGCGGAAGCAAACCAGCTCGATAACGACGCTCTTCTTGAACGTCGCACGGAAATCGATTGCCAGGCGCGTTGCGGCAATAACCGCCTCAGGGTCGTCACCGTTCACGTGCAGAATCGGCGCCTCGATCATCTTGGCAATGTCGGTGCAATAGAACGACGACCGGACATCTCTCGGGTCGGAAGTGGTGAAGCCAACCTGGTTATTCACAACCACATGCATCGTGCCGCCCGTGCCGTAGCCCCTGGTATTCGAAAGGCTCATCGTCTCCATGACGATACCTTGCCCCGAAATCGCAGCGTCCCCGTGGATCTCCACTGGCAGGACTGCGCTCGCACCTTGCCCCAATACTTCGGCGCGCGCGCGCGCGATACCTTGAACAACCGGGTTGACAATTTCCAGGTGCGATGGGTTAAACGCAAGCGTCACTTCTGCCGGCCCGGTTGCCGTCGGGAGCAAGCCGGTAAAGCCCTTGTGATATTTGACGTCACCCGCCGGAAGAAGATTCGCGGTTTTCCCGTCGAACTCGTCGAACAACGCAGCCGGTGGCTTCCCGACAATATTGACGAGAACGTTCAAACGTCCACGGTGTGCCATGCCGAGAATTGAGCTCTTGATTCCCTTCGTGGCACCATATGCAACCAACTCATCCAGCAGGACGATGAGCGACTCACCACCCTCAAGCGAAAAGCGTTTCTGGCCGACGTAACGGGCATGCAGGTATTTTTCGAGACCCTCGGCAGCCGTCAGCCGTTCCAGGATGTGCAGCTTGTCACCGGTATCCAAGGTAGCTTTTGAACGCGAAGACTCGAGACGCATTTGCCACCAGCCACGCTGATCTGGATAAGCCAAATGCATAAACTCGGCGCCCAGCGTCCCGCAATATGTCTCTGTCAGCGCCTGCACCAGATCGCCGAGCGTCGCGTCTTCGTCCGAAAAGCAAGTGTCCGAGAGGCTGAACTTCGTGTTCATGTCCGCGTGGGACAGATCGTAGTAGCTCGGGTTTAATTCAGGCACTGGCACCGGCGCGGTCCAGCGCAGCGGATCCAGTTGAGCATTACGGGTGCCGACCATGCGATAGGCCGAAATCAAGGCCTGCACGGCGACTTGCTTCCGGGCGAAACTCAGTACGCCGTTCTCTGAGCGTCCTCCAGTTCGCGTCTGCTTGGCCAACTCGACAAAACGAGATACGACCGGTGCGTGCGCGACGTCCCCTGCGTCTGATCCATCAACCGCCGGCGCCCCCTGCAACGCGTCGAAATAGCCGCGCCACTCTTCCGACACCGTGGTCGGGTCAGCAAGGTATGCCTCGTATTGTTCCTCGACATAAGGAGCATTGCCTCCAAACAGGAAGGAGGTACTCCGATTCCGCATCATCATGATGACTCTGTCCTCAGTCGGGCTCACGCCCGGTATCTGCCACGAATTTACCCAAGGCAGCACCCATTGCTGCCTTAGTCAATCCAACGCGTCCACAGTTACACGAAGACAAAGATCCGAATGCGAAAAGAGGCAAGGTTCAGTGCCATCCAGTCCGCGTCAACTTGTGCAAGACCCCGTGACTCAAGTCGCCAGGTCCCTGTGCCCGCCAGGACCGGCAATCTTCTGACTGCCGGTAAGAACAGTTTATGTTTTACGGGTTTTCACTGACGCTCTAGCTGTGATGGTTTGGGGACATTTTCTGCTCATTTTTTGCCATCACGTCAAAATTTCCAGAATCTCGTGTATCAGTAAGGTCGAACAGTTTTGCCACGCCCACGCAAAGGCTCCGATAGCTCACTGAGCTTGTCATAGCTGTTATTTATCCATTTTCAAACCCGCCACGTGAACGGAATCAGCGATCTGTGCGGATCATCAGAATCCGCCAACCTTTGTGTGCGGCGCGTCGCACATTAGTAGGCCAGGTATTTCGTCGTTCCCCATACGAGCGTCCTGCGCTTGCTGTCTGCTTAAGCGCAAATTGTGCTCCCAGGCCATCTGGCTAAACCGCACCCGCTGGAGCCAATTTCCAGAGGTGCGATCGGTGGTACTAGACATCGGAGTTGGGGAACGTCACACTGCAGCCGAACCACGAAACATTCTTTCGAGAAGGCGCGGGGTTTCGCGAACAAGCTCGTCCATCAGCTCGCTTGCCTTTTTGTGGCGGATGAGTGACGTCGTCTGGCCTGCCGAGAATGACAGATATTCATAGCGCTTCTGCTCAAAGGCAGCCGCCTGCAGTTGCTTAACGAACCATGCTTCCACTGGATACGGCGGGATACTCAATCCGTTAAGGTGGATCTCGTCGATGAAGTCACTCTGAATGTTTCTCGCGAGCCGCCCCGTAATCGCCCTCGACAGTTTGGTATTTTTCGCATGCGCGGAAAATAGCGCTTCGCGATGCGGGTGACTCGCGTTGGACTCATCACAAGCCAGGAAAGCAGTTCCGATCTGGACGCCTTGGGCACCGAGCGCGAACGCTGCTGCGACACCTCGAGCGTCTACGATTCCGCCGGCGGCGACAACCGGCAGCTTCACGTTGTCCACGACCTGCGGGATCAGAGAGATGGCGCCCGAAAGTGAGTCCTCTGCAGACTTGATGAACGAGCCGCGGTGACCGCCAGCCTCCGAGGACGAAGCGATGATGCAGTCGACGTCAGCCAGCTCAAGTGCCTTCGCCTCCTGGACTGTGGTCGCAGTGCCCATCATGGTGATGCCTCGTGAACGACATCGCTCCAACACCCAGTCAGGCGGAACACCATACACGAAGCTCACCGCTGGAGGGCGCGCCTCTAGCATTGCTTCCATTTGTTCGCCAGAATCCGGGACAAACCTCTCAGGAAGCGAAGGTACTTCAAGCCCAATATTTTCGAAGTGCGGTGCAAGGATTGCCTGGATCTTTCCGGCCATCACACCATCAACTTCCGGGATGCTTCCGGGTGTTGAAACCCAGAGGTTGACCGAGAAAGGACGTTCGGTTGCTTTCCGGATACGTCCGATGATTGTCCCAATCTCATTGGCTTCTACGATCTGCAAGCCAAACGAACCAAGGCCGCCGGCGTTCGAAACTGCAGCCACGAGGTCAACCGATGATCCGCCGCCGCCAAATGGCCCTTGAATAATTGGATATTCAATGCCCAAACGCTTCGAGATAGCTGTTGTGTTCCACATCCACGATACCTCTTCAATTATTTCGCTCATTGTCGTGTAGTCTTGGGCCGCGCCTGTCATCCAACCTGACAGGCGCTCGCCCGGGCGCCTTGTGCGCTTGTTTAAACCGTCATCGGATTGGGTTTGGACGGATCGAGCTTGTACTTCTCCAGAGCGTCCGCGACCACCTTGCTTTCAATCGTTCCCTCATCAGTGAGCGCTTTCAAAGCCGCAACAGCGACCCAGTAGCGGTCCACTTCGAAAAAGTGGCGGAGTTTATCCCGTGTATCGGAACGGCCGAATCCGTCAGTACCGAGAACGACGAAGCGTTGCGGGATAAACGCCCGGATTTGCTCGGTCAGTGCCCGGATGTAGTCGGTAGACGCGATAACGGGCCCCTTGGCGTCCTTCAGCAACTTCTGGACGTGCGAAACCTTCTGCTCTTCGGTCGGATGCAACAGATTCCAACGCTGCACTTCATGCCCCTCGCGCGCCAGCTCTGCGATGCCTGGTGCGCTCCAAAGGTCAGCGGCGACGCCCCAATCATTCTTCAAAAGGTCCGCTGCTGCGATCACCTCATTGAAAATGGTGCCCGCACCGATCAGTTGTACGCGCGGCGCCTTCTTGTCGGCTTCAGCCTTCCGGAACGAGTACATGCCCTTGATAATGTCCGCCGCGACGCTGTCGCCCTGTGGAATGGCGGGGTGCTCGTAATTTTCGTTCATCACGGTGACGTAATAGAACACGTCTTCTTGCTCCGTTACCATCCGACGCAAACCGTCCTGCATGATGACTGCGAGCTCGTAGCCAAATGTCGGGTCATAGCTGACGCAGTTCGGTATACCCGACGCCCACAAGAGGGAGTGACCATCTTCATGTTGCAGGCCTTCACCGTTGAGCGTCGTACGACCTGCCGTGCCGCCAAGCAGGAAGCCGCGTGAGCGCATGTCACCCGCCGCCCATGCGAGGTCGCCGATGCGCTGAAACCCAAACATCGAGTAAAAGATGAAGAACGGAATCATGATCTCGCCGTGGGTCGAATACGACGTAGCGGCCGCGATCCAGTCCGACATCCCACCTGCCTCGTTAATTCCTTCCTGCAGAATCTGACCCGTCTCAGATTCACGATAAAACATCAACTGACCAGAGTCTTCAGGCTCATACTTCTGGCCGTCCTGATTCCAGATACCAATCTGACGGAACAAGCCTTCCATGCCGAAGGTACGCGACTCGTCTGGCACGATTGGTACCACGCGCTTGCCCAATGTCTTATCCTTCAGAACGATGTTAAGGAAACGTACGAACGCCATGGTGGTGGACATTCCGCGTCCCTCGCCACTGCCCTTTAAGAGTGCCTCAAAGGCGCTCAATGCTGGTGTCGGAAGAGATTCCGCCTTTCGTCGACGCGCTGGGAGATAGCCCCCAAGGTCCTGACGACGGGCGCGCATATACTCGAGCTCCTTCGAGCCTTGGTCGAACGTAAGATACGGTACGTCGACAATTGCCTCGTCGGAAATCGGCAGCTTGAAGTGGTCCCGGAATTTCTTCAACTGCTCGACCTGCATCTTCTTTTGCTGGTGGGTGTTATTCATGCCCTGCCCAGCTTCACCCATGCCGTAACCCTTAATAGTCTTGGCAAGGATGACCGTCGGACGCCCATTGGGTGTCGATGCCTGCGCGTATGCGGCATAGATCTTGTGCGGGTCGTGGCCGCCACGGTTGAGTTCCCAGACTTCGTCGTCCGTCCACTCAGCGACCATCTCCTTCAGTTCCGGCGTATTGAAGAAATGCTCGCGCACGAAGGCGCCTGACTTCGATTTGTAGGTCTGGTATTCACCATCAACGACCTCCATCATCCTTCGCATCAGCGCGCCGTTGTGGTCACGAGAAAGCAGTGAGTCCCAGCGGCTGCCCCAAATTACTTTGATCACGTTCCAACCGGCACCGCCAAACAGATTTTCCAGTTCCTGGATGATCTTGCCGTTGCCTCGTACAGGCCCGTCGAGGCGTTGAAGGTTACAGTTCACCACGAAGACGAGGTTGTCCAGCCGCTCGCGACCAGCCATACCGATCGCGCCGATCGACTCGGGTTCGTCCATCTCACCATCACCAAGGAACGCCCAGACCTTCCGACCTTGTGTCTTGGCGATGCCGCGTGCTTCGATGTACTTCATGAACCGCGCCTGATAGATCGACATGATTGGGCCAAGGCCCATCGACACAGTCGGGAACTGCCAGAAATCTGGCATCAGCCATGGATGGGGATACGACGGCATCCCTTGACCACCCACTTCCTGCCGAAAATTCTCGAGTTGTGACTCTGTCAGACGCCCCTCAAGAAAGGCGCGCGAATACATCCCGGGTGACGAGTGGCCCTGAAAAAAAACCAGGTCGCCCCCGTGGTCACCCGAAGCGGCATGCCAGAAATGATTAAAACCAACGTCGTATAAAGTCGCTGCAGATGCGAACGAGGCAATGTGACCGCCTACATTCGTCTCCTTTCCGGCTCGAAGCACCATCGCAATAGCGTTCCAGCGAGTGTACGAGCGAATCGTATGCTCGATGGCTTGGTCGCCGGGAATCTTCTTTTGCTTTCCTGTCGGGATGGTGTTGATGTACGGCGTACTGGCAGAAAACGGTAGATGCTCACCATTCACCCGCGCGAATTCGATCTGCTGCTGAATGAGAAAATGCGCGCGATCCGTGCCAACGTGTGCGATGACACCGTCAAGAGCACCTAGCCATTCGGCAGTCTCTTCCGGATCGTCGTCATTCTGCGGATCGCGGACGTACTTCAACACATCATTCGGGACTGCGGACATGCTTGTCTCCTAAATTAAGGAATGCTTTGTAACGGACAATGAAGGTTGATACCCATCACTGCATGCGCAGATTCTAAAGATGGCCGAACTCGTTACACAAACATCTTTTTCAAATCGTGAGAGTAAATATGACCGTCAAACACGCGTGCGATCAGTGCCTGGCTGGCGGCGTCGTGGTCGAGAATCCACGCGGCGAGCCCGACAGGCGAATCTTCAATTCCGTACAGCGTCTGCGGGCGGTTCGTCATCTCCAATGCGTAGCCAAGGCCATGCTTGTAGAAATAGTCGAGCTGATCGAACGCGTGCTTCTCGTCGGCTGAGAGGCCCGCTGGCGCCGGCTCGCCCAGCTTGAGTGCCGCTGCGACGTCGTCCGGCACAGTAGCCGGCATGTTGGTGTGAATGCCGAGCAGTTCCGGCGGTGCCAGCAGGGCCATCTGCTCCGTGACAGCGTTCCCCCAATCGCCGCCTTGCGCGACGTATCGCGTGTATCCGAGACGCTTCATCAGTACGACCCAGGCGCGTGCGATGCGAACAGGATCCCAGCCGGTCGTTGTCGGCTTGCCTGAGAACCCGTAGCCCGGAAGTGACGGAATTACGACGTCGAAAGCGTCCGACGCCGCCTCGCCATGGCCCGTCGGATTGATCAGCGGATCGATGATCTTCAACTGCTCGATGATCGAGCCGGCCCACCCGTGCGTAACGATAACCGGCAATGCATTTTTATCCTTCGAACGAACGTGGATGAAATGAATGTCGAGCCCATCGATCTCGGTGACGAATTGCGGCAGAGCGTTCAGCCTCGCTTCAACTCTGCGCCAGTCATAGCCGGTCGCCCAGTAACGTGCGAGCTTCCGCATTGTCGCGAGTGGCACGCCTTGCGACGCATCAGTCACCGTTTCCTGCTCAGGCCACCTCGTCGCCTTGATCCGCCTCTTCAAATCGATGAGTTGCGATTCCGGCGCGTGCACACGAAGTGGACGAATCGCGGTCTTGTCACCACCGCTCGACTGCGCGATTTCAGTGACGGCTTGATTCGTTTCCGCGAAAGCGAGTCGACTCAGCGAGTCGGCAACAGCGGCCACCGCTGCCACGGCAATAAAGCGACGGCGCGATGGAGTCTGGGGAAGGATATCGTCAGACATACAAGTTCCTATTGGCAACTAGTACGATTAGATGGACCTATGAATGCGGCAGCAACGCAATATCCTGAGCAAACACTTTCACGATTGTCCAATTGAGCCGTCTATAGACGCGGCCAGTTGGCAAGCCTCACATCGTTACCGCTTCGACCGACCGCAGTCCGCAGTAGTTATAGCGATAGTGTGGAAGCAAGCCCTCCGAGTAAACGGCCAATTTAGAACAACAGTTGTGTCGGTCGCGAACAAATCCGTCGCGTTCGACTTTTCTAGCCATAGCTATGCGGACGAGATGCGCGAAGAGACTGTGGCGAGATGTCGTGCAACAACGACAGTGTCGGTTGAATAACCCGGCATTGCTTCGCACCGCTCAATATAGTGTCCTGATTATTGATTGACCGATGCAGTCATGCTCATTGGTATCTGCCGAGTGGGTGTCTACAATAATTCGTGTAGACCGGATGTCCCGCACGTTCTTTCTTCCGCGTATTTCTTCAGCATCAAAAAGGAAGCAATCATGAAACTGACACAATTGGTGGTGGCACTGATCGCAGGCCCACTGTTTTTCAACGGCAGCGCGATAGCACAGAACGACCAGGCGGGCGCTGCTGCGAATCAAGGTGCGCAGCCGGAAGCTGGCGCGAAGCAGGAGTTCAAGATCAGACGCGTGACTCCAGAATACTGGCGCGTCACCATCGACCATCCGCCATTCAATATCTTTGGTCCGGAATCCATACCGCAGTTGAACAGCGTGATCACCCAGATAGAGAACGATCCCGAACTGAAGGTCGTGGTGTTCGACAGCGCGGTACCCGGTTTTTTCCTGACCCACTATGACTTTGTGCCGCCCCTCGAAGCCACTACGCGCATCCCCCCCGGTCCAACAGGCTTGCCGCCGCTACCCGATATGCTGACTCGCCTGAGCCGCTCTTCCGTGGTGTCGATCGCGTCGATCCGGGGCCGGGCTACGGGCGTTGGCAGTGAGTTGTCCCTTGCATCCGACATGCGCTTTGCCAGCCGCGAGAAAGCCGTGCTCTCCCAATTTGAAGTTGGTGCCGGATTCGATCCCGGCGGCGGACCGATGGCCCGTCTTCCCCGTCTGATGGGGCGAGGCCGAGCGCTGGAAATTCTGCTGAGCGGCAACGATATCAACGGCGAACTTGCCGAACGATATGGCTATGTCAACCGCTCCCTTCCGGATGCCGAACTGGATAAGTTTGTCGATACCCTGGCTCGGCGCATCGCATCCTTCGACAAGCAAACCATTGGGGAGATCAAACACTTTGTCAACATCGCCACTCTCCCTCCCGATAGCGAGATTGGGCCACAGTGGGACGCTTTCATTACCTCCGTACAACGTCCAGCGGCACAGCAGGATATCAAGAAGCTGATGGAACTTGGGCTGCAGAAAAAGGCTGATGTGGAAATTCATCTCGACCGGTACACCGGCAAGGTCAATCAACCGGACAAATAATCCACTCGTTTCGCACCTGGGCGCACAGACCCGCCAGCGAGCGAGGCTTCTGTTTTCCCGGGCAGCAGTCGCTGTGCTTCGGGATAGTGTTGCACCACCACGGCCAGCGATGCCACCGGCGCCACGTGACACGCTTGACGCCTATGCGGCTCAACTGGGACTGCACTTCATCCCTCAATTGGCGCAGCCATCAGCCGCCAGACTCATGTCGGCGACTGCGTTCCGGCCTGCTCGCGGACGACATAATCGGCATACCAGTCCGGCCAGTTTTCGTCAGTCTGTCCGGTCAGTCTCTCATGCTCGCCGTGCGCGGCCGCGGCGCGCCGAAGCGCCCCCGCGAGCTCTATCGACGAAGTGAATGTCGTGGCCTGCGCGTCCGCCCTTCCAGGGAGTCGAGTCGTCACCTCCTGGAAGATCCAGCCGTTTCCGTCAGGATCGCTAAACGAGGCGAAAGAACCGTAGCTGCGCCGCGCCGCATGCGGGCCGCTCATGCGTCCTTCCTCACCCGCATGGTGGAACAGGCCGCCGACGTCATGGAAAACTTCGCTCACGTCGATGCCCCGATCGACAAGCTCTGCGCGCGCCGCGTCTATATCAGAAACAATGAGATGGAGTCCCTGCACCGAGCCCGGCTCTTTCGTCGTGATGCCCTTGCCGAAGAGGATCGAGCATTGCGAACCCGGGGGCGTGAAATGTACAACCCGAAACTGGTCATCCTTCGCGATATCGACGTCGAGCCTCCAACCTAACCCAGCGTAGAACTGCTTGGCGCGATCGACGTCAGAGACTGGGATGACAACGACCTCGAGCTTCATGTCGACCGTCTGCGCTGTACCGACGGCCGTCTTAGCTTCGTTGGATGTCTGTGCATTGCTCATGTCAGGCTCCTCGTGTTTCGGTGATCTAAGGGTAACAAATTCGACCTGAAAATCACAGCAAAGGAGACAGCCGAGTCGATTGCGCCTTGGTATTGGTGGCCCATACGTTCGCAATCTCGGCGACTTGCCTTCCTGATCTGGAGGATCCGATTCTATGTTGTTCGGCCTGATCGGATTGTAGTATCTGATGGCTTACCAAGGGGCCGGTTGCTTATGTGAGAAGCCTCCAGGAAACCTCCGCTCCAATAAAGCTTCAAAGAGGAAAATCAATAATGAACAACTCTCACGAGTACCGGGAGAGCAAATTCTTTTTTGCGAAATGCTCTCCGGCGTGACGTTGCCAAACAATGTACCGCCTGTGAAGAAACCGTCATCGTGGCCGCGCACCTTCAACCCGCGCCCGTCACGCCTAACTTGTTCCTCACACGCAAGTCTGTTTGTCGCTGAAGGGTATTCAAACCCGGCGCTAAAGCGCCTAGATTAACCCCTTGTCGGAGCCATGGGCCCGATTGGCAACAGAGCCCACTCAATTGATTCGGAGGTTCTATATGAGCACGTCACAAAAGGTCGTCGTCGTTACCGGCGCATCGCAAGGCATTGGCGCAGAAGTCGTCAAGGCTTTCCGCAAGCTCGACTATCGCGTCGTCGCCACCGCGCGCAGCATCAAGCCGTCGGAGGATCCCAACATCCTGACCGTGGCCGGCGACATCGCCGACCACGAAACCGCCCGCCGCGTGATCAGCGAAGCCGTGACGCGCTTTGGCCGCATCGATACGCTCGTCAACAACGCCGGCATCTTCGTCGCCAAGCCTTTTACCAGCTACACCGCGGAAGACTATGCAGCGGTCACAGGCGTGAACCTGAACGGCTTCTTCTACATCACGCAGCTCGCCATCGCTGAAATGGAGAAGCATTCCAGCGGCCACGTCGTCAGCATCAGCACCACCCTGGCCGATCATGCGATCGACGGCGTGCCTTCGGTACTCGCCTCGCTCACCAAGGGCGGCCTGAACGCGGCAACCAGGTCCCTCGCGATCGAATACGCAAAACGTGGCATTCGCGCCAACGCGGTCTCGCCGGGCATCATCAGGTCGCCGATGCACCCGGAGGAAACGCATGCGGCACTCGGCGCGCTCCATCCGATGGGTCATATGGGCGAGATGAGCGACATCGTCAACGCGATCGTGTATCTGGACTCCGCCCCGTTCGTCACCGGCGAGATCCTGCACGTCGACGGCGGCCAGAGTGCCGGGCACTAAGCACGACCAGGCAATACCGAGCGATACCAGGAACCATCCCACAAGACCGGACGCCGGTGCTAGACGACGGCCGGTTCGTCAACTACGATCAAGGAGAACACCATGCCGATCGTCACGATCCAGGTGACCCGCGAGGGCACCAAGCCGGGCTTCGACTCGGTCACAGCAGAAGAAAAGGCTGAACTCATCAAGGGCGTCAGCCACCTGCTGCTCGACTTGCTGAAAAAGCCGCTCGAAACAACCTTCGTGGTCATCCAGGAGGTGGAAACGGAGAACTGGGGCTGGGGCGGTCTACCGACTGACGTATATCGCAAGCAGCTAGGCTTGAAATAGGGGCGTTCGCCGACCCGTGGTCCTGCGGCTCCATCGTTTGGTTATAAGAGGAGAAATTGACAATGGACGGCAAACCTCTAACGCACGGAATCGACCATCTTGGGCTGACGGTTCGCAACCTGAACGTCACGCGGGACTTCTTCATCCAGTGCCTCGGCTGGACTCTGGTTGGAGAGCGCCCCAACTACCCCGCGGCCTTTGTGTCTGATGGCCACATCATGCTGACGCTCTGGCAGGTGACGAACCCGGACAGGCTCGTTGAGTTCGACCGCAAGACCAACGTCGGTCTGCACCACCTCGCGCTACGGGTAGGCAGCGAAGAAGCGCTCAACGAGATCTTTGCGCGCGTTTCAGGATGGCCCGGCGTGGTGGCTGAGTTCGCACCCGAGAACCTGGGTGAAGGACCAAAGCGACACACGATGGTGTACGAACCCGGCGGCATCAGACTCGAGTTCGATTTCGATCCGCGCAGATGACGGACCAGCTTTACATGTTGAGGGCCTTCATTGCGACGACGCGGCATAAGAGTTTTTTCATCAACACTATTGAAGCGATGAGCGGGATAAACGCCGGGGGTGAGCGCTCTCGATCCGGACGAGCGGGGCCGACGCCAACGAACTCTGCGTGACTGCGCAGATTCGGGACCGGGACTTCGCAAGGCGTCGCGTCGCCTCGCATCGGACGGATGGTCGGCGATGACGCGATAGGCCGATGCCTGGGTCACCGGCCCACCGGTTCGAATGGCGAAGGTCGCCCATACCGCGCCTCAGTCGGTCGCCAACTGTAATTCCCGACAGTCCTTCCCCGGCAAAACCGTCTCTGCATCCTTGGCGCCATATCGAGCCGACGATCTGAAAAACTGGGTGCAATAATCGACGAATGTCCTGAGCCTCGCCGGAAGCAACTCCCGATGCGAGTAGAAAAGACAGATCTCAACCTTGCTGTCGGATGTTGTGCACAGCGGCAAGATATGCGTAAGTTGCCCGGCTTCGATATCCTCACGCACCATGGTTTCAGGCAATGCGGCAATGCCGATCCCCATGAGTGCCGCCGCCCTGAGCAATATTTCGTTCCCGTCCATCGACGACATGGGAGACACGCTCACTCGTGTTTCGCTCTCTAGCAGATCGACAACGTCCACGCCTTTCTTCCGTGAATCCGTGTCCAGCAGAAGAAAGTGATGGGTCAGATCGGCGGCGGCTTTGGGAATACCGTACTGCTCCAGATAAGCGGGCGCTGCGACGAAGATGCGCTGTGACTTCGACAACGTGCGACGAATCACGGCAGACTGCTCGACAAGATGCGGCGGAAGAATCGCCATGTCGAATCGGCCGTCATACAGGTTTGCGGCCCCCTCTTGAACGGAAACGATCAGATTCACATTGGGGGCAATGGCGTGATAGCCCCGCACCAGGCGCGAAAAGGTTTCGCTCATCAGCATCGGGTGCACGATCAGCCGCAGCTTTCCGCTGTCGACTTCAAGCGCTCGCGAAATGCGACGATTCGCTTCGTCGAGTTCCGCGAGCAACCGACAGCAACTCAGATAGTAGGGCTGTGCCGCTTCAGTCAAAGAAACGGACCTTGTTGTCCTAAGCAAGACCCTCGTCTGGATGCACCCTTCGAGCTTAGCGATCGCTTTCGATACCGACCCGGTGGTCACATTCAGCGATTCTGCAGCCTTGCTAAAGCTTTGATACCGTGCGGTAGCAACGAATGCACGCAACATGTAAAGCTCGTCCATCTCGCACCTCACTGATCAATGTAGAGCAGAGTATCCAGCTGCCATGAATCGTCACTGACGACAAAATCCAAACAGCCGGGAAACGAATGAAGGGTAGCCGCGAACGCTGCGTGGTGCCATCGTCCGATATGGTGTAACGCATCGTGCGCTCGCGTGCTCATCTAATACGTTCGGATGCGCGCCCCTATCCAGCATGAATGTTCCTGTTACTTCGGAGAGCTTGGCGGTATTGGCGAGAACCTTCTGGACTGCGGGGTCTTTCTTGAAGCGTTCCATCGAGTCGGTCTGGTTGCCCAGCTCGTCGCTTTTGGGATCGATCGGTGGCTGGCCGCCTTTGACCGAAGCCACGGCGACCTCTGCCCCGGCATCTGTGAAGGCATAGTAAGGGGCCGTGAACTCTTCAAGCCAGAAGCCGGTCGGCTTGCCGGTGTTTCCAAGCACGTTGTGCGAAGTCAAAACCATCAAAATCTTCATTGTCAGTCTCCGTTCGCTGAGACGAATGCCCGTGGGGCATCGCTGGGGGCGCGCTCGAAATGGATGTCCTTGCTCGGTTGGGACGGTTGCGGTCTTCACCAAAAAAATGGTTTGAACAGGCGTAAAGAACCCTACTTCGAATAGCGCCGGCAGACCATACATCCAAGGGATGCCGGGCAACTGCTCTTCGGTTACGAAACCCATACCAAGGTATGGCAGATGCAGCGCGTCCGGATGCCTTCGGCTGCATGGCGCGGGCGGTCGACTCGCATCGACGTCCTCGAGACCGACCTTCTATCCAATTGGATATACGGCCGTATGAGTTCCACACGCTTTGTCAGGGGCGATGCCACCCGTTCGTACAATGGCTTTCAGCGGCTGGGCCGTCTACCTTGATCTCATGGCGAGCGCGGCCGTCTCGCGCGCAGCCGACCAGGAGGGCGAGTCGTGAATGCAAAGGAAACGGCAGATTCGGTGACGAGTCCGCACGGCGACGCGCTCCCGTCAAAACCGCGCTGGATTCAGACCGACGCCGACACGGTGAATGCACTCTCCGAGCGGGTGTTCAAAACACTCGTACTTGTCGTCTGTGGGTGGTCATTGATAGAAGCGCCGCTAGAGCTGGGGGTGTCCGACGCACACGCCGTGCTGCTTGCCTTGCTCCTGTCGAAGCTCGTGGTGGTCGGCACAGGTCTCGCTGCCGTTGCCAAAGCACGCTTCGCTCGCGAAACGTTTGCCTTTCTCTGCGGTGCGAGCGTGTTGGCCATCGCACCCGCACTCCCGACGGAATTCAACCAGTCCTTCGCGATAGCAATCTTCTCGTCAGTCGAATGCTTCAGCAAGGCCACGTGCGTGATGGCATTCGGCGTCGCATCGTCGCGAGAAAAGCAGTCGCGCCAGCCATAGCGTCCTCGATAGAAATCCGGTTGCGCGTCGACGCACTTGTTTGAGGAGGTGGATATGTCTCACGTATTGTACAACTGGATTTTTGTCGGCAGTAACGCCTACGACGAGTACACCTTCGTCCCTTGGTTCAATATGAACGTTTATCGTCGGACAGTGGATCTGAGTCGTGTTTGCCTGCTGTAAATCAACGGCGCGTAAGCTCGGGCGCGTGGCCGGAAGGGACGCACGGCGTCATTGGGAGATACGACTTCTGTCATGCGGACCGCTCGATTCGTCAGGAGAAGCGGCGTCTTTGCCTTATCGCCGGTCAGGCTACGAGGTAACGGTAGACCTTGAGCCGCAATGACAATAGGAAAGACCGTGCGCAATATGTAGCGATAAGCGCGCGCATTGCTTACTATACGAAAAGTATCGGCGTCAGTTTAGCGTAACGAACTTTTCGAAGATCGAGCGATGAAACACGACAACGTTGGGGCGGGAAGTGAATCATTGCCGGACTCGCTCGTTTATGTGGTCGACGACGATGAGTCTATTCGAGGCGCGCTAACCTCTCTGCTCATGTCAGTCGGAATTCACGTGCGGGCGTTCGAATCGGCCGACGATTTTCTAGCCGCGGAGATGCCAGACGTGCCGAGTTGTCTCATTCTTGACGTTCGGCTGCGAGGCACGAGCGGCCTGACCCTGCAGCAGGACCCATTTAAAGAAAGTGTTCGATTTCCGGTCATATTTCTGACCGGACACGGTGACATTGAGATGTCCGTCAAGGCAATGAAAGCGGGCGCTTTCGATTTCATGACAAAGCCGTTCAAGGATCAGGATCTGATCGATACGATCGCCGCAGCCCTGAAAAGGGATAGCGAATTGAAGCGCCAGGAAAAGATCGTTGCGGGCATCCGTCAAACATACGATTTGCTGACAGCGCGCGAGCGGGAAGTCATCAGGTTGGTCGCCGATGGACTGTTGAACAAGCAAATCGCCGACCGCCTGTGTCTTAGCGAGGTGACGGTCAAGATCCATCGGGGGCAAGCGATGCACAAGCTGAAGGCGCGCTCAGTGCCTGATGTCGTCAGGAAGTTGCAGCAGGTGCTGCCTCTCCACTAAGGCGCCAGGTAGCATTTTCTGTATTCGCTGCGCTGTGGTCGCCATCTTCAGCCGGGATCGATCCCGGCTAATACGAACTGTCACTAAAATCATTCTAAGGTCTTATTTTCGCCTCGTCCGTAGGACTGTAATTTGCCTAGAGGATTTAGCCTTTCTGAATCCTTTCAATGGCCCGCGGACTCGATATGAGATCAAAGCGCTCTCCTGCAGTTATTGGGGTCGTGGACGACGACGAATCCGTCCGGATGGCGACATCCAGTTTGCTTCGTTCGGCAAACTGGAAGGTCATTGCCTATGAGTCCGCCAACCATCTTCTAGGTGATACGCGCCGGTCGGAACTGAAACTTGTTGTCGCGGATATTCACATGCCGGGCATGGACGGTTTTGCGCTGCTTGAGTCGATCAAGCTAGGGCAGCGGCCAGTTCCTGTCATTTTCATTACTGCCTACGCGACGCAAGAGCTTCTCGAGCGAGCCGAAGCCGGCGGAGCCGCCGGTTTCTTCTCAAAGCCAGTGGACGACGCGCGACTGCTCGCGCTGATTGACGAAATACTGCGGAAGTAACCGAACCGAAGATCCGTCGGTTTGTCAGCGTATATCGGAATCGCCTAGTCGTCGCCTGGATGCGATACGTTGCCTTGCGCAGGCAACGTGAACTGAAAGGTGGCGCCCGCGGCAGAGTTAGACGTCACCCATAATCGTCCTCCGTGACTTACCACGATCGAGCGGCAGATCGGCAGTCCCATCCCCAGGCCGTTGGGTTTGCTCGTAAAAATTGCCTCAAAGACGCCTTCCAGATGCTCGGCGTCGAGGCCCGGTCCAGAATCCTGCACGGTAGCGCAGAGTTCGTTGGCGTCGGAGTTGCTGGTTCGGATCAAAAGCGTTCGCTCGCCGACGTTCGTTGCGCTCATCGCTTCAAGGGCGTTGATCATCAGATTGAGCATCACTTGCTGCAGTTCTACCCGATCGCCCGGATCTGCGGCAATCCATCCACCAGATGGACGGCGAGCTCGACACCGTGCTTGTTGGCTTCACTTCGCATGAACGCGATCAACTCGAGAATCGTTTCATTGATGCCGAGGCCGTCTTTTCGCTGCGGTTCCCTTTTAAAGAAAGCGCGGGTTCGGTCGACGATGTTATTGGCGCTATCCGCGACAATCCGGATGAGCGCCTGACGCACTTCGTCGAGATTGGGCGGCCGCGCCGCCAGCCAGAGCAAGGCCGCACTGGCGTAGGCAACCGTTGCGGTGATGGGTTGCTTCACTTCGTGGGCAATCGATGCCGATAACTGGCCCATCGTTGCCACGCGGTTTGAATGTGCCAGTTCCGGCTGTAATCCACGATGCGCAGAAAAACATCGTTGGCTTCGATGACGTTGCCTTCAAAGTCCCAAATGTGGATCCCGATGATGTTGGAGTCCACTAGGTGCCGAACCTTTGCCTCGCGCTCCTGAAGATCGGCATAAAGACGGGTGTTCTCGAGCGAAATGGCCGCCTGTGACGCCAGCAAATCAAGCAACGAGGAGCGGCGCGCCGTAAAAACATGCGAAGTGGCCTTGTTCTCGAGATACAGCAGGCCGCCGAGTTTGCCCTGTCTGACAAGAGGCAGGCAGAACAGGGACCGGTCGCTCCGCTTGCCAGGTAGCTGTCCTGGAAGGACATATTGGGTATCAAAGCATCGTCGATGATGACGCTCTTTTGCGTGTGGATCACGTAACGCAGAATGGCGACAGGGACGGCAGAATTGGCAAGCGGCTCCCGGTTCAACTCGATCCCGTTCCCATTGATGCGCGCCTCAGCCTCGATCCAGCAGCCGTCCGGCTGCTGCGGCACAACTAGCAGGCCCCGATCGGCCCGCGAGGTCTGCAGCGCCATCGTCATCAGGCGCTCGATCAGGCCGGTCAGCTCGATCTCGCTAGAAGGGGCTTGAGACGCCTTGAGCGGCGTCGCGGCGTCGAAATAGCTGAGTGTCGACGTAGCCATGCTCCCGTCCTGATTGGCGAGGCGGGAAATTGCAGGTCGAGTTGCGCGACTTTGCCGTCCGTGCCCCAAAAGGCGAAGCAATGACGCGCGTTGCGCAAATACGCATCGGCGCTCGTCCTGAGACCGCTGCCCAGATAAAAGCGACCGGGGCCGTTCATGTAGACAAGTTCGGTGCTGGATTCGCCCAGTGCGCCAAAGCGGCGCGACGCAAGCCGCGCAGCTCATGGCATCTGGACGAGATGTTCGTGACGCTGCGCGGTGAGCCGTATCTGTTGTGGCGGGCGGTCGACGAGCATGGTGCTGAACTCGACGCGCTGCTGCAGAAGCGGCGCGACAAGGCCGCGGCAAAGCGCTTCTTCCGGAGGGTGCTGCGTTCAAACCCGGCGCCGCGCAAGATCGTTACCGACCAGCTGCGCAGCTATGCGGCGGCCAAGGCTGACATTGCCGAGCTCGCTCATGTGAAGCACGTTTTCGTCAAGGCGGCTGCACGCGTAAACAACGGTGCCGAGAACAGCCACCAGCCGACCCGCAGGCGCGAACGCCAGATGTGCGGCTTTCGCGATGCGCGTCGCACGCAGGCGTTTCTCTCATGCTTCGGCGTGATCCGGTAGCACTTCGCGTTGCCCAGACATCAGATGAGCGCGGCATCTCATCGTGCCGTGCTCCAAGAACGCTTCGCCACTTGGCATGGCTGGACTATCACCGCCACAGCCGAGAAAGTTATCTGATAAGGATAACTACTATTTAGCCACACGGGTAGCCTATTCCGGTCAACTTGACAAGGCCCGCTGAAACGCTTGAGGGTCGGTGATACATCTGCCGATGTCTTCCAATGTTGGAGTGATATTGGCCGAATTTGGGCTTGTGATTGAACGATACATGTCAATCGCTTCTCTACACGAAGCCGCCTCAAGATGCCCAGCGCCCTCGCCGGACATCGATCGATGCACATTAGAAGGGCAACGCGGCAGCGTTAGAGATTCTGGGCATGCTCACCGCCAGTAGGCCCAACCTGATATTCCTCGTCGGTCACCTTCTCCATCCAAACGACGCTTACGCCGTCTAGAGTTTCCTGAATTCCTATGTGGGTCATGGAGGTAGTAGCAGATGCGCCGTGCCAATGCTTGTGACCCGGCGGGCACCAGACCACGTCGCCAGCACAGCGGACCTTGTCTTCAAGACCGGGGTTTCCCCCCGGGTTTCACTGTAACTTGACAAGCCGTCGAACAGAGGCGTTGTGACCTATATGTCGACGTCGGCGGCAGAGGCCCATGCCCCCGCCCTTGCGGGAGAAATGTACGATCTCCAGCGCAGAACGAAAAGAAGAATTCGTTTCCGCGTAAGAAACGATGACTTACGCGCGACGTCGAGAAAATGCACGCTCATGAATTCGACTTCGCGCTTTTTGCGGCTCCAATGCACAGAACATCACCGTAAAAGACGGCCTGGCAAGCCTTCCAGTTGAATTGCGATTTGTTCTCGTAGTGCAAGATTGTTTGTCCAATGCGGGTATCCGAAATCCGAGTCAACGCGCCTATATTTGCCTCCATCGGAGCCGTCGGCCCGATCGGCGTTGAAGCAGAACAACTAATATTCGAAGTTAAGCATGAACACGTCACAAAAGTTTGTCGCCGTCAGCGCGCATCGCCAGTCATTGGCGCCGAAGTCGTGAAGGGATTTTCGAAGGCTCGGCTACCGCGTTGTTGCGACCGCACTTTCGATCAAGCCGTCGGACGACGCGAACATATCAGATACCCGGCGACGGCTTGAGAACAGCCTGCCATCAAGCCTCTTAAAGGACCCAATATGAACCCGCCGGAAACCGCGAGCGCTCCGGCGCCATTGACTGGCTGGCAGTTCGCACTGGGCACGTTTGCTGTGGCCCTCGCCACCTTCATGAATGTGCTGGACTCGTCGATCGCCAACGTCGCGATCCCGACGCTGTCCGGCGACCTGGGTGTGTCGGTGGATGAAGGCACGTGGGTCATCACGCTGTTCGCCGCGGCCAACGCGGTGGCGATTCCGCTGACCGGGTGGCTGACGCAGCGGGTCGGGCAGGTGAAGCTTTTCGTGACCGCAATCCTGCTGTTCGTGATGGCGTCCGCGGTGTGCGGCCTCGCGCCGAACTTGCCCTTGCTGCTCGTGGCCCGCGTCGTGCAAGGCGCGGTGGCGGGGCCACTGGTGCCGTTGTCGCAAGCACTCCTGCTCTCCTCGTTTCCGCGGAATAAAAGCTCGAGCGCGCTGTCGCTGTGGGCGATGACCGCAACGGTCGGGCCCATCGCCGGGCCGGCCCTGGGCGGCTGGATCACCGACAACTACAACTGGTCGTGGATCTTCTACATCAACGTGCCCGTGGGCCTCTTCGCCGCCGCGGTGATCTGGGCGCTCTACCGCAAGCGCGAAACGCCGTCGCGCAAGCTGCCGGTCGACAAGGTGGGGCTCATGTCACTGATCGTCTGGGTGGGCGCGCTGCAGATCATGCTCGACAAGGGCAAGGATCTCGACTGGTTCAATTCGCCGGTGATCTGGGCGCTCACGATCGTCGCGCTGGTCGCGTTCCTGTTCTTCCTGATCTGGGAGCTGACCGAGGCCAAGCCGATCGTCGACCTGCGCCTGTTTAAGGGACGCAACTTCCTGGGCGGCACCATCGCGATATCGATCGCGTACGCAGTGTTCTTCGCCAACCTCGTGATCCTGCCAACGTGGATTCAGGAGTTCCTGGGCTACCGGGCCGTCGATGCAGGGCTCGTGACAGCGCCGCTCGGCATCTTCGCCGTGCTTCTTGCGCCGGTGATGGGCAAGATCATGCCGAAATCGGACATGCGGGTGCTGGCGACGCTCGCCTTCCTCGGCTTTGCGGGCGTGTTCCTGATGCGCTCGTGGTACACGACGGGCGTTGATGCCTACACGCTCGTTCTGCCGACGCTGCTGCAGGGCATCCCGATGGCGCTGTTCTTCACGCCGCTCACGGCGATCATCCTGTCGGGCTTGCCGCCGGAAAAGATCCCGGCGGCCGCGGGTCTGTCGAACTTCGCGCGGATCTTCGCGGGCGCGGCGGGAACGTCGCTCATGAGCACTATCTGGAACGACCGGACGATCCAGCATCATGCGCAGCTCGCCGAGCAGACCAGCGTGAATAACCCGGCTTATGTGCACGCGCTCGCCGGTATTCAGACGACGCTGCACGCGAGTCTCTTCAAAGCCCAGGCCTTTTTCGAAACACAATTGAGCGCGCAGGCGACGATGCTCGGCCTGAACGATGTGTTCTGGCTGTCGGCGGTGATCTTTGTCGTGATCATTCCGCTCATCTGGATCACCAAGCCCAGCAGGGACGGCGCGAAGAACACAGCGGGCGCGGGCGGTCACTAAGCAGCGCGCCGCTCGCACGGGAAGAAATCGCAAAAATTCTTCTTGAACATCGGACTTTGCGGTGATTGTCAAAGTCATTTACACCGAGGACGCGCCATGAAGCTAGGGCTTCCTATGAAGCACTACACGCCCGAAAGTTTCTCGCTGACGCAAAGTGTCGGGTTCTTGCTGACCAAGGCTCGCAACTTGATCAGTGCGGAAGTGGACACGGCCCTCAAGGATCTCGACATCACCGGCCCGCAGATGGGCATTTTCCTCGCGATGCAGCGCGGTCTGGCCTCCACGCCGTTCGAGCTCTCGAAGATGTTGTCCGTCGACACCGGACTGATGACGCGGACGCTCGACAAGCTGGAAGCGAAGGGGTTGCTAGAACGCTCGCGCAGCGTGGACGATCGCCGGGTGGTCAACCTGGTGCTGACGAAGAAGGGCGAAGAAATCGCGGCCGAGATTCCGGATATCGCGCTGGAAGTGCTGAACGCGCGGTTGAAGAAGTTCAGGAAGGCGGAGTTCGAAGAGTTGTGCCGTCTGCTTAACAAGTTCATTGGAGAGTGAACGCCGCGGTGCTCCCCTCTTTTTAACCATTAATCTGACAGGTCAAAAAATGAAAGTGCAGATTACTAGATCCGGCAGCGGTATCCGTGCGATCAAAACGGGGCTGTCGGCGATCCTGGTGGCGGTGCTCTCGGCATGCGCCAACTATGCGGGCATTCACAGCGACCAGCAGATGGCCCAGCCGCAACAGTTCGAGACGACGCAAAGCTTGCCGGCCGAAAGCGGTCACTGGCCGGCGGCCGACTGGGCCAACCAGTTCAGCGACGCGCAACTGAAGGCCTTGCTCGAGGAAGCGCTCAAGGGCAGCCCGACGATTGCGCAGGCGCGCGCCCGCATCGCCGGGGCGCAAGCCTATGCGGAAACCGCGAAGGCCAGCACGATGCCGCGCGTCGACGCCGATTACTCGCTGACGCGCAAGCAGCTCAGCGGCACGGCGCAAGTGCCGCCGCCCTACGCGGGCAGCTGGCAAACCCAGAACACCGGACTGTTGACCGCTTCATTCGATCTGGATCTGTGGGGCAAGAATCGCGAAGCGCTGAAGGCGGCGGTCTCCCAAGTGCAGGCAAGCGAGGCCGACGCGGAAGTCGTCAAGCTCACGCTCACGACCGCGGTCGCCCGTACCTATAACCAGCTTGCGTGGCTTTACGTGCTGCGCGATATCGCACAGCGGGAAGTCGAGCGCCGCGAACAGATCGACCGCATCGCGGCCGGCCGCATCGCGGCCGGGCTCGATACCCAAGTCGAGCGCAAGACGGCGCAGGCGAATCTCGCGACCGCCCGCTCGGCGCTCGCCGCGCTCGACGGCAGCATCCTGACGACCCGCTACCAGTTGGCCGCGCTCATGGGCGAAGGCCCGGACCGCGGGCTCGCGATCGCGCGGCCTGCGCTTGGCGTCGGCGACGAGGTGCGCCTGCCGGACAACCTTCCCGCCGACCTCGTGAGCCGCCGCCCGGACATCGTCGCGGCCCGCTGGCGCGTTGATGCGATTACGCACGAAGTGAAGGAAGCGAAGGCCGAGTTCTACCCGGACATCAACCTGAGCGCCGCGATCGGGCTGGACGCGTTCGGCTTCAGCCGCTTCCTGAGGGCAGCGAGCCGCACGGCCAACGTGGGTCCGGCGATCCATCTGCCGATTTTCGACGCGGGTGCGTTGCGTGCGCAATTGAAGGGCCGTTACGCCGATTTCGACGACGCCGTCGCGACCTACAACCAGACGCTGATCACCGCCTTGAATGGTGTGGCCACGCAACTCGCGCAGATCCGCTCGAGCGACGCGCAGCTTGCCGATGCGCAAACGGCGCAACAAGCCGCGCGCGAAGCCGACGATCTGGCGATCACGCAGTACAAGGGCGGCCTGACGAATCAGCTGACCGTGCTCAACGCCGACATGAACACGCTGCAGGCCGATCAGGCCGTCGCCAACTTGCTGATGAACCGGCGCGACCAGCAGATCGCGCTCGCATCGGCACTCGGTGGCGGCTATGTCGATACGTCCTCCGATACAACACGCAGTGCGGATTTAGCTGCGCCTTCCAACTCCGTCGTCGCCGCGCGTTGAACCGGCACGTTCGCAAACTCTTTGGTGAATTGACATGGGCGATACCATCAAGACTGACCGCACGAGTGCGGACTCGGCACAATCGAACAGCAAGGGTGCACACGATGGCCCTGCCCGAACCTCGCCGAACGCGACGCCGCCCGGCGCCTCATCCGGGCGCAAGCTGTGGCTCGCGCTTCTGGGCATCGGCGTTGTGGTCGCGGGTGCTGCGTATGGCGCGTACTACGTCAAGTATGGGCAATATCACGAGTCGACCGACGACGCGTACGTCAACGGCAACCTCGTGCAGCTCACGCCGCAAGTGACCGGCACGGTCAACGCGGTCAACTCGGACGACACGCAGATCGTGAAAGTGGGCGACCCGGTCGTCACGCTGGACCCAGCCGATTCGAGGATCGCGCTCTTGAACGCCGAGGCGGCGCTCGGCCAGGCCGTGCGCCAGGTGAGCACGCTCTACGTGAACAACGGCTACTACGCGGCCAACGTCGCGCAGCGCGAGTCGGACCTGGCCCGCGCGCAGGACGATATGAAGCGCCGTGTCGCGGTGGCCAACACCGGCGCGGTGTCGGCAGAAGACGTCTCCCACGCCCGCGACGCTGTGGCCGCCGCTCAGGCATCGCTCGACGCCGCTCGCCAGCAGGCGCAATCGAACCATGCGCTGACCGACCGCACGTCGATCGAACAGCATCCGAACGTGCAAGCCGCCGCCGCAAAGCTCCGCGACGCCTACCTCGACTACGCACGCAATACGCTGCCGGCGCCGGTGACGGGCTACGTCGCGCAGCGCTCGGTGCAAGTTGGCCAGCGCGTCGCGCCGGGCACGCCGCTAATGTCGATCGTGCCGCTCGACGGCGTCTGGGTCGATGCGAACTTTAAGGAAGTGCAACTGCGCCGGATGCGCATCGGTGAGCCGGTCACGATGACGGCGGATGTCTACGGTTCGAGCGTCAAGTACCACGGACGGGTGATCGGCTTCTCCGCGGGAACGGGCAGCGCGTTCGCGACGTTGCCGGCGCAGAACGCGACCGGCAACTGGATCAAGATCGTGCAGCGCTTGCCGGTGCGTATCGCGCTCGACCAGAAGGAGCTGGAGGCGCATCCGCTTCGCATTGGGCTGTCGATGGAGGTCGACGCCGACACGCGCGACGATTCCGGCACGCAGCTCGCCGCTGCCGTGAACACGACCTATCGCACCGATGTGTTTGCGCAGTACGGCACGCAAGCCGATGCGGAGATCGCAAAGATCATCGATCAGAACGAGGTGGCGACACAGGCGAAGACTGCACGGCCGGCTGCGACGAAGGTGGCGATGGGGAATTGAGCGGGCGCACCGCGGCTATCGCGAGACGCCCTCGACTTCCGTTCCTGCTAGCGCCGCGCGGGCCGCAGCCGCGCAAGAGATTCTCGCGCAGCGTGGCAATTACAATGAAACGGCTGGATGGGCGGGCACGGTGAATTGAACGACGGCGCCGCGGGGCAGGTTCGCACTCGCCCACAATCGGCCACCATGCGCGTCGATGATCGAACGGCAAATCGACAGCCCCATCCTCAAACCGGTGGGCTTCGTGGTGTAGAAGCGGGCGAAAACGCGCTCGGCGCTCTGCGGAGCAAAGCCCGGCCCCGAATCGCGCACTGTTACGAGCACGCAGCCAGAGTCGGCTCTCCCTGTGCTGATGAGCAATTGTCGTACGCCGTCGCTGACGCCGCTCATCGCCTCGAGCGCGTTGATGACCAGATCGAGGACGACCTTTTGCAGTTCGACACGGTCTCCTTCGATGAATGGCAAACCGTCCGCGAGTTGCGTCTGCACCGAGGCGCCGTTCTTCATGGCTTCGCCTTGGGTGAGCTCGATCACCTCGCGGATCGCCGCGTCGATCTCCACCCATTCCTTCCGGCGTGGCGCCTTCTTGATGAGATCACGGATCCGGCCGATCACGTTGCCCGCTCGATTTCCGTCGTTGACGATACGGCCGAGCGCCTGCCGGACCTCCTCCAGGTCAGGAGGCTGAGCGCTCAGCCACCGCAGCGCTGCCTGGGCGTTGGTGACCGTCGCGGCGATCGGCTGGTTGACTTCGTGAGCGATCGAGGCCGCGAGCTGGCCGATTGTCGCGACGCGGTTTGCGTGCGCTGGTTTTTTTGGAGCGGCGCTGTCCTTCCTTGAGCCGTGTTGCTACGCCAGACCAATCGCCGATGAGGCAGAGGGCTTATTGCACAAAGGGTTCGGGTCTACTCTTTCTATACAGCGTTCCTTATCCTTACCTATGCTCAATCGCACGCCCCGCGGCGACGATGGTACAGAGCCGCGTCAATCATCACAGACTTAACATGTACCGCCAACGTAGCTTTTCTTTTGAGCCGATTGCAGGGCATCTTGGCGATGGGCGTCTGCCGCGGCCAAGGAGGTGAAATGTCAGACCCAAGCCAACGTAAGCAAATCTAGCTGGATCCCCTCACACCCGGCTACTGGCGCGTCGTACTCGACAACCCGCCGTTCAATATCTTCGGACCAGACAGCGTTCCGCCGATGAACGAGGTCATCAGTGCTCTCGAGGCAGATGCGGATGTCAAGATCGCCCCCCGCGGCAGAATAGATACTGTGATCCCCGCCAAGCATTTTGCAGTTTGGGATCGAAGCACTTGCCTGACCTGATAACACCGAAAGCGACATGAACGAGCTTGCGCATCATCGAACCGATGATAAGTTTGGCAGGCTTGCCGAAAGCGGCCAGACGTTCGCGAAAACGCTTTCCCCAGTGAGTCGTCATGGCAGGCACATAGAGCGCTTTACGCAAAAAGGCGTGACCGACTTTTGACATACGAGGTCTGCCTTTGACGCTGCTGCCGGATTCGTGCTGTCGCGGATCGAGACCGGCGAAGGCCGCCGCCTGCCGGGCGTTCGCGAAGCGTCCGGGGTGCATACAAAAGGCCAGCAGCACCGCGATAGTGCGCTCGCCCAGGCCAGGAATGCCATCGAGCAGCATCCGCTTGCCCTTCATATCCGGGTCGCCGTCAATTTGATCACGGATCTTTTTGAGCAGCTTCTTGATTTCGGTATCGAGCCATTCAATATGGCCGACAATGTCTACTGCAACAACTTTGCGCGCCACCTCAAGGCGATTGCTCTCTTGCGTACGCATTGTTTGCAGCGCCTCGAGTCGCACCACCGAAGCCCGCAATGCCTGTTCTGCAGGTGACGGAGCTTGCCACGTTGTCCGGCAGCATTCGAAGCAGAATTCTGCAATCAATTGGGCATCGCCGCGATCTGTCTTACTGCGCGCCAGGCGGGAGGCGCCGAAGGCCTTGATTTGCGGAGGATTGATCACACTCACCGGCATGTCTTTGGCGGTCAGATACTCCGCAACCGCTTCCCAATAAACGCCAGTGGCTTCCATGCACATATGTGCATCCGAGGCTCCATGCTTGTCCAGCCACTCGACTAATGCATTGAAGCCTTTCTGGTTATTCTCGAATACCTTGTTTTGTACTTCCATTCACCAAGCGCAGTGCGCACTCGAGCTTGGCTTTGGCGACGTCAATTCCGCAATGAAACGATTGCATGCAACATCCTCTGATGATCTACCTTGTGAATGCGGGCTGCCGGCCAAGCCGGGCCAAAGATACTGTCCGATCTGTTTCGGAGGGTGAGCGGCGGCTGCAAAGATCTATTCTGCTGGCTCAAGGCCAAAGTTGTCGCAGGCATCCAGCCTGCGCCCCCCAAGAACTGCTGAGCGAATCCGATCTTCTTACACCATCGGATCCACTACAAAGAAAGCATACAAGCTGTCGCCCCGATAGAACTTGAATCTTTCCTCGATTCTTGCCGGGCAGGCTGCGACCCGTCTCCTAGAATAGATCAACCCATCGCGCAGTAGCGACGCGGTGCCGAACCGAATGGAATGGCTGCACGTAAAAGCACACCTTCATTGGGTGGAGCTTTACGCTGGGGATGTGCGTTCTTCGTGAGCACCGGGAGAAGTGGTTTTTTCCGATGCAATGCCCCACTAGAGATTAGTAACCTTGCGGACCCTTATGAACACCGCCAACCTATCCACAACTGGAACGGCAGAACCGAAGCTCGCACAATCGTCGGCGCCGGTTTCTGTACGGGAGGCAGAGACTCCTGCACAGCAACCGTCCACAGAAGCCAGGCTATCACCTCGCCTCGCTATTGGCCTGATTGGAATGCTGCTGGCGTCACTGCTGGCAATATTGAACGAACAGGTCACCGAGGTGGCGATGGCCGATATTCGGGGCGCGCTCTCGATCGGACATGACGATGGGACCTGGCTGACCGTTCTCTTCGAGGCTACGAACGTGGCCACGATGGTATTTGCTCCGTGGTTTGGGGTGACGCTCACGCTGAAGCGATTTACGATCGGCGCCGTGCTGGCCGTGATGTTCCTTGGATTCCTTTGTCCCTTTGCGCCGAACCTGCTTACGCTTTATGTGCTGCGTGCGCTGCAGGGCGTAGCCGGCGGATGTCTGCCACCGATGTTGATCATCGTGGCGCTTCGTTATCTTCCCCCGAAAGTCAAGTTATATGGACTCGCGGGGTACGCACTCACCGCGACCTTCGGGCCGGCGCTCGGCACGCCTCTCGCCGCCTTGTGGACAGAATATGTCAGCTGGCGAATGGCATTCTGGCAAATCGTGCCGCTTGGTTTAGTGAGCTGCGTGGCAATCTACCAGGGACTTCCGGCGGATCCCACTAAACTCGAACGGTTCCGTTCATTTAACTGGAGCGGATTCATACTGGGATATCCGGCTATAGCAATGCTCGTCATTGGCCTTCTGCAGGGTGATCGCCTTGACTGGCTGAATTCCACGTTTATCTCCACGACGTTTTATGGCGGGGCGCTGTTGGTTGTGGCGTTCCTTATCAACGAGTGGTTTCATCCGCTGCCGTTTTTCAAGCTTCAACTGCTTGCCCGCAGGAACTTCACGCACGGGCTTCTGACACTGGTAGGCGCGGTTACGCTGCTGGTCGGCGTCGCCGCTATACCCGGCCAATATCTCGCGCAAATTCACGGCTACAGGCCGCTGCAAACCACGCCGCTGTCTTTGCTGGTGGCAATTCCTCTATTGATTTCGCTGCCTGCGACCGCCGCCGTCCTGAACCTCCGGCAGGTCGACCACCGCTGGGTCATGGCCATTGGACTTTCCCTGATGGCCATCTCGTGCTTTATGGGGAGTTTCATGACCTCCGAGTGGGTTCGCGAGAACTTTTACTGGCTTCAGTCGCTACAGATCTTGGCGCAACCAATGGTGATCATGGGGATCCTGACCGGCGTCACGACAGGCTTGCCGCCAACGGAGGGTCCGTTTGCTTCGGCCATGTTTAACACGCTCAAAACATTTTCTGGCGCTGCGGCAACCGGTCTCATTGAAGGGCTAGGTACAGCGCGTGAGCATTTTCATTCGAGCATGCTCGTGGACCGGTTGGGCAACAACGCGTTGGTTACGGGCCAAAGCATCGATGCAGTTCATGGTCTCGGCGAACTCGCACACCGGATCCACGAGCAGGCCGTAGTACTGACATCCGCGGATCTCTATCGCGTGATGGCAGGTATCGCCGTCGCCTTTCTTTTCGTTATTCCGGTATTACCTGTGCGTGTTTATCCGCCTTGGAGCACTACGCCGCCCCCTTCCCGCTAAGCGACGATATATATGTTACCTGTCACTCGATTTCCTCGAAAAGCAATTCGTCTTGGCGCGTGTGTGGTCATACTCGGCGTCGCCATATGGGCTGGCATAAGGCTATTTGCCGACTCAACTAGCGAGACCACAAATGATGCCTATGTGACGGCCGATTTCACACTGGTAGCGCCGCGTGTCGCCGGCCAGCTTTCGAAGGTACTCGTAGAAGACAACCAGCAGGTGAAAGCCGGACAATTGATGGTACGTATCGATGACCGCGACTTTCGCGCGGCATTGATGAGCGCGCAGGCGGACGTGGCGGCGGCGAGAGCATCGGTTGCGAACTATGAAGCCGAGATCGCGCGGCAGCCCGCGCTTGTCGATGAGGCGCGCGCCACGCTTCGGTCAGATGAAGCGACCCTCGAGTTTGCACGAGCGAACGCCTCGCGCTACCGGAATCTCTCGGAAGCCGGCGCGGGAACGACGCAGGAGCAACAGCATGCTTCGAGCGCGCTGGCCGAGCAACTCGCGCAGCAGTCCCGCGACCGGGCCGCATTCGTTGCGACTGAGCAGAACCTCGACGTTCTGCGTACCCAGCGCGACAAGGCGGCGGGCGCGTTGGCCCACACCGAGGCCGCCCTCGAGCAAGCGAAGCTAAACCTGTCCTATACGCAGATCCGCGCGCCCATCGACGGCAAGGTTGGCAGACGTTCGGCGCGGGTCGGCGCATTCGTTACAACCGGCGCGCCACTGCTCGCGATCGTCCCGCTGTCGGAAGCCTATATCGTCGCCAACTTTCAGGAAAACCAGCTCGCCAGGATGCGACCCGGCGACATCGTGCGTATCAAAGTCGACAGCTTTCCAGGCGTGATGATTCGAGGGCATGTCGATAGTCTTGCCCCCGCGACAGGCGTGAGCTTCGCGCCTATCGCGCCCGACAACGCAACGGGCAACTTCACCAAGGTGGTCCAACGCGTGCCTGTCAAGATCACCATCGACCGTGGCCAACAGGCCGCGTCTGCATTGAGCGTGGGGCTTTCTGTCGAAACGGAGGTCGCCGTCGGCAAGCGTGCCGATACGCGGATCGCAGGAGCAGACGCGAAATGAATGCGAGCGAATTCTCCCTCCGTGAGTTAGCGCCGTTTATATTGACGTGCTTCGCGATGACAGGCTGTACTGTCGGCCCGAACTTCGAACGTCCGCAGACGACCACGCCCGACGTGTTTAACCGCACCCAGTCCGTGCAAGCATCAAGCAGAGCCGTTGAATCCGAATTCAGTCCGCAATGGTGGACGCTGTTCAACGATCCCATGCTGGACTCACTGGAAAAACAGCTGACCGATGCGAACCTCGACGTGGCGGCAGCGTCGGCGCGTCTGCGGCAGAGCCGGGCCGAGCAACGCATTGCCGGTGCCGAAGAATATCCGACGCTGAATGGCGCCGCATCCTATGACCGCGAGCGCGGAAGTCTGAACGGCATTCTGTCATTGCTCGGAGTCACCCCGACGGGAAGTCAGGCGCAGTCGGCGTCGGGCAGCGCGCCGCTTGGCGTGGCGCCGTTGCCGGGCGCCAAGGGCTCGCCAGCTTACGACCTTTACCAGTTCGGTTTCGATGCATCATGGGAACTCGACATCTGGGGTCGGGCTCGACGCGGTGTCGAGGCTGCGACGGCGCTGGCCGATGCCTCATATGAAGACCGCAATGCAGTTCTATTGTCCGCGCGCGCTGAACTCGCGCGAGACTACGTTCAGTTGCGTGACGCGCAGGCTCTACTTCAGATAGCGAAACAGAACCTTGAAATCGCCCGCGACGCCACGAAGCTCACGGAAACCCGGGTGCGTGAAGGCGTCACTACGGATCTGGACGTGGCCAACGCTTCCGCACAGGCGGAGTCGATCGAAAGCCTGATCCCGACTCTCGAATCACGTTGCGAGACCACGATCAATGCGATTGGAGTACTACTGGCCAAGGAACCGGGCGCGCTACGGCAAACGCTCGGTGAGCCGCATGATGTGCCGGTGCTGCCTGAACAGGTGCCCATCGGAGTTCCGTCGGAGCTGGTGCAGCGCAGACCCGACATCAGAAAAGCAGAGGCTCAACTGCACGCGGCCACGGCGACGATCGGAATGGCGAAGGCCGACTTCTATCCACGCATATCGCTGAACGGCAGCGCGGGGTTCCAGAGCCTTCAGCTCTCGAATCTCGCCGACTGGGCGTCCGGCCAGTTTGTCGTCGGACCGTCGATCACGCTTCCAATCTTCGAAGGCGGACGCCTCAAGGGAACACTCCATTTGCGCGAGGCGCAACAGCAGGAGGCCGCGATTGTCTACAAACGCACCGTACTTGAGGCCTGGCGAGAGGTGGACGATGCGCTCGTCGTCTATGACGCTGAACAGCGGCGGCGCGATCGCCTGACAACGGTCGTTAGCCTGAACCAGCGCGCGCTGTCGATTGCGCGGCAACGGTACAAGGCAGGCGCGGTCGACTTTCTCGACGTACTTAACGTGCAGAAACAGTTGCTCGACGCGCAGAGCAAGCTTGAGCAAAGTAAGGCCGACGCCGCCGCCAACCTGATCACGCTATGCAAGGTGCTCGGCGGCGGGTGGGAGTCAACCTACGCCAAACAGGACGGTCTTCATTGACGCGGCATTCTGTTGCGAGCACCGCGGATAAAGAAGATGTGTGTGGTGACGCATCCTCCCGTCGTTGACTAGCGGACTGCTGAGTATCGCTCTGGTTGCGCTCGTTGCGCCGCCCTGGCTTCGCGCTGATATCCGCGGCGCTGATGCTGTCCTTACGACCATATAGGACGGCGATTGCGAAGGTTCGAGGCGATTGTGTGGGTCGATGGTCAAAAGCCTTGTGAGCGCATCGCCCTGAATGTTGATTAGCCCCGTACATAGAATTGTTTTCGAGCGCTGCGGACACGCGTTCGCAGCAGGTGGTTTCTGGCGGTCATCATGAAGGCTTGTGTTCGCACTCTTGTCGTCGTGGCCGCCCTGGCCGCGCCCGCCTTCTCTTCGGCACAGGAAAGCAGCCCGGCAGGTCAAGCCGAAATGCGCACTGATCAGTCACAACAGAACAATGATGTTCGGGCATCGAGCTACGGTGGTCCTGCTGACAGCAAGGACCAAGCCGGACCGCAGCAGCAACAATGGGGAATGCATGAACGATCGTTTCGGCCAACGACTTCCCGTAAATAAAAGATCAGCGAACGACCGCTTTTAGGGCCCATCAGCCGTTTCAATGACGAAGCGCAATCGTGCGCGAAGGACCGTTCTGCAACCCTGTATAGAGACGGTCGCCATTCTCCAAAGCAGCCAATCGCTCCGGTAGTACTAGACGAATAACTTGGGGACAAGCACTTAGCCTCTTCACCAGCCGCCCGGACCTTCCAAGGTCGAACTGCTGCCTGCGGACGAGGCTCTGCGTCCGCACATTGAAACGACGCTGCGTCGAATTACGACATATCTTGCCGCTGCCCTAAGTCGAAGTCAGCAGGCGGGCGAATTCAACGCAGCGCTTGACGAGCAGGTTGTAAGCACATTTCTATTGTGTGTGATTCAAGGGTTTCGCGTTCTCGGTAAAGGGAGTTTTGAAGAGAAGGATCTCGTCCCGGTCGTGAAGCCGCTTCTGCGGCGGCTGCTGTACAGCCTAGTCACAGTGCACGTGAGGCGCTATATTTGTCAGGCGCCATGCGCTCGGCCGGTCCGCATTGAATCATGCGTTGCCGGCGGGCGCCGCGCGGAGCATGCCCGCGGTGCTAGATCAATCGCCCCGTTTGCGCTGGGCCCGGCAGGGCTCGGGACGGCGCGGACAACGAAAGAAGAGTCCACCTGGGAGCTAACATGAAATATCAACTGGGCGGTATCGTCTTGCTCGCAGCTTGCACGGCTGCTTCTGCACAGTCGAGCGTGACGCTGTATGGCCGCGTCGACGGCGGTGTCGAATACCTGAATCACATTGCCAACGGCACGGGCGGCAGCTCGAGCCGCTGGAGCGCGGAGGGCGGCGACTGGGGCACGAGCATGCTCGGGTTCAAGGGGACCGAGGACCTGGGCGGCGGCACCAGCGCGCTGTTCGACCTCGAAACCGCGCTGCAGATCATGAACGGCACCACGGGCGGCGGCAAGATGTTCTCGCGCCGCGCGTACGTCGGCTTGAAGAATGAGACGTGGGGCCAGCTGCAGGCAGGCCGCAATCTCTTCATCGACAGCGACGGCGTGTGGGAATTCGATCCGTTCGTGCAGCAGGCGGTCTCGTCGGCCTCGCTCGTGCGCGGGCGCAACTGGCAGCAGACGAGCAACAACGTCGAATATCACAGCCCCGTCTGGCACGGCCTCGACGTGCAGGGGCAGTACGCGTTCGGCAACCAGGCGAGCGGCTTCAACAACGGCGCCGAAGGCGATTTCGGCCGCTCGGACGGCATCATGCTCACCTATCACTCGCCGCTCTTCGACCTGCGTGGCATCTACGACGAGCTGCGCGATTCGAACGGTCGCTTCTCCAACATCTTCACGGCCTCCCGCGAGTACTTCGTGGGCGCCAACGTGCGCGTGCAGAAGTTCAAGATCCAGGCCGCGTACACGCACTACGCAGCGCCCGATTCGCCCGCGGGCGTGGCCGACAGCGCCGACCACTACTGGCTCGGCGCCACGTATCAGGCCACGCCGCACTGGGCCGTGACGGCGGCGGGCTTCTACATCCGCGTGGGCGACGGCGGCGGCGACCTCTCGCACGATCCGGGCAGCCACGCGATGCTCTATGCGCTCGGGGCCACCTACAACCTGAGCGCGCGCACGTTCCTGTACGGGACCGTCGCGTACGCGAACAACAGCAAGAACGGCACCTTCTCGGTGTTCGCGACGCCGCGCGATTCGAGCTCGCCGACGAGCCCGATGGCCGGCGAATCGCAAACCGGCGCGTACATCGGGATGATGCACGTGTTCTGACGTGACTGTTTTTCCCGCATTTCAGGCATGCCGCAGCGCAACGGGCCGGCCGGATACCTCGCCGGCGTTCGGGCCGGCGTGCCTGTGCTGCGGGCATCGCGCGACAGGCGGTGCGAGCGGCGTCTTCAAAAGAAGGTTGAGATCATCATGTCCGGACAATCGACATCGCCGGGTTTCATCGGCGTCATCACACTACTGTTCACCGTGCTAACCGCGCTCTATCTGCTGATCGGCGGTGCATGGCTGCTCTCGCTCGGTGGATCGGCGTATTACATCGTGACCGGCGTCGTGTTGCTCGGCGTGACCTGGCTGCTGTACCGCCGCAGTCCGGCGGCGCTCGTGCTCGCCGGCACAGCGATCTGGGCGCTGTGGGGGTCGGGTCCCGACTTCTGGGCGCTCGCGCCGCGCTCCGGCGTGCTCGGCGTGTCGGCGTGTGGCTGCTGCTGTTGAAGGTCCGTTAAAAGAGCTAGCGACCTCCACAGGGACGCTAATCGTGCCCGTTAATTCTGCTAGCGGAATTAACGGACAACAACACCAAGACCGGCCAAAAGGCCAAGGCCGCGCCGGTATGGCATTGCCCCCTGTCTTGGACCGAGGCCGAAAAACCGACTCGCGACGAAATGCCGGACGCCGGGGCGCAGTGCCTTGCCTCTGTCGGGCTCGCGTTCGAGGACGGCTACCAGGCCGTTTTCATCGAGCACACCAACACGTGAAAGCGACTGTAGACCACCCGTCTGTCATGCTGCTAGTTCAAAGCATTGATGGCGATGTGGCGGCGCATTGTAGACCGCGTTTCCACTTATGCTCGCCACCGGATCAATAGCCGGACGCTTCCAGTGATAAGCCCGTACTTTTCATAGTGGTCAAACTTGCCGGCGCTATGGGCGTGATTTCGACTCAGGTGACCTACAGATGTTGCGCCTTTAATGCTCGGGCGCGTCACGTCCAGGATGAACCCTGCAGCAGTACGGTTGAATTCCGCATTAAGTGCTGCAACACACAATGCGGGACTCAGCGAGATCTACATCGTCGACGCCGCGCGCGAGACGCCTCGCATGACACATGCCAGATAAAAAATGATGCCCTTACTCAATGCGGCAAGCGGTCAGCAACTTTGGCGACGCCGGCTTCCGCGCAGACCTCTTCCTCGTCGCTGCCGGGTGCGCCACCAATGCCGAGCGCGCCAACCATTTCGCCGTTCACCCTGAACGCTACCGCGCCTGGCAAAGCCATCACGTTGTGCACCGTGGCGAGCTGCGGCGCGAATGGACTCGTCTTCGTCAACTCGAAGAATCCGCTTGACCTGTCGAAGCCGAATTCCGGTCCCAGCGTCACAACCGTAAAGGCCTGTCGGAAGCTGGATTCACCGGTATGCACGGTGCTTCGATCACCACGTAGGATCACTTGAGGCACACCGTCGATATCAACTACTGTCGCCGTCACCCAATAACGCGACAAATAATCTCGCAGATGTCTTGGTATCTTAACTATGTTAGAGCGGGCTGATGCGTATCATCGCAGTTGATCAATTCTAGGGCTACGCCGGATGCGAGATCGACTTGGTATGACTTAAAGGCAAACCAGCTTTTTCGGACATACGCTGTCCGCCAGCGAGCCTGGTTTTGCCACCAGGTGTGAGCGCCGCACCGCAATCGCCGCCTCAAATGAAGTAGTAGTCGTCGCGTTCGGGAAACAATCTAACCTCATATATTCCGTTATCCTTCTTTTCATACAGACGGATATCTTGCAGAGTAGGCGGTGCGGCATTAACGGTGTTGGAATGACGCCATAGGCCGCTGAATGAATGCAATCACCACAAGACGATGCGAGCAACGTGCGCTCGGGAGCGCTCCTCAGAAGCGCCCGTGCGACGCGGTGCGCGAGATATACGACTCAACTTTCAGCTAGGAGAAAGTGGATAATGACGACCTATATAAAGGCATCTGCGCACGGGCGCTTATTGGCCGCCTTGGCATTGGTTGGGACAATGGCGATTTTCCTGGCCGTCTCTTCTCAAGCCGAAACTGCGCAGCCTGCCGTGGCACTACAGGGCACGGCACAAGTATCTGCGGAAGAGCTGCCTGCCGGCGATATATCGATACGTCCGTTCCAGTTCCACGCGTCAGATAAGGCTCTCGCCGACCTCCACCGGCGGATTTTGGCGACCAGATGGCCGAGCCGGGAACTGGTGAACGACGCGACACAGGGTGTGCAGCTCGATACCATGCGGAAGCTCGCGCACTACTGGGCGACCGACTACAATTGGCGAAAAATCGCGGCGAAGTTGAATGCCTTGCCACAATATGTGACCAACATCGATGGCGTGGACATCCATTTTATCCACGTTCGTTCGAAAGAAAAAAATGCGTTGCCGATCATCGTCACGCATGGATGGCCCGGCTCAATCATCGAGCAACTCAAGATCGTCGATCCGCTGACTAACCCAACGGCGCACGGCGGCGCAGCGTCGGACGCGTTCGACGTCGTCATCCCATCACTGCCGGGATACGGGTTCTCCGGAAAGCCCACTGAAGTTGGCTGGGGTCCTGCACGTATCGCACGCGCCTGGACGGTGCTGATGAAACGGCTTGGTTACACGCGGTATGTCGCGCAAGGTGGCGATTGGGGTGACGCCGTTACCGAGCAGATGGCAGTGCAGGCGTCACCGGGACTCATTGGCATTCACACCAACATGCCGGGTGCGGTCCCTCCGGAGATTGAGAAGGCACTTCACTCCGGCGGCCCGCCCCCGTCCGGCCTTTCGCCTGACGAGCAATATGCCTATGGTCAGCTCGACTTCTTCTACAAACATGGTCTTTCCTATGCTCAGGAGATGTCGAATCGACCACAGACGCTGTATGCCCTTGAGGACTCTCCGGTCGGCCTCGCGGCCTGGATGCTCGATCATGACGCGCGCAGTTATGCGCTCATCGCGCGTGTCTTTGACGGCCAGCACGAAGGCCTTACACGAGACGATATTCTGGATAATATAACGCTCTATTGGCTTACGGAGACCGCCGTCTCTTCGGCACGTCTGTACTGGGAAAATAAGCTTGCCTTCTTTGCCCCAAAGGGAATCAAAATCCCGGTTGCAGTCAGTGCGTTTCCAGACGAGCTCTATCAAGCTCCTAAGAGTTGGGTCGAACAGGCTTTCCCAAACCTCCTGTACTACAACCGACAGCCGAAAGGCGGGCACTTTGCCGCCTGGGAGCAACCCGAAGCCCTCACACAGGATCTTAGAGCAGCATTCAGACCGCTGCGTTAATGCGACGTCGCGCGGACGGTGGAATAACAGAGCCAGACGCTGGAATGCAGCGAATCGCCGTCGAGTCAATCTATTGTCTGATGATGTGAATAGTCATGCTTTGTGTGTCTTTTTTAAAGGAGTTTAATTATTAAATACGTTATCCTTATTATATTGTAGAATAACCGGTATTTGATCGTGTCTTTTCTCTTTAAGGAGTATTCCATGCGTTCGACTAGAAAAATTGCCATCACTTGCCTGGCGGTTGCAGCTCTTTTTGCGACTGAGAATGCAAGCGCCCAGACAGACTCGGGGACAGTTGACAGCTCCTCGCAACAGCCCAAAAAAGCAATTCACGCACAGAATCGCCAGCTTGCCATGAACGTCCGGCATGCGTTGACCAAGACTAAGGATCTTACTGCTTCCGCGATCACCGTTCTGGCCAGGGGCGGAGCCGTCACCCTCGACGGGACAGTGCCGGCTGATGACCAAATCCAACTTGCAGCCGATACAGCGAGCCGTGTTACGGGAGTAAAGAGCGTCAAAAACAACTTGATCCTGCGCGAAGCGGGCCACTAAAGCCGAAGGCTGCACCCTGAACACAATCCGGTTGTTCATCGACTGGAGGCAACTTGATTGCCTCTATTCAAGATCGCAGACCTTAATTAACCATCCTCCAGTGATGCAAGTTTTGCCAGCCACGGGCCAATCGTGGTTGGCCGTCATCCGGAGCCGTTCAATAGCTGGCGACTTCAATTACAGCGTCAGCAAAGGCCTTCGGCGCTTCCTGCGGCAGGTTGTGGCCGATGCCGCCCGCGATGGTCCTGTGCGCATATTTGCCCGAGAATTTGTTCCGATAGGATGCGGGCTCGGGGTGAGGCGCACCATTGGCATCCCCTTCAAGGGTGATCGTAGGCACGTTAATCACCGGACTTGTAGCGAGGCGCTTCTCCAGATTGTCGTATTGTGGCTCGCCTGCAGCCAGGCCGAGCCGCCAGCGATAATTGTGAATCACGACACTGACGTGGTCCGGATTGTCGAGGGACACGGCGCTGCGATTGAACGCGGCGGCATCGAAGTTCCACTTCGGCGAAGCCGTCTCCCAAATGAGTTTCGCAAAATCGTGCCGGTTTTTGTCGTAGCCTTCCTGGCCGCGTTCCGTGACAAAGTAAAACTGGTACCACCAGTCGTGCTCCGCTTTTGGCGTCAACGGGTGTTTGCCGGCCTCTTGGTTACCGATTAGATAACCACTTACAGAGACCATCGCCTTACAGCGCTCGGGCCAGAGCGCCGCGATGATGCAGGCCGTCCGCGCGCCCCAGTCAAAACCGGTGATGATCGCCGTCTGGATCCTGAGTGCATCCATCAAAGCGATAAGGTCGACGGCCACGACCGACTGCTGGCCATTGCGGGGCGTGTTGTCTGAAAGAAAGCGCGTGGTACCGCAGCCGCGCAAGTGCGGAACGATAACCCTGTAGCCCGAGGCCGTCAGTAACGGAGCAACATCGACGTAACTATGAATATCGTACGGCCATCCGTGCAACAGGATAACGACGGGCCCCGTGTGTGGACCACTCTCGGCATAGCCTATGTTGAGAGCGCCGGCGTTGATCTGTTTGATGGCGCTGAACGATGCGTTGGATGTCGCCACGGCAGAAATGAAGAGGACTGCTTGGGACCCGACTGCGCACGAGCCAGCCCCGTCAAAGCCAGCTCCGCAGCGCCGATGCTGATGGCCGCAGTCCCCACGAAACGACGACGGAGAGGATTGATCTTATCCGACATGTGTATTCTCCCACTGAGGTTTGCTTCAATCGCTAGGATATGATCCGTTTGTATCTCGAGTGCGTCTGGTTAGTATCGCTAGTCGGGCTTACGGCTTCGACAAAAGCCACGAGCTGACTGGTCAGGCAATCGCGGCGCGCGATTTCTCAAGCGCTCCGATCCCCTCTCCCTATCGACTAACGCTACGCGAACGACATCCATCCGACGATCGAACCAGTCAGACGACGCGGCGCACCATCAACTCTTTAATCTTGCCGATAGCCTTGGTCGGGTTCAGGCCCTTCGGGCAGACATCGACGCAATTCATGATCGTGTGGCAACGGAACAGACGGTATGGATCTTCCAGGTTGTCGAGACGTTCACCCGTCGCTTCGTCACGGCTGTCCGCAATGAATCGATACGCTTGCAACAGGCCCGCCGGACCCACGAACTTGTCCGGGTTCCACCAAAAGCTCGGGCATGCAGTCGAGCAGCTAGCACACAGAATGCACTCATACAGGCCGTCGAGTTCATCGCGTTCTTCAGGCGTTTGCAGACGCTCTTTTTCCGGCGGCGGCGTGTCGTTGATCAGATACGGCTTGATCGAATGATACTGGTTGAAAAACTGTGTGAAATCGCAAATCAGGTCGCGCACGACGGGCAGGCCGGGCAGCGGACGCAGCACGATCTTCTGCGGCAGGTCGTTCATGTTTTGCAAGCAGGCCAGACCGTTCTTGCCGTTGATGTTCATCGCGTCCGAACCGCACACGCCTTCACGACACGAACGGCGGAACGACAGTGTTTCATCCGTTGCCTTCACCTTCAGCAGGGCGTCCAGTAGCATGCGTTCGTGCGAGTCGATCTCGATCTCGTACGTCTGCATGCGCGGTGCCGCGTCCTTGTCCGGATCGTAGCGGTAAATATCAAAGGTTCGTTTGGACATGGAAAGTAACTGATTAAAAAGAACGGGGCTTCGGCGGAATAGAATCTACCGTCAGCGGCGTCATGTGAACCGGTTTGTAGTCGATACGGTCGCCTTCACTGAACCACAAGGTATGACGCAACCAGTTGTCATCGTCACGATGGTCGAAATCGGCGTTAGCATGCGCGCCGCGACTTTCCTTACGTGCCTGGGCCGAAACAATGGTGGCGCGCGCTGAGTCGACGAGGTTCGCAAGTTCCAGCGCCTCGACGCGTGCCGTATTGAATACTTTCGACTTGTCTTTCAAATGGACATGCCTGGCGCGTTCGGTTAGCTGGTTGATCTTGTCGACACCTTCCTGGATCAGCTTTGAGGTTCTGAACACTCCTGCATGGGCTTGCATCGTCGATCGGATGTCGTTGGCAATCGCCTGTGTGTATTCGCCCGAAGTCGACTTGTCGAGCTTGTCCAGACGCGATAGCGCAAAATCGGCGGCATCGGCCGGCAGCGGCTTGTGTTCCTTCATTTCCTTCGCGTGCTTGATGATGTGGTTCCCGGCCGCGCGGCCGAACACCACCAGGTCGAGCAGCGAGTTCGTACCGAGCCGGTTTGCACCGTGCACCGATACGCACGAGCATTCGCCGACCGCGTAGAAGCCGTTGACCGGCTCTTCGTAGCCACCCTTCAGCGTGCCAACAACCTGGCCGTGAATGTTCGTAGGAATGCCGCCCATCTGATAATGGATGGTCGGTACGACCGGGATCGGTTCCTTGATGCAATCAACGTTCGCAAACTTCAGCGCGATCTCGCGGATCGACGGCAGACGCTTCATGATCGTCTCGGCGCCAATGTGCGACAGGTCCAGCAGCACGTGATCCTTGTTCGGACCCACGCCGCGGCCTTCCTTGATTTCCTGGTCCATCGAACGCGAAACGAAATCGCGCGGCGCCAGATCCTTCAGCGTCGGCGCGTAGCGCTCCATGAAGCGTTCGCCGTCCGAATTACGCAGAATGCCGCCTTCGCCGCGTACGCCTTCGGTAATCAGCACGCCCGCGCCGGCCACCCCGGTCGGGTGGAATTGCCAGAATTCCATGTCCTGCAAGGCGATGCCCGAGCGGGCCGCCATGCCGAGTCCGTCGCCGGTATTGATGAACGCGTTGGTCGATGCGGCGAAGATCCGGCCCGCGCCGCCCGTGGCGAACAGCGTGGTCTTGCCTTCGAGAATGTGGACGTCGCCGGTTTCCATTTCCATCGCGGTCACGCCGAGCACGTCGCCGTCGGCGTCGCGGATCAGATCCAGCGCCATCCATTCAACGAAGAAGTGCGTCTTGGCCGCGACGTTCTGCTGATACAGCGTGTGCAGCAAGGCGTGGCCGGTACGGTCGGCTGCGGCGCAGGCGCGCTGCACCGGCTTCTCGCCGTAGTTCGCCGTGTGGCCGCCGAACGGGCGCTGATAGATCGTGCCGTCTGCATTACGGTCGAACGGCATGCCCATGTGTTCGAGTTCGTAGACGGCGCCGGGCGCCTCACGGCACATGAATTCGATCGCATCCTGGTCGCCGAGCCAGTCGGAGCCCTTGATGGTGTCGTAGAAGTGGTAATGCCAGTTGTCTTCGCTCATGTTGCCGAGCGATGCACCAATACCGCCTTGCGCCGCGACCGTGTGCGAACGCGTCGGGAAGACCTTTGACAGCACCGCAACCGACAGACCCGCGCGAGCGAGTTGCAGCGATGCGCGCATGCCGGAACCACCTGCACCCACGATGACTACGTCGAAACGGCGACGCGGCAGGGACGTTTTAATTGCAGCCATTCTTTACACTCTCCAGAGAATCTGTGCCGCGTAGCCGACGCATCCGACCAGCCAGAGGATTGTTAGTGCCTGCAAGAACAGGCGCAGCCCCATGGGCTTGACGTAGTCCATCCAGATGTCGCGAATGCCGACCCACGCGTGATAGAAGAGCGAGAGCAAGGCTACGAAGGTGGCAAGCTTCATCCACTGCATGGCGAAAATGGATGCCCAGCCGTCATACGAAAAGTCACGCGCGCCGAAAAACCAGAACAGCAGGACCAGCGTGTAGAAGGCCATCACCACGGCGGTAATGCGTTGCGCAAGCCAGTCGCGCAGACCGTAATGCGCGCCGACAACAAGGCGCTTGGGACCGATTCGATTGTTGTTGTTCGCTGCCATTCTTAGAAGGCTCCGAAGAGTTTAAGCGCAACGACGATTGTCAGCAGAGATGACACCGTGAGCACGACGATGGACGTCTGCTTGCCGCCTTCCTTGCTCACTGCGCGATGGGTATCGAGCAGCAGGAAGCGGATGCCTGCGCAAAAGTGGAACAGGAAGGACCACGAAAGCACGAGCACGACGATCTTGACGAGGGGATTGGCGAGGAAGCCCTTGAATGCGTCGAAACTGATCTCCGACGTAAGGCTTTGGTCCAGCAGATAAAGCAGAAACGGCAGCGCTATGAATAGAAGCAAGCCA
>Ga0255336_100500_pt1 | contig 58235 bp, 63 predicted proteins | sample MeOH1_35cm_T3_17_FD_189102 | JGI IMG/M metagenome (GOLD analysis project Ga0255336, IMG submission 189102) | Sandy soil microbial communities from University of British Columbia, Vancouver, Canada - MeOH1_35cm_T3_179 | ecosystem: Engineered > Artificial ecosystem > Sand microcosm > Unclassified ... | reverse complement strand
GTGCTGCCAAAGGTGCTGCCAAAGGTGCTGCCAAAGGTCCCGCCAAAGGTCCAGCCAAAGTTGCTGGCAAAGGTCCCGCCAAAGGTCCCGCCAAAAGTGCTACCAAAGGCCCCGCCAAAGGTGCTGCCAAAGGTCCCGCCAAAGGTGCGGCCAGAGGTGCGGCCAAAAGTGCTGCCAACGGTCCCGCCAAAGGTCCCGCCAAAGGTCCCGCCAAAGGTGCGGCAGCCAAAGCTGCTTCAACCGGAGCTGTAACCAGAGCTGCTGCTGCTACTGCCAACCAAAGTTACTAAAGCAAAGCTGCATGGAGACACAAGCAGACGTGTGACACGAAGGAAACCTAAAATGGTACACGAAGTTGGCCAACTTAGGACCTCATTGGCGAGGGATCCAGATTTGGCCCCAGTCGGTTAAAGCCACGGAGGCCGGCAGCGTTCCGAGTTGTCAAGCCTGAAGCAGTGCCGGCATGCAGCAACCTACTGTACTGTCTCATGGTACTGTGCCGGCACTCGGTATTTCCCGATTTGGCAATATCCTCGGTTGGTATAGAGTTCTGTTGGAGGAGGAGAAGGTGTTGTAGCTATCAAGTGGTTCTATTGTTGAGATCTATCTCTCTTGGATGATGATATTGTGACTCCACCAATACCTCAGGAGCTCTAAATACTCAAATAGTCTCGTCATTCACCCGATTCCGATCTGGTATAATACGCCTCTTTGCTGAGCTGAATACTCGTTCGATCTCGGCGGACATTGCAACAGGCAGTAGAGATATCCCTGCCAGATAAAGTATCCAAAGTGCCGGCACGCTGTATTACTGCGAGATCACGTGATCGGACGTGGCCATATCAATACTCCTGATCTGTCTACTCGAGCTGACCATCCACTGGTGGATGAAGGAACATGTCTTTGGCGACAGAGCATGCTGGGATCTTGCCCCTGAATGGTATTTTGTCTCTGGTTGAATACTCCGGTTTATCCCCGCAATATCTGCAGCCTTGCAGGTATGATTGTGCGATCTACGTAGATGATACAATCTAAGAGGTCGATGGAATGAAATCCAGATTATTTCGGCCATTGCGGCGTTCAGCGTTTAAATCAAGGTCCAAAGCGAGCAGATGTGCACATTTCCTTACGATAGACACTGTCTGGACTAGTTGGGAAGCGCTACTCTTCAAATGGACCCCCAATTAGGGTCCAAAACAAGATAGCATTATTCTATATAATGCTGGCCGCCTATGCTGGCCGGCGATGCCGTTAATATGTCAACAAATAATAAGACATGCTCGAGAGAAGGTGCCACGTTGACGGGGCGTGATTTTGTGTCGCTTCGTTATTTTTTGGCTCAGCCATCCACACCCACCTCCTTTGCCCTTTGGATCATCATATTGAGTATCTTTCGCTCATCTTCGTCAAACTCGCGCTTCAGATGGGCGTCGCTGGTCAGACAGCACACATTGCCCTCTTCCAGTTGCCACGCACCCGGATTCCGGACTTCGCGCGGCTCGATCAGATAGGATTGAAAGTCACCAAACTTCTTCTGCTTCTTGTCCGCGAACTTGCTCTCGAGCAGCCAGCCGTTGAACCACAATGGTTTGCCATCAAGATCCAGATGAAGGAGCTGCGGCGCACAGATGGTGTAATTGTCGGGCGTCGATGGTAGCGATGACCCTTCGTTGGCGAGCGTCGTCTCCGTCGGCTCCTCTTCATCTTCTCTGTCTTCTCCCGTCTCTTCTTCCCCTTGGCCTTGGTCCGGCTCACCTTCGATGTGCTCAGGCTGCTCCCCGTCCGGGCCTCCGTCCTGGCCTCCGTCCTTCTTGAGTTTCTTCTTTCTCCTGGCCTTCTCCTCCGGCTTCTTCTCGTCTTGTTTCGGCTCCTGCTCCTGCTTCGGCGTTCGAATAGCTCCCATGATACCGGCATCCCCTTGGTGGAAGGCATAGTCCATATCGCCGACCAGTTCCCAGCCGATCCAGAAGGTCTCCTTGTCACCTGAATTGGGGCATCAGCACGCAGGGACGTCGGTGGCATTGGACCACACCTACCATAAACCATGTCATACACGCCAATTCTCCCTTCTTCTTTGTTGCCATCTCGATCGGGCCCGTTCATCCTGGTAACCATCAGAAGGGCGATGAAATGTTTCCATTTATCGACGACGACGACGCCCGATTCCTGCATATGTCCACTGTCGCCGGTCCAGAAGCGACTTTGCTTCACCTGTCGGGAGATCGGCTTGGGCAGGATCTGCTGGAGCCAGCGCTTCTTCGACTCGGGCATGATCAACCGATCTCGGAAGAACAACGCTCCCGTCCGCTGGTAAGAGGGGTCATCAAACAGGACTTCGGGATTCGTGAAGAACAGGCTGTCGGCGTCGATGAAGATGGCCTCGCGGAAACTTGAAAAGAGAATGGCGAACGGCTTCGCCGCCCAGCCGGCCAGCTTCCATCCTTCGTCGTTGACCATCTGGGCAATGTCCCGCGTCACGACCCCGTCGAGGGCCTCAAGGTCGGAGCGGTAATCTTCACTGAGATCCGAGTCGCCCAGGTACATGACCTCAATGGGCAGGGTACAACCCAGGTTCCGGAACGTGGCGATGGTGGTCAGGAGAAAGTGTGCCTGGTCGTCACCGGCGGTGAGCACGATGCCCCTGCCACCTCGTTTGAAGTGTGAGTGGAGGGTCATGTGGTCGGGGAAATACGGCGCGGTCCAGGGAAATAATAGCTGGCCAAATTTCACCAGGAAGTATCGGTAGGCCTCGTACGATCGAATAATCTGAGCAATGCTGGTGTCGCCGAGCTCGGGAATCGGGTTCAGAGCGCCGTGGTGGTGGTGCTGGCGGAGATACTGAATCACGTCGTCGCGCACATACGTGCCACCATCGGGGTCGTCGGTGAGATGTAAATCTTCCCACGCCTGGAAGAACTTTTTGTATTCACGAACGCGGAGGCCCATCTCTCGGAGCTTCTCCTTGCCCGTTCCTTCAACTTGGCGTAACAAGTCCCGACCTTCCATTTCACCGGGTAGCAGGTTGATCACGCGTGCCAGTGCCTTCTCGAACTGGGGTCGTTCAGAGAACGTCTCCGATTGAACTCGCGGCCTCTGTGGGATGGGTGCGGTCGGTGAATAACTCTCTGGTTGCCCGGCCGCCGGCTCGTCCTCGAGAGGAGCCTTATCCTGCTGCTGCTCCCCCGGCACCAGCTTGGTTTCCCGTTGAGTGGTCTCCTCGGGAGGAGCCTGGAAGGGCGCTTTGGACACGCGCTGGTCATCGGGGCTGATCTGACCAGATGGGCCCGTTTCGGCCTCATTCGATGCTGGCTGAACCGGGCCATCATTTTGACTGGTCTGCAATACGACCTCCGGATCTGACGGAGAACTGGGGGGCATCTGGGACACCGGCGCAACGTGGTGACGGGCCGGAACCGATCCCGCAGGGTCCCGGTAGAAAAGAAACCATATCAATAAAAAAAAGACCAGTCCGACCAGGATCAACGTGCTCTGCCGTGACCGGAGGCCTCCTCGTCGTGCGGGCCCGGCATAGGGGAGACCGGGGAGAGACCGACCCTCTTTGAGAGTCCCATGCCGTGGCGCAAACATTCCGTCCGGCACGACGGGGGGTGATTGAAAGAGATGCCGCTGGCGACGCTGGTTGCGGAATATCGTGCAAGTTCTTCGCTTCAGGCAAGCCCGGCAAACATCGATCCAGGTTCCGCGTTCGGGACGCGTGGAGCGGTCTTCAGTGGAGACGATGGGAGCTAGACATCGGAGATCGACAACTTTGATGATGTCGAACACGTGGACACCGGGGTGGGCGTCTTCACAATGGCCCACGTTGAAGAATATCGACAAACGATCAAAGACGGATTCAGACCACAGGGAAAGGGGATGGAGGTGTAACAGGTTTTTGACACTAGTGCTGTCGCCTTTCGTATAAGGTACTACCCCTTGCCGCAATCTGCATCGGCTATTCCATGTTTGGCAAGGCGACTCTCGGCTCTCCATTCCATATTCGCCACTTCCGAGAGCCACGTTGCCAGATGGCCTCCTCTAGCGTTGGCTGGTCTCCTCCAGTAATCCTCGAGTTTGAAGCTGCTCAGTCATGACGTGCATGCGAAGATGCGATCGTCCACCTAGCCGTATTGACCATGAAGCGTCGAGAATCATAGGCCTTTTGACCAAGTTTCTCGTCCAGCGCAGGGGCGGGACGGAGGCAGTGTTAACGCGTTGGAAGAGTGATTCAGCTGTCTTTTACATGATGTTGAACGATGGCTTTCATGCAATGTTAAATTGTGTCTCCTTATCCGCCATTGGCCAGAGATTCTGGGTCCAGTTGTCATTGAGATTGCCAGTGCCAAGACATCTTTCTACGCGTGAGAATAGAAGAGTTTATGGCCCATCTGAACAGTCCCATCTGCATAACACTTTGATGGGGATCTCTCACACCTCCTACTGGTTAGAAAGTTTCTGGAGACCGCCCGAACATTCTGGTCTCATTTCCTGGTCTTCACTTCATGAGCGCTTGGCCTCCGGCATATCCACAACACCACCGTAGACACCATCTTAAAGACTATCAATCCACCATCTCATCTGGTCTGGTTCATCACCTGGAACATCAGGTGGTTCCACTCTGCAACATCCTCTGTTCTCAAAGACACCGACGTGAAAATGAACGAGGCTGAAATCAGATCAGGACGGGAGTCTCGTGACTCCGAGTCGACGGAACAGGTCGTCAACTTCCCTATGTCATTGGCTGCCCAACCTCGACAACCGATCAACCAACATCTTCCTGGTAGGTCCATTCTATTTCATCTTTGCGGGCCACGGCTCCAACTCGGGAGTCTTCTTCATTGCCGTGCGTGATGCGTCCACAGACAGTTCGTGCCTTGAGGGACAAAGCTCTTGTCGCTAACTCACTCATTCATCGACGTCATCGACTGCAAGGCCACAGAATGAAGACCGTGGAGGCCTGCAACTATGCAACCTTGTCAAGCACAGTTAAATGTCAGTCATGCGAAGGGGTTCCGTGTAGACTAATTCTAGAGGTCGTGGAAACGGAAAGATTGCACCCCGAGCCATGACGTCAACCTCTTACCTATTGGGCTTCCCTTTAACTTTGCCCTCATAGCCTGCCACTGGCTAGCATCTGTGCACCTATTACGGGAATCCATGCGAGGGGAAGCACATACTCTGGTCAAGACGATGAACTATTCCTGGGACAAGGGTCTCCTGCGGCGCTAAGACGTCAGGTTGCCTATCCACTGGTGGACTGTTTAACTGATGGCTTGGAGTCTCTCAGCTCGCCAGGCGGCCTGCGACGAATGTGCCGGGCCAGAAGGTTCGCACAGCAGAGTCTATTGTGCCTCAGCCATCTCTGGCCGGTTCCTAGTGTGTTCGTAAGATTTCCGCCACCAAGTGCACGGCCTCAGCTTCTCCGGCATGGAGGTTGAAGGTCCCAGTCATGTGTCCCTGATTGTTTAATAACCTCCCATTCAGCACCTTTCATCTGACAGTCTTAATGCTCCTGGTCCAGCATTCCCCTTCTAATCATCACCTATTGGTTGCTTTGCCTTTCATAAAGTCTGCGGACTTCAGATATGTCTTCCGCTGACCGTGTCTCGGAGTGTTCTAGCCAGGTTGGCTCTGACGATGGCAAGAACGGAGACCTCACGATCTCAAGGACTAAGACTGCTTCATCTGAAGCGTCTGACCGCAAGGAATACGATGGCGAAGGGCCCGCTTATCGATATCCGACACAAGACAGATCAGAGCTTCGACGCCTAGCCTCGGTGTGGTCTGGAGTGCCCTCGCGCCACGCAACTACAGAAGAGCTTCAGCGACAAGAGACGGTGACGGGGATTTTACCCAGTGACCCACGACTCAATCCCAACGATCCTGCTTTCGACTTTCATCTCTGGGCCAGGGTTCTCTCCCGAACACTGGAACGTGAAGGAGTCCGACGCCCTCGTGCGGGATTCACGTTCAAAAATCTGAATGTCTCAGGTATCGGCGCTGGACTGCAGTTACAGAAGAGTGTCGGGTCGGTGCTGATGACGCCATTTGGCTTCAAATCGATCTGGCGGCAGAGACATGCATCGGAAAAACTCATCCTCAAGGATTTCCACGGCGCGGTCAGAAGCGGAGAAATGTTGATTGTGCTGGGCAGACCTGGGAGCGGATGTACCACGTTCTTGAAATCCGTCTGTGGGCAACTGCATGGACTCAAAAAATCTCCGGCGTCAGTCATCCACTACAACGGCATCCCCCAAGATCTCTATGTCAAAGAGTTTCGAGGTGAGATTGTCTACAACGAGGAAAACGAGAAACATTTCCCTCATCTGACCGTCGGCCAAACACTTCGATTTGCCGCGGCGGCCAGGACGCCGTCCAACCGGGTCCATGATATTCCGAGGCTCGAATTCTCAAAGTATGCGACACAAATCGCGATGAACCTCTTCGGCCTCAGCCACGTGGAAAACACCAAAGTGGGCGACGATTTCATCCGCGGCGTCAGCGGGGGTGAAAGGAAGCGAGTCAGCATTGCCGAAATGGCCGTGTCAGGAGCCCCCATTGCCGCCTGGGACAATGCGACCCGCGGCCTGGACGCCGCCACCGCGCTGGACTTTGTCCGTGCGTCGAAGGTTTCGTCGCAAATTTGGGGGACGACTCACGCGGTGGCCATTTATCAGGCCAGTCAGAGCATCTACGATGTCTTTGACAAGGCGATGGTGCTGTATGAGGGCAGGGAGATTTATTTCGGCCCCGCGCAGAAAGCCCGAGCCTATTTTGAAAATATGGGTTGGTCCTGTCCTCAGCGACAGACCACAGGAGACTTCCTGACCTCCGTGACCAATCCCCATGAGCGACAAGCACGGCCGGGCTTCGAAGAGCGCGTGCCGAGGACACCGGACGAGTTCGAGAACTACTGGCACCAGTCGGCAGAGTACAAGGTCTGCCTCGACGACATACAACGAGTTGAAGCAGAGTATCCCATCGGAGGAAGCACTCTGGACGAGTTTCGGACGTCGCATCGTCGAACTCAAGCAAAGCATACACGTCCCACGTCGCCCTACAGGATCAGCATACCCATGCAAGTGAGGCTTTGCGTGACGCGAGCATATCAGCGCATGTGGAATGACAAGGCCTCCGTTCTGACGCGAATCATCGGACAGACCATCCAGGCACTCATCATTGGAAGTATTTATTATGGGACTCCATCGTCCACGAGCGGTTTCTTCTCCACAGGCGCGCTTCTCTTCTTCGCCATCCTGCTGAATGCGCTCATGTCGGTGTCTGAGATCAACACGCTCTACAAACAGCGTCCGATTGTCGAGAAGCATAAAAGTTTTGCACTTTACCATCCCTTCACGGAAGCGCTCGCGGGGTTCATCGCCGATGTTCCGGTCAAACTCGTGGGCTCGACCATGTTCAACCTCGTTCTGTACTTCCTCGGAGGCCTCCGATACGAACCCGGCCCCTTTTTCATCTTCTTCCTCTTCACGTTTGTGGCGATGCTGACCATGTCGACCATTTTCCGAACGATCGCGGCATCCACCAAAGCCGTGACACAAGCGATGGGAATCGCCGGAGTCATGATTCTGGCGATCGTCATTTACACCGGCTTCACTCTCCAAAAAAGTTATATGCACCCGTGGTTCAAGTGGATCAACTACATCAATCCCGTCGGCTACGCGTACGAAGCTCTCCTGGTCAATGAAATCCATGGACGATACTTTCCCTGCTCCCCGACAAGCTTGGTCCCTCCCTACGGGACAGGCGAGAACTTTCGCTGTGCCGTGGCGGGATCAGTGCCGGGAGAGCTGGACGTTTCGGGGGACGCGTGGATGAACTCAAGTTATGGTTATCGCTATTCTCATCTCTGGCGGAACTTGGGCTTCATGTTTGCCTTTATGATCTTCTTCTTCGTCTTGTACCTGCTCATCTCGGAGCTGAACTCGACACCCACCTCAACAGCCGAATTTCTCGTCTATCGACGGGGGCATGTCCCCAAACATCTCCAGCATCCGATCGACGATATCGAAGCGAGCGGGACGTCATGTTCGAAAAACAAGGAGATCACTCCTGACGAAGGATCCGGGAGGGATGTCAAGCCTCTGGCATCACTCCCGCCACAAAAAGACATTTTCACCTGGCAAGACGTCACGTTAGATATCCCAGTCAAGGACGGACAACGCAGACTTCTCGATCATGTCTCCGGCTGGGTCAAGCCAGGCACATTAACGGCTCTCATGGGTGTCAGCGGGGCTGGAAAAACAACGCTCTTGGACGCCCTCGCCCAGCGCATCAAAATTGGCGTCCTCACCGGAGACATGCTGGTCAACGGCCGCCCTCTCGATGCTTCATTCCAACGAAAGACGGGCTATGTGCAACAGCAAGATCTCCACCTCGAAACGGCGACGGTGAGGGAAGCTCTGCGGTTCTCTGCCATGCTTCGGCAACCCCAGTCGGTTCCGGTCAAAGAAAAGTACGAGTCCGTTGAAGAGGTTATCAAGATGTTGAACATGGAGGATTTCAGCGAGGCGATCATAGGTGTTCCGGGAGAAGGTGATGACCCCCCGGCCAAAGCTGGATATATATTGATTGATCTAGGTCTCAACATCGAGCAAAGAAAGCTGCTGACGATTGGTGTCGAACTGGCGGCCAGACCGGCCTTACTGCTATTCTTGGACGAGCCGACATCCGGTCTAGACTCACAAAGCTCCTGGACCATCATCACTCTTTTGCGAAGGCTCGCCGACAGTGGTCAGGCGGTACTGTCAACGATTCACCAACCTTCCGCCATGCTGTTCCAGCAGTTTGACCGATTACTCTTCCTCGCCAAAGGCGGCAAGACCGTCTACTTTGGTGACATCGGCGCCAATTCTCGGACCCTCCTTGATTACTTTGAGACTGCCGGAGCCCGCAGGTGCGACGACAAAGAAAACCCGGCCGAATATATGCTTGAAATCGTGGGTGTCGGGTCTCATCACAAGACTGAGATCGACTGGGCTGAAGTGTGGAACACCAGCCAGCAAAGTCGTGGCGTTCAAGCCGAATTGGATCGTATCTCTGCATTATCGGCTGCTGCGGGCGATACTGCACCAGAGGTGGTCTCGACAAGCAAGTTCGCGTTACCATTGGCCTTACAAACTTACCATGTCACCAAACGCGTGTTCCAGCAGTATTGGCGCACACCACAGTATGTCATGGGCAAATTTATGCTCTGTACCATGTCAGCACTTTTCGTGGGGTTCTCATTCTACAAGCAGAACTCTTCTCAGACGGGGATGCAGAACACAATCTTCGCCATCTTCATGGTGACGACCATTTTCACGCCGCTTGTTCAGCAGGTAAGCTTGACATGGAAAGTGATGGATGAACGCCATGATCTATTCTGACCCGTGCACAGATTATGCCACGGTTCATTTCACAGCGCGCTCTCTACGAAGCACGCGAGAGGCCTTCCATGTCTTACTCCTGGGTTGCTTTTATTTTTTCCAACATTGTCGTCGAGATACCATATCAGATTGTCGCCGCTGTTCTCGTCTACGTTTCCTGGTACTTTCCCGTCTTCAACACACACCAACCCGCAAGCAACCAGGGCCTCATGCTGGCGTTCTGCATCGAGTTCTATATGTACACATCCACCTTTGCTTATATGGTCATCGCCGCTCTTCCCAACGCAGAAACCGGGGCAATGGTGGCAACGTTGCTCTTCAGTCTGATTCTCACCTTTAATGGAGTCCTTCAGACTCCGTCCTCACTCCCAGGATTCTGGATATTCATGTGGCGTGTGAGTCCGTTCACGTACATGGTGGGTGGCTGGGCCGGAACCGGCCTGGCCAATCGTCCGGTCCACTGTGCGCAGAATGAGCTGGCGATCTTCGACCCGCCAGCTGGTCAAACATGCAAAGAATACCTGACAGCCTATTTTGAGCAAGGCGCAATCGGACAACTGTACAACCCGGAGGCAACAGCCGGTTGTGAATATTGTCCTCTCAGCAACGCCAATCAATTTCTCGCCTTGTCGTCCATTTATCCTTCACAGAGGTACCGCAATCTGGGCATCGGATTCGCCTACATCGCTTTCAATGTCATTGCAGCAGTCACATTCTACTACGCCTTCCGTGTTCGCCGTACTTCATTGGCGACATTCGTCCAGGGCCGTGTGAAAGCCTTGAGGTCAAGCAAACAACCAACCGAGAAGCCACCAACACCACCAGGACCGATTCAAGATATTGCTGAATCCAGGTCGGCACTTGAGCATTTGGAGAAGGTTGACAAGCCACCAACACCACAAGCCGCTGAATCCAGGTCGGCACCTGAGCATTTGGAAAAGGTCGACAAGCCACAATAGATGTCCCTTGGAAGCGGAGCAGTAGTGTGGCCTTTCTCGGCTATCAGCGTCCAGTTTCCAGGATCAGGATCAATTCGAACAGTGCTTGCTTTCGAACGATCTATAATGAGCATGTATTATATTCTCCCGACTGTACACGGGCCACTGTGCTCATGGACTTGTAGATTCAAGTCTGAGCCCAGAGCAGCATGCCAAGCATTTCATCCACATCTCTGCATATCCGCATCATCGACAGTTTCAGTCTGTTCCTGAAATGTCCAGACCAGCTCGTACAAATAAAGACAGGGACTGATTTTGCTTATCTCCACTAGTCTTGGAATGACATTCTGGCCCTGTCAGCCAAAATTTGGACGTCGACGTATCGCAAGGAATCAACTCTGCAGATGCATGTTTGTTAGACGGCCCAGCAGTGGCGACGACACTTGTAATGGCGGTACGGCAAAAGCAGGTTGGCCGTCACCAACGGAAACCTGCTCCAAAACCGACAAACCCGCTACAAGCAGGCATACTCGACTTCGTAAAGCACCAGGCTCGAATCACGAATGCGCCAATTGGTAGGAGCAACAACATTTCCGACATATCGCTCGACACATCCGCGCTTCCCAAACGCTTTACATTGTATCCTCCATTACTCCTCCTTCCACCAAACTTTGTGGCCCATAGCGCAGATTGGGCTCGTTTTTATGCCTCATTGGGCGACGGCGATAAAGAAGAATTGTTCTCACATATTGCTGGCGCATTCAAAAGCCAAAGAATTACGCACATTGCCATCAATGCCCCCATCGCCGCCGAAACCACTGGTGCTCCCCACGGAGCAGAAATGCAGAGCATCAGGGAAAACGTGATGAGACAGCCCTCTGGTCTTGTACCAGTTTTTGGAGACTTTGATCCCGAGACGTCAAACCCTGATCATGTCGCTGACGGTCGGCATGTAGAAGATAGTGACAATCTTCCCCGACAAGCGGATTTGGACGCGGCGTTTTGGGTTTCAGTGTCGCAGCATAGGGGAATCATGCAGTGCTGGGCGCCCAGACACACGATGTTCAGCCGTGGCAATGTCTCCGAGAAGGCGAGGATTCTCCAGGTGCAGGAGGCTGGCAGGAAGCCGCGACCATTTCCCGGGCTGACGGAGAGGGAATTGGGTCAGCCGATCACAGACATCGATATTGTCGACTTTTATGTCGGAATCGGCTACTTTGCCTTTTCTTACCTGGCTCGGGGCGTGAGGCGAGTTTGGGGTTGGGATCTCAACGCCTGGAGTATCGAAGGGCTCAGGAGAGGCTGTGAGATGAACAAATGGAGGTCTGAAGTGGTCCGAGTTGACGATGACGGAGCGTTGGAGGGGACAACGTGCGCGACCCTGGCTCAACACATCATCGAAACTGATCAACAGCAAGAGCCGATCAGATGTGTTGCTTTCATTGGGGACAACAAGTGGGCCGTGAAGGTGCTGGCAGAGATTCACCAGGAGTTCTGCAAAGCTGGTGGCCAGGATAAGCTGTGTGTGAGGCATGCCAACCTGGGGCTGCTTCCAACATCGAGAGGTAGCTGGGAGGGGGCGGTCAAGTTGATGCAGAACCGACGGGGTGGTTGGCTGCATGTGCACGAAAATGTCGATGTGCAACGGATTGAGGACGTGGGGGACGACATCGTGCAGCAAATCGCCAGACTCGTCCCGGCCGATCGAAAGGGGGAGTGGTTGGTGTCAAGAGCCCATGTCGAGCAAGTCAAGACGTTCGCTCCGGGAGTCGCGCACTGTGTGTTTGACATAGAAATCGCGCCCAATGGTTGAATTCCATCATTCAACCTCTTATTTGTCCACAGTATGGCCCAATCGAGGGTTATGGCTGTCTCCGAAATTTCAAGGGGATGTTGTTCTCGACTATCTGCTGTCCTTGCTCCCTCGCCACTCTCTCTGCCTCGTCCTCCATCAAATCATGCTTGCGGAAGTGTTCAATATCCTCTGGATGTGTCAAGTCCTCCTCTTTGGTGTTCTCATCATGGTACCTCTCAAAATGGTGAATCTCGTACTCGTACTCATCGTCGCCGTGATGACCTGGGCCCAAGCCGAAGTCAGGCAGCTTTTTCCCACCCTTGGTCTGGTCCAAAAACTGGTCGCGGGTGATCTGGCCAGATCCCGAGGCGTCGAACAGCTTGAATACGTCGATGATGGCTTGGTCCTTGACATTGGCCGGCGTGTCTTTTAAAGATTCATCGTCCAAGCCATAGGTCCTGCGCATCTCGTCGGGCGTCCAGACGCCGTCGGAGTTAAAGTCATGCAAAGAGAAGAACGAAGCAGGGTCGAAATTGTCAATGTCTCCAGTATGTCAGCTGAGCTCATGGATCAATGGCCTTTGGCACATACGGTGCTCCTGCTGCATGTGATATAGAGCCCAGTCATCCTCGGGTGCTATTGCGGTTTCTGGTGAGTGAGAGCCATGTGCGGCGATGCAAGTGACAAGCGTTACACAAATTCCTGCAACAGAGAGCAGCATCTTGAATTGGCTGCTTCGAAGGCGTTGAGCACGGCTGTGGTATCGACCAAAAATGCGCCCTCTCAATCATTACCCCATGATCTCGCCTTCCCCTGGCGATCATCACGCACTAAAAAGTGCCCCCAGAAGATTTGCCAAGGCACCAACGACGGCCGTTATCCACTTGCCAGTTTTCACCTGTGTAACCTCTGCCCCTCAACGCGAATAAATATTGGACAGCCCTGCCTGACGGTGTGGAGATGGTAGTCTTGGAATACATTTTCACTGAGAGGAGATATGTAACGGTCTTGGCAAAGCGCGGTCAGACACTGTGTGGGTGTTGCTTGCCGGCCTAGAAAGCATTCTCCAAGTATTCTGGCTTCCCCGGCACCTTTACCGATGTCAGCACGCGCACAAGACTGCCAGTCATTTCATTCACAGCATGACAATCAATGATGCCGCTGCCCTAGGCTCGTCGCCTCCAGACCCGCTTGACTCGCACAATGAGGTTGACAACTCCGCTGAATCCGATGTGGATGAGCAAAGGATAGAGGACAATGTGCTCGTCGAGAGGTCAAAACGCCAGGCCAACAGAGACGCTTTGAACAACTTCATCCGCAATCAGGAGCAGAAGGAGCGAGAACAGAGTTCAGAGAGCGCTGCGACCCGACAAAATGAAGAATCCAATCAAATCATCGACCAGGCCCGCAACTATCAGCAAGAGCTGTTTGAACGCGCCAAAGAGGAAAACGTGATTGCGGTGCTCGACACAGGAAGCGGGAAAACCCTTATTGCCGCACTTCTCATCAGACATGTTCTCGAGCAGGAGGTGACGGATCGCGCCGCTGGGAGGCCGCCCAGGATCATCTTCTTCCTCGTCAACAGTGTCCATCTCGCCAGACAGCAGACTCGATTTCTTGCCGACAACCTCCCGACGGAACCCGTGGTGCTGTTTGGAGACAGCAAAGACGACCTGTGGAAGCGAGCCGAATGGGACAAGATCTTTCAGCGCCATAATGTGGTCGTATGCACCGCCGCCGTCCTCGACCAGTGCTTGATGCTGTCGTATCTGCGAATGGAGCAAATCTGTCTACTCGTCTTTGATGAGGCACACCACTGCAAGAAAGATCACCCTTACTCGAAGATCATCCGTGACTATTACCTCAAATGCAACGGGCCAAGACCACGAATCTTTGGCATGACGGCGTCCCCGGTGGATTCCAAACATGATGTGAAGGAAGTCGCTGCTGACCTTGAAGCATTATTACACAGCAAGATCGTCACGACCGCGGATTTGTCGGTGTTTGAGTTTGCCCCCAAAGCGACGAACCGAATCTGGACGTACAGTCAACTTCCCTCAGAGTTCGAGACGGCCTTATACCGCAATCTGCATCGACTGTGCCATTTTGTGGACAAACTCGGACGCTATTTTGCCTTTGCAAAGAACGCTTCGGCGCAGATTGGAACATGGGGAGCAGACCGTGTTTGGGCATATGCCTTTGGCACCACAGACCAAGAATCCGGCCGCCTGATCAAGGCCTTTGAGCGGAGCGAGGCATATTCCAGTCTCGGTACGGCCGAAGAACGGGAAGCGGCGTTGCACTCTCTCCAAGAGGCTGCCTTGCTTGTTCAGCGCCACCATGTGGAAAGCGCGGTACCCGGGGCGCAGCATTTGTCCTCAAAAGTATCCTTGCTGTACGAGAAACTCCAGCAGCAATACGCGGCGCGACCTGATACGAGGACGATCGTCTTTGTCGAACAGAAATTGACTGCCGGCGTGCTGAATGACATGTTCCTTTCACTACGAATTCCTCACGTACGCTCTGGCATTCTTGTAGGAGGGGGTCCCGGAGGCCTCGAGTCAACGTCATGGAGAAACCAGGAGCAAATCATGACACGTTTCCGAGCTGGGGAGATCAACCTCATCTTTGCCACCAGCGTGGCCGAGGAAGGCATTGACATCCCGCAGTGTAATTTGGTCGTGCGTTTTGATCTCTACACCACCCCGATCCAGTACATGCAAAGCCGAGGCCGAGCTCGGATGAAGGACTCCATCTACGCTCACATGGTCGAGGAAGGCAATTTCGAGCAGCGGGCGCGTGTGGATTATGCCATCGACACCGAGGAATATATCAAGCTCTTCTGTCGAAGTCTTCCTCCCGATCGACTGTTGGGCAAGGGAACAAAGCTCGCCCAGCTCATGGCCACAGACGCCAGCTGTCGGAGCTTCGCGACGTATTCCGGTGCCATTGCAAGCTACAGCAATTCTCTGTTGATTCTGCGCCGTTACGCCCATTCTTTACAGCGTGTGGGGGCCCTGACGCCCGAGATTTACGAAGAAGATGTCGATGCCCTTCACGGAATGTTCAGGTACACGGTGAGACTCCCGATCACCGCACAGTCCCAGGTCAAAGGAGCCCGTGGCGAACCACGGCCCAATCGAGCTTTGGCGAAGCGCGCGGCCGCCTTTAACTGCGTCTTCAAACTGAGAAGAGCAGGCCTTTTGGACGACAATCTCGACAGTGTTTTCAAACAGGAGAAACCGAGAAACGCCAACGCTCGCCTTGCCGTTTCGACCAAGAGGCACGATTATGCCAAAAAGGTCAAACCTGACTTTTGGTCCGACAGTGGTGTTGGATCGACACCGACCAAGTTGTTCTTGAGCATTTTGCTGTTCAAGCCAGAACGGCCTCTCGCCCGTCCACTGGCTCCGCTCGTGTTGCTCACAAGACAGCCACTCCCTCCGATACCAGTGTTTACGGTCTTCGTCGAGGACAACATTGAAGCTCGCGTGTCATTGAATCGGCTGCCGGAAGCGGTGCCAGTCTCCGCCCACGATGTGGACATGTTAACCGCGTATACCTTGAACGGCGTCTTTGCGGACGTTTTCAACAAAGTTTACGCACGCGACAGCACCAAGATGAGCTATTGGCTGGCGCCTCATGTCCAATCCTGCCCGACTCGAATTTGCGTGCTGTCAGATGTCGTCGAGATGGATGCGTTGAGCGAGGCCGCTGAGGAGCGCCGACGCTGGGAGCCTGGCACTCCTAGCGAGGCCTGGTGCCACAAGTTCTTGGTTGATCCCGGTGATGGCCGGTTTCATTACTTCTCCGAAAGGGTGGCTTCTGGCGTTACTATATGGGACCCTCCTCCGCCAAACGTGGCCAGTGTCAAGAAGAGGCACAAAGGCACCATCATCGAGTTTTCAGACAGTACGTGGAGGAAGAAGAGCCAGTCCCTGCAGTCATTTGCCAGCAGATATGATTCGAATCAGCCGGTTCTGGTGGCCGAAATGGCCAGTACACGCCGAAACTTCCTGGACAAGGGCACCGAGGAGCAGACCTCGCCGACCATCTGCTACGTTGCTCCACAGCCGCTGGAAATTGCGCGAGTGGATGCGACCATGGCGGCGACTTGCCAGCTGTGGCCGGCCCTCCTGCATCGCGTCGAGTCATACCTGATTGTGCTTGAAGCATTTCAGAGACTCGGCCTGTCTGAAGTTCCTGCCGACCTGGCGCTCGAGGCTTTCACCAAGGACACCAATGCCGATGATCAGGAAAACCAGATCCACTCGGGGGACCTCCGTGGCATGGGAAAGAACTATGAACGCCTGGAGTTCATCGGCGACTCCCTGCTCAAATTGATGACCACGATCACCGTGTTCAACAGGACCACGTGTGACGAAGAAGGGATGCATTGTAAGCGCATGGAGCTGGTGTGCAACCGCCATCTTTTCGATGTGGCCACGGCTTCTCACCACCAACTCTTCCAATACATCCGGACCAGTGCTTTCAACCGCGATTCCTGGTATCCCGAATTTCTCGACCAAACCAAAGGCCGGCTCGTCAAGTTAGGAAACAAGACCCACGCCCTCGGGATGAAGACGATTGCGGATGTCTGTGAAGCCATTGTGGGCGCCTGTGTCATGGCCACCAAAGACCACAGTCACAAATTGGACCTGGGCATCAAGGCCATCACCCAGTTGGTGGAGAGTGACGATCACGCCATCACGGCCTGGAGGGAGGTCCCACAGATGTACACGGCGCCGGAATGGTCGCTGAGGATGGACGACCCTGTCGCCATCGACCTGGCCAGAAAGGTCGAGGCGATCACGGGCTACAGATTTCACCGTCCTCGACTCTTGCGTTCGGCCTTTACCCATTCCTCTGAGAGCTACTCAACCGTCCCAGATCTTCAGCGACTCGAATTTTTAGGCGACGCTTGTCTCGACTGGGCGTGCATCTGGTGGCTTTTTGACAAACATCCCGAGCGCAACCCGCAATGGCTCACCGAGCACAAGATGGCCATGGTGTCCAATAAATTCCTTGCCGCTCTTGCTGTCGTCCTCGGGTTTGACAAACTCCTGTTCACGAGCGCGGCCCAGCTGTTCAGTGACATCTCGTCATACGCCGTCCGCGTCCGGGAGGCGTATTGTCGACCCGACTGTCCACGCGATTTCTGGACGAACTTTGATCACCCCCCCAAAGCGTGCTCTGATCTGATCGAGAGCTATCTCGGCGCTGTTTTGGTCGATTCTGGGTTTGACTACCGCGAGATGGAGAAGTTCTTTGAAGCCCATGTTTTGTGGTACTTTGAGCGGATCGAAGAATACGACAATTTTGCGAACCGTCACCCCACCACGTTCGTGTCCAAGAAACTCACGGATGAGTACAAATGCCGTGATTTCCAGATCATGAACTCGGACTTGAAAGAAGGGGAAATCGAGATCTGCATCACCGCCGGCATCCTGGTGCACAGAAAGGTCATTGCGAGCGGCAAAGGAACGAGTGCGAAATACGCCCGGATCAAGGCCAGTCGAGCTGCATTGGAGTTGCTGGATGGCGTCGGGATTGCCGAGTTCAGACAGAGGTTTGGTTGCGACTGCCACAGTCGATGGGACGGCGCATAACGGTGCTCTGCAAAGCGGTTCGCTGATCGTGCCGTCCTCACTCGCATTCAGAATGTTGGGTCTGACAGTGGCCAAGTGACGAGATGAAAGCGACTTACTGATTATTGATTACGTATGTAGACGACGACCTCCTAAGTGGACGCCCGACGGGAAATGAATGACGGCGCACAGGGTGAGGAATGATGAATGAAGACGAAAATCGTTCTGGATATTCCTCAGTCCATGTCTCCAGGACATATCGAAACTGAGAACACCAACACGCCGCGCACTTCGACTGGATTGCGCCATTCCCTCCAGCTCTTGCTTGCCGCCTCCCGATCAAATCCATCTCATTTGAGGACAACGATCAAAAGGACCAGAATAACGATCAAAATAATGATCGTGGTTATTCCCCAGTTGGCTTTGGCCGTCTTACCAACGCCCTTCAACCTCCTCTTGGCCCCGTCGAGTCGTGACTCGTGCCGATCCACGCCGCGGTCGACCTCGTCTAACAGGACAATTTGGCCTTCCAGCTCATCTCCGACCTGCATTGCGAGGTGCCGTTGACGTCCGATACTTTCCCCCAGGTGGTCTAACTGCTCATCTTGTTCCTCGATGACCTGCTGGTGGTATGCGTGGATTTGCTGGTTCGAGAGGCTTGCCGTGGGATCAGGAGGCTGGGGCCCCTCTTCGTCTGTGTAGCGCTCAGGGAACAAGGCGGCGCGATTGGCTTCGTCTTGTTCGTCGAGCGACTCTTCTGATGGGTTGTCGCGAAATCGGACGTTCTTCGCGGTCGGGGCCGAGTCTTTGGGTTTCAAGTTCGAGGTTCGATTGGTCGAAGACGGCCCTTCCGTACTCTCCCTCGTTTGCGCGCGGGCGAAATCATCCTTCAGGGCTGGGTCGTTGGGTGACGTGACGGTATCTTGAGCGGTGCTGGAGGTGTCGCCATGAAACTGACGAGACAGATCTTCGTATTGAGATCGCAGCTGCTCGAGCGATTCTGTGTCTGGAGATGTCGCCGACAAAGACTCGACGCCTTCGCGGAAGGATTCCAGTGACCTTGAAATGTTCGAGTCTTGTGACGGATTGGGGTCTAAATTCAGCGCGATCGCTCGTTGTCGCTCTAGCAGGGACAGTTTGATATGATCGGCGAGAAGGAAGAGCTGCGACGGGTTCGACATGGCTCCGTGGACGGAAATATCTGGCACTTTGCAAAGAGGACGGTTGGTGTTGTTGCGGCGCAGGCTAGGAGACCCCAGTGACAATCGGGGTTCGGCTTATATCGACGGGTGGATAGGACAACAACTCACTAATGACCCATGGTACCTGGCATGGGAAGTGCAATGTGATAGATGCTTTGCAACTGAACAGGCAACGAATAGGAGGAACAATTCAAGAGAAAGCTGCGATGGAAGCCTCACAGGCGGGGCCGGAGTTAGTCTGCAGTATGGCCAAACAATGACGAAGCCTTGCCAAGCATCCATAGTTCAAGTTTAAGTTGAGTGGAGCTGGCATCAGGCTTCAGGCCATGAAGATGACGACACTGTCTCAAGTTTGAGTCAAAGAGACCTGCTTTATTTTGGACCGACGACACGCAAAGCCATTAATAAACTGTATTCACTATGTCGGTTCAGTCCATGTTTCTCACGACCCCACCAGCCCAGCCACTTTAAAGTCGAAAGACCTGAGGTGTTATGGGACGTGACGGGCCGGACGTGATCTTTGCACCTGATCTTTGCACCTGGACTGTGGTTCGTCTTGAAGCTGGGTTCCCTCGAATGCTCAGAGCGTGTGCCATGTGTTATATATAGCCGTCCCACCTGGCCTTGGTTCAGCCAGAGATGGTACCACCCGACACGACGCCTAGATTGTGCGTTCCTTCGTATGCTTGAATGTGATATCATTCGATCGTTGTGAGAACTTGGAACTTGAGATCTACTCGCGATTGTTGATTCATGACCCCACTCAATAAGTCGCCAAACTCGGTGGATGTGGATCGATGGGAGATTGGAACAAATATCAGACTCCAGCTGGGTCGATTTCTCGAGTGGCAGGCTGCTGATGCGAGCTCGTCCTCCTGGTTGAGGAAATCTTTGTCGGCTCTGCTAATATATAATCCGAACTCGCTTCTGAGAACACCCTTCCTGTCGATACAGGTCACTCTGATTTAACGGTAAACAGTCGGTTGAGGCACTTGCTCTTACCAGCTTCGTCTGTTCGCGGGGATGGTGGGGAATATGCTGGCAGAGCGGTCTCGCTGAAGATTCAGCTCCTACCATTGATCGAAAGCGCAGTCCCTGAAAGCATCGCGAGCACGTCTGATGCGGCATTGGTAGCCATTCAAGTGAGTGAGTGCAGATCCAAGTGTGGCCAGTAACCGGCGGATAGGGATAATATCTGTGCCTGTCGTCATCTGCCACATGGCTGCGGAGATCCCACCGAGTGGAGTTGGAGTTCACACATCCGGGAACACAGTCCCAACCTACAATCCTCGCTCGTCTTCTTCTCCATGGAGACGAATGCGGTGTTCGGCCTCCTCTGAAAGATGGCATCTCCGGCAGAGCATGAGTTCCTTTCCTTTCCTTCCCACCACTCCGCATCAGACGACGACCTGTCTGTTCCCAGCCCGATCCAACCACATCTCGACACTCTCTTTGCCGAGTTCTCTCGATCCCGTCCAAGGACGCCTTCGCCACACTCTCCTACGTCGATGAACCGTCGTCGTATCGCCCGAAGCGATGATCGTGAACGAGACAACAGCCAGAAAGTCGACCTGCGGACCCTGGACTACGTGTCGGAGTACGACCCGAATTTGATGTGCCCGATCTGCCACGTTCCGTTCGTGGAGCCCGTCGTTCTCGACTGCGACCATACCTTTTGCTCCTCATGTTTTGACGAATACCGAGACAGTGGAACAAGCGGAGTGAGGCCGCAGTGCCCTGCTTGCCGCACATACCTCCTCGCCGGGCCCCGCAAAGCGTCGCGGCTCATCGTCAACATGTGCAACGATCTCCGCGTCCACTGTCCGAACGAGGGATGCCTGACCGTAATTCCACGGGGCTGTGTCGAGCAGCATGTGGGAAAAGATTGTCCGGAAGAACGGCTTGCATGCCCCGATGCGAAGTGTGGCCAGACGGTCAAGCGGAAGAACTTTGTGCCTGAACAGTGTATACACAGCTCCCATATCGAATGTGACTGCGGAGCGGTCATTGAGCTGGGAAGAGGGGAATGGCTCCGGCACCGAGATGAGGAGTGCCCTTCGACGGCAGTCAAGTGTGAGCGGTGTGGCGAGAGGATCCTGGCAAAGGACTATCTTGCAGGCAGCGCGTCCCATGTCTGCCCACACGGGGAGGCCGCACCACGATGTCCGGGATTCCAATATGGCTGTCACGACGAGGTTTCCGACGATGATCTAGAGACACACACCCAGTCGTGTTTGCTGGCTCGTCTTGCGCCGCATCTGACCAAGCAGTCCGAACTGCTACAATCGTTGCAAGAGCAGCTGACCATGACCAAAATCCGCAACGAAGTTCTCGAGACCGGTCTCGACAAGATTAACGACATCCTCCACGACAGAATCCTGCCGTCCATGGGCAGAACCGACCACTCTCCACCGGGAGAAGCTTCGGACATTGAAGAAATCGAACGCGACCACATTCCCTCCGCCCTCAGTGAGCGCGACCTCGTCCTTCCCGCTCACCTGCGCGCCCTGACCCCTTCGCCGGACGCAAACTCGACATCTCTGCTGACCCAGCAGCACCTGCTCGCATTACATGAGTCACTCCGAGGCAACGTATCGACGCTGGAAAATGACATTTCCGCGCTCTCGAACACCATCTCCGAGCTCGACGCCCGCGCCTCGATGCAGCTCATGAACGAGACGCTCCGCATCAAGGAGGAGCTCGCACACACCAACGCCGCACTGTTTAGCACCCGAGCGCAGGTCCAGTGGCTCTTGAACCGGGAACGGGCAGGTCAGCAGCAGCAGATGGGCATGCGTGGTAGAGCGCCTTCAGCCGGACAGGGTCACGGAGCTTCGTCTTCAACACAACACTCGGCCTCCGGTGAAGCTGCTGAGGCATCATTAGGAATAACGGGCGAGACCCAGGCATCAGGCCTGTCTGCGAGTCCCAATTTCCGGCCACAGATGCGCCGACTGAGTGGAAGTCAGGAGCGAGTCAAGTTATGATCGCTTCCACGGCACAGCACAACAGAGTAACGCACAGGTACAGCACAAGTTGGTACAAACAAGGACACGAACACGGACCGAAATCAGTGCTCTTCGTATTCTAAAATCTAGTTTATCACTCTCTCCGTCCCGATCCATCTCCGGCACATGGGCACGCAAGCATAACACACGAAATGGCCCTGCTGTCCGGTCCCCCTTTCTCTCAATCCTTTCCCTGGCCACGGAGTGACCGTATGCGGTTACAGAACAAAGTTGAGCCACCACATCACCCATGCAATGCCGTGCCATGTTGCGCCACGCTCTGGCTATGATATCACGTCCCTTGCCTCGTCGGAACTCATCTCCTTTTCACCTCCACCGTCTTTGCCCTAACTCGGCCCGAAGCCGTCCGTGTCAGGGTCTCCTTAATGGACATCATCGCACCACGGCGGACTTCAAGCTCTTGACCGTACATCTGCCCTTACCCTCCACGATCAAATCTCCCTTGTCAATGCCGCCGACCTCAGACTTGCTGGCGTCAAAGCCGACCACGCAATCGTCGCTCGTGTAGAATCCAGGCTGGATTGCCTCCCATTGCTTCTTCTTCGGGTTTAATTGCTTCTCAGGCCCCCGACCGTCGCCGTAGGGCCAGCCCTCGAAAAAGACCTTGTCTCCGGCCTCGGCACCCTCGGGCGGGGTCACGAGCTCGACGACACGGTCGGCGGCGTGCGGGTCGGCGCCTTCTTCGGCCTTGGGAGATGCCGCCAGGACCATGGCCGCGGACTTGATGCCTCGCATGGTGACGGGCTTCAGGTTCGCGACAACGATGACCTTACGATTCTGCATCTCCTCCAAGGGGACGAGTCCGTTGAGGCCGGAGCACACCGTGCGCACGACTTGACCCGTCTCCTCATCAATTTGCGTGTGCTCAGCGCCTTCGGGGTCGCCCATGGCGATCGTCGAGACGAACAGTGAGTCGGCATTGGGATGGGCGATGGCGCGGAGGATGTGTCCCACTCGGAGGTCGATGAGTGCTGGTGTCAGAGGAGCGGCCGGCGGTGTGGCTTTGGGTGGTTTGGGTTGCTTCGGAGCTTTCTCTTTCTTCTTGGTGGGTGCGTTGGCCGTGCCGCTGTTGGGCTCGGCTTTGACCTCGCTGGGCGCTGCCGTCTCTGCAAACGAGCTCATCGTCGGTGACTCCACCTGCGGTTTTGTGCGGCCGACCACCAGAGGTCTGTGCTGAGCGGGAGGTGACTGCCGTGGTGTAGCTTCAGGCGAGGTTGTGTCGGCGACTTCTGAAGTCATTACAAGTGATGGGATATGAGGTGTGGCCGAATCTCCTCCTCCACCTAGACTGTCCTGGTGTTCGTCGTCACAGGCGTCCACAAATCCCTTGGATGAACCCTTTCGCACGCACAATCCGCAATTGTTTTCTCGCTGTGCTTGATTTGACGCACCGTCTCTGTTGATGGTCTTCACAGATGTGTCGCTCGCGAATGGGGCGTCCAACGAATTCTTGGACCCGGCTGTAACTATGGCAAAGACCTCCTCTTGAGCGGCTGTTGGTGGGTACGGTATTGAGTTTCTGCTTGCACGAAGTGGATGAAGGTTGTCGCCGGGCCAGTAAACGTCTAGGCTCTGGGGACGTGGAGAGATGCAACGTGGGACAAACGGTCTTGAATCTCGGACCGGATGGTGAAAACTGTGAGTATAAAGTAACTTTGAGCGACGGCGATGAGGACCTGACCGGCTCAGATCGTCCACTCGGTAAATTGTGATTGAGGTTTTCTGTGCGAGAAAATTTGAGTCACGAGCCGATCTGAGGGTGGACGCGGCCAAGGCTGAAGGTCCCCGTCCAGCTTTGAGATACATTCGTAGCCGAGCTAGGATATGTCGGGTGAAGGTGCTGCTGCTGCTGCTGCTGCTGCTGAGAGAAGCGTCGGTCAAAGTCCGGAGCTGCAGACGACCGCACAGGGGCTTTTGCCATGAACCTGCAGCCATCCAGCTTTAGGGCAGGCACTTCATCCTCCCTCCCACTCGGTTGATAGCATTCTCCTCGACCTCATACACCTGCGCCCTTGCAACACAAGTAGGACTGTATGCTGACTAGCATTCAGCGCCCTACCAGCCAGCCCTACCAACTATATCACAACGACAGCTCAGGAGAGAAGCGAGAATTTGGCTTTGTCTTCAATAATGCCAGCGGGCAACTACCGTAGAGATACACTATGCTTCCGTTCTGCTTGCTCCTGTCGTGGTACGTACGGAATAATCTGTTTGTGTTGTGGCACCGCTCAGAGACGGCGGCCGATCATCTCTCACGAAGGGGCCAATGTGTTGAAAAGGGGCATTCCTTCGCCACGGTCATAGCGTCTTGGATCCCGACTCAGGTAGGGCCTTGCTGAAACTGCGGCATCGTCTCAATTCGCCAACCATTTTTGCGATGACGCTTCCGTGCTCACGGTCTGTATGCTCTTGACTGTTGATGTGCGTTCTCTCCTGGCGAGCTGCGGCGACATGCTGACGACCGCAGTATGTTACTAGCAATTGGCCAACAACTGAGATGCCTCTGTCGGCCCTGCAACAGATGGTGGACGTCCGGGGTTCGGCAGAAAACGCAAGCGAGATTTAGCAATACGTGAGAGCCAACACGGTTGGGTGGCGGCAAGAATGGCCAGGAATCCAAAGGCCATCAACCATCCCAAGATTCTGCTCTGTCGTTGTTTTAGGGGTGCGTTCGAGCCAGGAATCACTGTGGGAGGAGGAGGCGTTGCTTAATCCTCACAAGCAAGTCGGGATGCGCCGTCACCAGCCACCGATGGGAACATGCAGGCTTTTTCCTGCTGAGGCCGAGTCCACCATCGTGGCAAGCTCCAAGGCCAGCTTGCGCGCGCAAAGGAGGTTGAGGCCATCCAAATCAGCCACTCACGTCGTCCACATTTCCGTCCACGAGCTGCCGCCAAAGTTCTTTCTGGCGCACTTTCGCGAGCGGAGCTCCGGCTGACAGGTTCGGTGAGTGTGGAGTGGCATTGATCAAGCCGAAGATATATAAAGTGGCTATTCTAGCCAATGTTGGCAGGTTGGCGACCGATGACACATCGTGGGAAAGTATCTGTATCATGCCTTGAAGCGGTGGGGTTCGAGGTGGGCGGTCAGTCCAAGGAAAACCAGATCGCCATACCGACGCACTGGGGGCCTGCCACAGCGGTTCGTCACATGGCAGATACAGATCGAGCTCTGCGACATTAATCGACGAGGGAGTCTGGACGGTAAGGCAGTACAGACTGTGAAGGGACTAGGTAGAAACTTAGCCCGAGTTGTTGGAATCCATAACGCAGGAATCAGCCTACCACGATACCCCAGGCAAGTCTCTTCTTCCTTTCGCCTCGTATCCATGATAACCACTGCGCATGAGTTTGTGGATCGTCTTCATCCTGGTCAAGTAACTCATGAGTGTTGCACGACAAATCTTTGCTGCACAGTGGCAGCGGGGAGTGTGTCGGGTCATTTGCAGAGAGGTCATCGTGAGCGGAGAACAAGGAAAGCTTTCGTGCATGAGAGACGATGGCCATCTGTCCAGCAACGGCCCAGGGCCAAAGTCCTTCGGATTTGGTGCTGAGGATGAAATAGTATGTCAAACATTGACTCAGGAGGACTGTCAGTAGATCGCATCGAAGAGCTTCTGGCAACGAGTGATGGGTCTATTCAAGTGTTAGATTTCGATAACATGCTCACCTCGACAGCGAGTTGGACCTTGGGCCTACGTTCGAAGTGATGGCACATAATCTTCCAAATACTCGGACCGAGTATTCGTCCCCGCTAGGGCTAGAGCTGTAGCTCGCGCCAATCGCAGTGATCGCGCAAAGCAGTAAAGGGTGGCAGGCTTCGATCGTCGTTGTAGGGCGATGCAAGACCGGGAATCTCTGTGTAGGGATTCAATCAGCCACGAAAAGCTAGTCGGTTTCGGAGTGCCATAGCGAACCTCGTGAAAGCAGTCAAAATAAAGGTTCCAGAAAGAGAGTATATCGGCCTCGGCGGTTGGCGTTACTTCTTGAAAATAGTTGCGGCCAGCCGGTAATGTGAGAGCTTCCAGGATCTTTGGGAAGATCTGAGATGGCGCAATGTCTGTGTGGGGCACCGTATCGCTATGATCGAGACCATTGAAAGCACATTCTCCTGAATTTGTTGGTGCTTCGTTCGGCTGTGAATTGGCCGCAGTACCGTTGAAATTGACGAGTGAGCCAGAAGATCCGAACGACCCCCCCATATCTTCATCATGGCATCCCCATGGCACAATCATCGCACCAGGGTCCAACTGGAAATTGAGATCTTGATCCGATGTGATCTGATGGAATGATACAGGGATTTGCGCGTCTTCCGACCTCGTCCAGTTGAGTGGACGCCGCCCAGTGTGTCCCTCGGAGTGCTGGGGGGCGGCCATACTACAACTTTGGTGGGAAGTCGATAAATCAGCCTCTTTCCCTAATTCGACCTCGCGAAGACCACGCATGAAGACCTGTCCTTGAGGTTGGCTGTGATGTTGAAACACAGCATCAGCCGTTGGGGTGGTGTCTCGTTCTGGGCTCGGCCATAACGCCCGATGGAGATCGTCTTGTGGGGTCGGTGAGCGGTACATGTCGATTTGCGTACCAGAGCTGTCGTTGGGATGGCCTGTGAAGGTGGCAGGGCCTCGTTCGGGAGCTGTCGATTCAGGGGGCTGGTGAGCTGGGGTACCTGTGCCCCCGCTATTCGCCTGGGCGTTCGGAGTCATTGTCTGCAGTGGATCGTCAGCGAGGTTATTCACACCTTCCTCTGACGATACGGTCGTCTATCCCGAGATGGTATGCTTCACTGCCATCATCCACCATTGCACTACCGGGAGACGCAAGAGCAACTCTCATCCGGTGTAGGCTGAGAGTGTGGAACTCACTTCGTCCAGGTTTTGGTTCCTCCCAAATGAACACCACCCTGGAGGAGTGGAGGGGATGGTTTCCTCAACACTCAACGTCATTGCGAGGCTTTCACTGGCCGAGGGGAGCGGTACATTGCTCAATTCCTCGGCGGTCGTTCCAAGTTCGTCCCAGATGGTAGAGGATTCGTTCAGGTCTGTCTGGGATGACAAAAGATTGTTTCTTTCCGGTTCTCGATCTGTGTTGGTCACTGTTGTCGAAGTGGTCGGTGTTGAAGTGAGGCGATCTGCTTTCGAAGAGAAGTCGAATTGGCAAATGATGTTCCTGTTTTCGCACTCGGAACACGCCGGACTGCCACTGCATTTGATTTTATAGCTGTTGGAGAAAGGTGGCTGGTCAGACTTGATGATTCGGCCGAGGGGTCTTTCAGCATGGTGAAAACACTTACATAGCACACCGAAGGCAGCTTTTTCTCCGAGTCTTCTTTGGCGGCCTCACAGGACGGAAGCTCTGATGCTTCTTCTTGGTGTGCCTGCTCAAAACATCTCTACGAGAGAATGCCTTATCACACAAGGGACACAGAACGGGGACAGATCTTCTGGACGAGGAACGACCGCTCTCAGATGAAGGGTTCCTCGCCTCCGATGTACCCAGCATCCCTGCGTCAGGTGTAGCACGCATCTTGAATCCATATGGCAGTAAAATGGGATCAAGCTATTGTTCAACTGAACGTTCCCCCAGCGTGGTGCTGAATGAGGATTGTCAGCGCCGTGCAGTTTCAAATTCATTGGACAAATGGATCTGGGGCCCCGCATGCGGGGTCATGCACAGAAAGGTGAGAGCCGAGACCGAGGACCAATAGTTAGGTGGGGTTCCTGGTTCTCATGGGCAATCGGAAAAGATGTAGTAGATCCCTAGAGCAACATCTGACATGATTGCATAATGGTGGCAGTCACCCACCATTCACGAAGCATTGGAACTCGCATGACCACAACGGACTCCAGTCGTGTACCGATGATCTCTTCGAGTCTGCCACCACATACACGTGAAGAGAGGACTCGCAGAGATATGATGTGTTCAAATCTGTGACCTAAATTTGTGCTTCTACTCCAGGCGGTGATCAAGGCTTTCCAAGCGGCCATTACCAGAGACCTTGTTCTGGCAAAGACAAGGGCGTGAGAGTCTCTTCCCAGGCAGGCAGACGACACCGCTGTCATGGCGATTGCGCAACTCGAGCAAAAATTCAACGACCTTGCCCTCCATCTCTCTGAAACTCGCACGCTGGCCATTCAAGTTGCTCAACAAGCCACGATCGGAGGGCAGACAGAGTTTGCCCGCATTGACGATGCTGGACACCTCCCCTTCGATTCCTTGGGCGATCCAATGGAATATGCCGCGGTGGCACAAGCAGGTCAACTAGATTGGACAGATTATCGCCTCCACTCAGGGACGAGCCCTGTCGATTCTCGAAATGTAGCCCAATCAGCGGAAGAAAACAGGGTTAGTAGCGGTGTGGTGTTTTATCCTCCTCGACTGCCCCCACGGCCTTCGCGTTTCTGTCTCGATATTCTGGAGCTAGAGGGCTCTGTGAGATACAAGCTTTTGATGCAATCACTGAATCCTGGCCGCCCCCAGCAAAGGTAATCCCATTTTCCTTTCATCTCCCATCTGGGGTTTGTGTGGCTGACGGCCGGAATAGTCTCGATGCCTTGGTTCAGAGAATGCTACGCCTCCTGTTAACGGAAAAGTATTGGAACGATGCTAGAATGTGGTATGTTGAAACCCTGGGGTTTGAGAAATTGGCACCCATCACGCGCTACCGAATCGCACCAACTGTCGAGAATTATGCCAAAATACAACCACAATTCCAGCCCACAGCGCTCCAGATGACCAAGTTCCACTGGCCAATGGTTGACTGGGTCCCCTTTCCACGGCTTCGAGACAAATTGATCCTTCATGCCCATGAGATTGACCTCACAGACGTACTTCTATCCACAATGGACAATTATTGCTTGGAATCTGTGGTTGACTACGGAGACGATGATAGAACCCAGTCATTGAGTGCGGCTGTCGAACAAGATTCTCCAGGTAGACCATTGCCTGGCACCGAACCCGTCGACACCGGCACTGCCTTTTCGAGGTACAATCGTCGAGGGGGTAAGACGGTCTATTACCGTCTGAACGAATATATCGACTATGTGAACAGCCCTCAGCCATCCTCAACAGAGCCGCACCTCACCTCATATCGGCGCGGTAGCATGCCCAAATCCGTCGAGGCCGAGTTTGTCCTTGCTTTGCGACAGGTCAGCACACCGTTCAAGCTTGAACGGCGCCTTTTCGACCGCTTTCCGGTCCTTTTCTGCGACGAGGTCATAGCACAGGGAGAGTACAGGCCTGTGGTCTCTGAAGATTACACAGAGGCATGAACATCAGCTCGACATCTCCCAATTTGTACGATTGAGGAAATCCCAGAATCCGATATGTTCCGGGCCTGCATTAATGAGGCGCCAAGTGTCGCTTGCACCGTGGCTTCTCCCGCCCGTGCGGGATGGCAATTGGCCCAAGGATGAAGTGATCTCGGATTTGGCACCTGTGTCCTGATTGTGCCGTGCCACATGAGGATGCGGCATACACTTTGTTGCGAAGCGAGCGGTGGCCCCGATAATGGAGATGGAGATGCAGTGTGACGGGTGCCAAAGGGGAAAGATGCGCCGCGGACAAGGACTTGGTGTATTACTTTCATGCTGTCATGAATATTTTTGATATGTTGACTGACAACACCAACAGTCTTTGGTATGGACTTACATTGCTGCGAGGACGGGTTCTGTTGATTCAGCCATTGTCCCTTCGAGAGCTATCATCTACCGCCTCACAATAATGCAATTGCATTGGGTGGTGATCCAACCCCTCCCAGAACGTATAGAGGAGCACTTGTGAATAAGAAGCTCCATTGCCGCCGCTGATGACACAATTCACTCAAAGGCTCCAGGTTCCAAAGTTCGCCCAAAGGCATGCCCCAATGGGCCAGGATCCATTCGTGGAGGACGACCGCACCCTTTTGTCCAAAGGGGACAGGACACTGCTCAAAGCCAATGGAATCGGTCGCCACCGCAGAAAAATGTTGATTCCACAGGAACTTTACCATCTCCATCGTTCTTTCAACCCCGATAAAGGCGGTTGCTTCGAGCTTTTTCTTCCGCTCCTCCGGCGACGCACGTTGGTGCCATAGGGTAAACCCGCCACGGAGGAGCAAGATATCTCCCGGTTTGAACTCGACATTTTGATGCTTTGCGACCGCTTCTAGCTCCGCCACCGTAATTCCGTAGGCGCTATCTCCTGGAATGGGTGCTTGTCCGGTCTCGGCACGCCACCGGACGTAATCGATGAGGACGGCCCTGCCGACGATGCCTCCGGCCTCGACCCATTCTACATCAATTCATGTCAGTGGTCAGTGGTTACCGAATATTTGACAAACGTACTGTGAATACCATTTCGGCCACTCCGCTTCTTGGTCACATCTTCGTGCTTCAGACCGTTATAGTAGAGCTCTTGTTCCTGGATCGCACAGTGAGTGAGCCCGTCCCACTGCGACGACGACTGAGTGTTAAAATGGAGCTCATCGTCATGTCCAATGGACCCATTCATTTTTTTGAAGTCGAGAATATTTTGCTCAAATAGCTTGCGGTTCGCGATCACGTGGTCGAACGCATTCAGTGGGAGGTCCAGCGAGACATTTATCCCGGCTTTGACCTCTTTTGCCGCTGCAGCTCTCGCCGCTGGCGTGATCTTGTTTAATGCTGTGCGGTTAGTCAAGGTATTGATCTCCAAGTCCAGAATCGCGCATACTGCCTAACTGGTCGTCGTCTCCCCAGAGACCCCAGGCGTTGCCCTGAGGCTGGTTTGGTACGCTTGGAAGTGAGTCGAAGTCGGGAAGATTGGACATTTTCATCTCAGGTCGATATCACTACAGGCCAGTCTGAATCAAGCGCCGGGAATGACCTCTCAACAGACCATCGTCCTCTTAATGTTCTGGACTTGGCTCGACAACAACCAAAGAATCTCCGATCACCATGCCACCACCTTTCTCCGATAATCGAACACTCGGAGTATTCACTGGCATCTCGCCCTGCAACATGTCGCCGTCGGACCTTCTGCAGCTTCCTGCAAGCGCAGCTGCTCCCTATCATCAATTTTCATCGGCTGCAATGCTCGGGCTGACATTGCACTTATGTTCGTGCCAACCTGAAGTACGGCAGCATTTTGAAAGTTCCCAACCAGGGCCCAGGAGTTCGACTTGATGTCCTCGTGGATCTAAACACCAGCTCTATCATCAAAGACTTACTCGCGGTCGCCTTTTTCCGACCGTTACCATCTGCAATGGCTGCCAACGGTATCGCTGCGGAAGCTGTCAGTCCATATCCGGCCAATCTTGAGGACCTTCCAGACCTATACGGCTGGCCTCGCGAAAACGACAGAGGGTACAGGATTCAAGAACGGCCATCAGGATCATTGAGACCCCTCCGAGTTGTGGTCTTGGGGGCCGGAGCCTCTGGGATATCGTTTGCCAAGTTCGCCCAAGATCAACTCGAGAATGTTGATTTCGTGCTGTATGAAAAGAACTATGACGTAGGGGGAACGTGGTTGGAGAACCGATATCCGTATGTTACTTGCGGCTGTATCGCATTCCGGTCGAATGCTCTTCTCTGACTCGCACAGTGGCTGTGCTTGTGACGTCCCCAGTGTGACCTATCAATTCACCTGGGCGCCAGACACTTGGTCTCGCTATTATTCCGAGTCTCCCGAAATTCACCGATATTTCCAACGGGTTGCCGAGAAGTATTCTGTCCTTCAGTTCACCAAACTGAATCACACGGTTGAAAAAGCACTATGGAATGACGACGTTGGCAAGTGGGGCATTACTGTCCGGAACAATCAATCAGATACGACGTTTGTGGATGAATGTGACGTTTTCATCAATGCAGGCGGACCTCTCAAGTGAGTCATTGGCTTGGTGAGATAGGACTCCCCATGGCTGACACAGAATCAAAAGCTATTGGCAATGGCCTAGGATCGACGGGCTGAATCAATTCCAAGGCGTCCTTGCACACACGGCAGACTATCCGGAAGGATTAGATCTGAAAGGGAAGCGCGTTGCTGTCTGTGGCATTGGTTCTAGCGGCATCCAAGTGATTGCGGCTATTCAAAAAGACGTGTCAAAGCTCTATACGTGGATCCGGACTCCGACTTGGGTTCTCGGGTCGTTTGGCGCAAAGTTTATCCAAGGACAGGAGGGAAACCCACCGTGTGAGTCCCTCTTGACAGCCCCGAATTCGTCTGGGCGGTGACTAACGATGTCACAAAGACACAGAAGAACAAATCGACCAGATGCGGAGAGACCCAAAAACATATCTCAAATATCGAAAAAACATTGAACTGAATATCAGTGAAGGTTTCGGGGTCTTCTTCAAGAATACACCAGAGGCCATTGCGGCTAAAGAGGTGCATCCACTCCCAACGTCCGCCACTTCATCTGCTGACGCGGCTTTCAGTACGCTACCAAGGAGATGCGGTCCAGGTTAGGGGATCGACAGGATCTTGCGGAGGCATTGATCCCCAAGGACTTCCCCGTGGGATGCAAGAGGCCAACGTGAGATGTCAAATCTTTAGACGCTCTCTCGGATCTAACGTGTCTCATAGGCCCGGGATTGGCTTCCTTGAGGCTCTGGCGAGCGAAAATGTGGTTGCATACCCTGGCGGAGAGCTCAAGGTCATCACCGAGAAAGGCTTCCTTGATCCTAACGGCGAGGAACAAGAAGTCGACGTCATTATTCTTGCAACCGGTTTTAACACCACCTGGATCCCTCGGTTTCCGATCATTGCCAACGGCAAAAATCTACAGGATATGTATGCAAGAAACCCGTTGTCCTATCTCGGCATTGCGGCTCCCGAGATGCCCAATTATTTTACCTATTACGGTCCTTACGGCCCTCTCGGGCAGGCCAGTGCCGTGGTAATGATCGAGTTCTTCACCCGCTACTTCAACACAATGATACGAAAAATTCAGCTTGAAAATATTAAGAGCGTGGCGCCAAGAATGGACGTCGCCTTGGAGTTCCAAGAACACGCAGACCTCTACTTGAAAAGAACGGTCTGGGACTCGGATTGTAGGAGTTGGTGGAAAGGTGGAAAGGTGGATGGTCGGATCATGCTCTACCCGGGTTCACGGACACAGTAGTAAGTGGGAGCCGTAATCATATTCCTTATACGGCCTTCTCCTCTCATCACTTGCTTGCTGACCAAATTACGACCAGTATGGAATTGATCGATACACCACGATACGAAGACTATGAAATCAAGTATCACAGCATCAATCGCTGGGCCTTCCTTGGGAACGGTTGGTCTGTCCGCGATTACAATGGCAGGGACATAACTTGGTTCTGGGGTTTGGTTGACAACGAAGACAAGAAGCAAGAATACGTCTTGGAATGGGCACCTGGCGACAATACGGCCCAGGGCTCAGATCCTAGCGATGAAAAGAAGGCGACCGACACGCTCATTTTGCCGAACGGAGTCTAGTGTGTTCGGCTGGTCAAACCTGGCTCAGGGCTTCATCGCATTCGATAGTAGCGGTGGCGTATCAAAGAAAGACAGAATGCCGATCTCGATTTGTAGTTCAAGTAGACCAATGCCACGCTATTTGTGAAAGTGCTTTCACTCGTCCCGTCGTCAACGAGAGGATCACCAAGTTGATACAATGTAGCAAGACTGAGTCATCAGAGCTCCAAAGACAGATACGAGAGCGCTTGGCTCTAATGTGAACATACTTCGAATCCACCGCTTCACAGTGCACCCATCCTGCGGACTTAGACCAACCTGTTCGCACAAGTTGCCCACAGCCTAAAGTCTCATCATAACAGACGCACTCCAAGTCGCTCAACAGTCTCGACAAAATGGGCCACGATCGCCGGATCGGCTTGTTCCTATGCACCACGAGCGCTGAGCGCATATGGGAGTAGAGCTGTGTATCCGGTAGGGTGCGCCAATGCTGGAGTCTGAAGAAAGATAGACACATCAGTGAATTGGTGGTGATCATCCATCTGGTGGCCACCCCGGAGAAAGTTGGTGGTGATCCCTGGTGCTAGGTGGGTAGGGCCATGACGGTGGTAGAGTCACGGATCTAAACCACCAACTATATCGGCAAGGCATCTGAGCGATAAGACTGAAAATGGAGGAGGTCTGCGGTCAGGATGCATACTTGCTTCGCCCAAGACTTTCGAGAGAGGAGTGGCTTCCACTCTTCTTATCCCAGCCCATCCACAACCCGTTGAGCGTTCTCGACAGTTGATTGTGACACTCGAAAGACGAGGCAGCTGTCACAGATGGCGACAAAGCAGAATGCGATTGTGACTGGTGCCGCGTCAGGAATTGGAAAAGCAGTCGCGCATAGACTGTCCGAAAGAGGGATCAACGTCCTGGTGGCAGATATCAATATCGACGATGGTGTAACGGTTTCTGAGGACTTGAAAAAGAGATATAACGTCGACTCCATCTTCGTGAAACTCGATACAGCTTCGGAGGAGGACGCCATTAATATGGTCAAGACCGCCGTGGACCGTTGGGGCCGCCTCGACTGGGCTTGTAATTGTGCAGGCAAAGCCGAAGCAATGAGAGACAATGAGGACGATGTGACAAAGGAGGATTTCGATCGGTAGGGCCTTTTGTACTTCCATTGAACTTTACCTTCTGAGGACCTTATTGACGCTTGGAATACTAGGATGTATGAGATCAATCAGCGCGGGACATGGTACTGTCAAAAATACGAAGCCCTTCAGATGCGCCAACAGAAGCCCCGAGAGATCATTCTGACACCTTCGCCAAAGAAAGTCGAGTCGAGGGGTTCTATCGTCAACATCTCCTCCATCAACGGTATAGTAGGGCTGGGACAGCCAGGCTATTCGTCAGCCAAAGCAGGCATTCTGGCGCTCACGCGCGTGGGTGCCCAATTCTACGGACCTTATGGAATCCGCATCAACAGCATTCTGCCAGGTTCAATCCGGACGGACGCCATGGATGTATGGCTTCAAACACTTCCCGAAGAGAAAAAAAGGTTTGTCGAGCACGATCTTGTGAACGCCACGCCGTTGAAGCGGCAAGGGGTACCGGAGGAGCTGGCCAATGCTGTCAGCTTTTTCTTAAGCGATGACAGCACGTTTGTAAACGGCGCTAGCCTAGTTGTTGACGGTGCTCTGACAGCTGTTAAGTACTGATAGATCGGATGCATCATTGCACAATGGAGTTGTGATGAACCAAGCAAGATGAGTTGGTTCATTGATTCTATCTAAGAGGTAGCCTACAGCGGTGTTTGTAGGAGTGTCAGAGGCAAGGCGATCACATGATATCACTGCCTGTGTTCCAGTCACAATAATAGTCTCTCCTTTCTCAGACAACGATGGCAGAATCAGAAACCGGTGTCAATTGGATCGTACGGCCTTGGGTATGTATCGCTTTGGAGCCGACCACTTGTCTGGCATCTTCATATTATGACTGAGCTTCACGCTTTTGTGGGCAATCTGAATGATCCCAATGCGCTCCGGAATCACGGTGTGCAATGCCGGACCTAACAACCCGGAGTGTTGTCCCTAGGGGGTGTGAAGATGGAAACCCCTGTCTGTTTGTCGCACCGTCAGCTCTGCTGGAACCGGAGGGAAATGGTGGTGTGCGGAGGAATGCCACCTTTAAGACCATGAAGAAGACTGCCAGTGGCGCAGGCAGCCTCTATCACGACTTCTCAAGCACACAAGCACAAGAGCCTCGCGCAGCAATGGTGGATCTCTCCCTCTCAGCCATGCCGTATGACTGGAGACAGAACATCATGTCTCTCCAGGGCCGAATCCTCGTCCTTTCCGCGGCAGGGATTGCAGCTACAGCTTATGTCATCGGTGTGATCGTTTACCGTCTCTACTTTCATCCACTGGCCAAGTATCCGGGTCCCTTCTGGGCCAAGATCACCGATTTATATGACTTCTATCAAGCGCTGAGCGAGCGTCGGGCACACAATTTCTTAGCCCTTCATCAAAGATACGGTATGGAGCCGATGGGGCCCATAGGTGAATCTTGGTCTGACAAGTCTCAGGGCCGGTTGTACGATTTGCGCCTGACAAGCTATGTTTCAATGAACCTCAGGCTTTCCAAGGTATTTACTCCTCGTCATACCTGCCATGGGCTTACTTTTCCTGCAGATATCTATGGATTCAAAGCCAATGTCCGAAAGGCTGATTTCTTTGCGGCCTCGCAATCGAACCCCGAAGTTACGGACACGTTCAGTGAACTGTACAAAGAGCCTGCGATGAAAAAGAGAAAGGTGCTCTCAATGGGGTTTTCAGAGAGATCGCTGCGGGATTTTGAAGGTCTTTCGGACTCGGAATACTAAGAAGGTTACTTACTCGAACAGGGTATATCCTGGATCAAATAAATATCTTCTGCCGGCAGCTCGTGGATCCATCTACAGAAGAAGTGAAGGATATGTCCCGATGGCTTAACTTTCTGTCGTACGACTGCATGGGAGAGATGGTTTTTGGACGAGGCTTCGGCATGCTCACGGATCCTTCTTTGCACTTCATTCTCGATTTGATCGACTCGACCGTCTTTACCTATCTCTTGGTATGACTATTGACTCCTGCGAACAAGATTACCTGCTGATGTCCTTGCCAGGGCGGCTGCCTCCCAATATTACATAAGACGGGTTTGATATCATTGTTCATGCCAAAGCTTTATTTCATGAGGAAAAAATTCGTCGCTGAATCAAGTAAACGAATCAAGGAGCGCATCGCAAAAGGCCTCAATGACACGGACATAAACAAGAGAAAAGATTTCTTCTATTATGTAAGAGCCGTCTCTGCTTCCTGGTCCTACACGCTCACTGATCTAGCTGTTGAATGCTCGCAACCCAGATAACGGACAGCCGCTGTCAGAAGCAGAGCTCGGCGCTGAAGGCATCCTTCTGATCCTTGCGGGCAGCGATACTACTTCTGCCGGTACACATTTTGTCCATCTTATTAGAGGTTGGGGTCTGTCTGACTGACATCATGTCAGCAATGGCGGGCTGCCTGTTCTATCTAATGCAGAAGTCTGACTGTCAGGCGAAACTATACGATGAGCTTTCCCGGACTTTTGACAGCGTCGACGAAATAAGGAGCGGGAGTAAACTGACTTCCTGTCTTTACCTACGAGCATGCGCCGAAGAAGCACTCAGAATGGCCTCATCGGCGCCCGGCTTATCCCCAAGGACGGTCCTCAATGTCAGTCCGAGTACATAGCCGCACTGTGAAGCCTGCTAATCAAGCGTCCAGGGAGGAACGGTTATCAATGGCGAATATTTCCCAGAAGGCGTATGACAACACAATGTTGTGAGAAAAGCTGACTGACTCGGTCTAGACCACGGTTGGCATCGGAGGCTGGGCTACCGCCTACAACCCCAAGTATTTCCCTGACCCTGACAGGTTTTGGCCTGAACGCCATATTCTGGGGGGTGTATTGCCCGACGAACAAATTCTCGCAGCACGCGAAAGCTATTGGCCATTTTTGCTTGGACCTCGGAAATGTCCCGGCATGAAAGTCGCCTATGTCGAGCTCCAGCTGACGGTTGCACGCCTGGTATATCTGTTCGAAATTACCCCGGAAAGGCCTGAGGAACTCAAGAAAAATTTTGATATCCTCGACCACAGCAGTAAGACAGGCAGCCGGAATCTTGAAAGTCTACTAATACAGGACTAGATCCAAAAAAAATCGGTCCCTTTGCCTCCTTCAAACTGCGTCCGGGGACAACTCTGCCGGATCCAGGGCCGGTAGCCCTGTAGCATGTCTGACACGGACACAGGCAGAGAATTGGTCTGGACTTTGACATGGCTTTGTAATTCCAGACCCCACGGCGAGATGAGGACACGCTTAGGGCAATATTTGGCGATCCCGGCCATCATCTCACAAGAGTTGGTCGATGTGAGGTAGAGCAATATAGTGGGGTGCACAACTGGGGATCGAGATTTCTGCTTGTTAGTCACTCAAGATTACAACCCAAATCACCAGAGAATGATTGTTCCTTTTGCTACTCGAAGGATGTAGCCTTTCCGCGACTTCTCGGACCATGCATCCGACCTTGCGGAAATAAACATCGAGCTCCATTCAAGCTCCATCACAGCGCATTACGAAGAACTAAATCTTGGGGATGTGGTGAACACAGGCAGCAGGTCACATGCAATGGCCTTGTCCTACAACCACCATCGTCAGCTACTCCCAGATCAATCAACGATGCAGTGGGTTTGTGGATGTCTTTGGCAGCAGCAGGCAAAGCACCATCGTGTAGGGTGGAATGTCCATCGTTGCACGAAGGCGGCCTGATATCCAGGAGCACGGCAGGTCAGAAGTTTAGAATCTTGGACAGCTCTAACGTGTGGAATTGCCAGCATCAAATTTTTGAACGTCCCTCAATACGAGCCGCCTAGACGGTCGGAAACTCAGCCACCGTAGAATCGGAGTCTTGCGAGTGGAGCTCGACAAACAACATCGTATTTTGGTGGACAATGTCCGATGGACTTGGTGGCTTCCCCACGGGGTGCTGCGGCTCATGGCCAAATGTGGGGCGGTCGGACATTTTCAGAGGCATACCGCACCCCCGACTTCTGCAGATCCTGCTATAAAGGCTTTCGAGAAGGCCAAGGACGAGCCTATGGAAACTTGGGCCAGAATCCCAGGTTTCAGCATTCTCCCTTGCAGACGACCTTCCAAAACTAGTAGGAACAATCCTGAGGCCCGTCTTTGCCATGGAGAAACCCGAAAACGAGACTTACATTGAATCACTCCCCCCGGGTGTGGAAGCCAACACCGTCCACACTCCAAAGACCAATTTGAGAAATGTCATGTACATTCTCATGATCGGCACTGGAATGCTGGCAGGAGGGGCAGCTAACGGAGTCATTGCGACAACCCTCGCACAACCAACATTCGTCGCCCACATGTCACTGGATGGACCGAACGCTCTGTCGCTGATGGGAGGAACCAATGGCACCTTCTATGCTGGAGGCTTCTTCGGCGTCTTCTTTGGGGCATGGTCGTGTGATTTCTTCGGACGAAGAAGGGCTATGTGGCTGACTGGCCTGTTCAATATCATATCTTCTGTCCTCTGTGCGTCATCCGTCAACATCGCCATGTTTATTGCGGTCCGGTATGTATCCCGTCCCCCTCGGCCGTCTAGATTTCCCAGTGACATTCTTTCCCTCTAGATTCTGGAGCGGGTTCGCGGCATCGCAGTTCGTGATGCAGACGCCCACTTTTCAATCAGAAATCGCCCCACCGCATCTCCGTGGCCTCCTGGTCGGAACGATGGGAATTTTCAATGTCCTCGGATACAACGTTGCCAATTGGTCAGGAGTAGGATTTTACTACCTGCCCACATCGACTGTTGCATGGCGAATGGTCTTCGTCATGGTTGGTGGACTGTGCATCATCAACATGATCATGATCTACTTTGTCCCCGAATCTCCTCGCTGGCTGGTCATGAAGGGTCGTAAAGCCGAAGCTGAAAAGGTCATCCAACTCATCCATGGCCGAGGCCACGAGGGTGAAGATCCTTTTGTGAAGCTGGAGACTCTCCAAATCGAACGTCAACTGGAGCTTGAGAACAAACTCAAAGTCAGCTACTTCCAGATGTTCCTCGACAAGAAATGGCGACGCCGATCACTGCTCTGCGTCCTTGTTGGGACGCTCGGACAGGTATGTGTATTCCCTCTTCGGGTTCAAAAGGGATGTCACTGACGGTGTCCGTGTACAGTCGACCGGCGTCCTCGTGATCAATAACTATGGACCGTACTTTTACAGCGTGCTCGGAATGTCAACTCTTCGACAGCTCTATCTCGCCGGAGGCTATGTCCTGCTGGCATTTGCGGCCACACTTCCGGGCGCCTTCTTGATTGACAGAGTTGGTCGCATCAAATTGATGGTCTGGGGCGTCGCAGCACAGGTTGGAGTCTTGTGTATTGAAACAGCCATCGTCGCCCAGTTCGCTGGATCCAACAACCGGTCTGCTAACATCGCTGGCATCTGGGCATTCTTCTTGTACGAGCTTATATACGCGCTCACCTGGGATTGTACGCCATACGTCTACGTTTCGGAGATCATGCCCTCGCACCTGCGAGCCAAAGGTGTCACTCTCTCCATCGGCAGTCTTTACCTGAGTGTCTGTGCGCTTGTCACGTAAGTGTGGAGTCCATGCCGGGAAGAAATGCAAAGCAGTAGATTTGTCACTAACCTCCGTCCAGTGGAGCTCTATACGCCTTTAACAACATTGGATGGAAATACTTCTTGGTCTTTATATCTGCCGGACCGGTGGGAGCCTGCCTTCTTTGGCGGTTTGGGCCAGAGACCAAAGGCAAGCCACTGGAAGAGATAGGTGGCCTCTTTGGAGATGTGATTGTGGTACCCGAGCTCCACGCCATATCTGAACCTCATCCTGAACAACAGAAAGTGTAGCTCTCCCTGCCGAAGCAGCAAAAACGATGAGGAATTCAAACCCTCTAAAACCGGCATTGTTGAGTAATCATATCTCTCGACACAATCAATTCTGAACCTCGTGATTTCAGTAGTCAGTTCTGACCACGAATACAGGGGGGAAATAATCCTTTATGGCCATAATGAGAGTCCAGGTGAGGAAAACATGGTTGCTCTCCTCTTTGCCCACGAGCAGTGAGCAATCTCCGGTGCACTGTGTTACTTCTGATTCTGCTTTCGAAAGAAGTAGCTGGGATTCGGAGAGCCGTATATAAGAGGATAGGATCTGTAAGGAGTACAAGGCTGAGGCCAAGAAGCAGAGCTAGTCCGACGCTTATAAGGTGGTTCGCCTGGACATCCCGTTCTGATTCTCTAGAGATTAGTTTGGCTTACAATTGCATCTACATTCTCCTCCCCGTGATCCCGTCACCCTGCCTATAAACATAGCTGTAGCCTGAGCGGACAGGAAACCTCACAGGATCCGACTTTGACGTCCAGGGGTGAACTATCATTACGACAATGGGCCACATATGCCGCCATCTCGGCAGATTACCTGCCTCAGAGGTAGTGATTCAGGCAGATGGGCAGGATGTCAGACTCATTCATGTACTCACCGCCCACGTCTCGGAGGGCTCGAGGAGGCAAGCGCGAGGTCTTGCATGCAAGAGAGGTTGTTAGCTCAAGAGAGAAGTGCCTGCTATCGGATTGTTCATTGTTACCCACTGGCTAACCATCTGACCGAACAGGCTGCAGGGTCAACGGCCGCATTCTCAAGGAATTGATGCTCATCGCGCAGAGCTGATGAAGCGGGGAGTGAACAGGGCGGCGACCAGCAGAGAGTCATCTGCAGGTGTATGGTCATCGCCTAGGATGAGAAGGGTTGAGCTTTTGGGTGCCTCCTATATGGTCATAATCGTGCCAGCCGCATCCTCACCAACGAATGGCAGTCGAAGGCGCGTTCAGCCACCGATTCCACGACTAGAACCTGTGATGGCAAGGCTGTTGTCATAGCAGGGCGGCTGCCTACCATGCTTCAGTCCATCTTTGAAGTAGACTTGGCTGCTGGTGGCCAACTCTCGGATACACTGAGAGTTTGTTTGGCTGTCCTTGAATATAGAAAGCGGGTCTTCCGGGTGAGGCACGAGCTGGTCGTCACCACACATGATGAAATTTGGATTGTCGCAAAAAAACATGAATACAATATCATGGTGTGGCCACAACCTGGAGAGAGTGGACCGACATTCACCACCAAAACTTGTAACCTCACAAATGGCAATGCCGAGTTGTGACGGCCGCCAAAGCTCCAAAAGGAGTCAGGCGCTTTCAACACTTGCTATTGTGCCTTGAGGGATTCCAGATCTACTGTCCCAGGAATCATATGTCTGGATTATTCTGCGTCTACGCAATTGAGTTGCTGTGGATGGAGGTCTTTGCGTTTGGTGTCGACCAGCAGCAGCAGCAGCAGCAGGCCATTGAATTACCTTCATCTGAGGGCTGACCGGTTGGGAAAGATGCCTCTTCGTGCTGTATATGTGCGAAACCTGCGGTCAGATTAAGATGGGCTCGAATCAGCTGTATTTGTTATTGGTACATTGAGTAGCAGTTGGCGTGAAGAGTGAAAGTGTTAAGCCATGAACTGGAAGCTACTCTCAATTGATGATCTCCACCCATACGCCATACAATTCGAAACTTACGGTCGTTGAACTCTATTCTACAAAATTAGCACGGAGCAATAAAACGGATCTGTCAATTTTGATTTTGTGTATAGGCAGCACGTTATATGTACACCGGACACAAAGTATATCTAATCGGATCAAACGCCGGTGCTATGCAGCCAGGGAGCGTCGGCGACGGCGTGAGAGCCTGATATGATGCTAGGAATGCGGCGCCACTCCCAAGGATGGCCCAGAGCCGTCGAAGACGACAAATTGCGACTGGAAGAAGACATCGCCATAGATGGAGAAAGGCAGGCCCTGGTTGGACTGTAACCCACCAAAGCAAACTGGAAGCAATTGTCAGCATCCACTGGCGACGTGGGTGGGCCAGCTTTGGCAGAGACTTACAATTCGTCCCTGTCGCGGTATCGGTCCCGACCGCGGAAAAGTTCATCAAATTGCCTGATATGGTGGCCATGTAGGTGTTCCCGATGGCCACTTGCAGATCGGGCAAGTTGGCATTGCAAGGAAAGATGACACCGCCGACCGCTTGGCTCAGCTGTGCGCCCTGGACTTGATTCCAGTAGGCCACCAACAGGTTGTCCCCGACCAGCATGAGAGAGGTGCCCGTGTCGGCGATGGCCAGCCCGTTGGGAATGTTCACCGTCTGACCGGCGACGGCGCCTGCAGTAGATTCGAACTCCCAAAAACCCTGCGAGCTGTCGACAGGGACTGTATTCAGGTTGCCGGTGAACAGACTGGTGTCGATGGTTCCGAATTCATACGACCCTGCGGTTCCGTGCTTGAGAGAGGCCGTGAAGACGGGTTGGGTCAGATTGGCCATGACATTGTCGAAGAACGTCTTCTGAGGCGTCGGTTGGATGGTATTCAGCTTCGAGAAGGCCAATCCAACCAAGCCGTTGGATGACGTGTCTGCGACAAAGGATGATGCGACCAGATTTGGCAGTCCGATGGCCTGCTGAGCCACGGTAGCGCCACCGATGTCGACCGTATCGAGCCCGACCGGACCCGAACTGAAAGAGCCGTCTCCATAAGTGATGTTGAAGGTTCCCTGCAGCTGGTTGAAAGTGCTCGATTTGGTCGGATCATAGATGGTATGGCCAGTTTGAGAAGAGGCGGGCAATCCGGTGTTGAAAACCCACCTATGTCACAATGTCAGCCTCAACCAGCGTCAGGATGAACAGCACATGTCCTACATGTCCGAAGAGCCGGAGTCAAAATCCATGACCAACGTCTGTCCACCAATAGACACAGGCGAGAGAAACTCGGCATTGTTTTGCGACGGGGACGCCGTCACATCGCCATTCTCAGAACTGGTCCCACTCACTGAGGCGTCGGTGGACGCTTTGAGTCGACTGGCCAGCTCTCCTCCCGGGTTGAAGCTAATGTCGTCGAACCCGAACTTGAAGAGAGCTCGACGTAGGGCGGCAGGTCCATTAGGCACGTAGTTGGCTTGCCGTACCCTCGGCACTTTGAACGACCTTTTTTGTTTATGTCGGATTGGTGTGGCAAATGCGGTCGACACAGAGACAACGAGGACAAATAACACCCAAAGTCGGGCCATGTAGCTAGCGAGAATGGATAGAGACGATGACGGCCAAAAAGTAGAGATAGTGATGAGGCCTCGCACAGCGAGCTTGCCCTAAAAAGAAAGGGAGAAATGAAGAGCGAGGAGTCCAGACTCCGGGTATCGTGAAAAGAAAGGGAGGGAGAGGGTGAAGCGCACAACAATGATGGGCAAAGCTGGCGAGGACTTGCCCAAGTGAGAATGAACAGAACAACGAACGAGGCTCGGACAAACATTTCAATGAGAACAAAGGCTGTGTCCTCGAGCTGATCAGTCATCGACGTCGTCAATGCGGAGTGCGCGGCCCTTGTCTCGAAGGGTGTCAAGCGATGTCCAGATGCGTGTCTCAGGATCCAAGTCTCCAGCGGCGAGCTGTGTGTAACTCTGAGCCGACAATGACAGCTCCACCGGGACGACGGTAGCCGCCTCGGTGACAGCGCAATGAGTGGCTATCGATGAGTCTGGTAGCGGCACTGCTCGTTACTTGCGGGCTAAGCAGGAGGTGGATGAAACAGGAGGCATTGTTTCGAAATTTTTGACTGACTTCTAATAATGTCCACAACGGCGGTGACCCCTGGATCGATCAGGGCTCGTCCCGCTTGCAACCCGGCCCGCCAATCGCCTTTGTCTGCTTGGCACCCTTGGACACGGCCATGGGTAAGAAGCTTGTGCGCATACTGGGTCCATGGTGTCCTCTGCTCCACCTCAACAGCTTTGTTGCATTGAGCAACCATTCCCGACATCTCCACACCAGCGGCCGGTCGGCCCTCCTTGCTTCATGAGCATCTACACGGTCCGGCGACGGGACCCTCTCATGACCTCTGACTGACGCGTCTGATGGCGTCTCCATCCTCAGATCTGCCGCAACTGGGCGAGAGAATCTTCGAGCAGCGCCTTTACACTCGGCAATTCTTCTCTGCCCAACGCCTCGCTCTCGTTCCCGGATCCAGCTTTGGCCGGAGTGCTGTGGGTTTGATTGATTGTTGCCCCCGTACTGTGACAAGCTCCCACATGCTGCGACATGCGGCGACATGCGGTGATCTGCCTGTGATGTGCCTGTAATGGATGTGATATGCCGCGGGCGGCCACCGATCTCATATCGGCCCATCGGGGAGAACTTGGTCTGGATCTTCGCCCACAAGCTTGCTCACGTTCCTCACGACCTGCCGTAGCGCTGTGCACGCTGGGCTGTCGGGGAAGCTGTCCATGAAGCTCTCGCCAAAGTCGCATGCCATGCCGATCCGGGGATCCAGAGGCACCGCCCCCAGAAACGGGATGCCCATGTCGTCGCACAGTTTCCGGCCACCTCCCGTCGTCGCTCGGAAGATCTGAGACTCGTGCGTACATTTGGGACAGACGAAGCCAGACATGTTCTCGACCAGACCCAGCACTCGAATCCCCGCTTTTCGGCAGAAGTCGATCTCTTTGCGCACGTCGAGAAGAGACACTTCTTGCGGCGTGGTCACGACGACGGCTCCGTCGACGCCGGACTCCTTGAGGAACGAGTTGACCGATAAATGCTCGTCCGACGTCCCCGGGGGAGTGTCGACAATGAGGTAGTCCAACTCGTTCCATTCCACATCTTTCAAGAACTGCTTGATCAGTCCGTTCTTCTTGGGCCCCCGCCAGATCACGGCATCGTCGCGATTCGGGAGCATGAACTGGACGCTCATGACTCCCAGGTTGTCCGTCACCCATACCGGACTCCACCCCGCGTTGCTGACATGAATTGTTTCGCTTTCGACCCCCATCATCTTTGGTATGGACGGCCCGCAGATATCAGTGTCCATAATGCCCACCGTCGAGTCCGGATTGGCGGCAAATGCTTGAGAGAGGAGAGAGGAGAAAGTAGATTTGCCCACGCCACCCTTGCCGGAGAGCACCAAGATCTTGTGCCGGATGCCGGCCAGACGTTCGGTGATCAGAGGAATGTCAGGATCGGGTCCCTTGGGCGCCGAGGCACAGATCGCCTGATTCGGGCAGCCATTGCAAGCATCGCCTTTCCCGGCTTGTTCAGACTCGGGGCCAGGACAATGTTCTGTCGGACTATCGCATCAGCGTGGTTGGAAATGAGGTCCACATCGTCACCTACCTGGTTCTGGCGCGACGAGCTCAGGCTTGGCCTTGAGCGGTGCTTCAAGTACTTCTAGAACAGGTTCTTCCAAGGAAGGTGCCATGCCGTGTGTCTCCAGCGAGCAGACGTGAATCGCTGCTGAAAGGATTGAAGAGCCGGCAACAGTGGCAAAAGATGTCGCTGGCCCTGTCTGCGGCGAAACGGATTGGTAATGGAGACAAACTCCGATTGGGTGGGGGAAGCCTTGCCAGGAGCCCCTCCGCGTCAATATGCCAACTGTCCCCCCACCAGCACAAATCGCTGAACGCACGCTCTCGTATACCGTGGCGTTCTGTGTGTGCGTGCCAGGATCATGGCTGTCTCAACTCCCAAACTCGAGATGGCTTCTCCGAGTCGTTGCGTTATTGGGCAGTGGGCAGCACGCAAGAGGCCAGCGCAGCACCGCTACTTGGTTGAGGCGGGCCAAGGCCAAGCACCCACATCGACTGCTTTCTTAATTCGACAATTCTCAATCTTCCTGCTCTTCCGAAGCTTAAGATGGACACTCGCTTCGTCGTGCCCCGTCACATCTTCATGATGGCGTTCTAGCAGCAGTTTCAGCTCATCTTGTTGACTGCTGACAGCCAACATAGTCCGCAGCAAACCATGGCGACCTCTGGCTCAGACCCCGGTCTCCGTCAGAGGAACACCCCGATCCATGCCGGACCCGAGGACGAGGCCGAGCAGGATATTTTGGAATTAAATGCTCGTGAGGAGGAATCAACCAAAGATGAAAAGGACAGGAAGACGTTTGGCAGGACCCCCGATGGCACAGGTAGGTCTACTCGACTGAGCTGCTTCGACCTCGTTCCTCTTCAGCATCAAAGCTCAAAGCTCTCGACATCCCCCTCTCCAGCATCAAAACTCAAAGCTCTCGAAATCCCCCCAAAGACTGTACTGATGCCTTGCAGTGTTCACCGTGCCACACACCCATGACATGGTGACCCAGTTGCTCTCCCCCTCGGAGCCCAAGAATGTCTCCGACATCGTTGTCATTTTCGTCCTTTTCCTGCACATTGTTCTCTTGTGGGCCTTGCCGCCCACAGTCGGGAGACCCGTTTTTGCCGCCATCTTTCTCTTCTGGCGCGCCGGGTACAACATTGGCATTGGCTATCTGCTTCACATGCAATCCCACCACCAGTTGCTGGTCCGCTGGGCCAAGAAGTCGAAACTCTTCGTGGACCCGGCCAAAGCGGACTGTCCACACCCCAAGCTTTCTGCGTTCATCCGACGTGAGCTCGAAACCAAAATTCCCAAGGACTATGACTTTACGACGGCACCCATCGAGTACAACACGTGGTTGGCCTTCCGGCGGATCGTCGACCTCATTCTCATGTGCGACTTTACCTCGTACATGTTGTTCGCCCTGGCCTGCGCACACCGACCTGTGGGGGAATCGTGGTTGGCCACGGTCGCCCGATACGTAGTTGGATTGTCACTCTTTGCCTTCAACCTCTGGGTCAAGCTCGATGCCCACAGGGTGGTGAAAGACTTTGCGTGGTACTGGGGCGACTTTTTTTACCTCATTGACCAAGAATTGACCTTTGATGGCGTCTTTGAGATGGCCCCCCATCCCATGTACTCGATAGGTTATGTTGGCTATTATGGCATTTCCCTCATGGCCGCCAGCTACAAAGTCCTGTTCATCTCCATCATCGCCCACGCGGCACAATTTGCTTTTTTGGTCTGGGTCGAGAGTCCCCATATCGAGCGGACGTATGGTTCGCCGCCGCCGCGTCGACAGACCAACGAGGCGCCCAAAGCGACGACCGCCGATTGTCCTCCACGAACCGATTCGGTCGAAGCATGGCCCAGCCCTGGCCATGACCAACCGCCGACGACGCACAACCTCTTGGGCATTCGAAACGTGGACTTGTACCGGACGACCGATTCGGCCGTGTTCATCTTGCAAGGCTATATCATGGCATTGACTCTACTGACCCCGACGACGCCATTGATACAGGCTTTATTCGTCACCCACGCCGCTTTTTGGCGAATCTGGTATTCCGTCGGGATTGGCTATCTGCTCAACCGGCAGTCCTCGAAGAAGAAATGGACCAGGCACTTTCTCAAATACGGTGACAGCACCGGGGAAGCCTGGCGACAATGGAAGGGCACCTACCACCTGAGCATGATTCTTTGTTATGCCAGCTTCGCCGCAGCCGCCTGGAAAATGTACCAGTTTCCGGCCAGCTGGGACTATGGGCTGGTGTTGTTGAGGCACGTGATTGGACTGAGTATGATCCTCCTGCAAGTCTGGGTCTCCTTCAGCATATATGACCAGCTCGGTGAGTTTGGCTGGTTCTTTGGCGACTTCTTCTTCGACCGTCACCCCAAGCTAACGTATGGGGGAATCTATCGCTTCTTGAACAATCCCGAGCGTGTCCTTGGGCTCGCGGGGGTGTGGGGAGTCGCGCTGATCACGAGCAGCAAGGCCATCCTTTGTTTAGCATTACTCAGTCACACTTTGTCTCTGGCCTTTATTCAATTCGTCGAGCGTCCTCACATGCAGAAGCTGTACGGCAGGAGCCTACGGAAGGATGCCGGCCTCGTCCGGACGCTGCGCAAATCTCTTCCGCCACCACTGCGACAGTGGCAGGACGGAATGGATAAGATGCTCGATGAGACGTTCGAGTTCGTCGAGGAGTTTCTCGACGCTGCCCGACCCAAACTCGCAAGCGGAGTCAACGACATCGTCAAGGACACGAAAAACCTCTTCCACAAATATCCCGCCCGGATCAGCATCACACGCTTAGAGCCCGAGATTGTCGGGCTCAACCCCAAAGATTACGCCCTCGAGATTGCAGGGACGCCCGCTTCTGGTCTGGCCAACTCACAACGATCCAGCGACAAGGAGTCCCTGCAAGCCCGATCCCCGGCCAAGAGGACCAATGACTACAAACCCTTGTGCTTTGAGTACGGCGCTCCGATCACGGTCAAGTGGACGGCACCGCCAAATCACAGCAAGAAAGATTGGGTGGGCCTGTATATGGTCTCCGACAATGCCTCGAGAGAAGTCACCAAACTCTCCTCACTCGGTCGGTGGATTGCGACCAACGCGGGCGAATACGATCTCCTCAACTCCGAGGTAGGGCTGATCAAGAGTGATGTCAAGAGTCGGCGGAGAAGCCAAGACGGTACAGAGGTCGAATCTTTGACGGGTGAGATGGTTTTTTCCGGCGACAAGCTTTGGTGGACGCAGGGCGTTTTCGAATTCCGTTATCACCACAACGGCAAGCACAACGTCATGGCCATCTCGCTGCCGTTCGAAGTCCAGATTCCGCGCTTCAGCGATGATGACCTGCCGGAATACTCGTCTCTCTCCTTCTCTCATCCCACGTCGCCGGAGAATGAAGTGCTGATCCGACAATCGATTGAAAAGACCCTCCTCCCGATCGTCCAAAATTGTTTCGACCGCGACCCCGAAATCGCTCCGAGAACGGCAGAGGAGGCGTTTGGCAGTTTGGTTGACCGAGACGGAAAGTATGCCAAGAGAGTGGTGTACGCGGTGCACCAGATGTTTGGCATCGAGTTTGCACCCGAGGTCGTCCGGGCGGATGGAAAAGTGGAGAATCTGGCGTGGAGGATCTGGGAGGCGAAGAAGGTGTTGGTAAGTGACGCTGATGGCCCGATGGATCGAGTCTCTTTGACGACGCCTGTGTGCTGATTTCTTTAGGCCCCCTACAGCATGTCTCGATCGAGGGGAACGAGCACGCCGGTCGAGGGGAGCAGTAAAGACTAATTGGTGGCACAAAATAACGTCCTGTGGAAGATAGAGATTGGCACAGCAGCCAGGATCCATGACACAAGGAGAACGGCACTCAGGCGGCCGTAAAAGGAACCAGAGCACCATTTGCATGTTGGATGCAAATTTGCAACCATTGTAATTCCAATTATTCTATCTTTACCAATCTATCTCGAGCAGCGTTCTAGAATTTCTTGGTCTAATACCAAATGGATCGTGTCCGATGATGGGGCAACATTTCTCTCTCATTGCCGGCCCTCTCGCGCTCTTTGCACGTGTCGTAGAGGAAGAAATCAATCAGCACCGCGTTGACCTTGCCCTGGGCTTCAGGATGTGCTTGGATGATGTGCCTCCGGATCAACTCGACACACCAGATGCTGCAACCACGGATTTCCGTCTCGCCCCGGTCGCCGGACGGGATCTCCTGCAGCCGCTTGATGCGCGATTCGAGCGGGGGGGAGTACAGCAGACAACGCATCGAATGCAGCATCTGGGGTACGCGGTAGTCGGCGAACATGGTGAGATGGTCGATGTCGTCGAAGTGGCCGTACTCGGTCCCGTTGAAACAGGCCCAGAGGTCGGCGACAAGGATCTGAGCACGTTTGTACAGGTGCACCGTCTTGTCATGAAACACGGCTTCGTCGCGGAAGTTGGGAAAATACTCGACCAGCAGGTTGACCAAGGTGGCCGCGGAGCCGTTGGCACGCGCGACAACGCTGGCAGGTCGGCCGGCAAAATGCTGGTACAGGATGTCACCGGCCTCACGGAGGATGGAAATCCGCTGTGCAAGTAACGGGACCGGCTCCGCGGTGGCCGAGCGGAAGACGTGAACGATCAGACTGTCTGGACAGGACTCGACGTCTCGCCAAAAGTTGGGGGTGGTGATGGGATGGCCTGCACGACGTACCTGGGCATGAGCATTCAGCCATCTCTGGTCATGTTGGGGGGGGTGTAGAAGGGAGACCAATACGACGAGTAGTCGACTGACTGACCTTCATCCAGCGCTCGTTGGAGTGCGGCCACAAGAGACCAGTAGCCTGTCCATGTGCGGCCCTTATACTCAATCGCAAAGCGCTCGTCAGAGGGCAGCTCCGACCAGAAGGAGAAGTTCAGCAGGTTCATGGTAAAGATGAAATTGACCGTGCTTTCGTCTTTGGCTTTGGGATGAAGCTCGTGCTTTGACCAGGTCTCGGTGGAATAGCTCTTCTCCCGCATCAGGCGCCATATAGACTCGGCCGCAGTCTTGGTGCCGGAAGGCGAGATGGCCACATCGATCGAGTTGTCGCAAATATACTCGGCCGACTGCAGCACACCAGTGGACGGGGGAGCTGTGGATGAAGCTGAACCGAGGCCAAGCGACTGACGGAGCAAGTCGAGGAGGAGTAATTGCTCTGCTTCATCGTCGGACATTGGCTTTGAAGGGAGCAGCAGGGAGCCTGCCAGCCAGCCAGCTAGCCGAGAAAGGAGTGTAGATTTGGCAAATTACAAGTTTTCCCACACGGTCAGAAATAGCATGTGCCAGTCATTACATTGCGCCAGCGGCGACGATCATGCAGGCACTTTTTACATTTCTCTGGCACCAGTGGAACCTCAAATTGTGGCGTCTTGGCCCTTGGCGCCAGCTGCACGTCACTGCAGCCGCGTTTGGCGCTGATGCTGGCTGGCAGACTCTGGTGCCCTTTCAATGCAGCGCGCGCCGCAGCCAGTTCATCCCCATCCCATCCCGTTGTCATCATTCCCATCGTCTTCATAGCCGTTGACAGCCTTGTGAGGGCGGCTCTTGACTTCTCTTCTCTCCTTGACCCTCGTCCACACCCCGTGTTCGCCTCTTTCTGTTGAGGCTTTCCTGGTCATGCCTCGCCCCGGACTTCATCGACCCTGACGCTCGATCTCTCCCGAACCAACTCCGCTCCTATCATCCTTCCCATCATGCCCCGCGAGAGGTTCGCCAGACAGTCTTTGGGCGCGCTGCACCGACAGGTCAAAGAGGTGAGGAGACGGAGACACTTTTCACCCCCCTGCTAATGATGGCCTTGTGGCAGTCGCGCGTCCTGCTCGTTGGTGCCGGTGGCATCGGCTGCGAACTCTTGAAGAACGTCGTGCTCACCGGGTTTGGCGAGGTGGACATCATCGACCTCGATACGATAGACCTCAGCAATCTCAACCGACAGTTTCTCTTTCGTCAAGAGCATATCAAGAAACCAAAGGCGCTGGTCGCAAAAGAGGCTGCGCAGAAGTTTAACCCCAACGTCAAGATCACCGCGTATCACTCCAACATCAAGGATGCACCGTTCAACGTCGAGTGGTTCTCGTCCTTCGACCTCGTCTTCAATGCGCTCGACAATCTGGAAGCCCGGCGACATGTCAACAAGATGTGTTTGGCCGCCGACGTGCCGCTGATCGAATCAGGCACGACGGGATTTAATGGGCAGGTCCAGGTGATTAAGAAGGGCAAAACCGCGTGCTACGACTGCCACCCGAAGACGACGCCCAAATCATTTCCAGTCTGCACCATCCGCAGCACTCCGAGCCAACCGATACACTGCATCGTATGGGCGAAGAGCTATCTTCTCCCCGAGCTGTTCGGCGTGAGCGAAGATGACACATCAGATTTGGACACCACAGTCGACGCCGCCAACGCCGAAGAGATGGAGAAATTGAGACAGGAGGCACAGGCGCTACAAAAGATCAGGGAGTCATTGGGCACAGATGATTTTTCCCGACAAGTCTTTGACAAAGTCTTCAAGGAAGACATCGAGCGTTTGGCCAACATGGAGGACATGTGGCAAACCAAGAGACCCCCGGAGCCATTGTCGTTTGACACTCTCAGCAACGAGTCTGGCGGCATCGACGAGACCATTTCAAAGGTCGATCAACGAGTCTGGAGCACCCCCGAAAATTTTGTCGTGTTCAAGGACAGCCTCGACCGACTGTCACACCGACTGGGAGAGGAACAAGCAGTGGCGCTGAAGTCTGGCCGTCCCAAACCCGTCATCACGTTCGACAAAGACGACGACGACACGTTGGATTTGGTGACGGCGGCCGCCAATCTTCGCGCCATCATATTTGGAATCGAGCCCAAGTCAAAATTCGACACCAAGCAAATGGCGGGCAACATCATTCCGGCCATCGCGACCACCAACGCCATGATTGCCGGCCTCTGTGTCATGCAGGCCTTTAAGGTGCTCAAAGGCGACTACCGCCGGGTCAAAATGATCTTTCTTGATCGGGGAAACATGTCTGCCAGCACCTATGATCAACCGAATCCCGATTGCGCCGTGTGCGGCGTGACCATGTCAAGGGTTCAAATCGATCTGGAGCGTGCGACCTTGAATGACTTGGTGCAAGACGTGCTGAAGACCAAGCTGGGCTATGGCGATGAATTGACCATCATGACCGACCAAGGTCTCATCTACGACCCGGATCTCGAAGATAATTTGGACAAGAAGCTGGAGCAGCTGAATATCACCGATTCGTCCTTCATCCTGGTGAAAGACGATGAAGATGAGAATCCACGAGTGGACCTGCAATTGGCGGTCGAGGCGAAGAAGACCGGAGACGGCAAGCCAGTGATACTTGTAGAGGAGAATGGTCGGCACCTGGAAATCGCGAGGAAGCCCCAGAAGAGCGAGGTCGCACTCAACGGCACCGCCACCACTCACACAACTGCTAAACGGAAGCTTGAAGTCGACGAAATCGAGCCGTCAGAACGCACCCCGGCGAAGAAGACACAGCAACTTCCCACGGGGGAAGCCGACACGCAGGTGACGATTGTGCTCGACGAGGAAGAAGGTGCCATTGTCCTGGATGACGACTGAGGTTTATGGAGGATTCAATCCCACTGGAGATGGACGCGGAGTGGTGGGAATTTCTTCTCAGAAGAGGGTACATTTACGTCCGAGGCAAACAAGAGCGTTGGAATTACAATGTTGAAGCCGAAACCAATGGCGACAATTGGGGATTCAGGTTCCGGCATCCAGAATTCATCTGTACAAAAGAGGGTGCCAATTTTCTTTTTCTCGAGCCCACACACACCAGAAGCGGCCGAAGTGCTGTTGGCTGAGGATAGGGCCGTGAAGAAAGGAATCGACGAGCGTTACGAAACGAAATGCGTGTATGTATGGACAAGAGGTTAATACTTGGATTAACCCAGGTATGCCTCTGCCGCTCAATGGCTTTTCTACGTTTGTGCCTGTCTGCCATTGTTATGGACGTGTCAGGGATTTCTACATCCGACGCATCGGCAGCAGCATCTCTCCCCATTCTGCCTCGGCCATTTCATGTCTTGAGAGGCCTTGTGAGGATCCAGCTGATGCTTCTGCTCAGTCAGGCGCTAAGCCCTTATAATCACTGCATCTCCAGCCTTTGCTGGGCCATGTCTCCGCTCAGTTTCAATCCGTGCCGAAAGTCCTTGGGTCTTGAGTTATGGCAGTGGTGCGAATCGGTCACAGTTGGGACAACGAGAGTGGCGACCAGCCTGGGATTTTTGACATCTTTCGCGCACAACCTCTGCTCAGACGGCACTCAGGCCGCCATCCAAATTCAGCACAGAGTTGTTAGCATATTCATTGCTCAACAGAAACATGATGGCGTCGGCGACCTCTTCGGGTGTGCCGAACCGCCCCAGCGGAATCTCGTCCTTCAAGTCTTGTCGCGCCCGTCCCTTAATACCTGGCAGATGTCAGTCCGCGAGAGCGACCACAAGGGTACAGCGCTGCCTACCAGACAGCATGGGCGTGTCTATATATCCCGGCACGACCACATTGGCGCGAAATGGTGGCATTGCATCCTTGTGTTTCCGGGACAGAGCTGCGGCTTCGAGGGCCAAAGTGCGTGTAAATGCGATCAGTCCCGCTTTGCTCGCGGCATATGCAGCCGCTCCGTAGCCACCTTTCACAGCAAGGAGAGACGCGACATTCACGACGCACCAAGATGCGCCGGTCACAAGGGCCAGATCAGCCTCATCCGGGGGAGGTCGGCCGGCTTCTTGTTTCAACTGGTTGGCCACGACTGAGTATTCTTTCAGCATTCGCTTTTGCCAGGCCATCGCAGAATACAGGTTGACCTCGATGATCTCACGGATTTTTTCATTGGCGATTGTCTGCAGGAGTGACGCCTGTGCGACTCCGGCACAGTGGATGAATGTATTATGGCGGTGCTGTCCTCTCGCGGTGCATGGTGAGCTAGTGATGGGGTGATATGAAGGTCAGGAAGGTCAACCACGGAAACTCTTACCATTGAAAGCTTGGAATAGTCATATTGGACATTCCCAGAACTCAGTTGTTGGAGATCTGCGGCAACAACAGATAATGGAGCATCCGAAAGCCCTGTGTCTGATTTGATTCTTTCCACTGTCTCGTGGCCCCGTTTCATGCTTCGTGTCACAATAAACACGTGGGCCGCTCCCTCCATGACGGCCTGTTTGGCGACTGCATATCCGATGCCCGAAGTGCCACCGGTCAAGAAGATGCTCCGGTTGACACAGCGATTGCCTGACGCCGCCTTCGCTGGTCTGAAGGGCAGCACTGGCCAGCGCGGTTCCGCTAACGGCTTGGAAACCGCTATCGATCCTTGACCCGAGTCTTTTCTGCCATTATTCTCCCCCGAACTAATGCCAAAAGCTTTGGATTGCGGCCCCTTTTCCCGGACACTTTGACGGTCATCTTTCTCTCCATCTCCGTCGGTCTTGCGTTGGCGACAAGCAGAAAAATATCTCGGCCGAGTCCTAGAAACTCTGCAAAGAGCCGGCAGGGAAGGACGAGACATAAAAGGGAAAGGCCCAGGCAGCAGCCAGATGTATTGAAGATGATAGACCATTTTGTTCACAACTGGGTCGCTGGACTGGTCTGAGCTCCACTTTCAACGCGCCACGCGTTTTGCCGAGTCTCACCGCCTCTCCCACATTAAAATCGTGATCTCTACCAGTGCTGTCGCGGAATGTAGCCCAGCAGATTACGGCACCGCAATGGCTTCGAAAGCTGTAAATGGATTGGCGACCCCGTCCACACAGTCTCCCTTTGTGACCCTCGTTTCGTCGGATGGCTTTGAGTTTCATATCCGTCGCTCCGCCGCGTGCGTTTCTGGAACCATTCGTCGCATGCTCGACGTCCAAAGTACGAATCTATATGACTGGTTCTAGGAGAAAGCCGCTAACTGGACTCATAGGCAATTTCAGCGAAGCCCAAAGCGGCATTTGTCACCTTGAAAACATCAACGGAATCGTGTTAGAGAAAGTGGTCGAGTATTTCTACTACAACGAAAAACACCGCGACAGCGTCGCTGTGCCTGATGTGGATATTCCCTCTGAGCTGTGTCTAGAGCTGCTCATGGCCGCGGACTATCTTGACACTTGAACGTCCGAATATTGGCTTGAATTGAGATGCACCGTTTGGAAGAAGAGTACACCACCGGCCGTCGTTGTCTGGAACATTTGGTTCGAATCGGTTATGGGCAGGCAAATGCGAGGCGACTGCAACAGTGATACAAAGTCACCCACCTCGAGATTTTCAGCGACTCTGCAAAATCTGCCTCAGAGAGGTCATGTTGCGCAATCGTGGTTCTCCGTCTGATGGCTCTGTCCGGGAAACGATGAAGAGATATTGCATCAGACAGCGACTGCTATGTGCCGTGTCTTGCACTCGAACATGGCGACCTGCACCGCTGTGCCTTGGAAAGCCACATCGGAGCATCATTCTAGTACGTTACCCTTCAGTCATGAAGTCAACCTTGTCCAGGCCATCCCATGAATGGTTGTTGCATCTCGACCAGTTCGGACTTATAATCCTGAACTGATCACGAATCACATAACTGAGGATTTCTTACAGTGTACACTGATGGCCACTAAACCTTCAGATCCCTTCACACGCCTTGTCATGTCTTGGACAAGCACTGCTCAATCACGCCCGGCCACGATCGTCGCTTACACTTTCGGCACCCTTCAGTATAAGTTGGTTATTGGGCAGTCCATTCTCGTCGCTGACACAGCATTTCAACGTCCCCACGAAGCCAGAATAATTCCAAAAGTAGCCACCCACTACAAGAGAAACAATTCACAAAAGCTATTCCCTCCATCTTTTCCTCCCCAGAATCCGAAGACCACGCTGTTTTGCTAACACGGTCTTTTTCCTTGACCACTCCGCACTGTTGGTTCTTCATTCTTGTTGTTCCCTTCTATCTCAATGTCATATCCTACGCTCTGTCGTGGATCGAGTGCTCGCTGGCTCGACTGGACCCATCTCAAGCATATACGTCCGCTCTTGCCTACTCTCCACAGGCCGACGTCTATAGCAGATGGAATATCAAACACCACATCCCTTGATCATCAGGCAGTCCGCTTTTTCCTCTTACCCATGATAAGATCGGACGTTCTCTCAGACGGAGACATCAGTTGAATATTTGAAACTCAAGAGCAAAATTAGAAAGATGGCCGATATGAATCCCAGTCTTTGACTCTCCTTCAGTCTATCGATATCTGTCTATCCAGCCATTGCGCGTCCAGTACATTCCGACAAGAGGGTATCACGTCTATCGCATAAATCATATCGCGTCTTGCAGTCAACCTTGCTCGTGCCAATGGTGCTCAACCCACCTCCAGAACGCCCCCAGCTTTCCCGTTTAATTTTCAGTCCATCCAGGCCTCTTGGTCACAAATGCATCCGCAATGCCTAGCCTTCACCGATTTTGCTTCCTCTTTCTCTGCCAGCCACCACCCCTTTTCCCTTTCCCACCACCACTCCTTGCACTCTTTTCCTCGAACAATTTCTCCCCGCCAAAGCCCGCCTCGCTGATCCTGAGGTAACTGATCACACCCATATCCACGACGGCCAGTAACACGTTTCTCTTTCCGTGCTTGATTCTGGTTTCCAGCCTCTTGTCTGCCGGGAGTTTGTCTTCGGGCACGGAGTCAAGTAGTTCTCCGATCTGCTGCTGCGTCGGCACCCCGGTTGAGCGTGCGTCGACAACGGCGACACGGTAGTCAGGTGGTGGAGGGGCGGATTTCTTGTACGTTGGCCTTGGCTTCCAGACATGGAACGTGATGCGAAATGGCGCTTTGGGGCCCGGACCGACTTGGGATGAGCCCTGTGCAGCGGAGGAGGCGTCGTCGTCGTGATACGGAATCAACGTCAAGGCGCGAAAGATGTCGGCGTAGTTCCGGTAGAGGCCTGGTGCGACGAGAGGGCCCCGAGATGGACACGCTTCTGAACGCTGGGGAATGAGAAGCCAAGAAACGAGCCTCTGGATCAGGCTTGCTGCTCCGCCGAGTGGTCGAGTGCGCCATCCTGGGGACTGGTACGTTGGAGCTGAGATTCGGGTTTCGCAGGATGGAAATGCGTGCCCGTTTCCTGTGACATCCTCGTCGCTCCATGTAGGCGCTCTCTGGACAATGTAGCCGGTCCTTTTGAGTGCTGCGTATACCAGATATCGCTCCAAGGTGAGGCCGTTCTTTCCCATCAGACTCGCATAAGCGCCTTGCAGACTCATGGGCAAGTCGCCGACTTTGGGGTCGCCGTCATTCCGTTCCTGAATCTCAGATGTCCCCTCGTCCCTCTGGCTCATCACGCGACCGCTCTGTCTTTGCTGGAGAGGGTCAGCTGTGGTCACAGGTTCCTGGACCAGCACAGGCCCTCCAGCTGCATCAAGACGGAGACTATTCTCACTCGCCTCCTGACGACCCTCTCCGTTTCGATCTTGCTCCTTCTCTTCCTGCTTCTCTTCCCCACCTTCCTCCTTCTTCTCTTCCCCCTCCTCCTCCTTCTCTTCCCCCTCCTCTTTCTCTTCCCCTCCCTCCTCCTTCTCTTCCCCCCCTTCCTCCT